>VFQQ010000302.1_pt1 | contig 111524 bp, 100 predicted proteins | sample 3512341 | NCBI WGS metagenome assembly VFQQ01 (sample SAMN10412373, study PRJNA504923) | tailings metagenome | isolation source: Relicate 2 Philex TSF1 revegetated site | place: Philippines: Tuba, Benguet | collected 2017-08-29 | reverse complement strand
AAAAGAAAAATTAACTATATTTAATTGATAATAAGATAATTATGTCATTTTAAGGGACGACTAAATAATTCCACAAATTAAATAACCCTGTTATCCAGCCTGAATTTTCAGGGACAGAAACCGTTTTTCAGGGATAGAAATTTAGAAACCCGATATTTTTCCTCCATTTTCGGGTTGAACAAAAAAATATCCCCAAAGTCAGAGAGTAAATGTTACAGATGGCTCGCTTTAATGATAGAATGAGTGAATAAGGTGAATGATAGAATGAGGTGAATAGGGTTTTATGGGTGATTGAATACATTCGTGTATTCGTGGCTTTGTTGTGACATCCGTTAAAAATTCACCTTTATGAAAGAATAGATTATACTCTTACAATATTAACTCCCTCAATACCGGGTCTGGAAGATATAGTTTGGGCAAATTGTCATGAATGATTCCCCTTTTGTTACCTGACGGTACCTCATTAATATATGCGAAACAGAAGGATGTATATTAAAGTACTACTTTTTAATCATTTTCGGCAACAAATAAACAGCGATAGTCATATTTATTGTAACTATTATTCTCCCGTCTTTCTTTTTTTATTTCAAGAAGCTCATTTTTAACTTCGATTCTTAACCAGTATTCCGGATCTAAATGTGAAAACGAGCTTAGTTTTAAAATCAGATCGGTATTCAATTTCCTTTCTCCGACCAGATATTTATGAAGATTACTGTCTCTAATCTCAAATAAATCAGCCATTCTTTTTTGGGTAATGTTTAATGCCTTAAGATACATTTTGACAAAGTCCAGCAGCTCTAATTTTTCATGTCCTTCTTCTGCTTTTATGTAATCTTCTATCCGAAACTTAATGGATAGCAATTTATTTCTAAGCAATCGTTCCTCGGATTGCTTCCTTGATTCAGAAGTAATAAAGCTTTCAACTGAATCAACCTTTTCTTTATTCCAGATATCATTTATTACTATTTCTCTGTTCTTCATCGCATTTAGTTAAATAAGAATTTGCTAATTAGCTTTTCGCCCGCTTCAGGGCTGATAACCATGGTAGTACTCTGTCCAAGCCTTAAAGCTCCATATTTCTGGCAATACAAGTTCATTAGTCTTACCTCATTACGCTTATTTTCCTCCAAAACATCAAAGGCTAACCAACCCTTAAAATCGTCTTTTTCATGCATAAAACTTAGTCTGCAGGCGTAGGCTATTAAACATCCCGCCACTTTATCATAACGTTTATTAACTCCATGATTATGTGGAGCAATCTCAATAAAGGCCATGTATGGTCCTACTTCTTTGTCCATTCTAAATATCAGACAACCCTCTATAATATCAGGAGTTTCATCAGTGATAAGAACGAATGTTTGAATACCTTTACGCTTAGAATGCTTTTTGAAATTGAATCTCCAGCCGTCTGTCAGAGAGGGTAGTATACGTTTAAGTGCCTGATTTATTTTCGCACCTATTAATTGTCTATCTGACACCCGTAATATTCTTACATCCATTCGTTGTGTTTTAAAGTGTATAACAAATATACACAAATAAATTATACATTTTGTATAATTTTGAAATATTGTTAATGCTTTAACATTCCGTAACGCTACATATAAAATATATCAATACGGAGAATTCATAAAGAGCACTGTGCTGTGGGAACGACTATACAGATGACCGTTTAATAAATATGGCAGGGTATTGCTTGACATGTATTAAATTCCTTTTTAAGTTTGTTCAATCGCCTGATAATAAACCCTATACCTTCTGTCATATGAAAAGAAAACATTCCTGCTTAAAGCCCGGGGAAAGGTAGCTGTCTGTACAGTCCCTTCTGTTTTACTTTATTATTTCGTTTCGTTTCACGTTACGGTTCTGTTGAACCGGTCTGGATCATCGTAATTTCCCCTTACTGCCGATGGTTTCTCAATCCTGAGTCTGGTATCCGGACAACCGGCAGGTGAGTTATTGCCTGTGCCAGATCGTTGCTGCCATTTTCAGATCATAACCTTAAACAAAAAGATTAATGAAAGACGACAAACCCGGATCATCCCCTCCGAATTATAGTTTTGATAAGATCTCCGCCCTGATAGAAACGGATGCCAACTTATTAAAAGGCCTTCAGAAGCTGAAAGACAAAACGTTTTCAGATGTGATTTCCTTTAATGAAAAAGGAGAAAAACTGCAATGGGTCAACTTCGTACAGGAAGGAGGGGGAACACTTGGAATTGCACTGGTGGGCTACACTGCTGTGCTTGAACTTTTGGGCATAAGATTTTTAAGACTGGCAGGTACCAGCGCCGGGGCCATCAATACTTTGTTTCTGGCGGCGATCGGCGAGAAACATGAGCCCAAAACTCCTGAGCTCTATGATATGGTAACAGACAACACCCGCTTTAATATCAGGAGCTTTGTAGATTCAAGGTGGGGCATCGTACGAAGGCTTATATTTGCGTTTGGCAGGAACCGGAACTTTCCTGCGAATCTGCTGTCCTCTCTGGCGGCATTACTGATAGTTATCCTGATTCCTCTGCCTATCATCGGTTTTATAGGAAGGGAAGGACAAACCTTTTACTATGTGTTTCTGGCGTTATTGATCCTGATCGCCGGTATTGCATTTTTTTTATTTTCCCGCTTTGGTCGTTTTAATTACGGAATAAATCCCGGCAGGACATTTTATGAATTCCTGGTCCGTGAACTGGAGAAATTCGGCATCGCCGACCAGCAATCGCTAGACGAAAGAGCAAAAAAGAACTTTAAGGTCATCAATGCAAAGGAGGCAGAGCTCGAAACCATTCAGAAAGGGCTTTATGAGGATAACAGGCAGTTCAGGAGATTTCTTCATATCCCCAAAAACGGATCGGACATTCAGCTGTTTCTGAATGTTGAAGACAGAAAGGAAGTGACCGGCCAGGCCGTGGCCATCAACGGAGGGCTCAGCAGTATAAAGCAGAAGAAGCTTCCTGACGAGGTGGAAACCTCGCTGCCTTCTGAAATCAGCTGTGATTACTCATTTGTGTCGACAGACATACAAAATGAATGTAAGGTGGTTCTTCCGCTGGACGCCTGCCACTATTTTAAAAAACCGGAGAATGAAAGTCCGGCACGGTACGTCAGGGCTTCTATGGCGATCCCGTTCTTTTTTGAACCACAGAAATTTCCACGCGAATACGACGCAGGGGCCTCGTGTGATTACTGTGCAAGAGAAAATAACGAGTTGGTCATCCATCGAAAGATTTTGGCCCCAGGCAGGTTGATAGATGGAGGTTCTTTATCAAATTTTCCGATCAACCTCTTCCATCAGAGTCATATCAAAGAACCACGGATACCAATAATGGGTGTCAGGATTCAGGACAGTAAACCTGAAAAAGCAGACTTGGATACCGATAAGACCACTTTCGGCGGGTTCATAGGTATGATTGTCAATACCCTGAGAAACAATGAAGACAATGCCTTTCTGGCCATTAACCCCTTCTATCAGGAAAACTGTATCGCGCATATCGATACTTATCTGCTAGGGCCGGAAATACACTGGCTGAATTTTGATCTGACGCCGGAGCAAAAAGACAAATTGTTTCTGAAAGGAGCGGAGGCTGCCATTGATTTTCTTGACAAATTCAACTGGGAGGATTACAAACAAAAAAGGAAGAAGCTATGATCACCTTACTTATAAAAAAAACAGGGTTTGTGATGTCCTCGGTTTTGTGGGGTATCATGGGTTTTCTGGTCAGTTGCAAGGGAAAGTCGACATTGATCTATGATTCTTTTAGTGATTTCCTTAAGGAATATGCTGATCTGGAAGCTACCCGGCAGGCCTGTGTAAAGGCCATTATTCATTACGACAATGTTTTCGTACCCATGTTCGGGTTGTTTATCACAGGTTATGCCTTAAATCTTAAAGAGGCACTCAAAAATAAGGATGTGCCTGCTAAGAACGAGTACACTCTGATGCTCCTGTTTCCGGTGGTGGCCCTCTTTTATATGACGGCTGACTGGGTGGAGAACGGCCTGTTTTTACAGGGGATCAGCGACAGTACGCTTTCGGTGCCATGTTTCAAATTGCTGCAATATGCAAAATGGTTTCTGGGGCTGGGGACACTTACAGTACTTATCCTTACCGACCTGCTGGGACTGAAAAAACCGTGGTCTGTTTTAAAGGGGGTATTGTATGCGGTTTTGCTCATGGGGGCTTCTTACGGCATTTTATATCTGATATGCAAATTCTAAAATTTCCGGATGATGACAAACAATATCGTTCTTGATGTATTCATAGGGCTGATTTTCACGTACCTGCTCTATAGTATGTATGCCTCCATAGTCATGGAGATCATTTCCTCCAGTCTGGGATTACGGGCTGAGAACCTTCACTACGCGCTGAAACGTATGCTGATGGACGAAAAAGGTGATATGGGAGCCGTAAAAGCCTATTTTTTAAGAACACTCAATTCATTTACCCAGATGTTCGGGATGGCCGCCAATCTGAAGAACCCTGCACTCTTTGACCGTTTTATTAATCAGCCGGCCATTAAATATCTGAGTAACGGCGGTAGCCTGATCACCAACAGATCGGCATCTTATATTCATCCCGAGTTTTTCTCTAAAGCCCTCATTGATTCGCTCAAGGTGGATACTGAGGGGCTGGATCTGGCGGCAAAAATAGAGCTGGGTCTGCTTAACGAATCTCAGTACTCGGAAACCCTTCAATACATTCATTCACTGTTTAAAGACGCGGATCGTGATGTACAGAAGTTCAGGTATATGCTTGAGCGGTGGTTTGACGATTCAATGGAGCGGGCCGCCGGATGGTACAAGAAAACCACTCAGCTTATGATCTTCCTGATAGGGATCGTTTTAACGCTGACCTTCAATCTCGACACCCTGCAGATAGCCCGAAAGCTCGCCACAGATCCGATAAGCAGGGAGGCCCTGGTAACCATGGCGCAGTCTGAGGTGAATGGACATGATAAACCTGAAGCCGGATTAAAAGAGATCCAGGAGAAAACGAAGGAACTCCGCTTCATACTGGCGACAAAACAGGAGGGAGAAGGCTCGTTTCCGGGCTACTTACTGACTATACTGGCGCTATCACTCGGAGCGCCGTTCTGGTTTGATCTGCTGAATAAGTTTGTCAGCCTGCGCAGCGGACAGGCTATTCAGAACCCCCAGTCTCCGGGGCCCGGGCCTGTCACTGTCTCAGAAAGAAATAAAATCATTAACAGGGTAGGATGAAAGGGATAATCATCAAAAACACGTATTTGAGGAGCCGCCCCAGTGTAAATGCCCAGGAGCTGGCTGAGCTGGATATCAATGAAACGGTCTTCATTGCAGATATCGTTCTGGGGGACGAAGTGGACGAAAATGACGAGTGGTACAGACTGAGAGAAATCGGATTTGTATGGAGTGGTGCCGTACAGCCTGATACCACATTGGATCTGCCGGATTCTGAAGACTTCATACAGTATCTGATATCTTACAGAAAGACCAGTCCCGCAGGTAAACCCAAAACGGATTCAACGGATATACCTGAGCGGCTTAGTTTTCAGCGGCTGGTCCTGCCGGCCATGTATGAGAATCTCGCGCTTCATCAGGATGAAGATTTTTTTGTCGGCAACATCATCAATGATTTACGGAAAAGCACAGTTGCGACAAAGAAACATGTGATTTTGTATGTGCCCGGCTATCAGCCCCTGCCCAATCTGAGTTTTGAGCTTTGGGAGGCTTTTGTTCAACATTATTTCAAACATCCGTCTCAGTCTGTGGCAAAGGTGATTTTTTTTAGCTGGCCCAGTCACCAGCTGGGTCGCCGGACGATCGACGACAGAGCGATTGAGGCTGGTAAAAGATTTGGTGCTAATCACCTTCATTCGGTGATAACCAAGCTTTCTGAACAGCTGAAGCTGATCGGCAAAACACTTAACCTTGTGGTACACTCCTTCGGGCATCAGCTGCTCAACGGCTTTTTAAATTCAGGATTGCCTTTTAATGAGCGCTCCAGGGTTTTTCACCGGATATTTCTGATGGCCCCTGACATAACCAAAGAATCATTGAGACCCCCCAACGGCATCTTTCTTAAGAATTTTTATACAGGCAGCGGACATTCCGGGACGAGTCACTATAACCTTACTGAAATCAGCAGCCTGGCTCTCGGAACGCATATTTTTTGGGACAAATACGACTATCTGCTGCACGTCAGTACCAGGAAATTTGCAGAGAAGATCGTGGGGACCACCGAAGAATACCCGCAGATACTGGATTACCGTAATCTGGGAAATTATCAGAGAAAATACATCTGGCAGAATGTGTATCATTACGATCTGCAGACACTGATTCCGACCGGAGGTGATAAGGGGTTCAAAAATCTGTTTGACCGCCCTAAGTGGAGAAGACGGATGGAAGAAGTGGCAGACCGGGAGGAGAGTTACCAGGATATAGGAGAGTTTATTGCACTGCTGCTGAACAACGGGAAATTTACAAAACACCACCGCTATCTTTTTACCTCAAAGACGGTAGCAGATAAAGTAATTTCAATATTGAATGAAACGGAAAATGCTTTACCCCCTGAACTGACTTCCTGAATTTTAAACCAATAGTATTATGGCAAAGAGAGTGTATGCGAGATTTATCATCCTGCGGGTGTTTGAAGCAGATGAACTGACCCTGGCGAGGGTTCGGAGCCTGGTTTCCCTGTATTATTACATCGAAGTGGCGGGCACGTTCTATATCAGTTGTGCGGCATCCTTATTAGACAGTCTTTCGGATGAACTGGCCAGGTTGCAAATAAAGAACTGTCTTGTTTATGTAGAAAAAAAGGCAGGCGCCAATTTTACCCATGTGGGGCTTAGTGCAGAAGATGCTGACAAACTTACAGAAATCATAAGATCATGAGAACCTTTATATTTTGCCTGGTCATTTTGTGCTACGGGATACAGGTCAGAAGTCAGATTACCCCGCCAGATACCACTGTGAGACCGATTCCGTCACCAGAGGACAGACCTCCGGTTGAAGATAAATCTTATCCTGTGTTCCTGATCGGGGACAATTACAGCATTAACTCGTTGTCTAATCTGAGGCCGTCTTACGAAGAGGGTTATCTGTTTGAGGCGAGCCCGACGTTGAGAATGCCCCTTTACAACAAAATCCAGGATCGTTTTCTGAAGCCTGAAAATAAAGCTGCTTCGACTTTGTATATTGCTTTCAGACCGCAGCTACGTATGTTCAAAGCCTCCTCAAAACCGGTCCGTACACCATCTTATCAGATTAGCGCCGGTTACCAGCATATATTCAGAGTCAGGAAGCCGGGCAAAAAAACCAAGGGTTATTACGGGTTTTCGTTTGAAACCGGACATTATTCAAACGGACAGGCTGGCGGAGCTTTCAGCACTGTTTATCCCGACGGTTCTCCGGAATCTGAGGCCCTGTACGATTTAATCACACCCGAAACCAACCTGTCGGCGATTCTGAACAGGCAGAGCGGTAATTTTTCAACGAATTTTACAGAACTGATCCTGAAGTATTGCTTTATAATGAAGAGCGACGCAGACCATTACATCAATAGATCTCTGAGCGTTGAACCGGGCTACACCCGCTATCATAATGATTTGCTGTATCTTTTTGATATCGGCGGGTATAGTCAGAACGACATCCGGATTTATGGAAGGAACATTTTCAGTCTCAGAGTGGAATACATGGACACGATAGAAAGCAAGTGTAAACACTTTCCGGACAGGTACAAGCTAAGCATCCGGACCCAGGTTATAGATAAGCCGCATTCCTGGGTCAATCCTTTCAGAATGGAGCTGATGGGAGGTATTTTTTTCAGGAATGACCTGGGGATATTTGTAAAGTATGCCGCGGGGCATGACGTGTATAATTACCGGTTTGTGGATAATATCCGACACCTCTGCATAGGTTTGCAGTTTGATGTCGCTTCGAGGGTAAAGTTTAACTGATAAAAGGGCCCGGTCGGACTTTCCTGTGCAACCCTTTAAAAAAGACCATCTGGCAGGCGGCCGGATGGTCTTTTCAGGTCCGCTTATCATTTGGTGATGATGTCGATTTCTGCGTAGCCCGCTGTGTCCTGACTTTTGGTAAGTTGTAACGCCCGCAGCTTTATGTAACGCGCCTTTACAGGGTCAAAGGATTTTACCTGCCAGAGTGGGTTATTTTTGATATTCGGAAACTCGCCTTTGCTTACCCGCTGCCACTTGATGTTATCGAGGGAAACATAAAACTCATAGTGGGTGATGATGCTTCCGTCTGCCCACCAGTGCTGTTCCGGAAGATACCTGAAGCCTGACAGGTTTTCTGTCTTTCCAAGGTCAATGACCAGGTCTGCAGGCATTTTTACCTCTTTCTTGTGTTTCCATGAGGTTTCTTCTATGCCATCGATGATGTTAGCGGTTCCCGCATCTGCCTCGGCCAGCACTTTCCAGCGCTTTCGGGAGATGTCAAAACTTTCTTCAGTTAAGGCGCTGTTTTTTTGCGTTGCCGGATCAAGGGCTACAGCCTTTATATTGACTTTCCCGGCCCCGGTCTTTACAGGACCTGTGTATTTCGCGGAGGCGGAGGAGGGCTGGGTACCATCCAGCGTATAGTAAATTTCAGAGTCCGGATCCGCTGCCCGGATGATGATATCTCCTGACTGATTTCTCTGCACAACAGGAGGGATAAGGACCTGCGGGGCATGATAAACACTGATATTGGAGATCAGAGGACAGCTTTTAGAATCAAGGATGCTGAATCTCAGTTTCGTAGCTGTTACAGACGGAAAACGGAGAATCCGCTTGTAACCTACGGTGGTTTCTCTGGCCAGTTCTTTCCATGTCCCGTCAATAAGCGCCTCCACCGTAAATGATTTTACACGCTGACCCAGGCGAATGTATTCCTGCACCAGAAAGCGGTTAAACGTAGCAGGCTTGCCGAAGTCAAGCGTAACCGAACCTGTGTTTGTCCCGTCATTGGTGGTCCAGTAGGTTTCCGGGTCTCCATCCGTTGTTTTGCGGGCATCATATACCGGGCTGTTTCCCCGTACACTGGAAGCTGAGGCATCAGAACCTCTCGAAAGGTCCGTTTTAAAGGCTTCATCCAGCGCTTTTGCAAGGTCCAGTACTGCTTTTTCATCTTTTTCATGGATGAGGCCCTCGGGTGTAACCGGGAAGTTCAGCAGCAGGGTGGCGTTTCTGCTGACAGACTGGTAGTAAATATCCAGCAACTGCGGCAATGTCTTGACTTTATTGTCTTCTTTAGGATGATAAAACCACTCCGGTCTGGTGGAAGTGTTGACTTCCCCGGGTACCCAGGAGTCGCCCTCTTCCACGCCATGTCTCAGCATATCTTCGGGTACATCTCCTTTGGCGTTGAGCAGGCTCCAGTTTTTTTCACCGACATAACCGGATTCTGTCCCCACCCAGCGCAGGTCTGCCCTGTCGCCTCCATCATTCCAGATGACGATATCAGGCTGAAGTTTACGGACCAGCTGGTAGGTATTGGACCAGTCATAATAAGTGGTTCTGTCAATCTTACGGTTTTCATTAGCTCCGCCATAGTAGCCGGTTCCGCCATTAGCACCATCGTACCAGACTTCGAAAACATCACCGTATTCGGTCAGCAGCTCAGTCAGCTGGTTTCTGAAGTAGGTGATATAGGCAGGTGTACCGTATTCAGGATGGTTTCTGTCCCAGGGAGAAAGATAAATACCCATTTTCAGACCATATTCCTTGCAGGCATCTGCGAGTTCACGGACAATATCGCCCTTGCCATTTTTCCACGGAGAATTTTTTACGGAGTACTCCGTGTATTTTGAAGGCCACAGGCAAAAACCGCTGTGGTGTTTAGCCGTAATGATGATCCCTTTCATTCCTGCTTCTTTGCAGATGCGGGCCCACTGACGGCAATCGAGTTTTTCGGGATTGAATATGGCAGGTTTTTCATCGCCAAATCCCCACGCCATATCGGTATAGGTATTGACAGAAAGGTGGACAAAAGCGTAATATTCCATTTTCTGCCACTTCAGCTGCTGTTCAGTGGGCATGGGGCCAAACGGAGCAGGGGCTGTTACCTGACCTTGCACAGAACGAATCGCCGCCAGCTGTAAACAAAGCAGGACTAACAAAGACTTGATCATTCTCATTTATGATTTATGGTTTTGTTTTTAAAAGCACTTAAATGATCAGCAGCGATAAATTCACCCGGAAGGGAGTATTAAGTCAACTTTTTTCGCAAACAGATCACTTCTTTTCTCTCAGATTCATAAAAAACGGTCAAAACTATTTTTTCCTTAAGTATAATTTTATTACTTAACAGACTTTTTATTATATAAAAAAGACTTTTCTGTTGTTTTCCAAAACGGATTATGGGTTTATATGCATCATAGGGTTTTAAAACAAAGCTTTTCATTGCTGAATACCGATCACGTGGAATTGGACAGCCGCTGGAATTTTCAGAATGTGATGAGTCCGTATCACAGGATTTATTTGATCGGTAAAGGGGAAGGCGAAATTTCGAATGGGGTAAGCAGGATGACGCTTGAGGCGGGATACCTTTACTTTATTCCTGCTTTTACCCTCTGCAATTTTTCATGTGATCATTATCTGGATCAATACTTTGTCCAGTTTTTTGAATATTCCGTGGATGGAACAAGTCTGTATCCCAACTGCCGGAGCTTTGTCAGGGTAGAAGCTACGGAAAGAGACCAATCGGGTTTTGAGAGATTGCTCGAAATCAATCCTGACAGGGGCATTAACCGATCGGCTAAACCAAGTGTCTATGAAAAAGAAATTTATTACAGGGAATACCAGGAAATAAATGAGAGTCAGAGTTTGGCTGTTTTTCTTGAAACCCAGGGGATTTTACTTCAGTTAATGGCCCGGTTTGCCGAGTCTGTTTTCCTTCAAAACGGCGAAGCAGCCGTGGTATCCGGAAAAATCAATGACTCTGTTCAGTTCATTCTGAAAAATAGCCAGTTTCCTCTTTCAATACGATTACTTGCTCAGCGGGTTAATCTCAATCATGAGTATTTCTCGCGGCTTTTCGAAAAACAAATGGGCACAAGACCTCTGTCATTCATTAACAGCAAAAGAGTAGAAAGAGCCATGAACCTTATACAGACGGATAGCATTTCTTTTTCGGAAATAGCTGATCAGACAGGATTCAGAAATCTTTCTCATTTTTCAGCCACTTTTAAGAAAATAACCGGTCTTACACCGGGAGCTTATCGGAAGAAAGCAATGATGTCCGGAATGAGTTAAACCGAAACTCTGGCACTGCCACCGCTCTTTGGCAGAGGAAACAGCACAGGGATTGAGTACCTCCCTGATTATCATTCACAATGCCTGCTCAATTTTTTCTACCATACAGTAACAGCCTTTTGAAAGCATAAATCGCAGGAAAACGCCGGAATGCTTTTTCAATACGTTTCCTGTATTCTTCGGTAAAGGATGCCTGTCTGCTTTCGGGTAGCCTTTCCAGGTAAGGGACCAATGAAGATCCGGAGATGAAGTCGAATAGTTTTTCCGGATTATCCACGATGATAGGATACACTTTTTGAATGATCTGTAGGTCCTGAAGATCGTTTTCAAACATGATTTGAGCGTATTGATCTATGCTCAGCAGGGGAGACTCCCTTTTCCAGCCACCCAGGTCGTCTGAATAGGGTTGTTCCTGAACCAGCACTGAAAGCAGTTGATTGAGCAGGTTTTCTTTCTGCACGGGCATCTGTATGGCAAACTGGCCTTTGTCGCGTAGAAGTGCTATCAGTTTCGGAAACAATACGTCATGGTTGTCTGACCACTGTAAAGCAGCATTGCTGAAAACCAGATCCAGGCTTTCGAGTGGCTGGGAAGCGACAAAGGCTTCAACGGTATTGTTTTCAAACCGGAGGTTAGGGCGCCTGAACGCCGCGCTTTTCGCCAGCATTTCAGAGGACGGGTCGATGCCGAGGAGGTCAGCCTTGTCAAATCGCTGTGATAAAATGCCGGTCTGCTCTCCGGTACCACAGCCAATATCCACGGCGTTTTTCAGACCATCCTCTGAAATCAGCTCTATGAGATCAAAAAACGGCTGATAGCGGATGTTTTTAAACTGATTATATTTTTCAGGATTCCAGGGCATAATAACAGTTGGTTACAGACGTTTGGTGAAATCATTTATAAATCAGGCGAAAGTTGTCCTCATTAAAACACCTTAAAGTACGGAAAAATTCTGGGTCATATTGGGAGACAATGGGGATTTAGAATGACTGAATGATAGAATGAGTGAATAATTGTGATTTAGCGAGTTAGAAATTTAGTGATTAAAAAAATTAGAATGATTGAATAGATTTAGGGCTAATCAAGTGATTCAATAATATTGACCCAAAGTTGCCGTAAACCGTTTACTTCGCATGAATGTACATCCCTACGCGGGTCGCCCTACGTTGCTCGAACAAATTCTCTGTTTGAGCAAAGCTAAAAATCTGAAAAATGTTTCAGGTAAAGCGATGATTTTTAGAATTGCGACCGTCGCACCGTTAATGTTTTTTGTGGGGACCCGCCCAGGGGGGCCCGCCTAGGAGACCCACCTAGGGGCCTTACTTTTTAAAAAAATAAGAAGGGAGAAATAAATCACTGGTATCCGGAGGAAATTTGTCTTTTGGGTTCAACGGTTTCATTATCAATACAGTAAATAGTTTTGTTTTGAATAGAGGTATTTTGGGGGCAAAATCCCAAAACGGTCACACATATTCTGCAAGGACTGCTTTTACGTGATTTTCAACTTAGTCGGACGTCAATAATTCAGAAATTTTCTTTATTATTGTCCGGACATTTTTTCAACGATTCCTTTTTTAAACCCAAAAACAATGAACATCACAGATCTGATTACCGGCGGGATAGGTTCCACAGTAAGCTCGTCCCTTGCCAGAATGCTCAACATCGACGAAAGCAAAGCCAAATGGATCGTTTCGGCGGCTGTTCCGCTGATGATTGCGGCCCTGAACTATAACGCTAAAAACAAAAACCAGGCTGCCAATATTGACAGAGCCCTGGACCAGCACTCAGGAGGGATTTTTGACAACCTTTCGGGTCTTTTGTCAGGAGGAACTTCTGACGACGGAAGTAAAATCGTCGGCCATATTTTCGGTAACAACGCCGGCTATGTAACCGATAATCTGTCACAGAAAACAGGATTATCCGCCGGACAGGTAGGCAGTGTCCTGTCGGTACTTGCACCCGTCGTTATGGGCTATCTCGGCCAGCAGAAACAGACGCAGTCGTCAGGTGGGGGAATCGGTGATCTCATCGGAGGACTCCTGGGTGGCGGACAACAAAGCAGCGGGGCCGGCGGATTGATCGGCGGACTGCTGGGAAGTGTGCTGGGCGGACAACAGAAAGCTGCACCGGCGGCCAATGACGGCATGGGTATGCTGGCCGACCTTGCGGGAGAGTTTTTCAAACAAAAAGCCAGTCCCGGTCAGGGCGGAAACGTGCTGGATTCACTGGCAGGTCTTTTTGGGAAATAATCAAGAGATACATGGATAAGACAGCCTCTGTAAACCTCGAAAGGGGTTGCAGGGGCTTTTTTAATGATAGAATGATAGAATGAGGAATGATAGAATGAGGAATGATAGAATGAGTGAGTGATTGGATGAGTGGTGGTTGGAAAATGAATAGTTTTAAGATTGTTCATTGCAGAGCTGATGATCTGAAGTTTTTTGGTGCAATGTGTTATACGTACAATGTTAATATATAGTTTTGAAGCAGAATAACACTGTGGTTTTGCTGAATACACATTTGGAGAGAAACAGATCCGTATAACTCCCTGCCTTAACCAATGATACTGTGTATGAAGCGTCTGATAACCATCGGGTTGCTGCTTTTATATTTTTAAAGAAAATTTCGGACAACAGTGCGTTGTCTCGTCGGGTATTTCCGGAACATATAATTTTCGCTTCAAACGAAGTATCCGGGCGAATATTATGATACGGCCCAGGCTGGACCTTAGTCCTAAGATATGGTATACTCCGGCCTTCAATGGTATTCATGAGCGGAACGGAGGAGTTCGCTTTCATTTTACTTCATCAATGGAACTACGGTAACTTCTGAACCCCGACAACCTGTGGTTTATCTTGCTGCCGGGGTCATGTGCAACAGGTGGATGAATTGTGTGCCTGCACTGAATACCCGGGCAAAGCAACAAAACGTTCTCCCTGAAGCGGGGAGGAGTGTTGCGGTCGGAGGAAACCTGCCGAGTGTTTTGCCGAAAGGAAATATGACATTCTATGGACTGAGCCTTCGCTGAATTGGGACTGCTTTTCTACCCGTTTAGCAAACGGCCTTCCAGACAGTTATGGTGTCCGTAATAAACAGATTCCTGCTATTTTGCATCGGGTAATTGCACTGACGTAAATCGGGGGAAGGTGGAATGCTCCTCATTCGGAATGGATCTTGTTTCAGGGCATGAGAACCGGATCTTTAGAGTATTTTGTTTTTTATTGCCCATTGGACAGCCTCCGCTTTTCCATGAATCCCGAGTTTCTGGTAAATATTCTTCAGGTGAGTTCTTACCGTCTGAGGACTAATGAAAAGGGTATCGGCAATATCCTGATACGACATTCCCTGGCAATACAACCTGATGATTTCTATTTCCCTGTTGCTTACAGCAGACACGGGCCGGGTGTCTTTTACCGGTGGATTATCACTTATTACTTCCGGCTGTTCTTTCATGTCGGATATACTTTCATGACCGGTTAATGCCGGCCGCAGGGCCTGAATAACCCTTTTGGCAATAACAATCGCCATAAAAGTCACATCCCAGCAGATGACGATCAGGAAAGCGTTTGTATGAACGGATGACCCCCTGATGTATTCCAGATTGGTAAGCCTCGAATAAAAAAGGTAAATCAGGAATGGTACGGTAGCAATGAGGTAAGTACGGGCCATCCTGTTTTTATGAATAAGGCCGATGAAAATGGCCGTAATTACAAAAAGAAGGTTCACAATCACCATGCTGTTCCCTGCAAACAAGGCCTTCTGCATAAACACTTCATGCGTTTTGTAGCTTGGTATAAAGCTGAGAAACAACAGAAAAAACAAGTTGATCAAACCCAGGACTGTCATGCCTCTGTTGAGCCAGGAGTAACGGAGTAATTCGGCTCTCAGAAAAGAACGCACGTAATAAAGATTGAAAATGTAGTGGAGGGATACGAATAAGATGTGCAGGTCATAAACGGGATTCCAGAGCCATTGCTGAGGGAGAGTTTCGGCGACCTGTCCTGTTGAATTAAAAACAAACAGAAACAGAGCCGTGACATAAGCTCCGTACCATATAAAAAAGTACCACTTTGCCAGAAAGCCGGTAATAAGGGCCAGAATTCCTATCACCAGTATAAATTCCATCAGAGAATTCCGAAAGTAATTCCTTTTCATGAGGGTACTCCAGAAATCATTTTCTTCCCGGATGGAAACAGGAAATTTCGCTGTGAATGCCTGGTTTTGAAGTCTTATGTACACTGTTATCTTTTCGTCCGGTGGCAGATTGACGGGAACGGTCGGGAAAATCAGTGCATAAGGTTGGTTTTTAAGGTCAGTGAAGCGGCCCAGGGCCGGGTAGCTTTTAAGGATCTCCCGGTCTCTGACAATAAAAACTGAAACGGAGTCGAGGGTGGGATACTCTATTTCAAGCATCAGCTTCAGATCTTTGTCGGTCTGATTACTCAGTGAAAACCTGAGCCAGGCTCCGGCTTGCTTTCCTGAAATGGCAGGAATGAGTTTTTCAGAGGGTTGAAACCTCAGTCTGCCGGGATTGTCAAGAATTTCGGTCAGTGAAGGGCTGCCTGAAGGATCTAAAGCAACTTCAATGTTTTTTCCATCGGCTTTTATGATTTTTTCTTTACCGGTCCAGGGCACTTCACCTGCTACCGAACCGGAGATCGTGGTACAAAGCAATAAAAGAAGGGCAGACCATTTTCTCATAAAATGTTTAGCGGGAATAACCGTCAGGCAAGATACGAAACAGGCTTCATAAAATACCGTTTTATAAAAAAAATGGCTTAAAGGCCAATTTACCGCATATGCGGTATTGTGCTGGCAGACCGCTTTGGGGTTCTTTGCCTTTGGGAAACCGATTTCCGGTCTCTCTCAACAGATCAGCAACTGTAATGAAAGGAGAAGAAATGAAGTCAGTTTGTGAGGGTGAAAAGTCTTTAGTGCCGGCATTGTTGCCGTTTCGGTTATTTTGGATAATGCTTGTCTCATTCTGCGGATGCACAGTACCGGAGTATCCTCTATCCGTACCTGAAATAGAGACAGGCACACCCAGAGAGGTGACACTGGTTTCAGCTGTGATTGAAGGGGCCATAACTGAAAGTAAAGGGAATACCATTACAGAGACCGGACACTGCTGGTCCTCTTCCGACCAGGTTCCGGAAGCGGATAAGAATGAAGGAAAAACGTCATTCTCTTTTACAGGAAACAAGCAAGTCTTTATCAGTGAATTATCAGGGCTCAGTGCCGGACGGACCTATTACATCCGGGCTTATGCGCGTTATGGTACATCGGTTTGCTACGGAGAAGCTACAGCGTTCCAAACCACAGCTTTACGGATTCCTGCCGTAACCACGACCGGAAAGCGGGATGAATCTACGACGTCGGCTGTGGTTTCAGGGCGTATCACGGACACCGGGAATACGCCGCTGAGTCAACACGGGCATTGCTGGTCTTCTGTCAACCCGCTCCCGACTACGCTTGATTCAAAAACAGAATCGGGGGCTGCTTCAGGACCGGTTGATTTTAATTCGGAAATGACGGGTTTATCCCCGAATACCACCTATTACGTGCGGGCTTATGCAGTAAATCAGGGAGGAGCGGGTTATGGAAATGTTATCACCGTACAAACCCGAGCCCTGACATTACCGGTTGTCCGGTTGAATGACTATGCAAGGCCTGACCCTTACACCATAAGGTTGAACGGTTATCTGGAAAGCATCGGCAGTGCTCCCGTTACCGAAATGGGGTTTGTTTATTCCGACAGCAGGGAACAACCTACTCTGTCGGACGTGCGGGTAAGCAGAGGCGGGGCCGCTGCGCCGGCAACTTTTGATGCTCTTCTCAACGGACTTCAGCCTAATACCGCTTATTACATCCGTGCATTTGCCACGAGCGCAGCCGGGACAGCTTATTCAGCTCCCATAAAAGTCACAACCCTGGCAATAGTGTTACCGGCAGTGTCAACACCGGTTACCAATCTTTACGCAGTTGGGCTGAACACGACCTACAATTTATATGTAACCTCGTCGGTGACTTCCTCTGGTAATCTGCCGGTTACTTTCTACGGTTTCGTCTGGTCGACCACACAGACAGAGCCGCAAAGACTCACAGCCGGGACCACACAGAGTCTGATCGTGGCCGGGCAGCCGTTCAGAAGCGATATTACGGGAGTAGCCTGCGGTACGACGGTTTACATCCGGGCCTGGGCCATTAATTCGGCAGGAACGGTGGTCTATTCACCGGTCAGAACCTTTTTAGCGGGTTGTCCGCCGAAATAAAATAACGATGAGAATGAAAATCTGGTTTATATATACCTTCTTATTAACTTTTGGGCTGTGGTTCCGGTCATCCGGGCAATCGGTTGATGAAAATCAGGCCTTTACGATCAGGGGCGGGCTTTCAGCCAGGGGAATTTATTATCATGCTGACGGAGCTGCGGCGAGAATGCGTCCGTTTACATACATGGTCTCAGGAAATCTGACTGTCAGTGCTTATGGAACGGAAATTCCTGTTTCTTTTATTTTCAGCAGCCAGAACAGAGATTTTCGTCAATCTTTTAATCAGTTTGGCCTCAGTCCGACGTTCAGGAAGTGGCTTACGGTTCATGCAGGATACAGGTCCGTCCAGTTTTCACCGTTTACACTCGGAGGTCATACGTTGCTTGGCGGAGGAGTAGAAGGGAAGCCCGGTAAATTAAGATTTGGTCTGTTGGCCGGTCGTCTCAACAGGGCCACTGCCCTGGATACCAACACCGCTGTTTTGGCTCCCGTGGCCTTTACGCGTTCAGCTATTGCCGGCAAGCTGGGTTTCGGAGACGGAGATAATTTCATAGACCTGCATGTTCTGAGGGCTGAAGATGCTCCTTCCAGTCTCAGGATCCCTCTCGAAACGTTGTATGCTTCCAGGTTTTCATTCGTTTTTCCGGCACAGAACCTGGCTACCGGGCTGACATTTCGCAGGAAATTCTGGAACCAGGCCCTGTTGGCAGAGGCGGATGCCGCAGTCAGTGTTTTTACCCATGATATAAATTCTCCCTTAGTCGCAGAAAGTAATGGTTTCGCAGAAAAAACAGTAAGAAGACTGATTTTTGTAAACGGAACGACAAAATTCTACAAGGCATTGCAGGCTTCCCTGAGGTACCAGGGGAAGGGCTTTGCCTTGAAAGCCCAGTATCGCAGGATAGACCCGGAGTATCGTTCAATGGGGGCTTATTTTTTCAATAACGATGTGGAAAACATTACTCTGAATCCGTCAGCAGCCTTTTGGAAAGGGAGAATAAGACTTAATGCCAGCGCAGGCATACAGAGAGATAACCTCTTAAAGCAAAAACTGACGACAGCCAGAAGATTCATCGGTTCGCTGATACTTGGAGCCGATCTGACAGACCGCCTGGGGATTGACGTGAACTTTATCAACTACAACATCAATCAGCAACCACAGACCACGAGGTTTGCAGATACGCTGAGGATCACACAAACTACCCGCAACCTTTCCGTGACGCCACGCTATCTGATTGCCGGAACACAACTAACCCATTTGTTTATGGTAATGGCCAATTATTCAGAGCTGTCAGACTTTAATAAACTTTATTCGGAGGAACAGCAGTCACGGGGACTTACCACAGGTAACTATCAGTTATCCTGGGCCATTACCTTTAATGAGCACAATCTAACCCTCAACACAGGGGCATCTTACAGCAGCCTGAAGAATCAGGTGCTGACGGATAATAACTATGGTGCTTCTCTGGGAGTCAATGCCGGCTTTGGAAAAGGAAAGGGGACAGCCGGTCTCAACGGCGGGTATCTTCTCAATACCCGGAACCAGGAGAAAGGCCATATTCTTAATGCGTCTCTCATGACGTCGTTCAAGGTTTCAAGGCATCATACCTTACAAATGAATGCTTATTATACTTCCAATATCCCGAAGGTGGCCGGGTCGTCTGTATTTACACACTATGCTGAAACCAGGGGAGAACTGGCCTGGCAATATACTTTCTGATGATGAAAAAACTGATTCTGTTTCTTGCTCTGATGACGACTGGTAAGGTGGCTCTTGCTCAATTCCCGGTACGCGCACAACTTACGCTTCTTCCTCCGTATTCTACAGATTTATCGGCATATGCTTCCAATCCGAACCAGGTAGTCCTTTCGCTGGTCAACCAGGGATCCGAGATCAGGAATGTACAACTGGTAGCAGATATTACGGGCGATAATGGTATTGCGATCAGGAGCATGTCTCAATGCAATTGCCCCGGCCCTATCCGCCTGCAACCCTGGCAGACACTCCGTGTTCAGGCGGCTGATATTGCTTCCCTTTTTGATATGAACAATATGCAGCTGACGGGCATCAGCAGAGAGGAACTGATCCGGAGGCAGGGTCTGCCTGAGGGCCTGTATCAGGTTTGTATCCGGGCGATAGATTATCTCAGCAAATCACCATTGTCAGAGGAAGCCGGTGGGTGTACGGCTCTGTTTCTCCGCAATCTGGAACCTCCGGTACTGGTCAGTCCTGCGGATGAAAGTGTGCTTAATCCCCTGCCGGTTCAGAACGTGTTGTTTTCATGGATTACCCCGGCAGGGGCGCCGCCTTCAACACGGTATGTTCTGAAGATCGTAGAGCTTTTTAATGACAGAAATCCTAATGATGCTTTATTGTCGGCGGCTGAGCCGGCCTTTTTTGAACAGGTCGTACAGGGAAATGCTTACCTTTTCGGGCCTGGTCAGCCAAGGCTGGTCAACGGTCGTAAGTATGCTGTGATGATTTCGGCAAAAGATCCCACCGGCAGAACTTTTTTCAGGAACAACGGAAACAGTCAGGTTATCGGATTTCAGTATGGCGGGGAGCAGCTTTCCGGAACAGCAAATCAGATGGTTGTAAAGGAAAACAAGGCCCGGAGGCCGGTTCCGGGAGAAATTCCTACGATTCGTGTTAAAGGCAGGCTTCAGTGGAGTTTCAGGAAAACAGAAGAAAATGCGCCGGGGACACTGGCCGGTGAGGTGCTGGCCAAGGCTTCAGGAGGGAGGGAATATGCTGCCATGTTGTTTGACCCGGGGGCAGCAAATGGAGTACAGGCAGTAAATCAGGTCGCAAAAGGGGTAGTCAATCAGAAGTTGGTGACCCAGGTGGTGGCAAGACAGGATATTATAAAACCTGCCGTGGCAGGTAAAAGTACAACGCCCGGCAGCAGTGTGTTTGTGGGCAGTAACGTCATCGGTGTGTATGTTACTGCAGCCGGTCAGGCAGCAGGCAGCAGGGCTGAATTTGAACGCCTGGCTGGTGATGTAAAGTATCCCATGAGAAAGACGGTGGTGAGAATATATGCGGCAAGCAGCAAAAAAGTGGGTACAGGGTCTTTCCTGGGGGCAGGGACAAGCGATGAAGAAGGTAATTTTGACATCATGGTCATTGATCCTGCCCATGTGCCTGACCACAGGGGGAGGGACATTGTTTTACGGTACGAAAATCCATATTTTACCACCTCTGATCTCACTTATACGCTACCCGCGAAGCTTTCGGCCACAGGTGACTTTCAGACAGGGGACATACGCTCACTGGCCAATACTTACAGGTTTAAAGTCAGTGCTACAGATGCGGAGAATAAAAAATCCATTGGCGTTTCAGCTGAAATTTACAGGCCTTCGGAGTATTACGGTAACCATCCGGATCATCGTCCGGAGGGTTCGCTGCTGCCCTTGGAAAGCCGTGAAACAGAGGTCATCAATGGAAGAAAATATGTGAAAGTAGCCATAGCCTCGAACCGTCAGATGGCCGGAATGCCGCAAGGAGTGGCCACAAGATTGTTTCATACCCTCTATTTTGGGGATCACTATTTTCTCAAGGTATCCGCGGAAGGATATGAGCCTTACTTCACTAAACTGGAGGTGAGTCCCGGCTACAGCGAACTGAAGAATCAGGTGATAACTGTAGAGAGGAGCTTTAGCCTGGCCAGACGTCCGTCAGTGATTGAAGGGAAAGTCACACTGATGCAGGGTGGCGTAACGATGAATCCCGCCGGAGTTATGGTCTCATTGAAGCTTAATGATGATTCCCGCGAGGATCCTAAATCAACGCAGGCCGGCGGGGTTCTTCCCACGGTTTCCAGAAGCAGAGCGGCTTCAACCGTACCTGCATTGAAGACTGATTTTGTGCATGATCTGAAGCTGAGGCTTGCCTCTGGAACCATCAGTGTACGTGCTGACAGCAATGGCTACTACAGGATGGAGAACGTCCCGGTAAGCAGCAAACCCTATGTACTTACTGCTGCGGTGCCCGGTTCTCCGGCAAGCAGAACAGAAACCGTGTCTGTCGTGACGAGGGGCTTAACCGTTCGTAAAGATATTCTGATTGAAAACCAGGTTTACGAAATATCCGGTACGGTGACTGACCGGAAGGGGACTCCGCTGAACGAAGTATATGTCGGGTGGAAAGGGCAGGGGAACGGGGCTTTTACAGACAAAAGCGGGAAGTTCAGCTTACATCAGGCAAACGGACCATACACCCTTACAGTTGGCGGAGGAAGCTACGAAGTTAAGGATGTACCCGTTAACGTTTCAGGTCGTGCTGTTGCATTAGGCAATATCCCTCTGACAGAACGCAACGGAAGACTGTTGATTATGGTGTCAGATTCTGCCACCGGCAACCCTTTGTCCGGAGCCGGAGTGACAGTAAGTACGGGAATTACCGAGTGGCTGTCGGAGGCGAAAACCAATAGCCTTGGGAGCCTGTTTCTGGAGAAAGCAGGAGACCTGAAGGTGGTGGTAAAAGCGCCTGCTGATAGCCGTTATACAGGAAAGACCGTACTCATAAAGGTAGAAAGCGGAAGTGTGGATACTACAAAATTACGTATTCTGCTCGCACCGGGAGTGAGGGTGTCCGGAACCGTAAGGTCAGAGGGAAGAGCAGCAGAAGGGGTAAGGGTAAGCTCAGTACTCTCACCTGATATTTATTCTCTTACAGACGGGTCGGGGAAATACACCTTGTATATGCCAAGGGGATCCGTAAACATCATCGCCTCAAAATCAGGGTTGCTGAGCCAGGAAAAGTTGGTATCTGCGGCCCAGGACCTGACAGTAGACTTTGACTTGAGAGGATTTGCTTTTAACGCCGGGCGACTGTTGGGCTTTGAAACCGAGCTGGATAAAGTGACGGAAGGGGCTGACGGAACCAAAATAATCTCCGGAGCACTGATCAATCTTCCTCCTAACCAGGTCTTTAGTTTCGGCTCAAATCAACGGTTGGTTTTCAGAGAGGTGCCGGTCAGGATTGTAAACGGAGCGATGGTTCCTCAGCGTTCCACCATCACTTTGCAGGAAACAACACTCGAAACAAAGGCATTTTCCTTTCTGCCTTTGAGAGTCAGTCCTGTCGAAGGGAATTTTCTGACATTGAATAAAATAAAAGACAATTCCGGAGAGATAGCAGGAAAAGCGGCAATAGATTTTGCGATATTCAGGGACCCTGCTTTTGCAGCCTATCTTCCCGATGAGTTTAAATACTATGTGACAAAGGAACCAGCGGTACCCGGCAGGGTTCCGGGAGTAACAGTAGCTGTAAGTGATGCAGGACATCAGGCCACCCGGCTGTATTTGTCAGGTACGGGTGGACAAAAGCTGTCTGTTTACGGATTCGAGGTCATCCCGGATCTTCCGGCTACTTTCATCCGGCAAGACGGTGTGCATTTTAAGGGGAATCTCAATCTGCGTTCTATTCCCCTGATAGGGAATACTTCTTTTATGTTTGAAGATTTGTGGCTCGGAGCGGATGGTAAAGTAAAGTCAGCTTCCCTGGATCTGTCAAAATTTGCAGGATTGAAACTGGCGGCGTGGGAGGCTTCTGTGGCTGCGGCCTCCCTGGGAACCCAGGGACTTTCGCTGGACGGAGAAGTCCGTGTGCCGCTGCCCGTTCCTGGTAATACGGCGGTGTTGAGGTTTGAAAAGCTGCGGATGGGAAAAGACATGCTCTTCGGAGGACTTTTTACTATACCTTCGTCCGGAATCGGTATTGCTGACATCTGCAGGATTACCCCGGGCAGGAGTCCTCTGTCATTCGGCCGGAAAGGTACCGGCAATGTATACTATCTTTCAGGCTCAGCCGGGATTCACTTTTCAAAATTCCTCGGATCATTCGAGTTACAGTCCTTTGGCCTGTATACAGATAAAACGTTCAGCCTGCAGGCTCCGGTCAATAAATCCGTAGATTTCGAAGGGATCGCGAAGATGAAAATAAATACCATCGGTGTCAGAACTGCCGGAACTCCGGGCATTGATGTGAACGCCGACGTAAGTCTCGATCTGCCCATGGTAAAGGCGGCCGCCGGTGGTCTGCATTTTTCTTCCGGGGGCAGGGTTTCCATCGATGAGCTTGCAGTAGGATTCGATATCGCAGGTATCGGAGGAGTGAACGTAAAGGCCGGGTTTGTTGACCAGCAAGGGAAGAAAGGATTCAGCGGAAGCGGAGATATCGGGATCGGGGGACTGCCTAAGTTGTCCGTCGGGTTTGGATACTATAAGGTAGGTAACGGGATCGAAGTTTCGTCGAAATTTACAACCGGTCCGCTCGTTATGATCCCAATCGGGACATATACACTCAACAACATAGGAGGAGAGGTGTCTTTCAACACCGCCAGGAGAGACTGGGGAGTGAGAATCAGCGGCAACCTCGGGTTTTCCGGGAGTAATATGGCTATGCAGATCAGGGATCTCGGTCTGAAAGTCTCCAACGGGCCGGTGTTCAGAGGAGACGGTTATCTCAATATCAGCAGTGTGCTGGATGTGGGCAAGGCAGAAGTGGTGATTGATTTTCCGAAGATGGGTGTTTCGGGAAGTTTTCAAAGGGAGGTGGGCATTCCTGTGCTGGGCTCTTCTTATTCACGTGGTATGTTCGGCGCTTCCGGACAGGCCGGATCCGAGTACATTGTGGCCGGATTTTCCTCGGGTGTTAATGTGGCAGGAATCATAAAGAATGAAGCAGCCTTTGTTGCAGGCTGGGGTTTTACCGCTAATGAGGTGCCCGGGCAGCGTCATGTGCTGGAACAGCAGTATGCCGGCAGCAACGGTAAGTTTGCGGGCGTGTATCTGAAAGTATTTGACATGTACGACTTCAACCGAAACCTCCGGATTGGTCCTTTGAGTTTCGGGGCAAAATTCTTCTATCAAAGGTATGTTTACATGAATCTGGGGATCAATCAGGCCAGGTTTAATCTGAAGGCGGGAGGGAAAGTGGCGGTAGGCGGGCACACTACCATCACTGTGATGGGCAAAGACTTTGGCACGAGTGTCAATGGTTCCCTGGAAGGAACGCTTGCAGGCGGCTATACCGGAGGGCAGGGCCTGGAATTCGGTGCGATGCTGGGGGCTACTTTCGATACCCATGTGGGGACCCACTGCGATGGTTGTCATGTTTTTGATGTGTGCATGATAGGAGCGAAAATCTGCGTGCGGTCGTCCTGTGGATTTGGTTTCAGAAACGGTAATTTTTATGTGGAGCCTCAATGGTGAAAAGAATAAATGGAAATGAAAGTAATTAAAATCCTGTTTTTTTGGGGTCTGCCGGTTATCGCGTTTGCCCAGTCGGTCTCCAGATTCCCGGTGGCCATGTCTCCCGGTGGTCCGGTGCTGTTTCTCGATCAGTTTAACTATGAAATGAAGGAGAAGAGAGACCACCGCGCGGAGGCTTACCGTATAAGTATATTCAAAGGGAAGTCGCTGAAGGTTCTGGGTGAGGTAAGAAAACCGGCAGCATGGAGTGAATTCAGAAAGTACATCACGGAAGGGCAGCTGAAACAACTGAAGCAACTCGCGGGAACGACAGATGAAGCGATGGTCTGGCAGTTTATTCTTGCGCATCCGGATAAGGCATCTTATGGATTTCTGGCCCTTGATCCTTTGCTTTTAAGAGGTTTGGGTCTGGCCTTTACAGATCAGAGCAATGCAGAAACACGGGTCGGAGAGGTGATCCGCTACAGGATAGAGATCATTGCGGCCAAGGGAGAGGTTCTGGGCAGCGTTGAGCAGGGTTTCAGAATTCCTGAGCCTCCGGTTTTTTCCGTACCGGCCGGGATAAAAGCAATAGCAGCAGACTCACTGGTTTATCTGGAATGGGCCTACAGGTCGGTAAGCGGTGAAGAGCTGCCTTTGTTTGCTTCTGTTTACCGCGAGACCGGGGGAAACGGGAAGTTTATCCTGCAGGATCTCAGGTTGGCGCCTGCTATCCGCAACGATTCTGTGTTTTTTCAGTGGCATGAAAAAGTAAGACCAGATGCTTTGTATCGCTATTTCCTGAGGCTTACGGATGTTACCGGGAACGTCAGTCAAACGAAATCGGACACTCTTGCGGTGGTGCCTTTCCGCTTTTCGGGTTTGTCGGTGTTAAACAAAGCTTCGGCGAAAGATACGATGGGAACCATTCAGCTCAGCTGGGAACCGGTTTCCCCACATCCTGCCTATACCGGTGTAGAAATTCAGCGTTCTGCAGAGGTGCTGGGGAACTATATGGTTCTGGATACCCTTCCTGCAGATGCGGTTTTGTATACTGACCACGCGGTATTGCCCAATACAGTCTATTATTACCGGCTCAGGTTACTCACACTGAATCAGAATGATGAAAATGCCTCTTATTCTGCTTTTCTTTCTGCTTCTGTCCGTAACCTTTTCCGCGAACCGGATTCACCTTATCAACTGACCTCCGAAAAGACAAAGGAAGGTCATGTCCGGCTGACATGGCAAAAAAACGCTGATCTTGATTTTTTTGCCTATTATGTTTTTCGGGGTACTTCGGCTGAAAACCTTGCGGTCATTTCAGGAGCGCTGAAAGATACTGTTTTTACCGATACCGAATCAGACAGATACAGTGCAGGGGCTCATTATATTTATGCAGTCCGGGCCGTTAATATTTCCGGCGCCGAGAGTCAGTTTTCTGCTTTTACAGCCGCTTATTCAGGTAAAAACGATCTGCCTGCGGCTCCTTCCGGCATCATGGCGACGCCTTTTGTTCATTTTGTCAGGCTTCATTGGGAAGATATAAGGGAGAAAGAGGCCGGCCTTGCAGGATATATTTTATATAAAAAACGGATAAGCGGTACCGTAGCGGCCGACACCCGTATTACTGATTCTGCAGAGGCGTTGAAACTTGGGTTTGAGCCTGTTGAGCGCTTATTCACAGAACCTTTTTTTGAAGACAGGGAGCTTGCTCCCGGACAGTTGTATCAATATGCTGTATCTGCTATCGACCTTTCAGGCGGTGAAAGTACTTTATCTCCCGTTACAACCACCGGCATTTCAAAAGAAGAGTTGTCTGTACCCTCTGAGGTCCTGCTGAAAAACACGGCCACCGGGATAGAGATCAGATGGCTGGCGGATGAGGCAATAAAACCTCCTTTTTCATTTATTGTGTACAGAAAAATGCTCCCTGAAAATGCCTTCAGGAAAATAGCCGAGGTAAAGACAGGCATAAGCCGATTCGTGGATCAGAAGACCACACCGGGTAAAACCTATATATATACTGTAAGTCTTTCCTCGGGGGGAAATGAAAGCCGGAAAAGCTCCGAAAAAGTGATTACCCGGTAAACCGGTGAATGTATTTTGCCGGTATCACCGGTTCTGGAGAATGATGCGGAGAGATTTCCTTTTATTTCATGGCATCCTATGGTTTTTCAAACCGAATCGCTATTTTTGCCCGATACGATTCCCTGAAATACCAAGAAAAACTATCTGACATGGAAGTCAAGAACAACAAAAAGGTCTGGAATGCATGGTGCATGTATGACTGGGCCAATTCTGTTCATAATCTCGTTATCATTACCGTCATTTTTCCGATTTATTACCACGCTACTGCCGTAAATGAGCAGGGGGGAGACATGATCCGGTTCTTCGGTTTTGAAATTAATAATGATGTTTTATACAGTTATACCATTTCCGTGTCATCTATTCTGCTGGTGATCCTTAATCCCCTGCTGAGTGGTATTTCAGATTACAGCGGAAGGAAAAAGCTGTTCATGAAGATTTTCTGTTATCTGGGGGCTGCCTCCTGTGCGTATTTCTTTTTCTTTACGAAAGGCAACGTTACTTCCTCTGTCATCGCCTTCGGTCTGTCGATCATTGGCTGGGGTGGCAGCCTGGTATTTTATAATTCCTTTCTGCCTCAGATCGCTACCGAAGATAAATATGATCAGCTCAGTGCCCGTGGTTTTGCCTTCGGATATGTAGGCAGTGTGATCCTGCTGGTGTTTAACCTCCTTATGATCATGAAGCCTGACCTCTTCGGGTTCAGTGAGGAAGAAGCCAAATCGGGTCTTACCTCTAGAATTGCCTTTCTGACAGTTGGTTTGTGGTGGGCGCTTTTTGCTCAGATTCCTTTCTTTGTTCTCCCGGCTGACCAGCCCAGAAATTTCAATTCACGCTGGCTGATCAAAGGTTTCGAGGAACTCAAAAAAACCTTTTCGGAGATATTGAAACGCAACCTGCTGAAAAAATTCCTGCTCGCATTTTTCATTTATGATATGGGTGTCATGACGGTCATTTACGTGGCCACCATTTTTGCCGATAAAGAACTGAACATTCCCCGCGAAGGGTTGATCATCACACTGTTGCTTATCCAGCTGGTAGCGATACCGGGCTCTTACCTGGCTTCATTTTTCTCCCGTAAGTTCGGAAATACCATCGCCCTGAGAATCGAAATCCTGATCTGGGCCGTGGTGCCTCTGGCAGCCTATTTTACAACTACTGCCGAAGAGTTTTATGTCATTGCAGCCATTGTCGGCCTGGTGATGGGCGGTATCCAGTCGCTTTCCAGGTCGACGTTCGCCAAACTGATTCCCGACAACACCGAGCACACCGCCGCCTTCTTCGGCTTCTACGATGTGACCGAAAAACTGGCTATGTCGGTGGGGACTTTTATTTTCGGATTCATCATCCAGGTAACGGGCAATATGCGAAATTCAGTTCTGTTTATCCTGGTGCTGTTTGTGATAGGGTTTATCATTCTGATCAGGATACCTTCCCGGCATGTTTACCATGATGAGGAGGTCTGAGATTTTTGAGGATTCATTTGCACATTAGATTTTCTCCATTAATTTTGCAGTCCTTAAAAACCACAGGATGTTAGCTCAGTTGGTTTAGAGCGTCGCCTTGACAGGGCGAAGGTCAGCGGTTCGAATCCGCTACATCCTACTTTCTTCTACCGGTTTTCAGATGTCGCTATTTCTCCCGTAATCTTTATGCATTATCTCATAACCGACCTGAACATTAAACTGGACGGACATAAGTTTGGCTTTGTTCAGAACATCATCGATTTCCTGGCGCTGAAAGCGTACCCGCACCATTTTACCTTTCTTGTCAACCGGGCGGAAGATTTTACGCTGAAAGATCCCGGTCAGCCGCATATAACACTTCTTTATCTCAGTGACAAAGAGCAGGAGACTTTCCGTACGGAGAAACGCCTGCTGAAAAAATCGGCTATACAATGGCAGCTTATTCAGACTTGTGCCAACAGGGTGAAGGCCGGTCATGTGGTGCTGATGGAACTGGACCTTTATCAGGTTGCCATCGGAAAATGCCGGACCTCTTTTGATATCAGCGGAATATGGTTCAGACCACACCTCCGGACGGAATCAGACAGTACCTCGGTCAAAGACATGATGAAACACAAGCTTTGGATGATTCAGAAAGACCTGCTTATCCGGACGGCTTTGAGAAACAGCCGGCTGAAGAAAGTGTTTGTGCTGAATGATGAGAAAGTAGCCGGTGAGATGAACAAAAAATACGGGCAAAGGTTTTTTCATCTTCCCGATCCTGTATTTGATTATACACCCGAGCAAGGGTTAAATATCCGGGAACATTACAACGTAGAGCGCGGGAGAATGATATTCCTCATTTTTGGTTATATAGATCAGCGCAAGAATGTACTTAACATTGTGGAAGCCATGAATGCGCTGACCGGTGACGAAGCCGCCAGGGTTTGTCTGCTGATTACCGGGAAATTTGAGCCCGGTTTCGAGGAGAAAATCAGAGAAAAAGCTGTGCCGGGTCATCAGTATCAGCTCATCATGAACGACAGCTTTGTATCTGACGGAGAAATGGAATGTCTTTTCGGTCAGTCAGATGTAAGCCTTAGAATGAACGTCGGGTTTTACGGGTCAAGCGGCATTATAGGCACGGCTGCCAAATACAACAAGCCCAGCATCGTGTCAGACTTCGGGATTGTGGCAGAACTTACGGAGCAGTATGGTTTGGGGGTGCTTGTCAACCCGCATAACATTCAGGCCATTAAACGAAAGATAAGACACTACCTGGAAACCCCGGCCGACAGGCGCATCAACGGGCAGACTTATTATCTTTCACACGACAGAAAGGCTTACGTTAATACTTTACTGGAACTTGAATAGTTTATTCAAACGGCCAGTCGGTTTTACCGGCCATTAGTCTTGTTATGGGGTCGCCATAAGAATCTTTGTCGTATTCAGCTTTCGTTTCATATCCTGTCCGGTATTATTATCGGCTTCAGCCAGGAATGCTGAAGCAGGTAAGTCTTTCATGGGACACAATCTGCACAGAAAACCACAGTCGCCCCCCCCTTTTTTTCTTGTCATTTATCGGTCTGCCTCATGTGTTTCATCAGGTGTTTTTCTAACCCCGGAGCATAAAACGCAATGGTCTTTTCAACAAAGTAAATTCGGACTTTTAAACAAAGTGGCCGGAAAATATCTTATCTACTTTTGTCTCAACAAAAACAAATAAACATGAGACAGAACAACAACCATCTGGGCGCATGGCAACAACCGACAGGTTCGGGATTTGGCGCCCGCTCAACAGCACAGGATGTAATCAAAGGAATTGACCTTAGCGGTAAAATCGCCATTGTAACCGGCGGAAACACAGGCATAGGTCTGGAAACCGTTAAAACGCTTGCCACAGCCGGTGCTACGGTGATCGTTCCGGTAAGGGATACCGACAAGGCAAAACAAAACCTTGAGCACATCACCAATGTGGAAATTGAAGTCATGGATTTAATGGATCCTGCTTCTGTGGACGCTTTTGCTGATAGGTTTTTAAGTTCAGGAAGGCCCCTGCATCTGCTGATTCATAATGCCGGCATCATGTGGGTGCCGCTGAGGAGAGACAGCAGGGGTATCGAGTCGCAGCTCGCTACCAATTATCTGGCTCAGTTTCAGCTTACCGCAAGACTCTGGCTACCGCTTAAAAACGCCTCTGGCGCGCGCGTCATTCATGTATCCTCGGCCGGGCATCATTTTTCCCCTTTTCATTTTGAAGATCCCAATTTTCTGAACAGAACCTATGAAACCCTGCTGGCGTACGGACAGTCCAAGACCGCCTGTAACCTGTTTGCGCTTGAACTTGACAACCGCGGGAGGGGTTTTGATGTAAGAGCTTATGCAGTACATCCGGGGTCGGTAGGAGGAACAGAACTGGCGAGGGAGGCTCCCAGGGAATTATTTCAGCAGATGGGCTTCTGGGATGAAGACGGAAATGTGTTGCCAGAGGTGGCGGCCTCTCTTAAAACAGTACAGCAGGGAGCGGCTACCACGGTCTGGTGCGCAACGAGCCCGGCATTGAATGACATCGGAGGCGTTTACTGTGAAGATGCCGACATTGCCGTTGTCGCCTCAGATGCATCATCGCATAGCGGTGTGCAGCCCTATTCACTGGAAGAAGCAGATGCTAAACGGCTCTGGGAATTAAGTGAAAAACTCACAGGCGTAACATTCCGGACGGTCGGCAATGAACAGACGGAAGATGTAGGAATTCAGGAAAAGCCGGCATCGGTATTGCTGAGTGAGTACCTGGCGAGTGTAAGCGCGGGTAAGCCTGCCCTTACCGCTTCATTCTTTGCTGAAGACGGTTACATTGATGCGCCTTACGTCGAATCGCTCGGAATGCCCTCAAGAATCTCAGGACGTTCAGCCATAGAAGCTACCATGAAGGGACTTCTTCAGAATGCTCCGGGGTTTCACTTTACGCACATCAGGCCTGTTCTGGAAACCCACAACGAAGTGGTAGCCGAATATGAAAGTGAAGCGGTGCTGGCCAATGGCAGAACCTACCGGCAATTGTATATGGGACACCTGACCGCTGAAAACGGAAAAATTACGTGTCACAGAGAGTTTCTGAACACCCTTGTATTTGCCGAGGCGTTTTTGCCCAACGGATTAAAAGATTTGACAACCGATAAATAATTACGATCATGAAAGTCACAAAAGAAATGCATCATAAAGAACTTCAGCAGGGATATAACATCATGAAATGGTCATCCAGGTTGCTGATGACCAGAACAGGAGTGCGGCTGCTTAACGCCAACAGCAGGAGATCGAGAGGGAAAAACATCGAAGGCCTTCATTGTGAAGAAAGGTTTATTAAAGGAGGGGATTGCATAACCGAAATACGTGTAAGAATATTCAGGCCCCTGGAGCAAAAAGGGGAACTGCCCGGAATGCTCTACGTGCATGGCGGAGGGTTGGTCATGGGTAATCCGGAAGATTATCTGGCCATTATCAAAAGATTTATGGATACCAGACCCTGTGTTATTGTGGCACCGGATTACCGCAAAGCCTTTGAAGCACCTTACCCCGCTGCTTTTGATGACTGTTACGATACATTGCTATGGATGAACCGGAATGTACAGGAGCTTGGGGTTATTGCAGACAGAATCATTGTGGCGGGGCATAGTGCCGGAGGCGGGATTGCGGCTGCGGTGACATTAAAGGCTACAGATACTGATGACGTAAAAATTGCTTTTCAGATTCCGGTTTATCCCATGCTGGATGACAGGCAGGAGTCTGAGTCGGCCAGGGACAATGACTCAGCCGGATGGAATTCAAAGGCTAATAATATGGGATGGGCAGCCTACCTGAGCGGTCTGAAGGGTCAGGGCAGAGAGGTTCCCGCTTATGCGGCCCCTGCCAGAGCGCATGATTATTCAAAGCTTCCGCCTGCCATTACGTTTGTAGGAGATCTGGAGCCTTTCAGAGATGAAACCCTGGCCTACGTTGATCATCTGAAGAGTGCGGGCGTGCCGGTAACATTCAGGCTCTTTGAAGGTTGTTATCATGCTTTTGAGGTGATTTTTCCAAAACTGGAGATCAGCCGGGAAGCCTGGTCCTTCTTGCTGACAGCATTCGGTCATTATATAGATGAGTATGTGTATGGGAAATGACCCTTTTGGGTTTAAATTTGAATATTGTGCCGATAAATAGTCTTCATTTTATTTTACGTATCTGAATATGGAACATACCTCAGTATATCTGACCCCGGAAATAAAGCTCTCCTGCTATGAAGATAAGTTCTCCAAGTCGGAAGTGGTATTTGACCAGCATATGCTCATCTGGTTTATTTCGGGTGAGACCAAAATTGTGCAGGCCGAAACGACGTATACCTTCAGAACAGGAGACATTTTCCTGATCCCGAGACATAAACCGGCCACCATCATCAACTATCCTAAAGATGGTTTGCCGCATAAAACAGTGGTGATGCTGCTGACGGAAAAAGTGTTACGGAGTTTTTACAACAACCTGGAGGTGAAAACAAAGATTACACCCGTTCCGAAGATTTACAGCTTCAGCAATCACCCTTTACTTGAAAGTTGTCTTGCTTCATTGGTACCTTATTTTGAGATGAAAGAGAACTTTCCTGAAAACCTGGCATTGCTGAAGATCATGGAAGCCATCAGTATTCTTCGTATTATCGACGTGGATGTGGATAGTGTTCTGGCAAACTTTGATGATCCTTACAAAGTGAACCTGATCAGCTTCATGGAGAAAAACTACATGTTTAATATGCCTTTGGAGAAGTTCAGTTACCTGACGGGACGCAGTCTTACCACTTTTAAGCGGGACTTCAGAAAGGCGTTTAATATCACACCGCAAAGATGGCTTATTCTGAAGCGGCTGGAGCTGGCGCATTATCAACTGGCCGAGCAAAAAAGAAAACCGGTGGAAGTGTGTTATGAAACAGGATTTGAGAACCTGTCACACTTTTCTTATGCTTTTAAGAAGCAGTTTGGGTATGCCCCGTCTGCGCTGGCGGGTTAAAGGAGGATTTTAAACCAAATGGTGTCATGACAATGTTATTGCTGTATATGATAAGAAAATGGTTTTCGTGGAAAAAGAAACAGCCCGTTATTCAGCGCCGGATTTTCAATCCGGTGCTGAAAACGGTGAAGCCTGGCTGGGAAGGAACGCCGCTGGACGAAGACGGAAAGTTTATCAATGAAGAATATCCCACTGTATTTAATTACGGTGATGTGTTGAAATTTTTCTTTCAGAGAAACCCGCAGTGGGAAGTCAAGAAACGGGATACCTGGCGTATTCCGGTGCTGAAAGACGAATCCTGGCTGCAAAGCCCGGAGGATATGATCGTCTGGTTCGGACATGCGAGTTTTTACATCCAGCTTTCGGGTATCCGTATTCTGATCGACCCGGTTTTTGGCAAACCGCCTGTGGTCAGGCGTTACTCGGAAATGCCCGTAGCACCCGGGAAACTGTTGAATATCGATTACATTTTAGTGTCACATGCTCATTATGATCATTGTGATAAACCCAGCCTTAAATTGCTGGCGGCCAATAATCCCCGGGCTACCATACTATGTGGTTTAAAACTGGATCACCTGATCGGCCGGTGGGTTTCCAATCCTGTGGAGGCCGCAGGTTGGTATCAGCAGTTTCAAATGAAAGAGCCCGGTCTTTCTGTTACTTTTCTTCCGTCACGGCATTGGGCCAACAGAAGTATTACAGATGTGAACACCACGCTGTGGGGTGGCTTTATGATACAGTACGGGGATAAATGCATCTACTATGGAGGAGACTCCGGACATGGCTCTCATTTCAGAGATATTGGTGAAGTATTCAGCCATATTGATGTGGCGCTCATAGGCGCAGGGGCCTATTCTCCGGCCTGGTTTATGGGGCAGCATCACCAGGATCCTTATAATGCTGTGGAGGCGTTTCATGCCACCGGTGCCAAAACCTTCATTCCGTTCCATTACGGTACTTTCGATTCAGCGGATGAACCCATGGGTGAGCCGGAAGAAATTCTGAAAAGGCTTTATGCTGAAGGAAAAATCAGGAATAATCTGAAAATCCTGAAATTAGGAGAGGCCTGGCCTGTGTAACGGTATTTAGGTCAGCCTCAAATGCGCAGAAACCGGTAAAGGTCAGTCTGAAAAAAACTCTTTTCAAAGGGTCAGAGCATTTATTTTATCGATCCATGCCTGTTTTCCCTGGCAGTTCCAGTGGGTGTCTCCCTTGTCGAAATAGCTTTCTCCTCCCTTCATGAGTGGCTTAAGCATATCAATATAAGGCATCTCCAGTTTTGGATGCTGCTGAATCCGTTCGATCAGGTGATTGTAAGTGCCCAGATCCTGACCCAGAATAGTCGTTTTATTGGGTATGATGCTCAGATACACCTGGTCGAACCCCCGTCGGCGATAGCTGTGGTAGGTTTGATTAATATGGGAAACAAGGACGTCTATTTCTTCATCAGTAACTTCTTCAAACATAGAGCTGATACCGGGGTTCGAGTCCAGGCCATAAAAAATATGACGGCCGTCGCGGCTCAGTTTTACGTTGTCGTTAACCCTGCCCAGCAGATGATAATTCAGAAGGGCTTTCCACTCTTTGATCCTGGTAAAAAAAGCATTGCTGAACAGTACTGATTCCTGGCGTTCGGCAGAGAAAGCGTGACGGGCTGCTTCTGTCCTGATTTCGCTCCAGTTTAGGCCAGAATCACTATTTTCATTGTCTTTCGAAACGTGAAGGCTATTCCAGGGGCTCAGAAACCGCTCCCTCAGGTGCCGTTCCACTGTTTCTATGATCAGGATGTGTTTGGTGTCAGGAACAAGCGTGACGGAAGCCGGACGAGAGATCATAGTGCGGCTGTAGGCTTCAGTACCGAAATGTCCGCGTTCGACCCGACCTTCCTCCGTAAAACTGTCACCGGAAAGTACCAGATGAACTTTCCTCCTGCCCGTATCGGGAGGCATGGTACACTTTTCAACAGGAACTTTAAACTGAGGCAGATTTGACAGTCGGTACAAGTCTCCAAAGCGGTAATCGTCTTCTACCAGGCCTTTGTCAAAAAGCCATTTCCCAAGCTCAGGCGAGCATCCGGTAAACCACATGACTCCGAACAGAAAGATCAGCAGGTATATCAGCCAGGTTTTCATCAGAATTGGAAATAAATAAATTGACTGGAAGAAAAAATGCCGAGAAAATAGCAGACCAATAGCAAACCACAGAATTTCAGGTAGAAGGCCGGTGTATGTTCCGTGCTGATTTTCTTAACATAAATATCTTTAAGAAAGAGGATAAGGATCAACAGCCAGCAAAGAATAAACTCGTTTGTGCTGAAAGGCATACTGAATCCCTCCGAAATGTCCATAGTAAATATCTTCTTGAGAATAGTACGGGCGTTGAAAAAGCCTTTGGCTCTGAAGAACACCCAGGTAAACATCACCAATACGAAAGTAAAAAGTGTAGACAACAGAGGCATGGGAGGGATCTTGAACGGAAGGTACCGGTCGCGCAGCCTGGCCAGGATCTGGTAAATACCGTGCAGCGTACCCCATATGATAAAGGTCCATGCTGCCCCATGCCAGAGACCGCTGACTATAAATACCACCAGTACATTGAAATAAAGCCTCAGCTCTCCGGCACGATTACCACCCAACGGGATGTAGAGATAGTCCCTGAACCAGGTAGACAGTGAAATGTGCCAGCGTCTCCAGAACTCGGAAATGCTTTTCGACAAGTAAGGTGCATCAAAGTTTTCCATCAGTTTGAAGCCCATCAGTCGTGCGGTACCGATCGCAATGTCTGAGTATCCGGAGAAGTCACAGTAAATCTGGATAGAAAAGAAAATGGCAGCAATCAGCAGTGTCAGTCCGGAGAACGAGGTCGGATCATCAAAGCAGTAATCCACCATGATCGACAGGCGGTCGGCAATCACTACTTTCTTGAACATCCCCCAGGCAATACGCATCAGTCCGTCTTTGACATCCGCAAAATTATATTTGAAATAGCTGTGAAACTGCCACAAGATGTTCTGAGGCCTTTCAATAGGACCGGCTACCAGCTGTGGGTAGAACATCACATAAAGCGAATACACTATAAAATCTTTTTCGGTTTTCTGCTTCCTGCGGTATACTTCAATGGTATAGCTCATGGCCTGAAACGTATGGAATGACAGGCCTATAGGCAATTCGTCCGGGTAGTGTTCTATCGGGTTGGGAAGTCCGAAGATGCCGAGTACAAAGTTGAAATACTTAAAAAACGCCAGAAATCCGATGTTCGTCACCAGGCTGAGTATCAGGATCAGTTTTCGCTTCGGGCCTTCACTCTTCTCTATCCAGATTCCCGCAAAGTAGTCCACCAGAATCGTAACGAGCAGGATAAGGATGTATTCTGGCTTGAAGGCCATGTAAAAATAGCAGCTGGCCAGCAGCAACAGCCATATTCTGCCCCTGTGTCTGAGTTGGAAATAGAGGAGAGATACTACAATAAAAAAGAATACAAACTGTAAGGAATTGAACAGCATCCTGTGTGTTTCTGGGTTTAGTTGTCCGGAAAACGGTATTGGGTCTCCCGAACAGTCGCCAAAAATAGTAAATAATTTGCTCTGCCCTGTAAAATGCCTTTGGCAAATTTCAGATATGCCCGGTGAAATGGAACTGATTTCGGGATTTTAGACTTTATAATACTTTCATAACTTAAAAATAGATTAGATTTGCAGGAAGGTCGGAGCCTTTCTGTCAACCTTCAGACCATACTGCCATGTCCATCAGTTCACAGTCCACGATCTGCGCCCTGGCCACTGCGCCGGGTGTAGGAGCCATCGCGGTTATCCGGGTATCAGGTCCTGAAACCTTTGCCATCGTCAACCGGATCTTTAAAGGAAAAAATCTGGAGACCGCTCCCGGAAATACCATTCATTTCGGTACGATCCGGGACGGAGAGAAAGTGGTGGATGAAGTATTGGTCAGCGTCTTCAGGGCACCCAGGTCTTTTACCAAAGAAGATACCGTCGAAATCTCTACGCATGGAAGTGATTATATCATCAGGTACATCCTACGGCTGCTGGTGCATCAGGGGTGTGTTCCGGCACAGCCCGGAGAATTCACCCAGCGGGCATTTCTCAACGGGCAGTTTGACCTCGTACAGGCCGAAGCTGTGGCCGACCTCATTGCTGCAGATTCTGAAGCCGCGCATAAAGTAGCCATGAACCAGCTGCGGGGAGGCTTCTCGCGCAGGCTGGCGGTGTTACGCGAAGACCTCGTACATTTCGCCAGTATGGTGGAGCTTGAACTGGATTTCGGAGAAGAAGATGTAGAGTTTGCCGACCGTGATGACCTGCGCAGGCTTATTTATGATATACAGGATCAGCTCCGCCCCCTGATCGATTCCTTTGAAAGTGGCAACGCCATCAAACAAGGGATACCCGTGGCCATCATCGGTGCGCCCAACGCCGGCAAATCGACCCTGCTCAACACCCTGCTGAACGAAGAAAAGGCCATCGTCACGGAGATCGCCGGCACCACCCGCGATGTCATCGAGGACGTCATGTTCATTGAAGGCATTAAATTCAGGTTTATCGATACCGCCGGTATCCGTGAGACCCGTGACGTAGTGGAAGCCATCGGGATAGAGCGTTCACGAAAGGCCATGCAGCATGCCGATATCCTGCTGTTGCTGCACGACAATGAAGAAGACCGTGCGTTTATGGAAAATCTGGCGCAGGAAGTACCGGAGTCCAAAGAAATCATCTGGGTAAAAAATAAGATAGACCTCAGGCCGGGTGAAAGACCCGCTGCCGGGGAAGAAGATATCCGGATTTCGGCAAAGAAAGGGCTGGGCATTGACGAACTCAAGAAAGCGATTGTGGCGCGGACACATAAAACCGGCAGTTCAGACACCACCGTTACCAATCTGAGGCACTACACCCACCTGACCAAAGCCAATGAAGCGCTGGATGAAGTGCTGAATGGGCTGGGCATAGGCATCACCGGTGATTTCCTGGCACAAGACATCCGCCTGGCGCTGCATCACCTCGGAGAGATCACCGGCACCATCACCACCGACGACTTGCTGGCCAATATTTTTGGTAAGTTTTGTATTGGAAAGTAATTTAAAAGAGGTTAACAGGCAGCACATTCTACTGGGTTTGTCCGGAATATGCAAGTGAGCATGCCTGGGATTTCGCAATGTTCTTTGAATACTTATAAGGAACAGGCTGCCATTAGGCTATATCCGCGTTGTGGCTGATAGCTTGTGTGAAGGAATCAGGAAGGTAAGGTTAAAATAGAAGTTATGTTCCTGTAAAACAAAATTACTGTTTAATGGCTGTCGTAAAATGTACATGTAGCCCGTATCCAGTTTCAATGGCGGGGAAACAGCAAATTCAAAGCCTGCCGCTACACGGTTATGGTCAAAAAAATGTCCGGAGGTTGCACCCGAAAGGTTGAAAAGCCCTTCTTCATAGACTACGGCCTTTAAGCCTGGTTTTATGCCGTATCTGAGTCCGAACCTGCTTCTTCCACGAAGGATATCATGCACGGTGCCCTGAAAAATCCTGTATTCAAGTCCTGTTCGGTTAAAAAACTGCATATTCCTTTTTCCGGGTTGTTGCACCTCGGCGGCGGCGGTAAACCTGATTTCACGGGTAGGAGAAGCCCGCTCGTCTTTTTCGTCCTGTATGATGCGGTATCCTGAAAAACAGGCGTAAGGAGAGAGTGAAAACCGGAGATTGTCTCTGTACTGATAATGCACCCAGCTTCTGAAAGAGTACATCAGGTCTTTATCCATCGGGTTGCTGTTTTCAAATCCGTTTTGTCGCCGGTGCTGAAACTCAGCCTCGGTTTTTATGCTTGAGCCTGTAGGATAGCTGAGGGTGGTCCGGAGCCACGCATTGTAATGTTGTGCGCTGGCCCCGGTAGCCGAAAACAGGATCATGACAGCGGCGGTAAGCCTTTTAAACCGTTTCATCGGAGAATCAATGGGGTAGTTTTTCACGGAAATAACCGTAAACCCAGGTGCCTGCAATGGCACTCAGCAATGTGACAGAAATGACAGTGGCGCCCGTTCCGATCTGGGCAAACAATGGCCCGGGACATGCCCCCGTAAGGGCCCATCCGGTACCGAAAAGCAGTCCGCCGAAAATCTGACCTTTGTTGAACTGCTTGGTGTGAAACTCTATTTTCTCTCCATAAATCGTCCTGATGTCAAATTTTTTGATCAGAAAGACCGAAATCGCTCCCGTTACAACGGCGCTTCCAATAATACCATACATATGAAAAGACTGGAGACGGAACATTTCCTGGATTCTGAACCAGCTGATCACTTCCGCCTTTACGAAAATGATCCCGAAAAGAATCCCAGTAAACATGTATTTGAGATTGTAATACCAACGGTGCTGCAGATGGCTTTCATTGACACACATGGCGTCAAGCTCTCTCAGCTCTTTGTCTGCCTGGAAACGCAGATCGTCTGTGGAGATTTTTTCAGAAACAGAGGGCTTGTATTGATGATTGTTTTTCATGTTTTGATCAATAATAGGAGATAGGAAATTCTTTAAAGACTGAGAATCAGAGGGAGGATGAAATTAGCGGCTAAAAAACCTCCCGCCATAAAACAGAGAGTAGCCACAAGCGAAGGCCACTGCAGGGTTGATAAGCCCATAATCGCATGACCGCTGGTGCAGCCTCCGGCATACCGGGTGCCGAAGCCCACCAGAAATCCTCCGGCTACCATCAGGATAAAGCCTCTGAATGAAAAAAGAGCAGACCAGTGGAGCAGATCAGCAGGTACCAGGTTGCTAAAGTCTGTAATGCCATATTTTTCCAGTTCTGAGACGAGATCTGGATGGACTTTGACGGGGCCGGGGTCTGAAAGGAAGCTGGCGGCCAGCAGTCCTCCGATGAAGATACCCGCAACAAAAAAAAGATTCCATACTTCTTTTCGCCATTCATATTTAAAAAACGGGAGGTCAGCGGGAAGGCAGGAAGCGCAGATGTGTCTTAGCGATGAACTGATACCAAATGATTTGTTTCCGATAATGAGGAGGGCCGGCACTGTAAGTCCTATCAAAGGACCTGCAATGTACCACGGCCAGGGCTGTTTCAGAAAGTCTGACATACTTTGTAAGTTTGTTTTGTTTAGAATGATGTATAGAAATGCAGCACAAAAGAGCCCATGATGAAGACTGTGGCCTGGGTATGCTTTTTATCAAAGAAGCTTCTTCCTGTTTCTGATTTCCATAAACTTGTTTCATGGCAAAGTTCTCTTCTTATTCATTTTTATGCAGTAACATTAGTTACACAAAGGAATTTTTCCGGAAAACGCAAAAAGACCGGTCTGTAACAGCCGGTCTTCAGAGCCAATGGGTAAAATGTCAGAATCTGCTCAGTTTTGCTCAAGTACTTCACGGAGTGCGGCTTCTTCAATAAAGCCGGTGTGTTCCCATGTCTGCGCCTTGTTTTTATAAAGTTTTAATACCGGTATGGAGGAAATACCCAACGCACGACAAAGGTCCTGATTTTTGTCTGTATCTATTCGGATCAATGTTATCTGCTCCGTTTTTTCGCCGGCAATACGTTGCAGGTACGGCTCCATTTTTTTACAGGGAGCACACCAGTCTGCGTAAAAATCTACCAGTACAATACCATCATCTTTGACCTGTGCTTCATAAACGGCGAGTGTCATTCCCGATCTGTCCGGAGACTTGTCCTGGTTTTCCGGCAATCCGGCAGCACGCCATTGCATCATTCCCCCGGCCATTTCGTAGACCTGAAAGCCCTTGCTGCGAAGTACACCGGCAGCTGATCGGCTTCTTACTCCACTCAGACAATAGACAAAGACCGGCCTGGATTTGTCAAGTTTTGATAGACTTTCTTCAAATTCGGGGCTGTCTCTGTCAATATTAACAGCGCCATCCAGATGCCCTCCTGCATATTCTCCTGTTGTTCTTACATCCAGAAGCTGGGCGTCCGGGTTTTGTGCAAGTTCTTTCCGGAATGTTTCCGGACTCAACTCCCCCTCCTTGTCTGAGGCGTTGCTGCATCCTGTGAAAAAAAGGACGAGTGTTAATAAAAAGATCAGCTTATTCATGCATCAGGTATTTTGGATCAGCTGTAAACATCATGACAGCCGCATATTGGCTCATTGCTGTTTCAAAAAAGGTTTTACCGGGTATCAAACTTACTTTTTCGGGGCGGTACAGCACAGGCCCCGTTGTTGCAACTGCCATAGTTAAGCAGCGGCATAATCGTCAGAAGGACCCCAAGGATGGCAAATGACCAGCTCCCGGCAAGTGCTCCCTGCACGGTGATGGCTATTCCAAGCGCAAGCCGGATAAACCTGAGTATATTCCAGTTATTTAAGATTCTTTCTTTCATGATTTTTTCTTTTTAAGGTACTGATTCCAAAAGGAAGATAAAGAGGACAGAAACTGATCATAGAAGTCAGTACGAAAATCAGGGCTATTATCCCCAGTACAATGGCAACGGTCCCTGAAATAATTCCGGTAAGGTAAAGGATTGCCACCACTGCTGCAGCCAGCAGACGGATAACCTTGTCAGTGCTTCCCATGTTCTTTGTCATAACTGTTAATAGTAAAGTTTTGGTTTATTTGATTTTTGTAGCAAATAGTCTGATCACAGATGCTTTGCCACGATGATAAATACCTTCTTCAAGCAGAACTTCTTTTTCCTCGGCTTCATGAAAAACAAACCCTTCGAAATCATTCAGAATTTCCTCTTTGTCGAACAGCCACGTTTTGTCCTTTGGGCCGCCTGCCAATGGATTTTCCTGCTGATGAATTTCATGATTTTTGCTGAAGCCTTCCAGTATAAGCTTCCCACCCGGTTTTAGAAAAGAAACCATTCTCCGATGATAAATTCGTCTTTCTGCCGGATCAAAATGTGCAAATATAAGGATCAGTGCATCAAAGGAGTCCTTTTCAAAAAAAACAGAACCGGCATCGGCAGCCTGGTAAGAGAGTTGAACATTTTTACTCTTGGCAAAACCAAGTGCCTTTTGCCGCCCTTCAAAGCTACTGTCAAAAGCAACGGCCGTCCATCCGCAACCTGCTGCAAAAACAGCGTTGCGCCCCTCGCCTTCAGCAGGAAATAAGGCCATTCCGGGTTTCAGTTCCGGTAATTTTGAAGCAAAATACCTGTTAGGCGTTTCGCCGTAGGCAAATGCTTCTGCTTTGTATCTTGTGTCCCAAAAGTGGCTTTCCATCGGTAGGGATATTAAATAGTAAGATGAACGGATGGAATTGCTTCAGCCAATGTGTTTTTCAACATTGAAAAGGCTACCTCCGTTGACAACATGCTGAACACCATTTTGTTCAAGTATATTTTTGGCCATGCTGCTGCGGTTCCCGCTTCTACAGAATACTACGATGCTTTGTTTTCCTTTAAACTTCGAAATCTGGCTGGCCAGACGGTCGAGCGGAATGTTAACAGCACCTTTTACACTGCCTCCGGAAAATTCTGCAGGAGTACGAACATCAACCAGAAACGCTCCGCTCTGAAGTGCTTCTGTAAGCCGGGAGTCGTCTTCCTGTCCCAGTATATTTTTTATGAATCCAAACATGATTTGATCTGATTTTATGGTTTAAAATGCTTCTTTTTGAAACTCTTATACAAAGCTAATGAAGCCGCTGATACCGTCCTGCTACTTATGTTACACAGGCCGGAAAAAGAATTCAGAGCTCAGGTTCCAGTACAATATGGGTTTTCAAAGAATTCGTAATAAGACAGGCTGTTTTCGATTTCTCCAGCACTTTTAGTAATTTTTCCTTTTCCTGATCCATATTTTCAATGAGCAGGTTGGGGCGTATAACAGCTTCTGTGATCATGTACCTGCCCTCATACATTTCAAGTTTGCAGATGGTCTTGCAAGAGAAATGCTTCAACACCAGCTGGAAATTTTCAGCGATGGCCAGAAAAGTGGCCATATAGCAACTGTTAATCGAAGCCGCGTACAAGTGTTCGGGTGACCATAGGCCTTCTACTCCTTTCGGGAATTCCGGAGGAGTAGCGCATCGGATGGTTTCATCTAATACCGGTGATGACAGTTTTCCTGTGCGGCCTTCTTTCCATAAAAGGTCTACTTCGTAAAAATGTGTTTGTGCCATGATTTGTATTCGTTAATGCAGTAAAGTTTCTTTAATGAGAATGTAAATGCCCATGACGAGGACAAACCAGCCGAAAGCGGGTTTGAGTTTGTCATTATTTACTTTTCCGGCTAATGTTGTTCCCAGGAAAATACCGGCAATAGCCAGTAATGTGATAAGGATAAGAAAAGTCCAGTGAATGGTCATATGTCCGGTTTCACCCAGGAAGCCCAGCAATGATTTAGCGGCAATGATCACAAGGGAAGTGCCTACTGCTTCTTTCATGGGGAGCTTACTCAGAACCACAAGGGCCGGTATGATAAGGAATCCGCCTCCTGCTCCCACAAGGCCCGTAAGTATACCCACTACTGAGCCCTCTATCAGTATCAGAGGATAATTGAACACCTGTTTCCGGGGGGACTCGTTGGCCGCTTTTCTGCCTTTTCGGATCATGCTGTATGACGCTGCTATCATCAGAATGGCAAACAAAAGCATAAGGAGAGAGCTTTTTGTGACTGAAAACGTACCCAGGGTGAAAATATGGGAGGGGATGGCAGGAACAATATAGGCCCTTGTTAAAAAGACAGCCACAATAGACGGCAACCCGAAAATAACCGCAGTCCGGATATTTACCAGACCTTTCCTGAAATAAGAGACAGAACCGGCAATGCTGGTGGCCCCTACAATAAAGAGTGAGTAAGCGGTGGCTTCCACAGCATCGATGCTGAACAGATAAACCAGTACCGGAACGGTAAGAATGCTGCCCCCTCCGCCGATCAGTCCGAGAGCTACACCTATTAAGATGGAAGCGAAATATCCTGCGATGTCCATATTGAAGTATTTTGACACTGCAAAATTGCTTCAGTACAGCAGGCTTTACCGCTACTTTTGTTACACTGGGCTTTTTTAATCCGGATTTCTTCAGGCAGTCATTTTTTTGATGATCTCTAAAGAAACATGAGGGTCTTTACAAAAAGCGGCTGCTCTTTTCAGAAAGCGTTATTTTGTTTCTGCCCAGTTGAACAACCCCATTGTCTTCCAGCTGTTTCAGGAGTCTTGAGACGACTACACGGGCAGTACCCAGTTCGTTGGCCAGTTGCTCATGAGTGACAGAGATGGTTTTGTTTCCGGTCAATTCAGTTTTTTTCTGAAGCAAAAGCAGCAGCCTTTCATCTACTTTTTTAAAGGCTATGGCATTGACAATGTCGAGCAGTTCTTCAAAGCGCTTGTGATAGAGCCTGAAAATGTAGTCAAGCCACTGCGGATATTCCCTGATAAAGAGAGAGACTTTGTCCATGGGAAGAAAGAGGATCTCTGCATCTTCTTCTACTTCTGCTTTGACCTTACTGGTTTCGTTGTGCAATCCGCCCAGAAAAGACATAATACAGCTTTCCCCTGCTTTGATGTAGTACAAGAGTATTTCTCTGCCGTCTTCTTCAGTTCTGATCACCCGGATGCTGCCTTGTGTTACAATCGGGATTGAGCCGATACTCGCATTTTCCTGCAGAATGGTCTTTCCGGCTTCAAAGCTTTTGCGGATACTGTACTTGTATAATTTTTCGATCAGGTCGGGAGATGACCTGAACGCTGAAATCTGCTCTAATCGTTCCATGATACTCCTTTAAACATGGAGGTCTGTTTCTTGGTTCAATGAATCCGGTGATAGGGCACGATGTTCTGCAGGTGTAAGGAAAAAAGGAAACGGTTTTTAGTAGGTTTTCATTATTTTTACCATTCAAAACCACAGTTGGATGAAATCGCATTTGGAACTGAATGATCATGAGTTCGAAAGGTTATTTGAAGCAGGAAATTTTGATCCGGCACTGTTTAATCATGAAGCACATTTAAGGTTTGCCTGGATTCACATCCGGAAATATGGAGAAAAGACGGCCATTGTAAATGTAACCAGGCAGTTAAAAGCTTTTGTTATTCAACTGGGAGCAGAGGATAAGTATAATGAAACCCTCACAGTGGCTGCTGTTAAAGCGGTCAGTCACTTCATGAAACGCACTCCTGAAGCCGGTTTTATAGACCTTATTAATAAGTTTCCTGCATTAAAATATCATTTCAGAAGATTGATGGAATGTCATTACAGTGAAGATATTTTTACTTCTTTAAAAGCCCGGGGAGTCTATCTCGAGCCTGACCTTTTACCCTTTGACTGAATCATTGAAAATGGAAAGCATTGTTCACTTTGAATCTTTTCTTCTGGCAGCATTGATGCTGAATCTGACTCCTGGCAATGACACCATGTTTATTCTGAGCAAGAGCATGGGCCAGGGGCAAAAAGCGGGGATTGTTTCCGCATTAGGAATAGGCTTGGGAAGTATTGCACATACGCTGATGGCCGCTTTCGGGCTTTCCCTTATTATTGCTGAATCCGCATTATGGTTTAACATCATCAGATATGCCGGGGCTTTGTATCTGATGTATATCGGGGGCAGAATGATTTGGGAAAGTAACCGGCTGAGTATTGCGTCCAATAGCCTGGAAACAGGTTCAACGCCTTTACAAATCTTCAGAGATGCCTTCCTTACCAATCTGCTGAATCCTAAAGTAGCGCTCTTTTTTATCGCTTTTCTTCCGCAATTCATTGATCCGACACAGAAAGGCAGTGCAGTCCCTTTTATAACTTTAGGTCTGGTGTTTACCACTACAGGCACCCTGTGGTGTATGACCCTCGCCTTTTTCGCATCAGCAATATCATCAAGACTTCGGGCCGGTAACAGAACCTCGCAATGGATAAGCAGAATGTGCGGGTTTACATTACTGGGACTGGGATTGAAAGTTGCGTTAAGCGAAAAATAACACTTTGTACTACCGTCTTAATAAAAGAACTTTTGATTCTTAGGGTACTGCAAAAGTGAATTTTGGCTAATTTGCAGACCGAAAAAGGAAATGAATATGAGTCCGGATCAGAATGTATTGAGGACGGTGAATGTTACCCGGTATGTCACACCACTAAGGGAGGGCGGCTCGTTGCCCGCTTTGGCCGAAGCGGATGATGACTTTCTCTATGTCCTTAAATTCAGGGGAGCAGGACAGGGAGTAAAAGCCCTCATTGCTGAGCTGATAGGCGGGGAGTTGGCGCGGACTCTGGGTCTTAAAGTGCCGGAAATTGTCTTTGCAAATCTGGATGAAGCATTTGGAAGGACCGAAGGGGATGAAGAAATCCAGGACCTTCTGCAGGCCAGTCAGGGACTGAACCTCGCCATGCATTATCTTTCCGGGTCAGTTACTTTTGATCCTGTTGTCTATGATATTGATCCCCTTCTCGCTTCGAAGATTGTCTGGTTGGATAGTTTGCTGACGAACGTTGACCGTACCGCCAGAAATACCAACATGCTTTACTGGCATCGTGAACTCTGGCTGATTGATCACGGAGCCTCGCTTTATTTCCATCATTCCTGGGACAACTGGGCAGAGCAGGCCCTCCGGCCTTTTCAACAGCTAAAAGATCATGTACTTCTGCCTTATGCCACAAGATTGAAAGAAGTAGACGAAGAATTCAGGTTACTCCTTACAGAAGAAAAAATCAGGTCTGTGGTTGATCTGGTTCCCGAAGAGTGGCTGGACGATTATGTAATGAGTGCTGCAGAAAAGAAAGAGGTGTATACCGGGTTTTTAAATAAAAGGTTGTCTGTGCCGGGGCTACTGTTAACAGCAAGTTGATATGAAGGAGAGATATTTATATGAGTATGCTGTAGTCCGGATTGTACCGAGAGTGGAGAGAGAAGAGTTCCTTAATGTCGGTATAATTCTTTATTGCGCGCCCCTGAAATTCCTGAAAGCAGCATTGGTCATAGATGAAAAACGCCTTTCTGTTTTTCCCGATCTTGACTTACACGAACTCGGGCTTTATTTCAAAAGCATGGATCATATTTGCAACGGCAATCTGGAAGGTGGACCTATGGCGGCTTTTCCTCCCGCTTCCCGTTTTAGATGGCTTACCGCCACACGAAGCACGATCATCCAGATGTCAAAGGTACATCCCGGTCTTTGCAGAAACCCCGAAAGTCAATTAGAACAATTGTTCAGGCAGTTAGTTCTTTGAGCAATCCGGAAAGATAGTGCGGGTTTGAATTGGCCGAAGAGTTTATACAAGCCTGAACAAATGAAATTCGGGAACTCTACAGCCTTGTTAGCTTATGCTCTGAAAAGAAGTGTCTGATCATACACCATCAGAGCATTTCCAGGTGCCGTTCCAGAGAATCAATGACCCTCCCTAAGATGAGGTCATAGAAATAAGCCGGGTCATTGGAGGTCTGTACTTTGTCCAGCGACTGGTAATAAGCAAGCCTGGAGGCTATATCTCCTTTCAGATTTGTAACGGTGTATCCATGTCTTAACAACACAAAGTTCATCACAAGCCTTGAGGTCCTCCCATTACCGTCAATAAACGGATGTATACTCACCAGTCTCTCATGCATTTCTGCTGCCAGAATAACAGGATGCATCTTATGTTTTTGCAAATCGTAGTGAAGAAAATAATCCTCCATCATTTTGTCAAGCATATAGGGCTCTGGAGGTACATGCTCACTTCCTGAGATCCTGACAGGTACATTTCTGTATCTGCCTGCATTGGCAGTATCAATACTTTTCAGAACCAGCCTGTGAAGATCCAGAAGGTTTCGCTTGTTTAAATCTTCTTTGCCTTTCACAAGGTCGGTTAAAAAATCAACAGCCTCTGCATGGTTAATAGCCTCAAGGTGTTCCCTGACAGACTTGCCGCTGATCGTTAAGCCTTCGTTCACAATCAATTGGGTTTCCTGAAGTGTAAGAGTGTTCCCCTCTATGCGGTTACTGTCATAGGTATACAGGATATGGAAGTATTGCTGCATTTTCTGAAGCTGAGTGCCATCAAAAGGTTTATCTCTCTGCCATTTTTCTTTCAGATAATCTATCCGTTCCAGTTGCCTGGCCTGATCAGGAGTCAGTACCGGTACTTCAAATACCTGTTGTGACCTCAGGTAATCTATCCTGGGCTCGGCAGCCATCAGGATTTCCTGATAATTTTCCTGATCAGCCAGAAGATAGGCGATTTTCTCTATAAGGAAAATCCGCTGAAGCTGGCTAAAGTCGGCAGAAAGGGCAGAAGCCATTTTGAGAAGATGATGTTCAGTAGGAATTCTTTTGCCGGACTCATACTTGGAAAGCAGCCCCTGATCAATACCTGTTAACGCGCTCACTTCCTGCATGGTTAGTGAGCGTTCTTTTCTCAGATGTTTGATATAATCCCCCGGTGCCTTTTTCATTTATGACAATTTTCCCCATGACAAATTTAGTCATATTTTTCTGGTTTTAATATTTTTTCTACATTTACACAATTTTTTAGCAATTCTGTAATGCTCTCTGCTCCCGATAATAAAATTCTTTTGGAAATTGTGAAGGTCGAAATGCCTTTTGGAAAGTATAAGGGTACTAAGCTCTGTGATTTACCTGTATCTTATCTTGAATGGTTCAGCAGGCAGGGTGGCTTTCCTCCTGGCAGGTTGGGGATGCAGCTTTCTACGGTCTATGAGATCAAAACCAACGGACTCGATGATATCATCAGAAAACTTAAAAGTTTAAACCCTTAATCTGGGTAGCCTGATCTTTATACTCACTCGGAGATATTTTTTTCTTCTTTTTGAAAATCCTGCAGAAATAGGAAAAACTGTTGAATCCACTCGCAAGGTAGGCTTCTTTAATGCTGTTTTTGGGATCTTTAAGGAGGCTTTCTGCAATTTTCAGACGTTCTTCAATGATGTAATCATTCGGAGAGGAGCCCATTTCATTTTTAAAAATCCTGTAAAAATTGGACTCGCTCATATATACCTGTTCACTCAGATGCTCTACCGTCAGATGTTCTGTTATATTGTTTCTGATATAATTAATAACAAAGGAGAGCCTTTCACTGTTGGGATCGGTTTCGGATCTGCGCATCAGCATGTTTTTATTCTCGGTTTGCAGAATTCTGATGACAAGCTCCTGGATCAGAAAATCGGAAAAAATGTCTTTTGAAGGATGATTTTCGGTGAAAATAAAAATCAGTCTCTGAAGTATCTGGGTAATAGCGATGTCGTTGGTGAAGTGAAAGTTGTAATCCGCCATGCTCCATTCTTTGCCATCTGATTTAGGCGATTTCTCGTTCATCAGTCGGACAATCTCGCTGAGTTTAGTATCGGAAAAGGCCAGGGCAAGACATTGTGTAGGCGCCTGTTCACTGGCCTCCGGAAAATCGATCCGCATCAGTTCATTGCTGGGCAGGATAACCGATTCTCCGGGAAGAAAGCCGAAAGGTTGTTTGTCATTCAGGTGCATGATTTTTTTTCCTTTGATCATGCTCGCAAGCACGGGCTCCTTAAACTGGAGATGTACTTGCTCAGCCCTCTTGTGCGTTTCGAAAATATTGAGTTCCGACTGCTTTAAGGTATGAATGGTTCGGTTTTCAACAAGGTTCTCCAGTTTTCGTCCGTGATAAAAATGACTGCTTAGCTCCATGGTTAATACTTTGATTACCTATTAAACTTACTCTTTATAAATATATTATCAAAAAATTGTACAGAATAAATGAAGGGAGAGTGTAAAAAAGATAGAATTGTTCAATGCGCATGAAGGATAGTTCAACTGCTTGGCAGAAAAATGAAACCCCTTGATAGAAATGTGCTATAAAATATTACTATTTATGGATTTGTTTGCATCATAGTAATTTCTCAATCTTAAAATTGTAAACATATGTCATCAGTAGCAATCGCTTTGGAGAATCAGCTTGAAAAGCCTTCCTTCAAAAATCAGTATGAGAATTTTATTGGTGGGAAATGGGTTTCTCCGGTAAAAGGAGAGTATTTCGAAAACGTTTCTCCTGTAGATGGTGCAATATTTACCAGTGTACCCAGATCTACAGAAGAGGATATTAATCTGGCCATCGACGCTGCATGGACAGCGGCTGCTTCATGGAATCATTCCTCCGCCACAGAAAGGAGTAATATCCTCCTGAAGATCGCCGATATCATGGAGAAAAATCTTGAATTGCTGGCACGGGTAGAGACCTGGGACAACGGGAAGCCGATTCGTGAGACCCGTGCTGCCGATCTTCCGCTTGCCATCGACCATTTCAGGTATTTTGCCGGAGTAATAAGAGCCGAGGAGGGATCTGCTTCTGAATTGGATTCCAACACACTTTCTCTGACCATTCTTGAACCGCTTGGAGTAGTAGGACAGATTATTCCATGGAATTTTCCACTTCTTATGGCGACATGGAAAATCGCCCCTGCGCTGGCTGCAGGGAATTGTGTGGTGTTGAAACCTGCCGAACAGACTCCTGTCAGTATTCTTGTCTTTGCCGAACTTATTCAGGAGGTGCTTCCTGCTGGTGTGCTGAATATTGTCAATGGTTTTGGAATTGAGGCCGGTAAGCCTTTGGCATCCAGCCCGAGGATCAACAAGATTGCTTTCACCGGTGAAACCACCACGGGGCAGCTCATTATGCAGTATGCTTCAAAAAATATTATTCCGGTGACGCTTGAGTTGGGAGGTAAATCACCCAATATCTTCTTTAAAAGTATTCTGGAGGCTGACGATGAGTTCTTTGATAAATGCCTTGAAGGAGCCACTATGTTTGCACTCAATCAGGGTGAAATATGTACCTGCCCATCCAGGATACTGGTGGAAGAGTCCATCTTTGATGCGTTTATCGAACGGATGATAGAACGTGTGAAGGCCGTTCGTTTGGGCCACCCGCTCGACCCTCAGACGATGATGGGGGCACAGGCTTCCAATGATCAGTATGAAAAAATTCTGAACTATATCGAAATCGGTAAAGAGGAAGGAGCCGAAGTACTGACTGGAGGAGCTGCAGCATATAATGAAGGTCTGGAAGGCGGATATTACATTCAGCCGACCGTTTTCCTTGGAAACAACAAGATGAGAATATTCCAGGAAGAGATATTCGGACCCGTAGTTTGTGTCACTACTTTTAAAACAGAAGAAGAGGCTATTGAAATCGCTAATGATACATTATACGGTTTAGGTGCCGGTGTCTGGACCAGAGATACTCATCAGGCGTATAAAGTGTCCAGAGCCATAAAGGCCGGAAGGGTCTGGGTGAATTGTTATCATGCTTATCCGGCTCATGCACCTTTCGGAGGTTACAAGAAGTCCGGAATCGGTCGTGAAACGCACAAGATGATGCTTTCTCATTATCGTCAGGCTAAAAATATGCTGATTTCCTATGATAAAAATAAACTGGGATTCTTCTGATACTTTATCCGGGATTTATGGATTAAGACGACTGATATGGTAACAAGAGTAGATGTAACGGCTGAAGCCATTCAGGTAATAGACCGTTTGCGTGAAAAACACGGGCCGCTGATGTTCCATCAGAGTGGAGGGTGTTGCGACGGTTCATCTCCGATGTGCTTTCCTGCCGGGGAACTGATGGTAAATGATACCGATGTACTGCTTGGGCAAATTCACGGATGTGATTTTTTTATGTCGCGTGACCAGTTTGAATATTGGAAACACACCAGGCTGACTGTAGATGTGGTAAAGGGACGGGGCGCCAGTTTTTCACTTGAAATACCATTGGGACTCAGATTCGTAATTAAATCAAGACTTTTTACCCGGCAGGAATCAGAAGACCTGGAAAAGATGCAAAATTGGCTTTAACGGGAAAATCCATTCAACTTTTTTTGGTTTATTAATTGATAAAAAGCCCCGGACGTTTGTCCGGGGCTTTTACAAAGGTTTTTTACGAAGAAGCTCTGATTGAGGCCTTCGGATTACTTCGGTGTAGCAGTACGCTTCACCTCGGTTGAAATCTCAAATGGCTTCTCAATGGTTTCTTTCCCGTTGTTCACTACAAAAGTGTAGCTTCCGTCAGGAAGACTTGACAGGTCATATACTTTCGAAAATACATCCGTCTTGTTCAGATATTCAATATGAAGAACATCACCCTGTGTATTTTTGATAACGATATATGATTTACCCTGAAGATTGTCAACTGTAAGTTTGAATTTAAGACCCTCCATCGCCTTAAGGTTAAAGTCATTGCTTGCACCTTTAGAAAGATCTACGATTTTAAGACCATTGTTGGCGTTGGTTACATTAGCTACCGACACTCCCATCAGTACGGCTAAGGCTAAAACTGATTTTTTCATAATTTTCTTTGTTTTGTTTTCTTTGGAAAAATTAACTGAAATTTAACTTGTAAATTCTTGGTTTTACACCAGGTTATTTTTGTTCCTCCTGAAAACCTTTGTTGATGCAAACTTACATAAGTTATTGAATACGTGTCAACTATACATATGTTATAAAATGAAAGTTCATTCCAGGATCCTACGATAATCTTGTAAAAATACCATACATATAGGAAAAGTACAACAAGTCGTTTAAAACGTGCAAGGGATATTTTAAGAGAGGGTTTTCAGGGAATAGTACAAAAAAGAGATTTTAATAGGACCTGACTTTTAAAAGATTGAAAATGATATTAGAATAGTTATATGATAGATTTTATAGGAACCGGAAATCTCTGATTTTTGAGAATAATTTCAACCTGATTTGTACCTGAACAATTCTGTGGTGTATTTTGCATGATCTTAAAACCGGAGAAAATCATATGCAGGAAAAGCTGGAAGAGGCACATAAATTCCGTCTTTGGAAAAATAACATTTTGGCCTCAGGACTGAAAATTAAAGGAATTGAAGAAGTTTATAGCAGACGAAGGTATAACGGAGAAGTCCTTTTCTCTCTGTTGATGTTGGATGCAGAAACGCCGGAAGGAGATAAGATACCACCCATATGCTTTCTTAAAGGCGAAGTAGTTTGCGTGGCCGTAATATTGATAGACAGTGAAAGTAAAGAGAAGTATCTTTTGCTCGTAGAACAGCGCAGGATCGCTGAAGGGGCGCTTACTTTTGAACACCCTGCGGGAATGGTCGATGGTGAGGCAACTCCTCTCCGTATCGCTGTGCAGGAGGTGAGAGAGGAAACAGGACTGGAAATAGCTGAAGAGCAGCTTATTGCTGTTAATAATGGTGAAAGGGCTTTCCCAAGTACCGGAACCAGCGACGAAGCAATGTACTTCTTCTATTGTGAAGTAGTGCTGAGTATGGAGGAGATCGCCGCTTTTGAAAATCGGCATAGGGGTACTGACTATGAGTTTGAGCGGATCACAACACATGTGTTTCCTTTTCATGAAGGGCACCGTTTAATTAATAATACCAATGGATTACTTCTGAATTTTCTCTACCTCTCTGATGTGGAAGACTGGGATCTGTTGAAAAAACTGAAAGAGAAGCCTTGAAACTTCTCTTTCAATAAAGCATTCACCCTTAGGATATGCTCATTTTTAAAATGTTTTCCACATCCCCGGGGCCTATATCGGCATGTTCTCCAAACTTCATTCCCCGTTTCTCGAATCTTTCTTTGATTTTGCCGATACTTTCTTCGTCTACACCATAAACAGAGGCTTTTACAGGTAATCCCAAAGCAAGGTAGAATTCACCGGTCTTTTGGATGGCAAGTTCAGCCAGCTCTTCATCTGTGCCATCTAAATCCCACACCCTTCTGGCATATTGGATCAGCTTTTCTTTTTTCTGATCTTTTTTATAAGCAAGAAGGTGTGGAAGAACAACAGCAAGCGTTCGGGCATGATCGATACCATGAAATGCCGTCAGTTCATGGCCGATCTGGTGGGTAGCCCAGTCAGACGGTGTCCCCAGGCTGAGCCATCCGTTAAGTGCTACAGTAGCAGCCCACATAAAATTAGCGCGGGCTTCATAATTTTGGGTATCATTCAGTGTTTCAGAACCGACACTTATTAACGTTTTTAAAACAGATTCTGCAAACCGGTCCTGTATTTCTGCCTCAACAGGATAAGTCAGATATTGTTCCATAACATGCGTAAAAGCATCAGCAACCCCATTGGCAATTTGTCTTGGGGGAAGAGAAAATGTAGTTTCAGGATCCAGAATGGAGAACCTGGGAAAGAGTAGGGGATTACTCATGCCCCGTTTTTCCTGTGTTTCGTTTCTGGATATCACTGCCACCGGATTCATTTCGGATCCCGTTGCCGGAAGGGTAAGTATGGAGCCCATCGGTATGGCTTGATGGTATCTGACTTTGTTCAGCACAATGGCATTCCATTCGTCTTCCCCTTCAAAAGGAATGGCGGCAGCGATAAATTTAGAGCCGTCAAGCACAGACCCTCCTCCGGCTGCCAGAATAAAATCAACCTTTTCTGCCCTTCCCAAAGCGACAGCCTTCATCAGGGTTTCATAAGTGGGATTGGCTTCAATGCCACCGAATTCTATAATTTGATATCCTTTAAGTGCTTCTTTTATTTGTTCATACACACCATTTTTGAAGATGCTTCCGCCTCCATAGGTGAGTAAAATCCTGGCTTTCGGATCAATTTGCTTGGGTAATACGGCTATCTGTCCTTTGCCGAAAAAGATTTTGACAGGATTGTGATAAATGAAATTTGAAAACATAGGATTAATCATTAGCTTTATGATAGGCAGAACAAGATAAAAACTGGTTTGGTTTGTTGTTTTGGTATCAATCACGGAAATTAGAATCTGAAAGAGTCGGTAAACGTAAATGATTCATAAAAATGGCTGAAAATAAGACGCAATTAACAGACGAAAGTGTAATTGATTTTCTGGAATCTGTAGAAAACCCTGTCAGGAGGGAAGACGGATTCAGACTTTTGAAAATCATGGAAGAAATAACAGGCGAAGAACCAAAGATGTGGGGGCCGGCAATTATTGGCTTTGGCAAATGTCATTATAAATATGAGAGCGGAAGAGAAGGTGATATGCCGAAAACCGGTTTTTCACCGAGAAAGCAGAACCTGACTTTGTATCTGGGCAAAGGCCCTGACTATGAAGAACTGCTATCCGGTCTTGGAAAATTTAAGACCAGTGTGGCATGTTTATACCTGAATAAACTTTCTGATGCTGATGAGGATGTTTTGAGAAAACTGATCAGTTCAGGGCATCAGTATATGAATGAAAAATACGGATAAAAAAAGGCCGCTTTCTGATGAGAAAACGGCCTTTCTTAATACTGAATAATCTATCAGATAAGCTTCCAGCCGTTGCGATATTCTCTCGTGACAAACTGATTGGCTTCTTCAAAATTAGTGATCTTCATCGACTGTCCGTCCCACAGAAGTTTCTTGCGTCCATCATATTTGAAGCTGTTGGCATTGGCACCCGGGGTTCTCAGTCCGTAGCTCCTGATGGCAAGATTGCCCATAAGTACAGTTTCTGTCAATGGTCCTGAATAATCAAAAGAAGAAGTCAGCGCTTTGTGTTTGGCGCCTCCAAAACCTTCCTTAATAGCCTCAACCCATGAAGTCTGATGACCGTACTCCGGCAGGGTTTCGTTTTTATTGCTGGTTTTGTAATCTTTTGGCATTTCGATCTTTTCTCCTTTCTTCAGATATATCTTCGGAGTGAGACCGTAAGTACCGCAGGTCATGATACCTTTACTTCCGATCATCATCACACCATTGGCACTTCCTTCTTCTCCGATGGAATCGTCCGCTGGGATAAGATCCGGATGGAAAGGCCGGATTCCTCCGTCAGACCAGATCATTTTGATTTCTTTTTTGTTCTTTTTAGTGGCAGGGAACTTAAGCTGCACATGTGATGACGGCGGGCATCCTTCCGGAATGTACTCCGGCTGCCAGTCTTTGGTAAATACGGCACCTACACTACATTCCACTTCGGTAGGATAACCCAGTTCCAGTACCCTGAAAGGAGGATCGATCAGGTGGCATCCCATATCGCCTAACGCTCCGGTACCGAAATTCCACCAGCCCCTCCATTTAAACGGATGATACAACGGATGATAATCTACATAATCTGCCGGTCCGATGAAAAGATCCCAGTTGGCTTTGCTCATGGAGGGAGGCAGGTCCATTTTGGCTGTCGGAACCGGAATACCCTGCGGCCACACCGGACGGTTAGTCCAGACATAGACGGTATCTACAGTACCGATAAGGCCCTTGTTGAACCACTCGATCATTTGTTGCTGTCCGGGGTTAGATGCCCCCTGGTTGCCCATTTGAGATACAATTTTGTATTGTCTGGCAGCTTCTGTTAGTTTGCGGGTCTCATAAATGTTATGAGTAAGGGGCTTCTGCACATACACATGCTTGCCGAGTTGCATGGCAGTCATGGCAGCTATCCCGTGAACGTGGTCAGGAGTAGAGATGGTGACGGCGTCAATATCTCCCTTCATCTCCTCAAACATAACCCTGAAATCAGAAAATACTTTGGCATTTGGCCATTTGGTAATGGCTCTTGAAGCCTGATTGGTGTCTACATCGCAGAGCGCCACTACATTTTCTGCTCCGTTGTTGAAAGCATTGTTGATGTCAGACCAACCCTTGCCTCCTGCACCTATAGAAGCCAGGTTCAGTTTGTCACTGGGTGCTTTGAACCCTTTACCAAGAACATGCCTGGGGACGATAAAGAAAGAACCCGCGGCAAAAAGACCGGTTTTGATAAAATCCCTCCTCCCGTTATCAGGTGATTGTTTTTCCATAAGTTAATTTGATTGAATAATAAATTGTACAATAATACCCTATAAACTTATCATTTTAAAATTTTTTACGATTTTAATTGGCAAAGGTTCTGCTCTTGTTTCTAGGATACAGACCAGTCTGAATACAGGCGAAGCGCAAAGAAATACTACTTCAAAATGGTATTTTTTTTTCTGTTATTAAAAGATTGTGAAATCTGCACAACAGTTTTATTGGATCATTAATAGCTAATGACCGGTTTTGCCACATTTGCGCAAATGTTTGTTTTCTGCTGGATACGCCTGAATTCATGTTTTCATTTACTTTAAAGTACCTTTTGTTACTTTTTTGATTTATAATTGAACTTTATCGGGGCGTGTTTTTGATTATTTTTGTGAAGGACGCAAAGTTCAGGCCTTAACCATATAAATATTCTGTTTATGAAAACTATTCTCACCGGCATACTTTTTTTGTTCTTTTTTAACCTTGCTGCGCAGGACATTCCGCTGCCCGAACACCCAAGGCCGGACTTTGAAAGAGCCGACTGGATGAACCTGAACGGATATTGGGATTTTGAATTTGACAGCCTGCAGACAGGTATGCAGAAGGGGTGGTTTAACGGGAACGCCGCCTTCTCAAAAAAGATCAATGTCCCCTTCCCGTGGGGGTCACAACTTTCCGGAGTAAAAGATGAAGCAGATTATGCATGGTACCGAAAAACAATCACCGTGCCCGCAGCCTGGGAAGGCAAAAGGGTGTTTTTTACCATTGGTGCCTCTGACTGGGAAACAACGGTCTGGCTTGACGGGGTGCTTCTTGGTAAACATCGTGGCGGTTACACACCATTTTCATTTGAACTTACTTCATTGCTGAAATACGGCCGGTCACAGAACCTCGTGATACGGGTAGATGATAAAAGAAGAGAATTTACACTCTACGGTAAGCAGGGTTATGGTAATGCCAGGGGTATTTGGCAGACACCCTATCTGGAAGCCCGTGGTAAAACGTATGCAGAGGCCGTCAGATTTTCACCGGATATAGACAAGGGCCTTGTGAAAGTCGAAGTTGATCTTCATGAGGAGGCTTTACAGCCTGCCGAAGTTTCGATAAAGATTAAGACTCCCGATGGAGAAGTCAATGCCAGGGGATTAATCAAAAAAGGAGAAAAAACCGCAGGATTATTAATTGACATCCCCCGGGCACGTTTATGGACACTTGAAGACCCCCATCTTTATGAGGCCGAGATAAGGACCGGAGATGATGTGGTGAGATCTTACTTCGGGATGCGGAAGATTTCCGTGACCAACCTTCCGGGCACCACTTATCCGTACATTGCCCTGAACAATAAGCCTGTCTACCTTCAGCTTACCCTCGATCAGTCATACCACCCTGAAGGATTCTACACTTTTCCTACTGATGAGTTTATGAAAAGAGAAGTACAACTCTGCAAGGATTTGGGACTGAACGGGCTCCGTACACACATTAAGGCAGATATTCCCCGTAAGTTATACTGGGCTGATAAGCTTGGCCTGCTGGTCATGGCCGATCTGCCCAACTCATGGGGCGAACCGGATGAAAGAATGCAGAAAGAGTCTGAGTTTACACTTAGGGAGATGATCAAAAGAGATTACAATCACCCGGCTATTTTTTCCTGGATCGTTTTTAATGAAACATGGGGACTTACCACCAGGGTAACACAGCCTGATGGAAAAGTGAAATCCGAATACCTGCCAAAAACACAGCTGTGGGTAGCTTCTATGTATTATCTGGCCAAATCCCTGGATCAAACCCGTCTTGTAGAAGATAATTCCATCTGTTGCGGGCGGGGACATACCGAAACCGATATTCAGTCATGGCACGAGTATCTGCCCGGCTGGGCCTGGGACGACTACCTGAAGAACATGGATGTGAATACTTTTGAAGGCAGTGCCTTTAATTTTGAACAGGGTTTCAGACAGGGTAATCAGCCTAATATCAACTCCGAATGCGGTAATGTATGGGGATATGAAGGCAGTACCGGAGATGTGGACTGGAGTTGGGACTACCACCGCATGATCAATTCCTTCAGGAAATATCCTAAAGTGGCGGGATGGTTGTATACGGAACACCACGATGTGATCAACGAATGGAACGGATACTGGAGGTTTGACCGGACGATGAAATATACCGGGCTGGATGAAATACTGCCAGGTATGACGGATAAGGATTTTCATGCAGATTTTTACCTGTCAACTGGAAATGATATTTCCAAAAACCTGAAAGGAGGCGAAGAGCTTGAAGTGCCCCTTATTCTCTCTGTAATGACAGGGGAGTCTTTAAGTAATAACCGGCTCGAAATAGAGTATGAAGTGGAATTTATGGACAAAACAGCTCAGACAAGACCGGTCACCTCCGGGAAAATTCCGGTGGAATACCAACCCTGGATGCAAAAGACTCTTCCGTCTCTGATAATAAAAGCACCTGACCTCAGCGGGTTGGGCATTGTGAAATTGAGGTTGAAAGACCAGAACGGAAAAGTATTGCATCATAATTTTATGCATTTTATTGTAAGTTCCGCTCAGTCTGTTGAGAATACTATCGTTATCGATGTGGAGCCTAAAGACTACAAAGATGCCAGATGGAGCCTGAAAACATGGGATGTGCTGGAGGGGCTTAAAGTAAACGGAGCGGGCAAAGGGTATTTTGAGTATAGAATTCCGCTGACATCGGTTGTTCGTAAAAGTGGAGTAAAAGAAGCTTTTGTACTATTTGAAGCCTCTTCCAAAGAACTTTTTGATAAAGACAGGGACAAGGAATTTGTAATTGGACAGGATTACATGAGGGGAGCCAAAGTATCACCGCATCTGAATCCCAATGCCTATCCCATGACCGATGAGACAACCTTCCCCTCAGAAATTTCGGTTTCGCTGAATGGCGGTAAAGTGTTGAACACGGTTTTGAAAGATGATCCTGCTGACCACCGTGGAGTACTTTCCTGGCATAATCAGTTGAAAGATAAAAAACTCAGAGAGGCGGGTTCTTACGGTTACCTGGTCAAAGTACCGGTTTCAAAGGCAAATCTGCGTAAGGCCATAAATCAGGGTTATCTCGAACTGAAGATAGAGGCATTAGGAGAAGGAGGAGTAGCTGTTTACGGAGAAAACTTCGGCCGATATCCGGTAAATCCGGGCCTTGTTATAAAATATTAAGTTTGAGTGATAAAGGTGAGGAAATCGTTTTTAGTCATCTGGCAAAACGAATAAACAACAAAGGAGGTTGCTTGTTGCAACCTCCTTTGTTGTTATAATGCTTAAATAGAAGGACTAGTTCTTGATAATTTCCACAGATCGGGTTCGTTCCGAAGCATTCTCTCCTGTGGTATTGATGCCATAGGAAGTCGGGGGCTTTACCTGGATCACACCTGTTTTTTCCAGGGAAGCTTCACATTGCCTGATAAGCACTTTCAGCGACTCGTCTTTAAGGCCTTCATTCATGGCCAGGTGATAAAGGCCAATCGCTTTCTGAAGCATTTCGGCAGTAGCTTCATAAGTCCTCTGTTTCCAGGCCATACGATGCAATTCAGAAGCCTGCTCAAGTGTGATTCTGGGCAATTGTCCACGATTAGGATCCGTCGGGTTAATCCTGATCAGTTCTGTAAGGTTCTGTTTGGCGAGATCATATTTTTTGATAACCCTGAAATCCTCTGTCTTTTTCCAGAGATACATTGCCCTGGAACTGTTTTTGATCTGGCTCTCAATTTCGTAGTTTCCCTGATATTCGGGAAGCTTGGCAATGTCCCTGTAAAGAAAGAAGGCATCCCAGTACCTGCCCGCCTTGAAATATTCATTGGCGTCTTCAACCAGGTATTCCTTTGCCTGGCCGAAAGATAACGCCGGAAAGGCAGCCATCACGGAGAATATTAAAAGTCTGGTCTTTTTCATAATGATTACCGGATAGACATCTTAAGTTATATATTTGCCGCGGATAAACATGTCGTCTAGTAATGAAACGCGGAAAAAGCTTAAAAATTATGATTCCATTCTATGACCACAATATTTTTGCCATTTTTGAATTTTCTGTAAAAATGACAGCGTAAAAATAATGTTAATCCTTTAATAGTGTGTGATTTGGTGCCGATTTTATAAAGCGGATTCTTTTGAAAGACTTCAGAACAGACATAAAAGTTTTTCTGCGGGGGCTGGGAGCAAAGCTTTCGGAGCTTTCGCCGGGCGCTGAAAAAGTGCCCCTGTACGGCGAAATCCTTTATTGTGAAGTGGAGAGACCATGCCTTTTACAATTGCTTGCGCCAGGGGATGTGAAAGATGTAGAACAACACGAAGAAGATTGGCATCTGGCCCGGCAAAGTGGATTCAGGCTGATCAGGATTTGGGAAGACCAGTGGATAAACAAAGAAGAAATCATCAGATCAAGGCTCAGGCATCTGCTTAAGCTTAACCACAGGATTCCTGCCAGAGTGTGTAAGGTAAGAAGGATAGATGCCCGGTCGGCTGACTTGTTTCTGGATCGGAATCACCTGCAGAGTAATGCCGGCTGCCGGCTGCGCTACGGGCTCTTTCTTCCTGAAAGCCATTTCAGGTTCCTGGAAGGGTCGGCATCCGGTAATAGTAAGGACAAAGAACTGCTTCTGGCAGTCATGACTTTTTCCAATGCCAGAAAGTTTTACTCAGGCGACCAGATCGTAGCTTCATTTGAGATGGTCCGGTTCAGTACGCTTTTGAATAGCAGTGTCACCGGAGCATTCAGCAAACTTCTGAATTACTTTGCTGCAGAGAAAAATCCCGGTAACGTCATGACCTATGCTGATGCAGACTGGTCAGACGGGCAGGCTTATTTACAAGGCGGCTTTCAGTTAACAGCGAAAATATTACCCATGAGGTTTGCTCTGGATGAGACAGGCGTAAGAATAGCGGCATCCGATCTTCAGGGAAATGTATTCAACAGCGGAAGTTTAAAACTTATAAAGAGTTACAGTTGACATGAAGAATATTCCTGATCTGATAGTTATACTGGGTCCTACAGCTTCAGGAAAGACTCGCCTTGCTGCGAAGCTGGCACACGGCATAGAGGGAGAAATTATCAGTGCAGACAGTCGGCAGGTGTACAGGGGGATGGACATCGGTACGGGAAAAGACCTGGATGATTATATACTGGAGGGGATAAAAATTCCTTTCCATCTGATCGATATTTGTGAGGCAGGAGAAAAGTACAATGTCGCCAGGTTTCAGTCTGACTTTTTCCGGGTTTTTGATGCTATAAAAGAAAGGGGAAAGAAAGCGATCCTTTGCGGAGGTACAGGGCTGTATATACAAAGTGTGCTTCAGAATTTCGGTCAGGTACAGGTGCCTGTCAATGAAGTGCTGAGGGAAAAGCTTTGCCTCTTGGATAAGGAAGAGTTGAAAAGGTATTACGAGGCTCTGGACCCGGTACTTGACATTGATACTTCTACGGCCAAAAGACTCATCAGGGGGATTGAAATGGAGAAGTATCTTAAGGCCAATGGTCGTTTGCCTGAACCTCACCATTCCGGTGTTGACCGTTACTGTATTTTTGGACTGAACCCCGCTGCTGACCTCAGAAGAGAGAGGATCAGCAGGAGACTGAAGCAGAGACTGGAAGAACAGGACCTTGTCGGGGAAGTTAAATTTCTGCTTGAAAGTGGAATTTCTTCAGAAACACTGCTATATTACGGGCTCGAGTATAAATACATTACAGAGTTTCTTACCGGAAAAAGGACCCGTGAAGAAATGCTGGGCCGGCTTGAGACAGAAATTCACCGGTATGCCAAGCGTCAGATGACCTTTTTCAGGAGTATGGAAAAGAAAGGTTTTCAGATAAAATGGCTGGATTCTGATCCGGAAAGGGCTTTCGGGCAGCTACTCAGCCATCTGGAGCAGACCGGATGAGCCATTGAATTTTTACCCGGTTCCGACTATGATAAAAACGTTCATTTTCTTCCTTTTACTCATCCTCTGCATCAATGTCCGGGGGCAGGTAAGGGTATTGGTTTTTACGGATACTGTCGGAGTGGAAGGGGCTGTTAATCGTACCGCAGGCAGAATACTACAACAGAATGCCCCTGAGTACGGTCTGGAGCTTGTCATTGAATCAGATCCGGGAATATTCAGGGCGTCAGTGTTAAAAGATTTTTCCGGTGTATTGTTTCTCAACACAAGTGCCAACAAACTGGATTTCAGGCAGGCGGCAGAATTATGGCGTTTTTTCAAGGCAGGCGGGGGCTTTGCCGGTGTTCGGAAAGCTGCCTCAGAAGCGTATCGCTGGCCCTGGTACGGCAAAATGATCAATGCACAGGTAAGCAAAACTTCTCCGGAGGCACCTGCTGTTTTTGATCTGATCACCAATGCTTCTATCGGTAAGATGAGTCTGCCTCCGCTTTGGAAACTGACTGATCAGCCCCTTTTTCTCACAGCTCCGGGAACCACATCCCGTCCGGTACTGATTGATCTGAGCGGCCGGGCATGCGCATGGTATGGAAATACAGACTGGGGCAGTAAGGTTTTCTATACGGCTTTCGGAGGCACGTCTGAGGCTTTTAATAATTCTGCGCTTCTGTCTCATATTTTTTCAGGTCTCAGAGAAGTATGCCCGGATAAACTGCCGGATTACAATGCAGAGCAGGAGGGGGAAATTCCTTCGGATGAAGACTTTCTGGTGACCCGGCTGACGGGCGGTATTAAAGAGGGCAAGGCTTTCAGGGTAATGCCTGACGGACACATGATTATATTGGCTTCGGGAGGCCTCCTGCTTAAGTATGATGCATTTACCAGGGGAGTGTCTGAAACGGGGCGCTTTCCTTTGCTGGAGCTGTGCATCGACTTTACTCTGGATCCTGAGTTTGAAACTAACGGCTATGTTTATTTTTATACACCGCCGGTGGACGGGCAGCAAGCCATGATCAGGGCAAGGCTGAAAGACGGAAAACCTGTGGAAGTGGCTGCTTTCGGCAGTCAGCCTGCGTCAGGAATGATGAACAAAGCCCTGGCGGGTGCCGGAAACTCCGCTTCGGGGAGCTCTGCTTTTCCGTCTTACTATGATGGTAAACTGCTGTATTATGATAATAATAACGGATTAATGGCAGATTCAAGAGGGGAAAGGGGAGACCTTTTGTTTTCTGAACCTGTTTTGCAGGGGGGCGGTTTAGGTGCGATAAAAGATATAGAATTCGGTGCAGACGGAACCTTGTACCTGCTGGAAGCGGAATCCGTAAAGAAGGTTTTGTTTAACAGGGAGAAAAACTTTCCGCCGGTTGCGCTGGCGTTGGCTGATGTGAACAAAGGACCGATACCCCTGAAGGTTACTTTTAGCGCAGGGGAGTCGGGTGAAAAAAGAGAAAAGCCTGTGGCTTATAAATGGATTTTCTCGGAGAAAGAACAAATCAGTCAGCAGAATACGGTTTATGTATTCAGGAAAGCCGGGGTTCATAAGGTGTGGCTTGAAGTAACCGGAACTTCAGGACTGACGGATAAAATGTTGCTGGAGGTTACGGCAGAACCTCCCGGCAGGAAGAAGTAGTTTACTGCTGAAATTAAACTTTTTTCAGATAGCGGTGGTTTAATAAATATTCATGGAATGATTCAATAAGGCCATGAAGAAAGCCGGCATTTTGCCATTTTAGACGCATAAGAGAGGTAATTTATTAAAAATCAGTATTTTAATACAATGAAGCCTTTCCGCTGCTCATTTTGATGCGGATTATTGTATTATTTTTTTATCAATCATATTTCTGTTTTTTGATTTTTGTGCTATTTTTATTACCTTAGCGGTTTCGAAAACGGAATTTTCATTAATAAATATATAAAAAACACAAAATAATATTTTTATATGGCCGAGTCAGCAAAATTACTAATTGAAGGCAAAGAATATGAATTTCCTGTGAAAGAAGGTTCGGAAAAGGAAAAGGCAATAGATATTTCCAAACTGAGAGATAAAACAGGATATATTACGATTGACGAAGGCTTCAAAAATACGGGTTCAACCACCAGTTCAATCACTTTTCTGGATGGTGAAGAAGGTATTCTGCGCTACAGAGGCTATGCCATTGAAGATCTGGCTGACAAAGCCGATTTCCTTTCCGTGGCTTACCTGCTTATTTATGGTGAACTGCCTACTCAGGAACAATACGATCAGTTTGCCGGAAGAATCACCAAGCATACGATGGTCAATGAAGATATGCGGAAGATTTTTGACGGTTTTCCGGTTAATGCCCACCCTATGGGTATTATGTCTTCTCTGGTGAGTGCCATGAGCGGATTCTATCCTGATTCATATGATGACAAATCTCCTGATTCAACAGACCTGCACATCATAAGGTTGCTGGCAAAGTTCCCGACCATTGCTACCTGGTGCTTCAAAAAGTCTCAGGGTCATCCCATTAATTATCCTAAAAATCATCTGGATTACTGCTCTAATTTCCTTCAGATGATGTTTGCGCTTCCGGTAGAGGATTACCATGTTGATCCTGTCGTTTCGGATGCATTGAATAAATTACTCATCCTGCACGCCGATCATGAGCAGAACTGCTCTACTTCTACCGTGAGACTGGTAGGTTCTTCCAAAGCCAATATCTATTCGAGTATATCTGCCGGTATATCAGCACTTTGGGGGCCACTTCATGGAGGCGCTAATCAGGAAGTGATTGAAATGCTTGAAGAAATCAAGAAAGACGGCGGCAATGTACAGAAGTACGTGGACAAAGCTAAAGACAAGTCCTCCGGTTTCAGATTGTTCGGTTTTGGTCACCGGGTCTATAAGAATTTTGACCCGCGTGCGAAGATCATTAAAAAAGCAGCGGATGATGTTCTTACCAAGCTGGGTGTGAATGACCCCGTTCTGGATATTGCACGGGGGCTTGAAGAAGCTGCCCTGAAAGATGATTACTTTGTTTCACGTAAATTGTACCCGAATGTTGATTTCTACTCGGGTATTATATACAGGGCGCTGGGCATACCTACCAATATGTTTACAGTGATGTTTGCCCTTGGACGTCTTCCTGGCTGGATAGCCCAGTGGCTGGAGATGAGAGAGCAGAATCAGCCTATCGGAAGACCAAGGCAGATTTATACCGGGGCCGTTGCGAGAGAATTCGTACCCATCGGGAAAAGATAATACTAAAAACTAAAAGGGCTCCGCGTTAACACCGGAGCCCTTTTTATATGCGGAACTTTCTGATCACATTAATGAAATCAGTCTTTTTTCTCCTGCTCAGCTCCGCAATTATATTGCCTTTAAGTCCTATAAACTGCCCTTCATGAGGACAGAAACGCTCAATGTAATTCAGGTTAACCAGATAAGATTTGTGCGTTCGGAAGAACGAAAAATTAACGAAACGCTTCTCAAGTTCTTTCAGTGTTTTCGAAAGTATGATACTCTCTCCCCCCCTCAGAAAGACCTCCGTGTAATTGGCATCTGCCTTCAGCAGAATTACATTTTCAGGTGAAACGCTCTTTTTGCCGACTAAATGTACTTTTGCATTCATAGACAATCTTCAGTTTAAAGGTCTTTATGGTGAATTCCTCAGGTTTATAGACCCGGGTTAACCGCAAAAGGTTGTAAACGAAAATAGTTTTTATTCAATAGGGGAAGGAAATAGGCATATTGATTTGGATAGGGATATCTTCAGCCGGAAAAATTGCTCGGACCTTACATTATAAATGTAGCTTCATTGCCATGGATTACCAAATAAAATGCGAAAGTTTAGTTCATAAACCTCAAAGGTTTATGAACGTAATTGGATAAGTGCAATTTTCTCGGATTATTTGACCAGATTCACACGGAGTCCTCCGCTGATCTGCAAATTGAGGAACAGGGGCTTGGGTGCTATTTCTGCATACCCGCCCGCATCAAGAAAAACACCCAGGTCATTGCCGGGAATTTTGAACTCTACGCCGGCGGCCACGGCAGGTCCGAGTGAAATAACCCTGAAAGAATCTCTGTTGGCAAGACCCAGAGGACGGTTGCGTGAATTGATTTGCCCGCCAAATCCATAGTAGGCATGGAAGTTGTCGCTGTTGAATATCGGCGTGTGCCAGGAATAAATACCCTGAAACATCAGACCGGCACTGTCATAAATGATATTTTTGTTGTATTCCCTTACCCGCCCGTACAGAAACCCATAGGTGCCTATGTTGACATCAAAAGCCCGCTCTCCGAAACTGAAGTACTTCCGGACATTAACGCCCAGCGGTTCTCCGACTCTCAGTCCAAGGGCCCAGTTTTTGTCGTATTGTGCGAAGACCGATGTCATGGACATCAGTATCAGAACAAGGGTAACAGCAATTTTTTTCATTCTTTTAATTTTCGGCAACAGCCTGGTCAATGATATAATTCAAATCGTTAATGTCATCGGCATTAAGCCTGAATACTCCTCTGATAGTAACCCGGTCGTCGGTATTGAATCTTTTACTTACTTTCTTAAACTTAACCGATACTACGGATTCAGGACCCGCCTGCCCGCAGAAAAAGCATGAGGCGAAAGGGTTGGCTGATAATACATAATAGTTGGCGTCGATGTCTACAGGAATCATGTAGCCGGTAAGCACCACTTCTTTCCCTTTCAGCGAAGCTACTTTGGCACCAAACTGGGGTTCCAGAATAAACATACCTTCATCCGCGTTCCATTTTTTCTTGAAAGTGACGTCTCTGAGGCTTTCCCAGGTTATTTTTACCGGATCTGCAGCCAGTCCGAAAGAAAGTGCAGGTATGAGCAATACCAGCAGGCCGAAATGTATAATTCTGTTCTTCATAAGTTTAATCTTCTGCTAAAGTTTTTGATATATTAATGCGATACACGCCCAGAGACGGAATTCCTGCTGCAAAAATACCTACAATTAACGCTGCAATCAACAGAAATATTTCCTCTTTCCTGAGGGAAAACGAATTCAGTGAATAATGATAGCTTTTGGAAAGCTGACCAGAAAGTAAAAACAATCCCAGACGGCTGAAGCTTATACCTGCAATAAATCCGGCCAGACTCAGAAAAATGCCTTCAAGCAACAGCATGGAGAACAGCTTCATTCTGCCTGCTCCCATTGAGAGCATAAGAGCCATCTCGTATTTTCGTTCTTTCAGGGAATTGTACAGCGTAATGAATACACTTACTCCGGAAAGCGCCATGATTACGCCTGCCAGAATCTTGAGCATGTCGAAACCCACCCCCATCAGCTCAAACAGACGGTTAATTTCAATCGAAGGTAAAGCGGCCTGCATGACGGTGTTCTGATTAATGTTTCGTGGCAGCGTCATAAGTCCGAGCGGAGATCTGAATTTGACCAGGGCACAGGTAACCTCTTTGGGAGCGGCATTTTCTTCTTCATGATCGTCTCCATGATCATGGAGACTCCATACACTCTCCAGGCCGGTAAGTACCAGATTATCTGCTACAGAATTATTGGGCTTCAGTATTCCCTTCACGACATATTTATGATCATCATGTGCATCTCCGTCACTTTCAAGGCCGTGAGAGCTGCTGAAGCGATCGCCGGTTTTGAGCCCGGTAACCAGAGCGACAGTGGCCCCCAGGACCACCTCCATATTGCCGGTAAACTCCGCCCCTTCCGCCATTTCGGCCTTGAAATGCTTTAAATATTTGCTATTGGTGCCTACAATCCTGAAACCACGATAGTTGTCACCCATTGAGAGAGGTATTATTTCTTTAACGAGGGGATTTGAAGAGAGCTTTTGGACTTCCTCAAGCGGAATGTTGCCGGTAGGGGAGTCTATCTGGTAAATGCCCGACAGAATAAGCTGTAACGGACTACCCTTGGCGCCAACCACCATATCAATGCCTGAAATGTTGCGGGTGAACTTCTCTTCGACCTGTTTGCCGAGTATCATGATAAGCGAAATAATCGCGATACCGAAGGTCATCAGAAGGATGCACAGAAAACTGTTGAGCTTTTTGGCTACTATATTTTTCCAAACTATTTTTAGGAGCATAACAGGCGAAATTAAAGCTTGATCTGATTTTTGAATCTGGATTTAAGTCGCTGATCATGTGTCACAATCAGCAGCGAAGCCCCCACACTTATGGCCTGCGTTTCGAGAAGGCTGATTACCTTTTCACAGTTTTCATCATCAAGATTTGATGTCGGCTCGTCAGCCAGAATCAGAGCAGGAGTGTTCATTACAGCTCTGGCAATACTGACTCTTTGCTGTTCTCCGCCGCTGAGATATTGTACAGGCTTAAGAAGCAGATGACTGAAACCCAGCGTTTCGGCAAGTTCAGCAGCTTTCTGGGGGCGTGAAGGCTGTCCGGCAAGATAATTGGCCAGCAGAAGGTTGTCAATAACATTCAGCGATTGTACAAAATGAGCTTTCTGATAGACTATGCCGATGTGATTGGCCCTGAAGCTTACTTTTTGACGGGGAAGCAGACGTGCCGTGTTCTCCTCTTTAAGCAGGATTTCTCCTGAAGAAGGCGCCAGCAGCAGTCCCATGAGGTTCAGCAGGGTGGTTTTCCCGGTACCTGAATTCCCAAGAATGAGACAGGTTTCGCCGGAGGAACAGGTGATGTTGGGAAAACGGAAACTTTTACTGCCGGTATAATTAAATTCTAGATTCCTGGTCTTTAGCATTCGGAATGAAGTTTTTGCAAAAATACAATTCACCTCCGGATTTCGATGGATTCATGACAAAACTTTGTAACTTGACGGCCACGTTCCGGGGATACTTCTCCGGTATTTATTTTTGTAGGGAACCAATTTCCTACTGAATTTGTAGAGTAGTAAATAGTTTAAAATGTCACATTTAAATACTAACAGTTATGTCGCTAAGATTAGGTGATATTGCACCGGATTTTCAGGCCGAGACTACGCAGGGCCCGATTAGTTTTCATGAATGGCTGGGCAACAGCTGGGGGTTGCTTTTTTCGCACCCTGCAGATTTCACACCGGTATGTACTACTGAACTGGGAAAGACGGCGCTTCTCAAAGGGGAATTTGAAAAGAAAGGTGTAAAAGTAATAGCCGTGTCAGTGGATGATCTTGATTCTCATAACAGATGGGTACCTGATATTGAAGAAGTAAACGGGGTAACCGTTAATTTCCCTATTATCGCAGACCATGATCGTAATGTAGCAACACTTTATGATATGATTCACCCGAATGCTTCTGAGAAAGCCACTGTCCGCTCTGTGTTCGTCATCGGACCGGATAAGAAAGTGAAACTGACACTGACTTACCCGGCCTCTACAGGAAGAAATTTCCAGGAACTGCTGAGGGTGATTGACTCTCTTCAGCTGACAGCCAATTATTCAGTAGCCACACCGGCTGACTGGCAGGATGGTGATGATGCTATCGTGGTACCGGCAGTTTCTACCGAAGATGCCATCACCAAGTTTCCGAAAGGTGTAAAGGTGGTGAAGCCCTACCTGAGATACACTCCGCAGCCGAATAAATAATAATAAACAGGCAAACCGGTCGTTCTGGTGTTTGAAGATTACGGGAAATTCCCGTAGTTTTCCGGAACGACCGGTTTTTGTATTATTTATCTATTGCAAAGCGATCTAAGAATCGTATTTTTGCTGAAAAAGAACGGACAGGTGCGAAATTCTTACCGAAGAAAAAACCTGAAATGGTATGACAGGCTGCTCAATGGAATTTTTCATTGGAGACTGTGGTATCTCTTGCTTTTTTCCGGCATCATTGTCATGTATCCTATTTTTGTCAGCGATGGACAGGGCTGGAAGTTTGTAGACAATTATGAAATCAGCCTGCCTCTTAAGCACCCCATCCACGGAATAGATGTGTCTCACCACAATGGCCTGATTGACTGGAATAAGGTCAGAAAAACCCAGAAACATAACTCGTACATCAAATTTGCCTTCATTAAAGCTACGGAAGGTACTGATCTGCAGGACAGGTATTTTGATCTCAACTGGAAACAGGCCAAAAAGCACGGGTTTATACGGGGCGCCTATCATTTCTATATTCCCTATTCAGATCCTAAACTTCAGGCATTGAATTTTATTCTTAAGGCCAAACATGAAGAAGGCGATCTTGTGCCCGTACTTGATTTCGAACTCAATGGCCGTACAAAGAAGGACAGGGAAAACATGATTCCCAATGTAAAGATCTGGCTGGAGACCATTGAAGCGCATTATGGGGTCAAGCCCATCATTTATACGAACAGATTCTTATATAATCAGTACATAAAAGGAAACCTCAGTAATTATCCTCTATGGATTTCACAATATGATTCCGGTGATCTGGAAGGATATGATGAGGGAGAGATCGTTATGTGGCAGCATTCCTGTACCGGGAAAATAGACGGGATAAACGGACATGTAGATTTTAATGTCTTCCTGGGCTCTGACTTTAAACTAAACAGGCTGAGATTTTAAGATTTATTTTTCAGTAATTTCTGAAAATTTAATATTATCTAAATATTTTGTACTTATTATAATTTATAAATAAACCCGTTCGATGCTCCAAACTGTTAATTTTACTCAGACAGCTTCATTCAGAAAGCTGAAAAGCCATTACAAGACGATTGCAAAGAAATCACTGAAGGAACTTTTTGCTGAGGATCCTAAGCGTTTTAACAAATTTTCACTGAGGTTTAATGAGCTTCTGATCGACTATTCGAAGAATAATATCAATGGCCGGACCATGTCTTATCTTTTTGATCTGGCGGAGGAATGTCAGCTGCAGGATGCCATAGGAAAGATGTTTTCAGGAGATGAGATCAATGCTACGGAAGGCAGAGCGGTACTGCACACGGCCTTGAGAAACCGTTCAGGGCTTGCAGTGAATGTAGAGGGCCGTGATGTAATGCCGGATGTTAATGAGGTGCTGGGTAAGATGAAGGAGTTCAGCGAATCCGTTCGTTCCGGTCAATGGAAAGGATATACCGGTAAGGCGATTACCGATCTGGTCAATGTCGGGATCGGTGGCTCTGATCTGGGGCCCGTGATGGTCACAGAAGCGCTGAAGGCGTATGGAAAAGCCGGTTTGTCGGTTCATTTTGTTTCCAATGTGGACGGAACGCACATGGCTGAAACGCTTAAGGGCCTGAATCCGGAGACGACCTTGTTTATGATCGCTTCGAAGACCTTTACCACCCAGGAAACGATGGCCAATGCAGGTACGGCCCGCGACTGGTTTCTGGGAAAAGCGGGGGATAAAGAGCACGTTAAGAAGCATTTTGTAGCCATTTCAACCAACGCCGCCGGCGTAGCTGATTTTGGGATTGATACCCGGAATATGTTCGGTTTCTGGGATTGGGTAGGCGGCAGGTATTCGCTCTGGAGCGCCATTGGCCTGTCTATTGCCTGTTACATCGGCTTTGATCGCTTTGAGCAATTATTGCAGGGAGCGCATGAAATGGATCTTCACTTCCGCGATACTCCTTTCAAAAAGAATGTCCCGGTTATTCTGGGACTTCTGGGAATATGGTACAATAATTTCTTTGGCGCTGAAACGCACGCCATTCTACCCTACGATCAGTACCTTCACAGATTTGCCGCTTATTTCCAGCAAGGGGATATGGAGTCGAATGGAAAATACGTTGACAGAAACGGAAAACCGGTGGATTATCAGACCGGACCGGTGATCTGGGGTGAACCCGGCACCAACGGTCAGCACGCCTTTTACCAGCTGATCCATCAGGGTACCAAGCTTATTCCTTGTGATTTTATCGCTCCTGCGATATCCCATAATCCGGTTGGAGAACATCATAAAATGTTACTTTCAAATTTCTTTGCCCAAACCGAGGCGCTGATGAACGGAAAGCCGGAGACCGAGGTGGTGGCTGAACTGAAAAAAAGCAACAAAAGCCAGGAAGAAATTGAATTCCTTAAACCATTTAAAGTATTTACCGGCAACCGGCCGACCAACTCAATCCTTATCAGGAAGATTACTCCCAAAGCGCTGGGAAGCCTGATAGCTATGTATGAGCATAAGATATTTGTGCAGGGCATTATATGGAATATCTTTAGTTTTGATCAGTGGGGAGTAGAGTTAGGTAAACAGCTGGCCAACAAAATTTACCCTGAGTTACAGGATAATGAGCCGGTGACCGGCCATGACAGTTCTACGAATGGTCTGATCAATACCTACAAGAAATGGAGAAAATAGATCCCGGGGGATCTATTTTTTTATTCAGTACTTTCAGTAATTATTGAAAAAATAAAAATTATTAAATTTTTTGACTTTTTTTTTGGAAATATAAATTCAATAAATTAAGTTTGAACTATCAAATCCTAAGCTTTGGTCTGAAGGTCTGGAATGAGGGCTTGATGAGTTTATTGACATGGACTTACGTGCATTCCTTAAAATAAAATCTCAAAATATGGTCCGTTTTTTATCGGGTTGTATTTTGGTTTTGGGAGGATTTTCAGCGCAGGCACAGCATACCGGAACGGACCCTGCCACTCCTTTTGAATTAAAATTTGCGGATGTTACCTTTCAGCTTTCGGATGTAACACGCTACTTGCTCAGTCAGGAATTAGCTTATTTTCAGAAAAACCCGGGGATACGGAATGAGTATCTGTCAAAGATGGCTTTGTATCTGCCGGTGATCACTCCTTTGATGCGGTCAGCCGGAGTGCCTGAAGATTTTAGATTGCTGAGCATTTACACCAGATATCAGAAAGGGCCAGGGATTGTTTCAGATCTGGAGCCCGGTGTTTTCTGGTGTTTTGAGCCTTCCAAAGCCGCTGCGGCAGGACTCAGGGTCAATGGAGACCTGGATGAAAGAAAACATCTGAGCCTGTCGACGGCCGGGGCAATGAATGTTCTTAAAGAGAATTATGCACTGTACAACAGTTGGGCGGCAGCCCTCTTTGCGCAGATAGCCGACAGGCGGATACTGGAGGCGCTTGATGTTCCGAAAAGATGGAATAATAACAGATTTGTGGTGCTTGATTCACCCGCATACAGTTCTTTGATTCACTTTCTGGCTTTCCGGCTGATGCTGGAGCGCGAGTGGCCTGGTTTCAGGCCTGAGCAACACCTCATCGTGTATGAATATCCTTATGCGCAGGGCAAAAGTCTGAACCTTATCGCGGCCGACCTTCAGGTTGAGCCGGACTTGCTGGTTCAGCACAATCTCTGGCTTAAAGTAAATAAAGTGCCCGAGGAAGCCATTCCTGTTACTGTTGTGGTTCCGTCTTCAAGGTATCACGAAATCAGGAAGCTGGCATCATTGTCCAGAAACCTGGGGATTTCAGGTTTTGAATCGGGTTTTCCGGTGTTGAAAGACGGAGAGGCCCCCCGTAACAGAAGAGGCGGACGTTTTTATCTCATCAACGGAAAAAAAGGAATACTGGCTGACTTCTGTGATTCTCATGTAACGCTGGCCTATAAAGCAGGATTAACGCTGGATAGGTTTCTGGCATACAATGAAATGACAGAAAGAGACGTTACTGTATCCGGACAGATTTATTACCTTCAGGAGAAGGAGAAAAAAGGGCCTATCCCGTTTCATATCGTCAAAGAAGGGGAAACAGCCTGGTACATTTCGCAGATGTACGGTATAAAGTTAAAGGCCCTGATGGCGTTTAACCGTATGGAAAGCGTGCAACGATTACAGAATGGCAGGATCATGTGGCTGCAAAAGAAAAGATCGTCACGAAAACCTGTAGAGTTTGTAGAAATACCTGAAGAAAAACCTTACATCCGTGACATTGACAGTCTCTTATCGGTGCCGGAAGTTGCAAAAGCTGAAGAAAAGATCCAACCGGTGGCAGAACAAACGGAAATGATACCGGAAGGTCTTACTAAGCCATCAGAGGTCAATGCTCCGAAAACTGCGAAATCTGAGGTGCCGAACGAAAAGCGGCCAGAAGAGATTACCAAACAAACGGTGGTTCAGGAAACAGTAAAAGTTGCTTCTCCTCCGGAAACGAAGCCCGGAATGGCTGAACCGAAAACGGTGATAAAAAATACCGGCGAAGTTAAGCCTGACTGGATAAAGAAGCTTTCAGAGCTCTATGGAGAAGGTACAGAAGTGAAAGACGGCTTTGTGTATCATGTCGTAAAGAAAGATGAAACACTTTACAGAATATCTGTTAATTATAAAGTCAGTGTAGAAACATTAAAGCAATTGAATAACCTGAAATCCAATATTATCGAGATCGGTGACTGGATAAAGGTAAGACCCATTAAAGACAGTAATAAGTAGTATAGATTCACTCGATAGCTGATTAGCTCTGACCTTTGGTTGGAGCTAATTTTTTTTGTCAGAACAGAAAGTATTCTTCTTCAGTCCGGAATTTTCCGTTTATCTAAAGTAATTATAGATCTGTGAGCCGGCATAGAAAATCATTATGAGGCAGAGGGCTACTTTGGCAAAGATACCGACCACAAACCCTGCAAAGCTTCCGAATGCTGCTCTGAGTGCTCTTTTGGCATCATTATCGTGAAGCATTTCTCCGATAAAAGCCCCTGCAAAGGTACCGATGAATATTCCGAAAGGCCCCATGAAAAGGCCGGCCAGCATACCGATAAACGAGCCTGTTGTGCCGTACTTGCTCCCCCCGAACTTTTTTGTCCCCCAGATAGGAACATAATAATCGAGAATCGTGATGATTACCGTGGCTGCGCCAAGTCCGAACAACTGGGCATCGGAGAATTCGGCGTATTCAGAAAAATGAAGAAATAGAATGCCGGCATAGCTAAGGGGAGGTCCCGGCAGAGGTAATATTGCTCCCGCAAGGCCTGTAAGCAGGCAGATTATGCTGAGGATAAGCAATATTACTTCCATATTCAGGTCTTTTGCAGTATTCTTACCGGTTTAATACGTTTGTCATTCAAAAATTCGCCTATCCGGTCGGTCGCAAGCTCAAGGGTATCAGTGTCAGGTAAAAAAACCACCCTGAAATGAGACTTGTCCATATAATTAAAGCCTTTTCCGGAGACCACAAATACCTTTTGCTCGGTCAGGAGGTCGAGCACAAACTGTTCATCATCAGCCAGGTTGAATTTCTTCAGGTCGATTTTCGGGAAAACATAGAGTGAGCCTTTGGGCTTTACGCAGGTTACTCCCGGAATGTCTGTAAGTTTATAATGTACAAGATCCCGCTGCTTACGGAGTCTGCCGTTTTCACTCACAAGGTCGTTGATACTCTGATATCCCCCCAACGCGGTCTGAATGGCATATTGGGTAGGTACATTGGCACAGAGACGCATACTGGCCAGAAGGTTGAGGCCTTCGAGGAAGGATTTGGCCCGGTGTTTGGCACCACTCGGGATCACCCAGCCGCCTCTGAATCCCGCTGCTCTGTAATTTTTGGAGAGCCCTCCGAAAGTCATAAAGAACACATCATCCGAGAGGGTGGCAATAGGAATGTGCACATGACCATCATACAGTATTTTATCATAGATTTCATCGGAAAAAACGATAAGATTGTGTTTCTCAGCCAGTCGTACGATCTGTTTGAGTACGTCTTTCTCGTAGACGGCACCGGTCGGATTGTTGGGGTTGATGACGACAATAGCCTTGGTTCTCGAGGTTATTTTTTTCTCCATATCCTCAATGTCCGGATTCCAGTCCGATTCTTCATCGCAGATGTAATGTACAGGTTTTCCCCCCGAAAGCCCTACGGCGGTGGTCCATAAAGGATAATCAGGGGAAGGGATGAGGATTTCATCACCCTCATTCAGAAGCGCCTGCATGGTCATGACGATCAGCTCACTGACGCCGTTTCCCACAAATATATCTTCAAACTGAACATCCCTGATGCCGATCTGCTGTGTATAATGCATGATGGCTTTTCTGGCAGAGAATATACCGAGATGGTGTGAGTAACCCTGTGCATTTCTAAGGTTCAGAATCATATCATGAACAATTTCGTCGGGGACATCAAATCCGAAAGGCGCGGGATTGCCTATGTTCAGATTGATGATTTTCTGGCCCATGGCTTCCAGTTGCTGGGCTTTCTCAAATACCGGTCCCCTGATGGCATAACTCAGATGGTTAAGCCTGTCACTTTTCAGAAATTGCTTTGACATGGTTACTTTTGCTTCTCCAGGAAGCTTTTTACGTTTATTTCTATCCTTTGCGTTATATTGTCTTGTTCAGCCTGTACAAAAGTCTCTCCCATTACTTTTTCGTACAGTTCTATGTATCTGTTACTGATCTCTTCCACTTTGGCGTCCGTCATTTCAGGAACAGTTTGCCCTTCTTTACCCTGGAAATTGTTGGCGATAAGCCATTCTCTCACAAATTCCTTGGAAAGTTGTTTCTGAGGCAACTGATGTTCCTGGTTATAGCTGTAGTTTTCGGCATAAAAATACCGGGAAGAATCAGGGGTATGTACTTCATCGATCAGATAGATGACACCATCTTTTTCTCCGAATTCATATTTGGTATCTACCAGAATCAGGCCATGTTGGGCAGCCATCTCCGTTCCCCTGGCAAAAAGCTGCAGGGCATAGGCCTCCAGAGTGACATATTTGGCTTCTTCAACGATTCCCCGGGCTATAATCTCTTCTCTCGAAATATCTTCATCATGTCCTTCGTGGGCTTTGGTTGTGGGTGTGATGATCGGCTGGGGGAACTTGTCGTTCTCCTGCAGCCCTTCGGGTACACTTACACCGCAGATGCTCCTTTTGCCGGCTTTGTATTCCCGCCATGCGTGGCCCACCAGATATCCTCTTACCACCATTTCTACCGGAAAGGTGTCACATTTTATGCCATAAGAGGCGTTTGGGTCCGGGGTTTCTATCAGCCAGTTGGGGACAATGTCTCTGGTGGCTTTCAGAAACCGGGAAGCAATCTGATTCAGTACCTGTCCTTTGAAGGGTATAGGGCGTGGTAAAACCACGTCAAAAGCAGAAATCCGGTCGGAGGCTACCATCAGCACGTGCTCTCCCAGGTCGTAAACGTCCCTGACTTTACCTTTGTATAAACCTTTCTGACCCGGAAAAGAGAAATTCGTTTCTTTTAAGCTGCTCATTGATACCCTTCAGTGTTTTTTCGCAAAGTTCGTTTTAATTACCAATCTTTTCCAATTTTGGAATTACTATTTTTAGTTTTTTTCAGTTTTTTGTTTTCACTGTTCTTCAGATTGTCCAGAAGCTGAAGCGCTTTTTCACGGGATATCTTCTGGCTTCTGTAAGGGTCAAGGAGGTCTTCTTTTTCTTCTGACACTTCTACGCGCCCCTGGTTTGACATGTCTTTTTCCCGGTCAGAAGGCGGGGGGGAGGGCGGGTCGTATTTTTTTCTTATCCATTCAAAGTTATACCTGGCCGAATTATTTTCGGGTTCGGTTTCAATAGCCTGCCTGAAAAGCTGTAATGCCCTGAGGCTGTCCCCTGTCCTTACGGCAAGGATGCCCAGCTGATTAAGGCTTGCAGAGTTAATATATGTATTACCGTAGTTTAGCGCTTTCTGGTAGTTTTTGCGGGCGTTAAGGGTATCTCCCGTCTGAAAATAGGCGTTGGCCACATTGATCCGCATTTCCGGTTCTATCAGGAAGCTTATGTCTTCCAGTTCCCTGTATTTGAGAATGGCTTTTTCATAATCAGCGGTCTGATAGAGTTTCCGGAACTCCGTTTTAAGCATATTTTTTTCTTCAACATTCGTCAGATACTTGAAGTTGACCATCAGATTGATAATATAAAAAATATACTGGAACACAGATCAGATTTTCAGGATGTTTATGGTAACCAGAATGTCAAAGGTAATGAGTACCAGAGCGATGACCAGAAAATACTGATATTTATTATTCTCTACCATTACCTTCCTCATGTCTACTTTTTCGCTGTCTACTTTATCAATGTCTTCCATCAAAGTCGGTATCTGATTTGTTTTATCATTGAGAATGTAGTAGGCGGCATTGAATTTCCTGGCCAGGTCACTCAGGTTCTGCAGATTAAGGCGGGTTACAATGTCATCTCCGAATTCATCTTTTCTGAAGCCTCCCTGTACTGGGATTTTTCCTCCAGCTGTTGTTCCAACACCCAGGATAAAGGTTTTTACCTGTTTGTTTTTGAAAAGCCTGGCCCATTGATGGTCCAGATTGCTGAAGTCTTCACCATCTGTTACCAGCAACATTAATTTTGTCCGGTCTGTTCCCGAGCTGATATTGCCCAGTTTGTCGTTGACCATTTCGAATGCGGCATTAAAGTTTGTGCCGTTGGATGGAAGAATGGCCGTGTTAACTGACCTGATGTCAAGCTTGAGCGCTTCTTTGTCATAAGTAAGCGGGGTGTTGATGAAAGCCTCATTGCCGAATATAATCAGCCCGATCCGGTCATTTTTGAATTTATCGGCCAGGTTACTGATCTCGGTTTTGGCTTTGTCAAGACGGGAGGGCTGAACATCGTTACTGTTCATTGAATTGGAAAGATCAAGAACAATATAGATGTCTTTGCCTCCGGTTCTTGCCCTGGTCTCAGTAATCCCGAAGCTGGGTCCGAGGAGAGCCAGAATCAGAAGAGTAAAGTAACTGGCTCTGAGAAAAAACTTGATCATGACTGAACCGGCCGAGGTCTTCAGCTTCCTGGATATAAGATATATTCTGAGGAAGTACAGAAAGTACAGCGACACGAAAATGCCGAGGAACAGGTATTCAGTGGAAGATAAGCTTTTACTCCAGTTCATTATTTTTTTCCTACAGAGATCAGGTTGGCCATGAGTCTGAATGCTCCGGGTACACCGGCGGGCAGTTGACGGAAAAAGGCCAGTGCGGTAAAGACATAATGTCCTTTTCCGTACGGAGCATAGACCAGTGAACCTTCCAGATCTGTTTCACCGTCATCATGCATAGCCAGCAAGGTAGTGTACTGATCAGACCAGCTGTTGGCAAAATAAAGGCCTCTTTCCTGTACCCATCCTTTAAAATCGTCTGCCGTAATTTTATTGGGGGTGTTGAGCAAGGGATGCTGCGGTTTCAGAAAAGTAACCCGGGCATCTTCATCCGTGACTCTGTCACGGCCGATAACCAGTGGGTAAGGTCCAAGGTTTTTGGTTTTGACCATGCCATAGAAGGCCTGCGTCTGATACTGGGTGATCAGGGTTCCCCCGTTTTCCACATATTTCATCAGGTCATCAAAGGCATTGACCAGCCAGTCTTCCGTATTGTAGGCTCTTACACCTACCAGAATAGCATCATATTGCGTGAGGTTTTTGTTGATATTCTCTGCATTGAGGCTTACCACTTCATATCCGATCTGTCGGAGTGCTTCCGGTACTTCGTCCCCGGCCCCTGCAATGTAGCCGATCTTGTTTCCTTTCTTTTTGAGATCTACCCTAACTGCTTTTGCCGTTGAGGCCGGATAAAGGTTCAGTTCAGGGATGTGTTGGTATCTGATGTTCTTGATCCCTCGCCCATAAGTACCATTTGAAGTAGTAGCCACAGCTTTCAGTGCAATTTCAGATGCAGAGGCAGGCGGAGTCACTGAAAATGTAATTCTTTTTTCCTGGTGTTTATCCTGCAGTTCAACAGAGATTTCAGCAGGACTGACTTTCCATCCCTGACCTGCTTCGAGTTTCACTTTTGTTTTCAGGGCAGGCTTGCCGGCTTTTACTATAACGGAGACTTCCTGTGGCGTATTCCCGGCAAATGTGTAAACTTTCTGTTCCGGAGTTACCATCACCTCCGGTCTTATTTCAAAATACCGGTAAATTTCTCCGAAAGAAGGTTCCACATATTTATACCGCAACGGTGTGGTAAAAGTTACGGGAACTTCATTAATCAGTACTTCAAATGTACAATATAAAGCGTCAGGCTTCATGGGCAGGCCGGTGAGTTCCCGGTCGCTGACTTTATAAAAGCCTTTTTCGGGTTCTTCAACCAGCCAGTAAGGTTGAGAAACAGAGGTAGAAGCAGGAATCGTTAACTCCAGGGGAAGTTCCTGAAGTTTATTGTTTACAAGATTGATCTGTACTACCGTATCTTTTGAGGCTGCTCCACCGATAGCAGCTTTCAGCAGTTTTACCGGTACTTCCGAGCGTTTGATAAAAGAAGTAAATACCTTGATCTTTTCACCCGGATAGGTGGCATAGGAAGTCGGATTGGCTTCGAAATATATTCCGGTGACAGCCGCAATCAGTTGAAGCAGTTCATCACTTTTATAGGATTTATAAATGCTGTCAGGAAGTTTGTCCATCAGGGATTTTACCTTCAGGAGACCGGCAAGACTGGCGGACGGATCAGACACCTTGTATTGGTTTATCACTTCCTGTATGGCCTTCCCGACGGGCTCGCCACCCGGTACTCTTTTCCAGCTCAGGTCAATGCCATCAAACAGGTCTTCCTTGGCAGGCTCTCCTTTGATATGAATGGCATAATCAAAACGTTCGTTTCTGACCTTGGCAGAGCCAAATCCCTGGCTCCGGTGCATGCTCCGTGCTTCAGCAGCAATCTCAGGGTAGGATTTTCCCAGAAGGGGGTTGAAATCTCCCAGCGAGAGTTTGATAAAACTGCCCTCATCCGGAGTGTTGTTTGTAAACCCTCGGCCAAATGAATTCCAGACCACTCTTTTGGCCTGCCAGGTATCAACATACTTAAGCTGTTCGGGGAATTTGGTGGGGTCTGCCGCCATGTCAAAGGCAAGCGCTGAAAGTACGGCAGAGGCAGAGTGATGACCGTGACCGGCACGGTCATCAGGTGGAAACCGGTTGATGATTACATCCGGCTTAAATTTCCGGATCCGCCAGACCACATCTTCCAGCACTTTTTCCTGTCCCCAGGTGCTGAGTGCTTCTTCGGTTTTTTTGGTAAATCCAAAATCGATGGCTCTGGAAAAGTATTGTTCTCCCCCGTCGGTTTTTCTTGCTTCCAGTAGTTCGTGCGTTCTGAGTATGCCGGTGTAGGGTCCTTGTTCTGTACCGATGAGGTTTTGCCCTCCGTCGCCCCGTGTCATTGACATATACGCTGTTCTGACTTTCTTTTCTTTGGCGAGCCAGGCAATCAGCAGGGTGTTTTCATCGTCAGGGTGGGCTGCCAGGTACATGGCATTCCCTACCACATTAAGGCGCTGCAGGCCGTGAAGGATTTCGCTGCTGGTCAGGGATTTGGTTTGTCCCGGTGCTTTGCCGGCGATCAGTAAAAGGGCGAGGGCCGGGAGAAGAAGCTTTCTTTTCATATTTTTTTCAAAGAAAAAAGAGGTTTTCAGGCAGCCTTCTTCTGGTAATTTCCGCCGATAAGCTATCCTGCGGCAAAATAAGAAGTATTTTGCGTAACTGGAAATGATAAGCATTTTCAATAAATACAAACCATAGGAAAACCCTATTTACAGATACAGGCCGGCGCTGTGATGCATTTATACGGTAATGTAAATGGTATGAATTATCTTTTTTGAAGTTTTTATTGAAATATACTTTTTAATTGTGTCTGTGAAAGTCTAAATTTGCAGACTTTTAAATTCTGTAACACCAAAAAACAAAACGAACTAAACCGTATGGATTCAATTGTTTATCTAGTTCCGGCCTTCGGTCTTGTCGGGTTGCTGTACACCGCCTGGAAATTCAGCTGGGTGTCGCGCCAGGAAGCCGGGGACGAAAACATGCAGAGGCTTTCAGGTTATATTGCCGACGGGGCCATTGCATTTCTTAAAGCGGAGTGGAAGATTCTGGCTATGTTTGCCCTGCCTACCGCCATCATTCTGGCCTGGTTAGGTATGGATGAAGGCACGGCCGAGAATCCTATTCATTCCTCACCTGTAATTGCCATTGCTTTCCTGATAGGAGCTGTATTCTCTGCTGTCGCCGGATATATCGGTATGAAAGTAGCGACGAAGGCCAACGTCAGAACCGCACAGGCAGCCCGTACTTCACTTGCTAAAGCACTGGACGTTTCGTTTACCGGAGGTTCGGTCATGGGTATGGGTGTGGCAGGTCTGGCCGTATTGGGACTGGGTGGCTTGTTTATCCTTTTCTATAACACTTTCGCTTCTGGACAGGCACTCACTTCTGATGAGATGAAAAAAGCCATCGAAGTATTGGCCGGTTTTTCACTTGGTGCGGAATCTATCGCACTTTTTGCCCGTGTAGGCGGTGGTATTTACACCAAAGCTGCTGACGTAGGGGCCGATCTTGTGGGTAAGGTAGAAGCCGGTATCCCGGAAGATGACGTGCGTAACCCTGCTACTATTGCAGATAACGTGGGTGACAATGTGGGTGATGTAGCCGGTATGGGTGCCGATTTGTTCGGATCATATGTGGCTACCATTCTGGCTACCATGGTACTGGGTCAGGAAATCAATGTGGTTGATAATTACGGCGGATTCTCACCTGTGCTTCTTCCTATGCTGATCGCCGGTGTGGGTCTGCTGGCTTCTCTTGTCAGTACTTTCTTTGTGAAAGTTAAAAGCGAAACGGCTTCTGTTCAGAATGCGCTTAACCTTGGCAACTGGCTTTCAATCGTGCTCACACTGGTATCCAGCTATTTCCTCGTAAAAAATATCCTTCCTGAAACACTGAGCCTCAGAGGATTTGAGTTTACGGCCAATGGCGTTTTCGGTGCCATTGTAGTGGGACTGGTCGTGGGAGCCCTGATGTCTATCATCACAGAATATTATACAGCGATGGGCAAACGCCCTGTAGACTCCATCGTCCAAAAATCGGGAACCGGCCATGCCACCAACATCATTGGCGGTCTGGCTGTCGGTATGGAATCTACCGTACTTCCTATCCTGGTATTGGCTGCGGGTATCATTTTCTCGTATGGCTTTGCAGGCCTTTATGGTGTTTCTATTGCAGCAGCAGGTATGATGGCCACAACGGCCATGCAGTTGGCCATCGATGCTTTCGGCCCGATCGCTGACAACGCCGGCGGGATTGCCGAAATGTCTCAGCTGCCTTCTGAAGTACGTGAAAGAACGGATAACCTGGATGCTGTGGGTAACACCACTGCTGCTACTGGAAAAGGTTTTGCCATCGCTTCTGCTGCGTTGACCTCTCTGGCCTTGTTTGCTGCGTTCGTAGGTATTGCGGGTATCAGCGCCATCGATATTTATAAGGCTCCGGTATTGGCCGGTCTTTTTGTAGGGGGTATGATTCCGTTTATTTTCTCTGCGCTGTGTATCTCAGCTGTAGGTAAGGCGGCTATGGAAATGGTGAACGAGGTACGTCGCCAGTTCCGTGAAATTCCTGGCATTATGGAATACAAGGCTCAGCCTGAATATGAAAAATGTGTGCAGATTTCTACCAATGCTTCTATCCGTCAGATGATACTCCCCGGTGCAATTGCTATAGTTGTTCCGGTTCTGGTAGGTTTTGGCTTCAGAGGTGTGTTCGGAGATACCAGCTCTGCTGAAATTCTGGGCGGATTGCTGGCCGGTGTTACTGTTTCAGGGGTATTGATGGGTATGTTCCAGTCTAATGCCGGTGGTGCATGGGACAACGCCAAGAAATCATTTGAGAAAGGGGTGATCATTGAAGGTAAGGAATACTTCAAAAAATCTGAGCCCCACAAGGCTTCTGTAACAGGTGATACTGTAGGTGATCCGTTTAAGGATACTTCCGGACCATCTATGAACATCCTCATCAAACTGATGTCTATCGTCTCACTTGTGATAGCGCCTTACATTGCCGTTACAGAGTCGACCGTGACGGAAGAAGTGATTGGTGTGGTAGAAGAAATCAGCCTGCCGGATAATATTACCAGAGAGTTGTCTTCCGGCATAACCGTCAACTTCATGGAAGGCGGTATTGAGGATCAGCTGATCAGGTTCATTGAAGATGAGCAATCTCAGGCCGGTAAAGACAACTGGTTTAATTTTGTCAATCTGAATTTCAAATCAGGTTCAGCAGAACTGGATGAGACTACTTTGGTGGAGGTTAAGAATATTGCTGAAATATTGAAGGCTTATCCTGCTGTTCACATTAAGATTGGAGGTTATACCGATAACACCGGAGATGCTGCGGCCAACCTTAAGCTTTCGACAGACAGGGCTGCGGCGGTAAAGGCAGCGCTGGTAGGTTTGGGGATCGACGCCGCCCGTCTTGAGTCTGAGGGATACGGAGATCAGCATCCCGTAGCTTCCAATGATACGGATGAGGGAAGAACCCAGAATCGCAGAATCGCCGTGAGTGTGAGGAAGAAATAAGTTGAGTATTCTTGTGTAAAAGCCCCGGGCAGTTTTGTCCGGGGCTTTCGTTTTTAGATAAGTTCATTGTGTACCTATCATACATTTTCATTTCAAATGGTATTGGTACTCATGCGGGAGGAAATGGATATTTGAAAAAGGCCCCGACTTTAGGGTTACAATCATGAGAAATAAGTGTTTCCGGTTATTTCTCTTTGTTCACTACGGTATATTTAACGATAAGATTTCTGTAATTGACCTGTCCGAAGACAGACACAGATTCGTCTCTCGCAGCATCAAGTTTCATTTCGCTTATGAGTCTGCTGTTATTATCCATCAGAAGTTCGCCTTCATAAGTAAACCTGCTGATATTCGTTTTGGCCTCAATATTGCCCCCTTGTACCAGTTTAGAAACATCCATGTCCTTGCTTGGGTCTGCAGGTAAAACCGGGGCAGGGTCCAGCCTGCCGGATAACTGCAGCAGGGTAGTGGCGTTATTGAGGGCTTTTACCGTGTAGGTGTTGATGTAAGTGCCTTCGTGATAATGGAGTGTGTCAGTCCACATCTGATCCACACCCAGCGCGGCGTTTAGGTTCATAAATATTCCGGATAATTCAGAAACGGGGTGAAGAAGGGGTAACCTGCCCGGAATGTACCCCGAATTTGTTTCAGAAATAATTCCTTTGGGGCCTGTGACTATCTTTTTCTTATCTCCGATCTGGCTCAAATAAGATTCCAGAGCACGTTTGTTAAATTCATCATTGGCAAAAGGATTGTCAGTGTCAATATCCAGGATCCCCTTTTTGTTTTTTATTCTGGTGGTTTTAATGGTCAGCGTAGACCTGTCCTTAGTGGTTTTAGCCTCAATGCTCCTGAAAATAGTGTATTCAGTACGACTTTCCGGGCCACTCAAAGGTGCCGGAGAGGTGATGATAAGTCCGGGATTTTTAGGTTTCTGAGCAGCAACTTTACTGGAAGTACTTACAGATTCATAGGATATTTCGCTGGAAATCACAGCAGGTTGGAATAGTTGAGCATCAGCATTAAGATCCAGGAGGGTAAATAGGAGGTATAGGTATAATGGTTTCATCAGGTGTCTATTCGTTTATGCATTTGCAAATTAAGTCAGGATGTCTGTACTTGCAACGTATTTTATGAAACGAAGTTTGATAAAAGCCATTGATCAACCGGATATTAAGAACTGTAACCTGCTGACTTTTTACATTTTGAAGAAACTACCCCTCATACTTTTTTTTCTGATGTTAGCTCTGACTTCTTTTTGTCAGCGTATTCAGGTAAAAGTCGTTTTTGACAGTGAGAATAAAGCCCCGGTAGAAGTAGCTTCACTTAAGCTTTTTGAAATAATTTCAGGAAGAGACAGCCTGATACAACATTTCACCGGACCCCTCCGGTCTGGTCAGTTGCTTCTGACATTTGTAAAGAATACGCATTACAGACTTAAGGCCTATACTACCAACTTAGGTACGGCTGAAAAAATCATCCTTTCCGACTCCCTGAAAGAAGACATCCCGGTTAGGTTGTTTTTTTCAAAAGTTCCGTTTGAGCTTAAAGAAGTGATCGTGAAGGCGCAACGGGATCGTTTTGTACAATCAGGAGACTCTGTGTTGATACAGATAAAAGCCGGAGATGCCCGTCCTCATGCCTCTTCTGCTACGCTTTTTGACCGGATCCCCGGCTTGGGTAATGATCTCGGCAGGATATCAGTACTGGGAAAGTCTGTTCAGGAGGTAACGGTTAACGGGCAAAGAGTATTTGGCGGAGACCCCGCACTTTCACTGGAAGCTATTAAAGCAGATATGGTGGATCAGATAGAGTTTACTGAGAAGAATCCGACAGGCGGACAAACCCAGAATACGTTGAATCTTAAGCTAAAATCTGATAAGCAGAAAGGTGTGTATGGGCTGCTGGGTGCCGGATTAGGTCTGAATGGGAATTACCTGCTGAATGGCACTTTTAATAAATTGACAAAAAATGGGTTTTTGAATGTGTTCTCAACCGGAAATGATATAAATCAAAGAGGGATGGATGTGAAAAAAGTATACAGATCCGGCTACACGATCATGAAGAGCATGATGAATAAAAGTGGGTCTGTGGTCGGGTTGTATGACAATGCAATAATTGAAGAGGAGGACATACTGGCAACTTTGGCCCGGGAGCCGGAAGGGATGAACCGGTATGGGGATTCGGGTGTAAATTATACATTTAGTGGTGATAAACTGGAGATTGAGGCTTTTGCATTTGCAAACCTGTCAAGAGGGAATCTCAACAGGAGAACAGACTCCAGGCTTTTCTTAGGTCAGATCGGGCAGACTTCCGTAAAAGATCAGATACAGCATCGTTTTGAGAGAGGAGTGAATGCCAATGTAACTCTGGCCTGGAAACCCGATTCAAGAACGTCACTCCGTTTCACGAGCAGCATAACCACAGGCTTTTCTGATAAAAAACTGAATGATACTATACGGAATTCATTTGATGGGATAATCCCCGGGAATGAAGTCTTTTCGTTTTCAGAGATAAAGTCAGAAAACCTTGAATACCGCAATCAGTTGTCATTGGTCAGAACCGGGAAGCGCAGAGGGGAGGTTGCTTCCATGCTTCTTCAGTCTGGTCAGCAGAGGTCTGGCAGTTCTGTGAATTTTGCCAACGAAATTCGGAATATTTTCTCTGATAACTTATATGAGAAGATGTTATATGCCGATCCTAAGGCCAGCTATGTAAGTTTTCAAACAAATTATGCCAGACCCGTAAGTAAAAGGGTTTTGCTTGAAAGTAAACTTAAATGGACTTATGATTCCAGATTGAATCTGCAACAATACGATATTTCGCCTTATCATGTTGACAATGATCTGATTGGGGCGAAAGTTGTGGTCAAAAATGATCTGCTTGAAGCGGGATTGTATGCGGTTTATCCGAGGCCGCGTTTTAAACTGATAACAGGATTAACATACCTCAACTGGAAAATGCAGAGAGAAAATCAGGTTACAAAGTTTTACCATAGAAAAACATACCTCTTGAATCCTTTCACTAAGCTGGAGTTTACCTTGAACCGGAAGGTTTTCTGGGTGAGGTACGCTACAGAACCTGTGCTTCCGACCTGGCAGCAAACAGGCAGTCTGCCTGACAGCAGCAACGTGAATGCCATGAATATGGGAAACATTATGCTGACTAATTCGCTTCAGAGAATACTTGAACTAAACTCAAGCTTTAGCTACAGAAATGGTCTGCACATTGTAGTTAATATGGGTTATAAGCGGTTTATAAACCCTGTGATAAGTGCAAACCTGTTTAACCCTGAACTGAATCTGTTCAGCACCACGTACATTAATTCTCACTTGCCGGGTTCTGGTTTTAACATTAATCTGACCGCTTTCAGAATAAAACTGAACAGCCGGTTCTCTGCGTTTTACATGGGTGGTCTGGTTCATCTGAGTTCATTTCAGATGACAGAAGCACAATCATCTCCTTTAAAAGACCACAATTGTTTTTCAAAACCTCAACGGCAGTTTGAAGCTGGGTCACGCCGTGAATCTCAGAGGAAATTGGCGCTCTCAGATAAATATATTGGAAGAGAGGACGGCGTTAAGCCACGCGCTTAATATGGCCGGGGAGGTTGAACTAAAAGGTAAATGGTATGTGGATGGAAGAATTAATATGCTTCTGAACCGCACTCAGAACAATGTATTGTATTCTCAACAGTTTCTCGACTTTGAGTTGAGTAAATATCTGTTCAGAAATGACAATGTCAGGATGAGTCTGATGCTTAGGAATATTTTCGATATAAAGGATAAAATTCTGGTAAGTCAGTCCGATAATTATCAGTCAATACAATATACCAATGTAGTTCCGCGGATCATGATGTTTCATGTGACCGTCTTTCCGGAGAGGTGGAGTAGTAAATAGAGAAAGGGCCTGATTTTGCCAGGCCCTTTCTTATTTTATTTATTTCAACTGATTGCTGAGCTGACCGTGATTGACACTGTAAACCCTGCTTTCAAATGCAGAAGTTACCGGTTTCCAGCGTTTCACGTCGAAAGTCTGGTTACCCACCGAATCTCCTTTCACCTCCACGCTTTTTACGCCTTCCGGCCAGTTCAGCTGGCCCTGATCAGACAGCTTGTCCGGCTTGCTGAGGGGAGAGAGAAAATAAGCCACACCAGAACCGAAAACCGTACCTATGCCCCTGGAATCGATACAGACTGCTGTTTTTTCACTTACTCCGATCCCATGGGCCTTAATGCCACGGTCGTTATAAGCCCTTGCCATGAATACGATGTGCCTGCCGATACGGTGGCGGGCATCATAATGGGTATCAGTGATGGCATTTTTCAGGTAATTCAGTTTGAGGAAGTCATGATAGTCAATCACCACTGCCTTGTGATGGGCATTGCCGAGGGCTTCTTCTGAAGTTACCGAGCCTTCCGGGGCACCAAAATAGAGCCCTCCGAGAATGGCACATCCGGCACTTGTTCCTCCGATGGTGATCTTCTTTTTAGAGATGACGTACTGAAGGGCTTCAGACAAGAGCGTATGGTTCCAGAAGCGAACATAATTAGCCTGATCACCCCCTGCAATGAAAATGGCTTCTGCTTTTCTGACTTTATCAGCTATCTCAGGATGGTTGGCAATTTCCCGGCTGTTGACCAGAAGCGTTTCTACGGAATTGACCCGGCCGAGCTTCCAGAGATAAGGATTATAACCGTCCTTACCGGAAGCTCTCAGAATGACCACATCTCCTCCCGCGGCATTATTGATCATCCAGGTGTGTGCCGCATCTACATCGGTGCTACCCCCCATAAGAATAGTGCCTTCCCGGTGGGGAGTTACCACGTCAGCAGCGTCTCCTGTAAGCCATGAAGTATATGCAGGCTGATCCTGCGGGGTTAATGCGCTTGTCCAGAGGCCTGCCAGTACTATGGACAGAAGACCTTTTGGGAATTTATTGAACACGATAAGCGATAACTTTGTTTTTAAGGAATGTAGGAATGATCAGCAACTTTTGTTCAGGAATATACTCAAAATCCGCTGTGTTGATCTTTTCATTGACAAAGTCCAGTAAAAGCTGAGTTTTACCTTCGGGGCTGATGTGCCATACTTTTCCTCTCCATTCTGAAGCAAAGTAGCCTCCTTTGCCGTCAGGCGTTATGCCGTCCAGTCCCTCCATGCCAGAGGCTATGGTAGAAAAACTGTTGTCTTTCAGATTGAGCGACAGTACTTTACCGTCTCCGTTGCCTACCAGAAGGCTTCCTTTGTGGAAGAAAAGACCGTTAGGGTTAGTCAATGGTGCCCCTTCTGCAACCTTGACGATTTTACCCTGATCAAGCTTCCAGATTCTGTTGGAGCGCATATCTGTGAAATAGACCACCTTGCCGGAATGATCTACAGTGACGTCATTGAGAAAGACGGCCTCAGGTACTTCATATTTGTTGAGAACTTTGCCGGACTTAAGATCTATTTCCACCAGTTTGAAGATTTCCGTCACATAGATTTTGTTTCCGGAAACAGCAATCCCTTTGGTAGCATTCAATTGCTCGGTCAGTTTGAGTTTGGTGATCTTGCCGTTCAGATCAATTTTGGCGATAAAACTGTTCTGATTTTCAGGTCTTGGCATCCCGTTGATGCATGAAATGTAAAGCGTTTTGTCGCCGGGATGATAAAAAACAGACTCCGGTGTGGTCAGAAGAGTATCCGTTTCCCAGACCTTTTGGAGGGTGACCTGTGCAGAAGCAGTAAAGAAAGAAATGGCAGAAAAAAGGAAAATACAGGTGATTCCGGATTTTTTGAGTGATTTCATACTATTTAATCGGTTGAACGTTTAGAATTGATCATCATCATGTAAAGATAAGCATTCAAGCTCCTTAAACACTTTGGAAGAAGATTAAATTTTGCTTCTCTGCACAGATGTGAAGAGCGGTGGAGCGTAGTAGATGAAGGCACTTAATCTGTAGATAATTCAATACTTATGAAAAAGGTTTTGCCGGTAAAAACATATAATTTTGTAAAATTATACCATCCTGATCCCGGACAGGCCGGTGCCGGTCCCGTCATTTTTTCCTGAAGTAATTAAGAAACTCGAGAATGAAATTAAACAACTACCTGAAATGGCCCTCTGTATTCTTTCTGTTCTGCTTTTTCCTGACAGCGCTCGCTGTACAGGCCCAGTCCGGAAAAGGTACGGTAAAAGGAAAAATCGTTGATGCCCAGAGCGGCACCCCCCTGAGTTTTTCCAGTGTGAGAATTTTTCGTCAGGCGGATAAAGGCCTGGCTACAGGAAATATTTCTGGAGAAAACGGTGAATTTTCTATCGAAACGTCATTCGGGGTTTTTTATGCCGAAATTGAATACATGGGGTATAAGTCTTTAAAAACCCCCACCTTTACGATTAACAGGGAAAAGGAAGTTTATGATCTGGGAACACTCAAACTGGAACCAACGGCTAATTCACTGGATGAGGTGGTGGTGCAGGCCGAGAAAAGCTCTATGGAGCTGTCGCTGGATAAAAGGGTGTTTAATGTGGGAAAAGACCTTGCCAATGCCGGAGGCTCTGCTTCGGATATCCTCATGAACATCCCTTCTGTTTCTGTCGACCCTGATGGTGGAATCAAACTCCGCGGCAGCGATAACGTCAGGATTCTGATCGACGGCAAACCATCGGGACTGGTAAGTTTCAAGGGGGGCGGAGGCTTGCAGCAGCTTCAGGCCAGTATGATTGAAAGGGTAGAGATCATTACGAACCCTTCTGCCAGATATGAAGCCGAAGGCATGGCCGGAATTATTAATATTGTCTTGAAAAAAGAGAGAAAGCAGGGTTTTAATGGCTCTGTGGAGGTCATTACCGGGCAGCCTGTGAATTATGGAGGAGCCGCTAACCTCAACTACAGGCACCGGAAGGTTAACTTTTTTATCAATTACAGCCTTGCTTACCGTATACAGCCCGGAATAGGTTCGACCTATCAGGAGGTTTACAATCCGGATTCTACGGCCTACCTGAGACAGAACAACGATGGAATTGTAAAAGGTTTTAATACGAATATCCGCGGCGGGCTGGACTATTTCTTCAGCGAGAAAAGCATTCTGACGGCTTCTTACCTTTACAGGAGAAGTAAAGCGATAAGAGAGACCAACATTGTGTACCGCGACTACCTGTTTAATCCGGAGAACCTGCAGAGCGTTACCTATCGCCGGCAGGATGAAAAGGAGACAGAGCCTAATTCTGAATATGTGCTGAGTTACAAACGTACCTTTGACCGTAAAGGTCAGGAGTTTAACGCAGAGGTAAGGTTTCTTGACAACTGGGAGACATCTGATCAGCTTTTTACCCAGCGGGGTGAGCTGCCCGGCGGGGGAATCATCCCGGAGAAGACCTTCCTCCAAAACTCTCTTAATGACGAGTTTGAAAAGCAATGGCTTTTTCAGATAGATTATGTGCAGCCGATCGGTAAGGAGGGAAAGTTTGAAACAGGACTTAGAAGCAGTTTCAGGGATATGGTGAATGACTATGTCGTGAATGAGCAGGGATCGGAAAATCAGTGGGTACCCATCCCGGGACTGGTCAACTATTTCATTTATGATGAGAATATTCATGCAGCCTATGGTATCCTGGGAAACAAGACAGGAAAAATTTCTTATCAGGGTGGTGTTCGTGCGGAATGGACGGATGTGAAAACCACTTTACGGACCACGAATCAGGTGAATCCCCGTCAATATTTTAACTTTTTCCCCAGCGCGCATATCAGCTACGAATTGCCCGGACAGAATGCCATCCAGGTCAGTTACAGCCGCAGGGTCCGCCGGCCGTTTTATAATGACCTGAGTCCTTTTTTTACTTTTTCAGACAGTCGTAATTTCTTTGGCGGTAATCCTGACCTCAACCCCGAGTTCAGCGATGTTTTTGAAGTAGGGCATATCAAGTACCTTGAAAACGGATCTTTCGGATCATCGGTATATTACCGCAATACTACCGGAAAGATAGAGCGGATCAGAACCGTCAATGCAGAAGGTTTTGCCTCCACATTTCCGCAAAACCTGAACGGAGAAAAAGCTTTCGGACTGGAGTTCTCCGGTCAGTATAACCCTGTCAAATGGTGGAAGATGGATATGAATTTCAACTTTTTCCAGGCCAACATTGACGGTAGCAACATCAATGAGTTGTACAGGAGAGAAACATACAGCTGGTTTGCCAGGCACACCTCTCGTTTTCTGTTGCCGAAAAACCTTGATGTACAGCTGAGAGGCAACTATGAAGCACCTCAAAAGACGGCGCAGGGCAGACGCCTGGCTTTATGCTACTTTGACCTTTCCGCCAGTAAGGATATCCTCAATAACAGGGGAACGCTGAATCTGAATATCATGGATATCTTTAACACCAGAGTGTTCAGAAGTATCAATGAAGGAGATAATTTCTACACTGAAGGACGTTCTCAGTATCGGAGACGCCAGGTAAACCTTACGTTTTCTTACAGAATCAATGAATCGAAGTCGACCTCGAAAGCCAAAAAACTAAGTGTAGAGCAATAGTATATTAATGCATAAGAGATGAAGGCGCTTCCCGGAATGGGGGCGTCTTTTTCTGTTTTTTTGCCGTTAACACTCATTAACAAGATCTGCAATAAACCAAGGGCAGGTAATCTGCATCTAAGAAACAAAATCACAGGATTTGAAAAAGAAGTTAAAAACGTTAAATACATTTCAATCATGAGAAAGCTAATGTTCATCCTCGGTCTTACTGCCTTAAGCGCTACTTCTTTCGCACAATGGAATTCCCGTCATGATCACGATCGCAACAGCTATGACAGCCGCGGGCGATCAGAATACAGTGACAACAACTGGGGATATGATGCCAACTGGAACAGGATTTACAGGGGAGGCCGTAGTAATGTGATGATCAATTCTTTTCAACGCCAGTCGAGAGACCGTATCGCAGAAGGCATTTCAAGAGGTCTGATTACCGCCAACGAAGCCAAGAAACTGCTTTCTTATGCAGAAAAGATTGAAAGAAAAGAGAACCGTTTTATGAGAAACGGACGTCTTTCTCCTTCTGAAGTAAGAGAACTGCAGAGTGATCTTGCTGCCTTGAACAGAATGATTTCAAGAGAAATGAGAGATAGCAACCGTCAGTATAATGATGACAGAAGGCACGTAAGAAGATTTTAAGTGAGAGTATAGTTTTGGTATGGTTTTAACAGGTGGCGGGTTTCAGCCACCTGTTATTTTTTGCAGTAACTCCAGAAGACTGGCAACTTTGTGATCCGCAATGTCAAATTTCGGATTAGCAAAATCATGAGATTCAGGCACCGCAATAACGCTTGCTCCGGAGGCTATGGCACCCCTGATCCCGTTATAAGAATCTTCAAGAATCAGGCAGTGGCCGATAGGTACACCCAGCTTTCCGGCAACAGCCAGATAAACATCCGGATGAGGCTTGTTGTTTTTTTCCAGGGTAGCGGAGTGGTAGAAGTCAAACTGATCGGTAATTCCGAGTTTTTCCAGTACAATCTCTATCAGAAACAGAGGAGAAGCGGAAGCGAGCCCGGTTTTCAGTCCAAGGCTTCTGAAGAAGGTCAGAGTCTCTTTTGCCCCGGGCATAGGTTCGGCATGCAACCTGAGCAGACGGCTGACTTCCGAAAATAACTCCTGTTCCACCTGGTCGATGCTCTTATTTTTCCAGGGATGTATACTATACCAGTATTCCAGTACATCTCTTGTGGCAAGGCCTGTGGTCTTCAGACAGTCTTCCAGGCTAAGCTCCAGTCCGACGGTCCTGAAAACATTCATTTCAGCCTCTTGCCAGTAAGGTTCTGAATTCACCAGAAGCCCGTCCATATCATAAATGACAGCTTCTGTATTTTCCGGTAAGTAATGCTTATTGTTCGCCAATTCTGTAAATAATAGAAACCCTGATGGGCATGTTGATTTTGGTCAGACTACCGAAGAGAGGTATGCTTTCTTCCATATGCTCTCTTTCGCCGGTGCCGGCGTTGGTATATTTATATACAAAATTATAACCTGCGCCGGCTTCCACCAAATAAAAGAACTGGTCGTACACATGTCCCTTACGGCCGAGGATCAACCCGGCAGTTGCACGTGTATGATTCAATGGCGCTTCAAATTTTATTCTCGTCCGGCTGAAGTAAGTATACGGGCTGAGGTAAAAGCCGTTGAGCGTGGTTTTGGGCTTAATGTAATAATTCGGTCTGAAACCAAGCAGGATACCACTTCTGGGGACAGAGACATCCTGACCATTGATACTTACTCCGTCGGCCCAGGGCCTGAAAGTATAACCGAAACTAAATTCAAGTCCGAGTTTGTCATGGCCTGCTTCAGCAGATAATTCTATTTTTCTGTTGGTGGCTCCCCACAGATCGAACTTGACGTCCAGTTGGGCATGAAGAGAAGAAGACAGCAGAATCGTTGAAAAGGTAAAGAGTAGTTTTTTTAACATAAAGTGACAGGGGTAAGATTGAGGCGCAAAACTAAAAGAATATTCGTATATATTTTAAATAATATACGAATATTTTGCGCACTACCCTGAAAAAAGGGCTCAGGCTTCTTCCGCACTTAATTGTTTATCATAGAGCTCCCGGTACACACCGTTAGTTTCCATGAGGCTTGAATGCGTGCCATATTCTACAATCTGGCCTTCGTTCAGTACAATGATCTTGTCTGCCAGCCTGGCGGTCGAAATTCTGTGAGAAATGACTATGGTGGTCCTGTTTTCCATTACCCGTTTCAGATTGCCCAGGATAATGTTTTCAGTATGGGTATCCACAGCAGAAAGGCAGTCGTCGAGAATCAGCAGTTTCGGTTCCCTTATGATTGCCCTGGCTATAGATAAACGCTGTTTTTGGCCACCGGACAAAGTAACCCCGCGTTCTCCTATGCGGGTCTCAAATTGTTCAGGAAAATCCATGATATTATGGTAAAGATCAGCGTCCTTTGCAGCCTGAATAACCTGTTCTTCAGTTGCATCTTCGGATCCGAAGCGGATATTGTTTGCAATGGTATCTGAAAACAGGAAAACATCCTGAGGGACATAACCGATCTGGCTTCTCAGGTACTGCACATTAAAGTCCTTTACAGGTGTTCCGTCAAGCAGGATACTTCCGCTGTCGGCATCGTACATTCTGAGCAGCAGGCTGCCGACGGTGCTTTTACCGGAACCTGTGGAGCCGATGATGGCAAGTGATTCACCGGCATGAAGTGCGGTTGAGAAATCTTTCAGTGCCCTGATGCCGGAATCAGGATAAGTAAAACTGAGGTTTCGGATGACAAGATTACCTTCAATACCTGCAGCAAGGTTTTTTTTAGAAATAATATCGTTTTTGACCATCAGAAACTCATTGATACGCTTTTGGGAAGCAGCCGCGCGCTGGATCTGGCTGGTGGTCCAGCCAAGCGCGATCAGAGGCCAGGTAAGCATGAAGACATACATGATGAATTCGGTGATGTTTCCGGGCGTCAGCGTTCCGTTAATGACTTCCTGGCCACCTACAAATACACAGATAACCGTGCTGAGGCCGATAAGAAACATGGTAGCTGGTGAAAACAGTGCATCCACACGGGTAAGCGCCAGCGACTTTTCTCTGAAATGGTTACTTTCCCTGGTAAACCGGACAACAGAATCATCTTCTTTGGCAAATGCCTTCAGAACCCTGATTCCGGAAAACGCTTCCTGTACAAAAGTGGAAAGATCGGAAAGACTTTTCTGTATTTCTTCTGATTTTCGGTTGACAATACTGCTGACAATAAAAATACTCGCTGAAAGGAATGGCATCGGAAGCAACACCCACCAGGTGAGTCTGGCATTGACAGAAAACATATAAGCCAGTACAAGAATAACGAGCACGGCCATGTTGAGAAGATACATGATAGACGGGCCGATGTACATTCTCACCTTGCTCACATCTTCAGATATTCTGGCCATGAGATCGCCGGTGCTGTTCTTACGGTAAAAGCTGAGGGGAAGGGTCTGATAATGATAATATATTTCGTTTTTCAGATCATATTCAATATGTCTTGACATTACGATAAGCGTTTGTCTGACCGCAAACAGGAAAATGCCTTTTAATATGGCCATGGTGAGTATCAGTACACCGAAAAGAGCGATGCTGAAAGCAAATACTCCGTACATATCCTGCTGCAGGGAAGTGCCCTGAAACATAAAATACACGTCAATATTATCACTTACCATGTCCAGGGCGTGCCTGACAACCTGAGCAGGAATGATGCCGAAAAGGTTTGAAATGATTGTAAATACAACGCCCCAGATCAGATAGCCTTTGTATTTGATCAGGTATTTATTCAGATGGGCGAGATGCTTCATGCAAGGGTTTTTTCTGAGGCAGAGGCGCTTGGTTCGTTCTTAATTACTTTGGGTTTAATAATCAGGCGTAGTGACTGGTCATAGGTGATGTAATTCCATAACCAGTTGATGAAAATCAGGACTTTGTTTTTGACACCCAGAATGGACATCAGGTGCACAAACATCCAGACGTACCAGGCAAAAATGCCCTGAAACTTCCAGTAGGGGAGGTCAACCACGGCCAGGTGTCTTCCAACAGTGGCCATAGAGCCGAGATCCTTGTACCTGAAAGGCTTCATTGATTTCCCTCTGTTCAGATTCAGAAGGTTTGCGGCCAGCAGTTTTCCCTGTTGTATGGCAGGCTGGGCTATCTGGGGATAACCGTTGGGGTAGTCTTCCGTTTGCATGAGGGCCATGTCTCCTACTGCGAAAATATCGTCAAAACCTTTCACCTGATTGTATTCATTGACCAGCATACGGCGGCCACGGCCGTAAAGTTCCGGAGCAAAGCCTTCGATGGTATTGCTAAGCACCCCGGCTGCCCAGACCAGGTTATTGGTTCTGATCTTGTCTCCATTGCTGGTATAGGCAAATTCTCCGTCAAAATCAGTAATTCGCTCGTTGAGACGCAGATTCACACCCAGCTTCTCCAGATACTCCCTGCTTTTGGCGGCGGCATTGGAAGACATCACCTCCAGTACTTTAGGGGATGACTCGAAGAGGTAAATCTTCATTTCATCAAAATTGAGTTCCGGATAATCTTTAGGAAGAATGAGTTTTTTCATTTCAGCCAGTGTGCCTGAGACTTCCACTCCGGTGGGCCCGCCACCCACGACCACGATGGTCATCAGACCGGTCCGTTTGGCAGGGTCGTTCTCAGTAAGGGCGTCTTCATAATTCTGCAGTACCCTGTTACGGAGATAGATAGCTTCTGAAACAGACTTCATGGGTATGGCATTGCGAATGATATTCTGCATGCCGAAGAAATTCGTATCAGCACCAATGGAAAGCACAAGATAATCATACGTAAGATTCCCGATAGGTGTATAAACCGTTTTGGAGTCCGTATCTACCTTCTCTACACTGGTGATTCTGATATGTACATTCTTTTTATTATGAAAAACCTTTCTCAAAGGAAAGGAAATAGAACTTGGTTCAAGTCCGGCCATGGCGACCTGATAAAACAGGGGCTGGAACTGGTGAAAGTTGTTTTTGTCGATCAGTACTATCTGGAAATCGCGGTTGCTGAGGTTCTGAGCAAGAGAAAGACCTCCGAAACCTGCCCCGATAATTACCACACGTTTCTGATCTGTCTGAGGAATATTAATGGACATGCTTCAAATAAGTTTTTGCACCCGATAATCAGATCAGGTGCCATTCTTTGGTTTTGTCGATTACCATCTGGTAATACCTTTCATATTTCGGTACAATCACATCACTGTCAAATTCCCTGGCCCTCGCCAGCGCATTGACCTTAAATGTATTGAGATTTTCATCAGAAAGTATATGTAATGCATTTTTTACCATATCATCTACGTCACCCACATTGCTCATAAATCCTGTCACACCGTTTACATTCAGTTCAGGAAGGCCGCCCGTATTGGTAGAAATTACCGGCACCTGGCAGGCCATGGCTTCCAGAGCGGCCAGGCCGAAACTCTCTTTTTCAGAAGGCATGAAAAACAGGTCAGCTACTGAAAGCACCTCTTCAATGGCATCAAGTTTTCCGATAAACCGGGTTTCTTCACAGATATCAAGATCACGGCATAACTTCTCCATGGCAGGACGCTCAGGGCCGTCGCCTACCAGCAGTAACTTAGAAGGAACAACATCTTTGATCTTGCTGAAAGCATGGATGATATCATCAATGCGTTTCACTTTCCGGAAGTTGGAGGTGTGTACGACCAGTTTTTCACCATTGGGGCATATAAACTGTTTGAAGTGATCCTTCTCCTGTTTGTGAAATCTTGTGAGATCTATAAAGTTCGGAATTACTTCTATCTCTTTTCTGACATCAAAAGTACTGATGGTCTCCTGCCGGAGGTCATCAGAGACAGCTGTAACACCGTCAGAATTATTTATACTGAAGGTAATGACAGGTTTATAGGTGCTGTCTTTGCCAACCACCGAAATGTCCGTCCCGTGCAGCGTGGTGACCACCGGGATTTCAATGCCTTCAGATCTCAGGATCTGTTTGGCGAGAAATGCAGACGTGGCATGAGGGATGGCATAGTGTACATGCAGCAGGTCGAGTTTTTCATATTTTACCACATCCACCATTTTACCAGCAAGAGCCGACTCATACGGCGGATACTGAAACAGCGGATAAGAGGAAATGTTTACTTCGTGGTAAAAGATGTTTTCATTAAAAAAGTCCAGACGGATGGGCTGGGAATAGGTGATGAAGTGTACCTGATGGCCTTTTTTCGCAAGGGCTTTACCGAGCTCCGTGGCAACGACTCCGCTGCCTCCGAAGGTGGGGTAACAAACTATTCCTATTTTCATGCAGTGACTCCTAAGTTTATTTAAAGATATAACATAAAAAAACAGAAAAATGATTCCATCATACAGAGGATAGTTGAGATCGGTAGTTTGGAAAAAAGTTTTTTGTATTTTTGGTCTAAAAATCTGCTCCGTGATCACAAATATAAGGGCTTTTATGAGCCTCATCCGCTGGCCTAATCTTCTGATCATTGTATTGACGCAATACATGGCCGGAATATTTCTGGCAGGGCCGGTATCAGAATGGAAAAGTTACTTACTGGACAGAGGGCAGATGGCCATCAGTCTGGCTACCCTTTTCATAGCCTCAGCCGGATACATTATCAATGATTATTTTGATGTTAAGATCGATCTGATCAATAAGCCTGACGCTGTCATTATCGGGAGGCGTATTTCCCGCCGGTCGGCCATTCTGATCCATCAGACATTAAGCGGGCTGGGAATATTCATAGGGTTATTTCTCGGGTGGAAAGTATTGGTGATCAATGTTCTCGCTGTTGGATTGCTGTGGTATTATGCTTCTTTCTATAAAAAGAAAGCTTTCATCGGGAATTTCCTGGTGGCAGGCCTCACGGGAGCCTCGCTTATTCTTGTTTCCGTTTACTATAAGAAGAATGAGCTTCTGATCAACATTTATGCTATTTTTGCCTTCTCAATATCGCTGATCAGGGAAATCATCAAGGATATTGAAGATATCCGTGGTGATAAAGCGCACGGATGCCGGACATTGCCCATTATCTGGGGAATAAGGAAAACCAAGAAGCTGCTGTACGTTTTCATTACTATTTTTATGATGGTGGTGGTGATGCTGGGGGTGTACCTGCGGCGGCCGGGCTTGCTGATGGTTTTTCTGGTGCCCGGTGCTATGATTATTTATCTTTTGTATGCTTTGTACCGTGCTGACCGCAAGGTGCATTTTGCCCGGCTGAGCCGGTTTTGCAAGTGGATAATGATTATAGGTATTTTAAGCATGATCGCTGTTTAATGAATTCAATATGACCAGAATAGCCATTTTTGCTTCCGGATCCGGAAGTAACGCCGAAAGGATTGCCACCTATTTCAACGATGTGGAAAATACGGAGGTAGTCCTGATTCTTACCAATAATCCTCAGGCCGGTGTAATTGAAAGGGCCGGAAGGCTTCACATTCCCGTGCTGATTTTTGACCGTAAAACCTTCAGAACAAAAGGTAAAATATCCGGGATGCTGAAGGCCCTGGAAGTGGACTGGGTAATACTGGCAGGTTTTCTGTGGCTGGTGCCGGATGATCTCACTGAAGCCTTTGAAGGACGGATGGTCAATATACATCCGGCACTTTTACCTGCTTATGGTGGAAAGGGCATGTGGGGACATTTTGTTCACGAAGCGGTTATCGGCAACAAAGAAAAAGAATCCGGTATAACAATTCATTTTGTTAACAGCCATTATGACGAAGGAAAAGTGATTTTTCAGGCTTCCTGTACCATAGATGAAACAGACACTCCGGATACACTGGCGCAAAAAATCCATGCCCTTGAATATGAACATTTTCCAAGGATAATCCACGAACTTATTACCGGAGTACGCTGAGGTCAGCGTTTTCTGGATGATAACTGAAGGAGGATCTTTCCCAGCATGAATGTCACACACAATACCTGTACTGCCTGAGCAGCGAAACGGATGGTCTCCGTTTTTTCAAGGTCTGAGATCAGCGCAATACTTCTGGCTTTCGAGAGTTCTTCAAGCACCGGAGTCTGCCAGTAATAGGAACAGGCCCACATAAGTCCGGTAAAAATGGCGGAAAGGATAAGGAATCCGATGTTCACATAAGAAGGTCTGAATACCAGGAGGACCAGATTCAGAACGGTCATAATTACCGCAGGAATAAAGACCAGGTTATACATAATATCCGACTGATGCTGATAAAATGCAACGAATTCTTCCGGCCCGACCTGTTTCCAGGCCGTGTATTGTCCAAGAAAGTATGAAAAATGTATGCCAAGAAGATAATAGGTCAGAATAACGAAAATGAGTAGCAGGATGGCCTTGATTTTGCTGTTTTTCATGTTTGACGATGCTGAAAATAAAATTAGCGGTTTAGAGAAGGCTAAATTACAAAAAAAAACTTTTCGGGGAAGGTGTTCAGCAGGCGGGGTCTGTTTTTTTATCCGGAGGTATCAAAGTTGCGGTAAGTGTCTTGTTATCATGTTGTTGTGTCTAATTTGAAAAAGCCCTCTGAAACAGCTTTTCAGAGGGCTTTTCTGTTATATCATTTTTCCAAGTTCAGTTTTCCAGTTCTGATAGGCCTCTTCGTAAGCCGGAGAAGAAGCCTGCACGGGCTCAATGGTTTTAAGGAGGGTGAGGCCTTCCATAGCCTCTTCGAGGGTAGAAAATATTCCGGCACCAAAACCTCCGCCCAGGGCTGCTCCTTTAGCTCCGTCTGTATCATATAATTCTACAGGCGTTTGAGTGGCGTTGACAAGTGCTTCGATGAAAACCGGACTGAGGAACATATTGGCCTGTCCTGCGCGTATTACCTTAGGCAGTACTCCGTTGCCCTGCATGATGTCAAAACCATATTTCAGAGAAAAGGCAATGCCTTCCTGAGCTGCCCTGAAGAGGTGGGCGTCCGAATGGATGTTGAAGTCAAGGCCGGTAAATCTTGAGCCGATCAGGCGGTTTTCCAACATACGCTCGGCGCCGTTTCCAAACGGAAGAATGCTGAGACCATTACTGCCCACAGCAACAGAAGCAGCCTTCTGATTCATTTCGGCATATCCCAGTCCTTTGCCGACCGTTTCCTTGATCCACCGGTTCAGAATACCCGTACCATTGATACAAAGCAGTATGCCGATCCTGGTCTGTCCGCCCAGCTGATGGTTGACATGCGCAAAAGAGTTTATACGCGACTGAGGATCGTAGCTTACCTGGTCACTTACAGCATAAACTACCCCGGAGGTACCGGCTGTGGCAGCAATTTCACCCGGCTTGAGGACATTCAGGGATAACGCGTTGTTGGGCTGGTCGCCGGCCTTGTAAGCCACCGGTGTTCCGGCTTTGAGCCCTGTAATACGGGCTATTTCCTCACTTACTTCTCCATGATTAGAGAAAACGGGTCTGATTTCCGGTATCAGGTCCTGCCCGAATCCAAAATAAGACATGATGTCTGCAGAAACTTTATTTTCAACAAAGTCCCAGAAAATGCCTTCTGAAAGGCCCGAGTTGGAAACAGTGGCAGTGCCGGTCAGCTTCAGACTGATGTAGTCCCCCGGTAACATGATCTGATGAATCTTTTCAAAGATCTCGGGTTCATTCGCTTTTACCCAGCCCAGTTTGGCAGCTGTAAAGTTTCCGGGCGAGTTGAGCAGGTGGCCCAGGGCTTTTTCTTGCCCGATGGTTTCAAACGCTCCGTTGCCGGTTTCCACAGCACGGCTGTCGCACCATATGATGGAAGGTCTGAGTACTTTATTGTCTTTGTCGGTGATCACCAGGCCATGCATCTGATAGGAGATACCAATAGAGGCGATGTCTGCGGGATTAAAGCGTCCGCTGGCATTGACCCGCGCGATGGCCTTCAGCGTATGGTCCCACCACATATCGGGGTCCTGTTCAGCCCATCCCGGTTTGGGAGAGGAAATAGGCGACTCGGTGTCAGGATACTGTGCTGAACTGATAACCTGCCGCGTCGAAGCGTCCACTACGGATGCTTTGATAGATGAAGTACCGATATCAAGACCTAAAAGAAGCATAAAACTCTTTGAATATTCTGTGATAAAATAGTAAAGAAGCTGTAAAGATACACAGAGAATTTTAATTGTCAATATTACACTTTTAACCTCCCTGCAAAATTTACCCTGCTCAGCAATTTACTGCTGATTCAAAGAGCATCATTTCAAATCATCAGTCCGGAAACCCGCTTTTGTCCAGGCCGGGAATAATTTTCAGTGCATTTTTGTAGTACACTTTTTTGAGGACTTCGTCGGATAGCCCAAGACCATACATGGGCCAGAAAGCGTGGTATTTTTTGTGGTATTCAAAATATTCGTCTTCGGTTTCAAGCACCCTGAAGTAGGTGGTGTATTCGGCGGGAACCCATGAGTCTTTTCCGAAGAGAATTCTGTCCTGCCATTTGGTAAAGAACCGGTTGCCTGTCCGGGGTTGGCGGCCTAATTCGGCAATGACGGCTCCGATCTCCACATACATATTGGGCATAGCGCTCAGAAGACTGTCAAGTTTTGCCAGGTCATTGGGATACCAGCCCATGTGCGCATTGATAAAGATGGTTTTACTGTGCTTTTTAAAGACCCTGTGTTGCTGTTCAATGAGTTGTTCCCATGAATAGTCGCCTTTGTCAGCGTCTTTTTTGCGTCCTGGATGGGTTTTCAGCTCCAGCCATCTTTCGTTAAAGCGGTTCAGTGGATCCCAGAACGGGGCGGGGTCGGCTGTGTGAATCAGCACCGGAATACCCAATTCACCGGCTTTTGCCCATATGGGGTCTATCCGCGGGTCATCTACGCTTACCAGGCTGCCGTCTGCATTCCTGACGTTGAAACCGAGATTTTTGAAAATCTTTAATCCTTTGGCTCCTCTGATTCTGACATCTTCTTCCAGGATTTTTACGGCATTTTTAGTAAAGTCAGGGTCATTGATCCTTGAAAAATCAATATTGGTAAAAACGGCAAAGCGGGACGGATAATATGTTTTTGCACCGTTGATGTTTTTCACCAGCACTTCTGTCTGCTTGTCATAGTCGCTGCCAAAACCTCTGCCACTCAGGTTGACCATAATGCCCATATTGAGGGCGTTCATGTCCTGGATGAGTTTGTCGAGCACAGGCTTGCCGTCCTGCATAGAGTACTGGTGATTGTGGACATCAATAAAAGGGAACTTCGCTCTGGTGAGTACGTGCTTCTCAATCACCAGCGTTGATTTCGGCTCGTATTCTTCGAAGGTGACACTTCCTTTGTTGTCGCCGATGGCAATCTGTTGTGCAGAAGACTGCAGCGTAGCAAGGGTCAGGGCAAGGCCCAATAGTTCTTTTTTCATCCGCTCTTGTTGCTTTTTAAGGTTAATGATCCGGGTTTGTCCGGACGGGTAATCAACAAGAGCTAAAGATAAACGATTGCTTTGGAAATCTGAAAGAAATTTATCCTTGCAGCAGACGGATCATTTGAAAATAAGACACACAGCATGAGCCTCAAGCCCTTCCTGGCGGCCGACGAATCCCATCGTTTCTGAAGTAGTGGCTTTAATAGAGATGCAATCTTCTGCCAGGCCTGTCACACCGGCAATGGCTGTTTTCATGTCCGGAACATACTTCCCTATTTTAGGGCTTTCAAGAATAAGTGTAGCGTCGATGTTGGAGATTTTATATTCCAAAGCAGTGATCATGCTTACTACTTTCTCCAGGAGAAGCTTACTGTCTACTCCTTTCCATTGCGGATCAGTGTTTTTGAAGTGCTTACCGATATCTCCCAGCGCAGCAGCGCCCAGTAAAGCGTCGCAAATTGCATGAAGGAGTACATCGGCATCTGAATGCCCTACAGAGCCTTTATGGTGGGGGATTTTAATCCCTCCCAGGCTCAGTTCATATCCCTCAGCCAGCTGGTGAACATCATAACCGTGTCCTATTCTGATATGCATTGCGTCTTTGTAAATTTTATGAGGGGCAAAATTAACCAAAAACGGGATAAAACCTTAACTTTGCCCGCTCTTGGTTTTTTACAATTTACGCAGAACCCCATGATACATTATGAGCACTTCATGCTCGACAACGGACTGAAGGTCTACGTTCATGAAGACAGGACCTCACCCATGGCAGCTTTCAATATCTGTTATAACGTAGGGTCAAGAGATGAGGATGAAAATAAGACGGGTTTTGCCCATCTTTTTGAGCACCTGATGTTTGGCGGATCTGCCAATGTGCCGAGTTACGATGAGCCTTTGCAGAGGGTAGGGGGCGAAAACAATGCTTTCACTTCCCCGGATATCACCAATTATTATATCACACTGCCGGCTGTGAACTTAGAAACGGCTTTCTGGTTGGAATCAGACCGGATGCTGAGTCTTTCGTTTGACCCGAAAGTACTGGAAGTACAACGGAAGGTAGTGATTGAAGAATTCAAACAAAGGTATCTGAACCAGCCTTACGGGGATGTATGGCTTAAGCTGAGACCACTGGCCTATCAAAAGCATCCATATCGGTGGGCAACGATCGGGAAGGAGATTTCTCACATAGAAAATGCGACCATGGAGGATGTGAAATCCTTCTTTTTCAGGCACTATTCACCTGATAATGCTGTTCTCGTAGTAGCGGGGGATGTAACTAAAGAACTGGTGAAAAAGTTGTCCCTGAAGTGGTTCGGCGATATCCCTGCCAGAGGAGTGGCGGCCAGGAATCTTCCGGGAGAGGAACGTCAGACCGCCGCCAGATTTCTGGAAACAGAAGCCCAGGTACCCTTGAATGCGATTTATAAAGCGTATCATTCACCGGGCAGATTTGAGCCGGGTTTTCAGGAAAGCGATCTGATTTCGGATGTGCTGGGAAGGGGGAAATCAGCCCGGCTGCATCAGCAACTGGTGAAAGAGAAGAAGCTTTTTAACAATATTTCTGCTTATGTCACTTCTTCGCTTGATCCGGGTCTGCTTGTAATAAGTGGTAATTTAAATGAAGGCGTTAGTCCGGAGGAAGGAGATGAGGCAATTCGGTCGGTTACCGGGGAGCTTTTGTCCGGTTTGCTGGATGAAGCGGAGCTGGATAAAGTGAGAAATCAGGCAGAATCTACGGTTGCTTTTTCTGAAGTGGAGTTACTGAACAGAGCGATGAATCTCGCTTTTGCTGCCAATGCGGGTGATCCTGAGTTATGTAATGCCGACATCGGGAAAATCAGGAATGTGACTACAGCCTCTTTTTACAATATGTCGGAGGAAACGCTCAGAGAGAGTAATTGCTCCACAATGTATTACAGGGCTGTTAATTGAAAATGTAAGAAAATTACTTAATCTAAAAGAATAAAGTTTTGAGCAAGAAAGTCATTTTAATAATTCTGGACGGGTGGGGAATACCCAAGCCCGGTGAAGAGTGGAGGTCGGCCATAGAATCGGCCAATGTTCCTTATTTCAGACACCTGATGGACACTTATCCTAATGCCACGCTGGAGGCCTGCGGAAGGGCCGTGGGGCTGCCTAACGGACAGATGGGGAATTCGGAAGTGGGTCATACTAATCTGGGCGCAGGGCGTGTGGTGTATCAGGAACTGGAGAAGATTAATATCGCTATAGAAGACGGGAAAATGGCCAAAGAGCCTGCTTTGATCAAAGCGATAGATTATGCCCGGTCAACGGGAAAAAATGTGCATTTTATCGGACTGGTATCCGACGGGGGGGTGCACTCACACATCAGTCATCTGAAAGGGTTGTGCTCTATTGCTGCTGAGGCGGGTCTGGACAACGTTTTTGTGCATGCTTTCATGGACGGTCGTGATTGTGATCCCAAATCAGGCAAAGGCTTTATTGAAGACCTGCAGTCTCTTCTGAATACGACAGGTGGGAAAATAGCTTCTCTTACCGGACGCTACTACGCCATGGACAGAGATAAGCGCTGGGACAGAGTAAAACTGGCGTACGATGCTATGGTTAACGGAAAGGGAGAATCTTATGTAAGCAGCAGTGACATTACTGCAGCTATTCAGAAGTCATATGACGAAGGTGTAACTGATGAATTCCTGAAGCCTGTGGTTGTAACAGAAGATGGCATTCCGGTAGGAAAAATAGCTGAAGGAGATGTGGTGATGTGTTTTAATTTCCGGACTGACAGGGGGCGTGAAATTACGGAGGTACTTACTCAGAAGGCTTTTCCCGAACAAGGAATGACCCCGCTGGATCTGTACTATCTGACAATGACGAATTACGATGAAACCTTCAGAAACGTACATGTCATTTATGAAAAAGACAATCTCAATAATACATTGGGAGAGGTGCTGGAAAAAGCCGGGAAAACCCAGATACGTACCGCTGAAACAGAGAAGTATCCGCATGTGACCTTTTTCTTCTCCGGCGGACGTGAGACGGAGTTTAAGGGTGAAAAAAGGCTTTTATCACCATCGCCCAAAGATGTGGCTACCTATGATCTCAAGCCTGAGATGGCCGCCCGTGATCTGGCTGCCAATCTTGTTCCTGAGCTGGAAAAGGAAGAAACAGATTTTGTATGTCTGAACTTTGCGAATCCGGATATGGTTGGTCATACAGGCGTATTTGAGGCGGTTGTCAAAGCGGTGGAAACGGTAGATGGATGTCTTAAGGATGTGGTAGAAACCGGACTGACACATGGCTATACTTCTATCGTTATTGCCGATCACGGGAATGCCGATTATATGATCAATGACGATAAGTCGGTTAATACGGCGCATTCTCTCAACCTGGTTCCTTTTATTGTGGTGGACAAGGATAAAACCTATACGCCGAAATCCGGTAAACTCGGAGATGTGGCACCTACTATTCTGAGTATTATGGGGCTCAGCATTCCTGAAGAAATGACCGGCGATGTACTGGTCTGATCAGAAGAGAGTCAATGTTATGAATATCGAAAGGGGCAATGATGCCCCTTTCTTATTAAACAATTACTGAAGGGAGTCATAATACCTGAAAATCCGGATGATGTCACCCCTGGATTTTAGCCTGAGGTTATTGTCAGCAACAAATTGCCTGATCTCTTTTTTACGCTGACCGAAAAGATCATAAAATCTTGCATTGGCCCTGATCAGGGTAAGCTCTTCACCGGTTCCGAGATACAGTTTTTCAGATTTTTCGTAATAGCCCTCAAAATTGTCCCCCGTAGCTTCATACCCGGTGGAAGGGCCGGAGACTTTGGGGACATACCGGCATACCGGCTGACTGAATAGGACGCTCTTTTCATTGTAAATGGTTTCGTAATAAAAATCCCTTGCATTTTCAAAGACGTCTTTCTGCTTTGTTAACCTGTAGCCGCCAAGAATGATTTCTTCCGGTTTTATTTCAACAGCTTCCTGCTGTGATGATACGGAAAAATAAACGACGTTGGCCACTACATTGTACGCCATATTTCCCTTGACAACCTGCCCGTCTTTTAGCCGGATTTCCCCCATAAACCACCTGTTTTTGAAGAAAGGTGTCCCTTTGTAAATTTTAACCAGGTCCTGCCGGCTTTGATTTTTAACATTTCGCGACATGTACTCGGAGATCAGGACGGTGTCCCCTTTGGCATTGACATCAATTCTGGAATCGGCAGAAAGGACATTGATTCTGTCGATAAAGTAAGTAGTCTGATCATTTTGTGCCATCAGGCCGGTAGTTGCCAGCCAGAGGACAATAAGTATTACAACTGACCTCTTCATTCCGGTAAACGTTTGATTATAAGCGATTACCAAATTTATATAAAAGAGTGGTAAAATCCTATATTCTGTCCTTGAAAGTTTCGTACCCGAATGATTTATGGAGACTGAACGCATTATTTTTAGTCCAGACGCCGATAGAAGGCAATCCCACCCCGTTAAATGTAGTGGTTTTGACCATGGTATAATGGATCATATCATCAAAAACCAGTGTATCTCCGATGGACAGCGGCTGATCAAAAGAATAATCACCCATAAAATCGCCTGCAAGGCAGGTCATACCGCCAAGACGATATGTGGGTTTGCCAGTGACGGCATCCGTGGCACCATGTACTCTGGGTTTATAGGGCATTTCAAGGGTGTCCGGCATATGGGCAGCAAACGATACATCCAGAATAGCCACCTGTATACCCTGAGCGTCCACAATATCAAGCACCTTTGATTTCAGGTAACCGGTTTGCCAGGCAATGGCTGAACCCGGCTCAAGAATCACGTCAATATTGTAGGTTGCTTTCAGTCTTTTTATTTGTTCTATCAGGTGTAAATGATCATACCCCTCGCGCGTCATCAGGTGTCCGCCTCCCATATTCAGCCACTTTACCTGGTGCAGCAGGTCTCCAAATTTTTCTTCCACATGGACAAGCGTTCTTTCCAGTACGTAAGAGTCGTTTTCACACATCGTGTGGAAATGAAGCCCTTCTATCCCTTCCGGAAGCCGGTCGCCGAGTGCTTCCCGGGTAATCCCCAGCCTCGATCCTGCAATACATGGATTGTACATGTCGGTCTGTACTTCGGCATACTGCGGGTTGATCCGTATCCCCATTGAGATTTTTCTGTGGTATCCTTCAATCTCGGGACGGAATTGCTCCAGCTGGTTCAGAGAGTTGAAGGTAATGTGGGCACTGTAACGCATCATTTCTTCAAACTCCTCGGGTTTGTAGGCAGGAGCATACGTGTGGGCATGGCATTTCATTTCCTCAAAAATCAGCCTGGCTTCATTCAACGAGCTCGCTGTAGCCCCTGAAAGATATTGTTTTACCAGTGGAAACGTACTGTACATGGAGAAACCTTTGAGGGCAAGAATGATTTCCGCACCTGATTTTTCCTGAACAGACTGAAGAAGTTCGAGGTTTCTGATCAGAAGCTTTTCATCCAGAACGTAGCATGGAGAAGGGATGTCTGAGAAGTCTATTGCCATATGTTTTGAAAATTTGTGCAAAGTTATGAAAAAATGAATTGATATATCCTGTAGCATTGGGAAGATGCCTTCTGTTGCCATTCCCGGCAACAGAAGGCAATAGCTCAGAGGCCTAGTGATTGTCTGGCCATTTCCATATGAGCAGGATCTCCGGTTTCGAGCGCATATATACCTATGGCCACGGGAAAAGCATCGCGAAGCCCTTTGATATGCCTGTGGATGCCCGGCCATGTTTTTCCTCCGGCTTTTTCATAAAAACGAATAAGTTGTTCAAGGTTTTCTTCTCCGAATGCCATCAGAAACGGTACAAAATCATTGGCGGGATCTCCGACAGCAGCCTCGGTCCAGTCCAGGATGCCGTTTACTTTCTCATTCTTATCCACAAGAATATGAGCCGCCTGGATGTCGCCGTGAACACATACCGAGTGAGCGGGCCAGCATCCTGTGTCTTCTATCCAGCGGGTCCACTGGTCCGATAATTCGGGTGAGGTCCCTATTTCTTCCCTCACTTTTGCTATTTTCTTATTCATTTCGGCCTTTACTTCCTCAGGAGTAAGCATGCGAAGCGTTGCGGAAGCGGCTTTTTCCAGGGCAATACCATGGAGTTGTGCAAGCAAAGACCCGAAAGACTGCAAAAAGGCCAGAGACGGCTTTTGGGGGTCAATATGCCATGCATAATTCATGATTTCCATGTCAATCAGGGCAACCGGGGTGCCTGACAGTCTCGGGTAGGCTATCAGTTTTTCGGAAAAAATTTTCCAGTCAGGAACCTCAATCCCCAGTTCGGCCTGCATCAGCTGCAGCACACGATGCTCGTACTTTGCTTTGGGGATGACATCGGCGCGGCGGGGAATCCGGAGTATCCATTCTCTTTGTCGGGAGTCAGTGGCAAATGCCACCTGAAAATCAAGTCCGGTATCATTAAATTGTAACGAAGCGGGTTGAAGTGTAAGGCCTTCTGCCAGGGCAATGGTCAGCAATTCTTCTGCTGAAAGCGGTTGTTTCTGAGTCATTTTCAGTTATAATTAACAACAGTCCGGATATGCCTGAGCAATTGTTGCTCATTCTGGTTAACGCCGGAAGGTTATGGATGATCAATAAGTATCTTGTCTTCTGCAACAAACAGAAGAGGTATTAAGCCTGAACGGCCTGAAGCATACTATTGATATAACTGAAGATAATTCATGCAACAAAGATAGGGATTTCCCTTTCAAAACAAAAGAGACACCCCGGGGCGTCTCTTTTGTTTTAGTGTGTCAGGCATGTTCTTTATCTATAGGGTGGAAGTCCCGAGTGAGCGTTG
>VFQQ010000301.1_pt1 | contig 111558 bp, 100 predicted proteins | sample 3512341 | NCBI WGS metagenome assembly VFQQ01 (sample SAMN10412373, study PRJNA504923) | tailings metagenome | isolation source: Relicate 2 Philex TSF1 revegetated site | place: Philippines: Tuba, Benguet | collected 2017-08-29 | reverse complement strand
CGGGTCAGGACCTTGATGCCCGCGCGGATCTTGCCGCCCGTGGGCAGGCGGGGCGTTCCGCTTGTACCGCTGCCCAGCAGGGTCGGTAGAGTGGTGGGCCCGCCGTGCAGCACGACGGCGGGCCGGGGATCGGGGGATGGAGAAGAGGTCATCGGCGTTCCTCGTTGGGCGTCGGGGTATTCCGACGAACCATCGTCCCGCGGCGTGGATCCCCTTCAACCCCAGCGATTTCAGCCCAGCAGAATCGATCCACCTCAAACGGCCGCTCAGGGTCGCTGCCGTCCTTCGTGAGGTGCAAACCCCTCCGACACTCAGCGGTCCTTCGAGGCCGAACGACGCTCTCGGACGACCAGGCCTCCGTGCCGTTCGGTTCGCTCGCGGGCAGCTGAGGTCCGTAGCCAACAGGACTCGGCCTGTCCGCGCTGATCGAACTGAGTCCACTCCCCCGGTGGGTCAGGTTCCGATCGGCGCCAACAGGCCGGCGACTGATCCGGCCGAAGAACCTTCGTGCTCGCATCGATGGATCTCGATGGTCGTGTGCACGATCTCTTCATGGATCGACAGCCACTGGCGCACCTGGGTGGGGGTCAGCTGTTCGTCGTGGGTCACCAGGCTCAGCGCACATGAATAGGTGGCCTTGCCGACGCGCCAGACGTGCAGGTCTGCGACGACCGTTTCGCTGTTGGAACCGCGCTCAGCAATGACCTCGCGGATTTCGCCGACCACGGGATGGTCCATCTCTCGGTCGAGCAGAACCTTGCTGGTGTCGGCGATCAGGCCCCTGGCCCAGACAGCCACCACGATCGCACCGAAGATGCCCATCACTGGGTCCAGCCACGACCAGCCGAGCAGCCACCCTCCTGCCAGCGCCGCGATCGCAGCCACCGAGGTCGCCGCGTCGGCGATCACGTGGATGTAGGCCGACTTGAGGTTCAGGTCGTCATGATGGTAGTGCCCGTGCTGGTGATCATGGTGATCATGCCCATGGTCGTTGTGATGCGCCGCACCGAGGATGCGCGCCGACACGAGATTGACGATGAGGCCGACGACCGCGATGACCAGCGCCTCCTGGTAGTGGATCGGCTCCGGCGTGATCAGGCGCTCAACTGAGCCGTAGACCATCAGCGCCACCACGCAAAGTAGGAAGATCGCACTGGCAAAGCCGCCGAGCACCTCGATCTTCCAGGTCCCGAAGGCATAGCGCGGGTCCTTGGCGTGACGGCGCGCCGCCGCGTAGGCGAAGGCACTCAGGCCGATCGCGACCGCGTGGCTGCTCATGTGGAAGCCGTCGGCCAGCAGCGCCATCGAGTTGTAGAACCAGCCTGCACCAATCTCGACCACCATCATCCCGGCGGTGATCCACATCACGATCAACGTGCTGCGCTCGCCGGCGATGTTGCCGCTGTCGAACTGGTGTTCGTGGCGCCAGTCGGCGAGGTCATGGGTATGCATGGGGATGCCTTTCAGAACAGCTTGCCGACGTTGAAGAGTGTCAGCACACCGAGGATCGCGAAGATCACCGCAGCAACGCTGTGTACCAGCTTCATCGACACCTTCTGCGCGATCTTGTCGCCCAGGAAGACGGCCGGGACATTGGCCAGCATCATGCCGAATGTGGTCCCGAGAACCACCTGCACCACCTCGGGGTAGCGCGCGGCCAGGGCTACTGTCGCGATCTGCGTCTTGTCGCCCATCTCGGCCAGGAAGAACGCGACGGCGGTGGTGCCGAACACGCCGAATCGCTGTTTGCCGCCGGCGGTCTCTTCATCGACCTTGTCGGGAATCAGCATCCAGCCGGCCATCGCCAAGAAGGACACGCCGATCACCCAGCGCAGCACGTCGGGACCGAGCGACTGGGCCACCCAGCCGCCCACCGCACCCGCGGCGGCATGGTTGACGATCGTCGCGACGAAGATGCCTGCCACGATGGGCCAGGGCTTTCGGAATGCCGCGGCCAACACGATGGCCAGAAGTTGGGTCTTATCGCCCATCTCGCCGAGCGCTACCACGCCGGTCGAAACAAGGAATGCTTCCACGAGAGTCTCTCCAAGGGCCGGCGGAAAACCAGAGACCGCACGGCATCCCCGGCCCAATCCGGAGGCGTGCGGTCAAAGGTCTTGCCAGGCCTGGAAGCTGTCCGCGCCATGGCCGAAAGGCCAAGTGTGTTGACGCGGGCCCCTGCATGGCGCAGGGCGGCTACTCCCCAATGACGAACGAGACAGATTCTACGGGCGCATCGTCTCCGCTCGGAGGCGGTCTCCAGCGAAACAGCCACACCGGCAGCTTGCGGCTGGCCAGCACCTTGATCTCGAACGACCCATAGCAGTCAGCCAACCTCTGGCAACGCAGCCGCAGGGCTCAGCGCTCGAGCGGCCGCGCGCCAACCGTGACCTCGGCGGCGAATGCGGCACCGGCCGTCGGCCCTCTACTGACCGGACGAACCAGCGCACACGGCCATCAGTCCTTTTCGCGTCGTCCCCGGTCGCGTCCCCCGCCCTTGTCAGGCTCCACGCGCGGATCCCGGTGGCATTCGACGCAGTTCTCGAAGTCGCGGATGCCTTCATCTAGGTGTTCCGCCCGCACCTTGGCCTGCGAGTGCTCGTGACACCCATAGCAGGTGTAGCGGCTGTAATCGTTGTTCTTGTGGCAGGTCTCGCAGGTGGCCTGGTGGTCGCGATCCAGCACGAAGTACTTGTCGTGATCGAAGGTCGCGGGCTTCCAGGCCTCGGTCTTGTGGCAGGACTTGCAGCTGCCCTGGATCTGGCGATGCATGCGGTCGGTGGGCGCGCTGTGACAGCTCTCGCAGCGGTCCAGCGCTGCCGGCGCGAGGAGCTTGTGCTCGAACTGCGCGGGCTTCCAGGCCTTGTCGCCGTGGCACTGGCTGCACTCCACCTTGAGGTCGCGGTGGACTGTGTCCTTCGGGGCCGCATGGCACAACGAGCACGTCTCCCGCGCCGACGCCTTCAGCAGTGCGTGAGCAAACGGCTTGCGGCTGAGTTTGGTGAGCTTGGGACCCTGGTGGTCGCTGTGGCAGGCCATGCAGTCCTGCTCGATCAACTCCTGGTGGAACGAGACCTTGACGGTGCGGCTCGGGATCGGCACCCCTTGGGTGGTCTTCAAGCCGACATCGGGCACGGCGTGGCACTCGGTGCAGCGTGTCGACGACGCGCCGCGCCATGCGGTGTGGCAGGCGAAGCAGTCAGTCGCCAACTGCTCGTGACCCTTGGCCAGCGGCCCGGGCGAGACCATCAGGTGCGGGTAGACGAACGCGAGCGCCACCAGCACGACGAGATTGAGCGCCACGATGATCCACAGGACGGGGCGCTTCTTCAATTCCAGCCCCAGAACAGGAAGATCGCCACGATGTGCGCGATGGCCAGCACAGCGAACGCCAGCGTGATCGGGAAGTGCACCACGCGCCACTGCTTGACCGCGTCGAAGGTCATGCTGTCCCAGTGGAGCTGCTCAGCGATCTCGGCTTCAGCCAGTCCCCGGGCGCGGGATCGTTGCCTCGCCTCCTCCAGCCGGCGGCGTGCGCGATCCAGCAGGAACTTCCCCGTCAAGCCGCTGCCGACGTTGATGAGCATCGCTCCCACGGCGAGCCAGCCCAGGATGGCGTTGAAGTGGACGCCAGCGTGCACCAGCAGCAGCAGCGAACCCAGCCAGGCCAGCACTTCGTGCCAGCGCAGCAGCTGGGCCGGGTGCCCGCTCTGGATGAGCTTGCGCTTGCGCAGCGAGTAAGCCGTCGACCCGATGATGAGCAGCGTGCCGGGAATGCCAAGCCAGCGCCCGATCCACAGGAGGTCTAGCAGGTGCAGCAGGCCATCCAGCGCCAGCGCCGCCACCGCCAGCAGGGCGAAGCTCGCCACGAAGGGCAGCACCTCGCGCCGGAAGAGTCTGGCCTTCGTCGGCATCACGCCTCCAGCACCAACGGCGTGGCGGGCCGGCCGACGCACAGCAGGCAGTGACCTGCCGCCACGTCGTGGTCGGGGGCTTGCTCGTACTGCACCGAGCCGTCGACGACTCGGGTCTCGCAACTGCCGCAGCCACCGGAACGGCAGCCGCACTCGACGGCGACGCCATGCCGCTCGGCAAAGTCGAGCAGCGACGCATCCTGCCCGTTCCAGGTCAGGGTGCGGCCGGAGCGACTGAACCGAACCTCGACCTCGGCGACTGCTGTGGCAGGCGCAACTGCCGCCCTCGGCAGCTTGACCGAGGCTGGGCCGAAGGCCTCGTAGTGCAGGTCGACGATCGGCACGCCCCACTCGGCCATGGCGGGCACCAGCGTCTGCATCATGGCAGGCGGCCCGCACACGTAGAACTGGTGACGCCCGTGCGGCAGCGTGCGCCGCAGGAGGTCGACGTCCACGTGTCCGCGATGCTGGAAGTCGCGGTTGAGTTCGTCCTCGGGGCCTGGGCGGCTGTACACGACGTTCAGACGCAGCCCGGGTTGCGCTGCAGCGAGCGCCTCGAGTTGCGCCTTGTAGGCATGCTCGCGGCTGTTGCGAAGCCCGTAGTAGAGGTACACCACGCGCTGCGGCTGCTCAGCCAGGCACCACCGCAGCATGCTCATCATCGGCGTGATGCCGATGCCGCCACCGATCAGCACGGCTGGCACCGAGCCATCGGGATCGATGTGGAAGTGGCCCGAGGGTGCCTTCACGCGCAGCACGTCACCCGCCTGGACGTGGTCATGAAAGTGGTTCGACGAGACGCCGGGTTCGTAGTCTGGATGGTCCGCAGGGGCCGGCACCCGCTTGATCGTCACGCGGTAGTGCGCGGGATCGGGGCGATCGGAGAGCGAGTAGCAGCGCGTGATCGTGCGCCGGCCCGCTGCGGCGTCGGCTGACCCGTCCGCCACGTCCAACGAGAAGGTCAGGAACTGGCCGGGCTTGAAGGCCGGCAGCGGCTTCCCGTCCACGGGTGCGAGGTAGAAGGAACACTGGGTCTGCGCCGGGTCCTCGACTTCACGGCGGGTGACGCGGAACTCGCGCCATCCGCTCCACGCCGCATCCGTTCGCCCGGTGGGGACGACCGTGCCTTCGGCGATGACCGGCGTGCTCGACCTGCGCCACAGCGTCCACGCGACGCCGGCTGCCAGTTGCAGCAGCAGCGCAGCGGTGATCCAAGCGAGCAGTTGGGGCGCAGTCATTGATCGGAGGTGAGGTCGACCTGTGCCATGCGCAGGTCAGATGCTTCATTCTCCTGAGGAGGTGCCATGGTTCGCTTGATGGTCATCAACGGCACTCCGACCACCGCAACCCGTTCAGATCGCGTTCATGCGCAGGACTCGACACTGTGTTTATCGATCAACCCACCGGAGCACACCATGCACCCCGAACTGCGCCGCTTCCTCTCCCGCTTCATCGGCACCGTCATCCTGACGCTGATCCCGGTGATATTCATTGCCTTCGTGTCGATGCCGATCAGCCTCAATCGCCACCCCGGCGAGCCGGTGCCGATGGACCTGCCGCTTCGGCACATGACCTGAGGCTTCACGCGTGGGATCGGGTCCCGCGTGCATCGAACCACTTGACTGCCTCGAACCATCCCAGCGCGATCAGGCCGAGGCCGGCGCCCATAGCCAGCAGCTGCGGCGTCGGCGCTGCGAAGGCGAAGAGGCTGCCCACGGCCGGTATCGCCAGGATGGCGATCAGCAGAGCGCAGGTGATCACCGCGATCCAGCCGAACGCGGCATTCCAGCGCAGCCCCTCACCGGCTTGTCGCGCCCAGCGGCGGTTGGCCTGGATCAGCGCCAGGTTGGACAAGACCAGCACCGAGAAGGCCAGCGCCCGCGCGGACTCATCGGAACCTGACACCGAGCGCGCGTACACATACGCGATGAGCACGATCACGAGCAGCCCGGACCCCTGCACCAGGCCTCGCCACAGCACCTGCCGGTCGAACAATCTGGCCAGGGGATTCCGAGGCGGTACCCGCATCGCCCCGGCCTCGAGGGGCTCGGCCTCGAAGACGATCGAGCAGGCCGGGTCGATCACCAGCTGCAGGAAGAGGATGTGGACCGGCATCAGCACACTCGGCCAGCCGAGCAGCACGGGCAGCACGGACAGGCCCACGATCGGCAGGTGGACGGCCAGCACGAAGGTGATCGCCTTGCGCAGGTTGGCGAAGACGCGCCGGCCGTAGCGCACGGCCGTGACCAGCGATGCGAAGTCGTCGTTCAGCAGCACCAGCGCAGCGGCCTCGCGAGCGACGTCGGTCCCGCGCGCGCCCATCGCCACCCCGATGTGCGAGGCCTTCAGGGCGGGTGCATCGTTCACGCCGTCGCCTGTCATGGCGACGACCTCGCCTCGCGCCCGGAAGGTCTGCACCAGGCGCAGCTTCTGCTGGGGCTGGACGCGGCAGAAGACATCGGTGTCGGCCAGGCGTGACGCCAGCGCGGCATTGTCGAGTCCATCGATCTCGGGGCCGGAGAGGAACCGCCCACCGACCTCCAGCCCGGCCTGATGCGCGATCGACAGGGCCGTTTGCGGGTGATCGCCGGTGATCATGACCACCCGGATGCCTGCGGCACGGCAATCGGCGATCGCGGCCGGCACGTCGGGCCGCACCGGATCCTCCAGTGCAATCAAGCCGACGAACTCGAAGTCGAAGTCGTGCTGGATCTCCGGGAGCTGGCGTGACCGGAACACCGCGCGCGCCACTGCCAGGACGCGTAGTCCTTCGCCCGCCAGGGCCTCGACCTGGCGCGCGATGGCGCCCCTGCGGTCGGCGTCGATGTGACACAGATCGACGATCGCCTCGGGCGCCCCCTTGGCCGCCACCAGCAGATGCTGATGGTCAGGCGACTGCCAGACGCGGGACATCGCGAGCAACTCGCGCGACAGCGGGTAGTCCTCCACCAGCCGCCAGTCCGCGTGCAGATGCTCGGTGCCGGCCAGTTGAGACTGGCCGGCCTGCGCAATGGCCGCCTCCATGGGATCGAACGCGCGCCGGTGGCTGGCCAGCACGGCGTATTCGAGCGTGCCGTGAAACGCCTCGGGCAGCGTCTGAACAGGCTCCGCGTCCAGTTGAAGGCAGGCACCGTCGACCCACAGCCGCCGCAGCGCCATGCGGTTCATCGTCAGCGTGCCGGTCTTGTCGACGCACAGCACGGTCGTGGCCCCCAGCAGTTCGACGGCGGGCATGCTGCGCGTGAGCACCTTCTCGCGGGCCAGCCGCCACGCGCCCAGACCGAGAAAGATGGTCAGCACGACCGGCAGCTCCTCGGGGAGGATGGCCATGGCCAGGGTGATGCCTGCCAGCAACCCGTGCAGCCAGTCGCCGCGGCTCAGGCCCCAGGCCACGGCGAGGCTGGCGGCCAAACCCAGGCCCAGCCCGGCCACCCAGGTGACGATGCGCTGGGTCTCCTGCTGGACCGGTGTGTGCCCGCTCGTGATGGCCTGCAGGGACTCGCCGATGCGACCCAGCGCGCTGCGTGCGCCGGTGGCCACCACGATGCCCCGGCCCGAACCCTGCGTGACCAGTGTGCCGGAGAAGACACGCGCCCCGGACGCCTCTACCGCGCCCTCAATGCCGCCGACAGCGTGCTTCATCACCGGGACCGATTCACCCGTCAGCAAGGACTCGTCGACCGTCAGGTTGGATGCGTCCAGCAGGTGCAGGTCGGCGGGAACACGGTCCCCTTCCGCGAGCAGCACCACGTCGTCGACGACGAGTTCCCTGCCAGCGATGCGAACCGCCTTGCCGTCGCGCACGACCAACGCGCGCGGACTGGAGAGGTCGCGCAGCGCCTCGAGCGCCCGCTCACTGCGGCGCTTCTGGACGTAGGTGATCGCGATGACCACCGCCACGAAGCCCAGCAGCATCAGGGCCTCGCCGCGGTCTCCGAGAGTCAGGTAGATCGCACCACACGCCACCAGCAGCAGGAACATCGGTTCCCTGACCACGTCGCGCAGCAGGCCCCAGGCGCTGCGACGCTGGGTCGACGGCAGTTCATTCGGTCCATCGCGGGCCAGGCGTTCGCGCGCCAGATCGGTGCTGATTCCGGATGCGGGACCGCGCGGCACCGTCACTCCTCAGGCCGACGGGGCAACGACCGCTGCATGATCGAGGTCGGGCCGCCGCCACGGGTCGACATGCGTCATCAGGTTGAGCACCCGGTGCCGCTGCAACACTCTGCTGCGGGCCTGCACCGCGATGTCATGGCCCGCCTCCACGCTCAGGGTGGCATCCACCTCGATGTGGGCGTCGACGACGATCATGTCGCCCATCTTGCGCGTGCGAATGTCGTGAACGCCCTGCACGCCGACAGTCTCCGCCAGGGTCTGGCGGATGGCGGTGACCTCCTCATCGTCGATCGCGCGATCCATCAGGTCATGCAGGGCGTCCCAGCCGAACTCCCAGCCCATCTTGGCCACCATGAAGCCGACGATGGCCGCGGCGATCGGATCAAGGATGGGATACCCGGCCAGGTTGCCGACAATGCCCACGCCGACCACGAGCGAGGATGCGGCGTCCGAGCGTGCGTGCCATGCGTTGGCCACCAGCATGCTCGACCTGACGCGCTTGGCCACCGACAGCATGTAGCGGAACAAGAGCTCTTTGGCGACCAGCGCGCCGCCAACGACCCAGAGCGCCGCTCCGTGGACCTTCTGGACCGATTCGGGCCGCTCCAGCTTCAGGAATGAAGACCAGAGCATGCCCAGTCCCACCGCCAGCAGCAGCGCGCCCAGCACCAGCGAGGCCGCCGTTTCGTAGCGATGATGGCCGTAGGGGTGATCCGCATCGGCGTCCTTCTGGCTGTGGTGATTGGCCAGCAGCACGACGAAGTCGGCCACCAGGTCGGACAAGGAGTGGATGCCGTCGGCGATCAGACCGTGGGACTTGGTGAGCACGCCTGCGACGATCTGCGTCGAAGTCAGCGCGAGGTTGACAACGACGCTGACCCACGTGCTGCGCGATGCTGCGGCAGCCCGCTCTGCAGAGCTGTGTCCGGTGTCTTCCGGGTCGTCGGACAAGTTCGTGAACTGCATCGAATTCCTCTGCTTCTGGTGCTGGGTGGAGCCACTGATCTGGAGTCCTGTGCGAGGCACGCCACTGCGGGTGTCGATCTGGCTGCTGGTCGGTGTTCGCCTGGCCCATTCAGCCTGCCGCAGGCAGAGACAGTCTGACGCTGAGACCGCCTGCGTCTGCACGATCCAGCGTCACATCGCCCCCATACAGACGAGCCAGGTCCACCACGATGGCGAGACCGAGCCCGCTGCCGTCGCGGCTCTCGTCCAGGCGCACGCCACGCTGCAGAACGGCGGCTCGCTGTTCGGGTGCGATGCCTGGACCATCGTCGTCGACGTGGATGCGCAGGGATGGGCCATCCCGACTTGCCTTGACGCTCACGGCGCTGCGCGCGCTGCGGCAGGCGTTGTCGAGCAGGTTGCCGAGCATCTCCTGCAGATCCTGCTCTTCACCGGCGAACGCGAGCCCGGGGGCCACATCGTCCGCGCCCAGGTCCAGGTGCCGTTCGGCGTGCAGCTTGTCCATCGCCCGCAGCAGGCTGGCCAGCACCGGCCCGAGCGCCGTTCGCTGCCCAGGCACACCCTGGGTGGCTGCGGCCCGGGCGCGGGCGAGGTGCCAGTGCATCTGCCGCTCCGCGACCTGGACCTGCTCGCCCACCAACTCAGAGAACTCCGACGGCTCGACCTTGCGCGCTGCCTGGCGCAGGATGGCCAGCGGTGTCTTCAGGGCGTGGGCGAGGTTGCCGGCCTGAGCCCGGGCACGCTCCACCACTTCGGTGTTCCGGTCGAGCACGCCGTTGAACTCGTCGATCAGCGGCTGCAGTTCCTCGGGGAAACGTCCCTGCAGGCGTTGCTGCCGCCCTTCCCGGACGCGCTGCAGGCCCTGCTGCATGGTCTTCAGAGGCGCCAGGCCCACGGCCACCTGGGCCACCGCCGCGAGCGCCAGCAAGACCCCAAGACCGCCAAGCGATGCGCCCAGGACACCGGTGAACCGATCGACGGCCGTCAATGCCTCGCGCAGATCGCCAGCGACCATCAGGCGCCAACGGGACTCCACGGGCTCGGGCACCTGCAGAGAACGCTCCAAGACACGCAGGGCCTCGCCGCGCGGCCCGGTGATGTCATGCCGGTGGATCGTGCCATCGGCCAGTGCATCGTCGGGCAGGGCCAGTTCGGCGTCCCACAGCGAGCGCGAGCGCAGCACGGCGCGGCGCTCACCGGCAAGGACGGGCAAGCGCTGCACCTGCCAGTACAGCCCCGAGTAGGGCTTCTCCCAGCGTGGATCGCTCATCCCTCGAGGCCCGACGGCCGGAAGGCCCTGGGCATCGAACTCCAGTCGCGCCGTGAGCTGGTCCAGATGCTGCGACAGGCTTGCATCGAACTGCTGCAGCACGTGATCGCGGAACAGGCCAGTGAGCCACCAGTGGGCTGCCACCAGCGCGACGACCAGCGTCGCCAGCGTGGCGCCCAGCAGCCGCAGGCGCAGCGAGCCGGCCCGTGCCCTCACGGCCCCGCCAGGCGGTAGCCCTGGCCACGAACCGTCTCGATCAGGCCCGGCGGCAACTTCTTGCGCAGGCGCCCCACGAAGACCTCGATGGTGTTGGAGTCGCGGTCGAAGTCCTGCGCATAGATGTGCTCGGTCAGCTCCGAACGCGACACGACCGTGCCTGGTCGATGCATCAGGTAGTCCAGCACCTTCAGCTCGTGGCTGGTCAGCGTCACGGCCTGGCCACCCAGCGTGACGCGGCCGCCGCGGGTGTCGAGCGCCAGGTCGCCGCATCGCAGCACCGGCGACGCCTGCCCCGCCGCGCGGCGGATCAGGCCGCGAACCCGCGCAAGCAGCTCTTCCATGTGGAAGGGTTTGGTCAGGTAGTCATCCGCGCCCGCGTCGATGCCGGCCACCTTCTCGCTCCAGTTGTCACGCGCAGTGAGGATCAGCACCGGCGTGACCCGGCCGGCATCGCGCCAGCGCTTGAGCACGGTCAGACCGTCGATCAGGGGCAGGCCGAGGTCGAGCACGACTGCGTCGTACGGTTCGGTTTCGCCCTGGAAATGCGCGTCGCGGCCGTTGTCGGCTTCATCGACCACGTAGCCGGCGTCCTGCAGGCCCTCCCGCAACTGGGCGCGCAGCGTCGGATCGTCTTCAACGAGGAGCAGGCGCACGGTGTCGAGCCTTTCAGGGGCGAGCGTCGGGCTTGCGCGCGCGCTCCTTGCGCTGCAGGACCGCGCCGCTGGCGGCATCCACTTCGAGCTTGACCAGCCGTCCCCCCGGCTGGAGCAGCTTGATCTCGTAGATCCAGCGGCCGTCCTCCTGCTCGAGCTCCACCTCCAGCACCTGGCCCGGGTGCTCTCGCTGCAGGCGTTCCAGCAGCGTCTTCAGCGGCAGCACCTTGCCGGCCTGGACCGCAGCGCGCGCCCGGTCCTGATCATTGTCCGCCAGGGTCGGCGGGCTCGCGAGGGCCGTCGCCAGCGCGACGATCAGCGTCGAGAGAAAGGGTGGTGAACGAAGAGGCACAGAGCAATTGTCCCGGGCCGAGTCTGAACGCTCGATGAACGGCCGCTTCAGGCGACGTTCAACGACGGCTTCGCACACTGGCTTCCATCAACAGTCGCGGATCGCTACCTTGAACCTCCGAAACCTGGCGCCGGCCCTTCTCGTCACAGCAATCACAGCCTGTCCGTGGGGCGCGGCGATTGCCGCCGATACGACCATCGCCCAGCAGCTGGCCCAGTGGAGTGCGCAGGCCGGCGCGCCGGGCAACGCTGCCCGTGGCCAGGCTTTCTTCGGCAGCAAACACGGCGGTGAGTGGTCGTGTGCCTCCTGCCACGGCGTGCCACCCACCGGGACCGGCAAGCATGCGAGCACGGGCAAGGCCATTGAGCCACTGGCGCCAGCCTTCAACCCGAAGGCCTTCACCGACGCCGCGCGCGTGGAGAAGTGGTTCCGCCGCAATTGCAAGGACGTGCTAGCCCGGGAGTGTAACGCGGCAGAGAAGGCCGATGTGCTGGCCTACCTGGCCGGCCTCAAGTGATCCCCGCAACCTGCGAATCGGAGTTCTTCCCCATGAATGCCTTTCTGAGACACACACTGCTGGCAGCAAGCCTCAGCCTCGTCCCGATCGGTGCGGCCTTTGCTGACGGTGGCCGGGTCATGCCGAGCAGGGTGCCGCCCGCCTACACGCAGGAGTGCGCTTCCTGCCACACCGCCTACCCGCCCGGCCTTCTGCCCGCCCGTTCGTGGCAGCGTGTCATGGGTGGCCTCGACCGGCACTACGGCACCGACGCCTCGCTGGATGCGGCCACCGTGCAGCAACTCAGCGCCTGGCTGCAGACCCATGCCGGCACCGACAAGCGCGTGTCCGAAGAACCACCGCAGGACCGCATCACCCGTTCGGCCTGGTTCGAACGCAAGCATCGGAAGGTCGAGCCTACGGTCTGGCAACTGCCCAGCGTCAGGAGCGCTGCCAATTGCGCGGCCTGTCACACCGGTGCGGACCAGGGCCGTTTCGACGACGACAACCTCCGCATGCCCGAGGGGTTGACGCTTCGTCAGCGCCAGGCCTGGGTCGACTGATTCAACAGGGAGATCAACATGGTCGCCTCACCTTCTGCCACCGTCGCCACCAGCGGCACCGCAAGCACCTCGGCTGCCAGTCGACTGGTCATCGACGCGCCGACACGTATGTTCCATTGGCTGTTCGCACTGAGTTTCGTCGGTGCGTACCTTACTGCCGAGAGCGAGCACTGGCGGCTGCTGCACGTGACCTTGGGGTACGCCTTCGCGGGGCTGCTCGTCTTCCGGGTGCTGTACGGCATCCTCGGGCCTCGCCAGGCCGGGCTCGGGCTGCTGTTGCGACGCCTGGCGGGCGTGCCCGCCTGGCTGCGCTCCCTGCTGGCGGCCCGTTCCTTCTCGGCCGTCAACTGGCGCCAGGGCCAGAACCTGATCATGGCGCTGGCCATCTTGTCGATGCTGGCCCTGGTCGTACCGCTGGTCGTCAGCGGGTATGGCACCTACAACGACTGGGGCGACGTGCTCGGTGGCGACTGGCTGGAGGAGGTGCATGAGTTGATCGGCAATGCGTTCCTGCTGCTCGTGCTGGCGCACGCCGCCCTGATTGCCGCGCTCAGCCTTCTGAGGCGGCAGAACCAGGCGCTGCCGATGGTCACCGGCCGTGTGCAGGGGAACGGACCGAACCTCGTGCGCCACAACCGGGCTTGGCTGGCCGGCCTGCTGCTGCTGGCCGTCGTGGCCCTGGGCGCCTGGCAGTGGCGGGACTCGCCGCGTGGATTGATTCCGATCGGCAATGGTGCGAGCGCGCTGGACGCCGCAGGCCACGGCACTGGCCGGGCCGGGCGCGAGCATCCGGACGACGACTGATTCATTCAGCCTGCGTTACCCGACAGCGGCCGGGAGGTCTGGCAGCATTTCCTCAGTCGACCAGACCCATCGACGGCCACGTGTCTGTGCCAGCGCTCTCCTCTTGGCTTCATGCTCGAACGGCTGCATGTACGGGCTGACAACGTGGAGACCCACTGGCTCCGCGCCCACGTCCAGCAGGATGGCATTCGCGAACCCGGCCACCGTCCGCGCGTCGTACCGCAGCGGCTTCACGAACCGCCGTCCCTGCGTCACCAGCGCACGGACCAGCGGCGCCTCGTGCACCCCCTCCAGCGGAATCCACTCCTCGCTGGTCAGCATCAGGCTGGCGAGATCGATCCCGTAGGTGTGCTCCCGGCGCGCCCGGATCAGCGCCGCCAGCATGAGACGCAGCCCTCGCCCTCCGTCCGAGTCCAGCGCCTCGAAGAGTGGCGCGAAGCCGCGCTGCACCCGCGCCCAGGTCCGCGCGTCTGCCAGCAAGGGGGCGTCCGGCATGTGGCGGATCCAGATGCGCGCGCCCGCGGGCGTCGACTCCCAGCCCTTGAACTCGCCCAGAACCACCGCCAGCGGCTGACGCCCGTCATGCGGCTGCAGCACCGACAACCTCGCACGCCGCCGTTCGGCCTGCTCGGCCTTCGCGGTCTCGCTGAAGGCTTCCGGCACGTACAGCCGGTTCGACAGCGGCTCGCCCTTCACCTGGGTCGCCTCGGCGGCCTGCATCAGGTACTTGTGAAGCACCGCCTGGTTGCGCTTCCCTGCCATGGCCGGGGACCAGCGGTTGAAACCGGCCCGCTCGAACAGGAAGTGCATCAGCGCCCGCAGGCTCATCCGGCGACGGGTGCGGCCGACCTCCGACGGCTCGGCAGGCTCGCGGCTCACCCCAGGCCGCCCGGGTACACGCGCCCACGGGAAGTCCACGTGCAGTTCCACCCGTGCCGGATCCAGCTGGACAACGGCATCGCCGACCAGTTCGCCCAGGCCCGACATCGCAGGCCCCGGCTCGTAGCTCGGGCAGGCGGGGTGGTGCCGGTCCCCGGTCTCGGGCATGCGCTTGATCTGGAAGTGGCGATGGAAGGCGACGTACATCTCGACGCCGCCTGCCACGCACAGGCAGCGCGGCCGGCCCGGCGCCTCGTAGGCCTGAGCCAGCAGGTCCTGCAGCTGCGGGTCGTCGGCGTCGACCACGCGCCCACCGAGCGCAAAGCGCTGCCCGTCCACCCCCGACGCCATCCCCGACTCCATCGCCGTTGCAGCCCGTCAGCGGGCGCGCCGTGTCATGCCAGCTCCTCCAGCACCTTGGACAGCTCGGGTCGCGGCCTCGGCAGCTGCTCGCGCACGGCACTTCGATCGGCGATGCCCAGCACCAGCCCGACCTGGTCCTCGTCGGCGCCGCGTTCGTACATCCGTGACATCAGGGTCAGCCGTGCGGACTGCGTGCACAGACCGGGTATGTCGGCCTGGCGGAAGATCTTGCGGTAGATCTCCAGCAGGGGACGGCAGACGGTGCGGTTCTGGCCCTCCCCGCCGTTCGGCGTGATCGGATAGACCTCGCCCTCCGCGCCCAGGAACAGCGGGCCGTGCCGATCCAGGCCGCGCCAGTGCTCGGCGGCGCCGAGACCATGGCCGGCACGGACCCGCTCGTCGAGATAGGCGCCGAGCGCCTCGTCGAGACGGCGGTGGTTGAAGAACAGCGGTCGGTCCCTGCCGTTGATCGCGACATCGGCGCGCACCCTCGACTCTCGCCGCACGCTGCCGTCCTCCAGCAGGTAGTCGCCCACCGTCAGGCGCGCGACCTCCAGCGGGCGCAGGCCGGTCGCGAAGGGCAGGTAGTAGAGCGCCAGGTCGTGCAGCGGCCGCGTGGATCGGCTGCGCACGCGGCGCGCCCCGAGATCGACCTCATCGGGATTGAGCACACGGGCCTCGCGCTGGGAGCTCACCTGCGTCGGGTCGAAGTGCTCCAGAGCCTGGAGGATCGCGTCCCGGTGCATGCGCAGACGCTTCACGAAGGCGGCGCCGCTCTCCTGCAGGCCATCGACGCCCACAGCCTGCGTGAGCTGCACCGCGAGGCCCTTGATGCGCCGGTCGACGGCCGACCGCGACAGCCCCCATCGCTGCGCCACGGTCGCGTAGGGATCGCCGTCGATCACCTCGCGCAGCATCTGGATCGTCTGCAATGTCTGCCGGCGATCGCCGGCGGCTTCCGGATCGTCTTCCATTGTTGTTACTCCCTGGACGACGGAATCACCGACGGACGCTGGCCGGGCGCGGCGTCGTGGTCGCTTCGCGCCAATCGCTTCCCCGATGTCGACGGCTTGGACTCCGCACGGCCCAAGCACGTGCACGGTGTCCCCACGTCTAACGCGCGGACCTGCGACTCCCGTGTGACCAGTCGTTTCGCGACCGATACACGCCAGGCCCTGTCGCGTTCACGGCCGCGGCGAGACCTCGCCCGACCGCGTTGCGGCTTCAATGTGCCCGCGTATACGTGCCGCCTTGTTGCCGAGGCGTTACCGCGTGCAGCGCGATGCGTCCGTCGCCTTTCCAGGTGTCTCATTGCGCAACCCCCTGCTGCTCGATCCAGCGGCGGATGTCCTCGGCTCGCCAGACGGTCACGCGCTCGGACAGCTTCACCGGCTCCGGAAACGTGCGCGCATGCACGCGCCGCCACAGGGTCGACTTAGAGATGGGGACGAAGGACAGCACCTGCGGCTGGCGCAGGAAGCCGGTGTCCGGCAGCGCGGCGCTGGGCGGCGCGGCCGGGGAATCCGCCGACGGGGCGGCGGGAACAGGAACGCGGGGCATGATCGGCCTCTCATCGGCATGCAGCCGGCAAAGGTCATGACCTGCTCTGCGACGACGGCGCTCGGTCAGGAAACGCGCCAGCCGCCCGGGAACGCTCGACTCCTGGACCACCGCGGGCGTTCCGTTCGCGCGGTGGATGAAGATGCCTTCCGAAGAGGGCCCCTGCCGAGGGCCCCCTTCGGTGTGATTCGATCGCCACCCCCTTGGGGGTGCATGCCGGCCGCCATGCGGTGCGGGTCCGCGCGTTCGATGCCGCGGAGGGCCGAGTCCGGCACCGGGTGCGTTCGGTTGCCGAGCCGGGCGCGGCGGGTCCGCCGGAACTGGCCGGCACGCCGGAGGCAGCGGACCGACATTGGACGAGGCAGGTATCGACTGCGACGCCACCCGATGCGGGTGGAGGCCCGGGGCGATTCGCCCGTTGAACGGGTGATCGGCGCTACGGTGGCGCCGACCTGCCTCTGCGGGCAGCCCACGGCCTGGACACACGGTAGCGTCCGCACCGCTCACGGGCAACACGCCCGCGCCGATTGCCCGCGCAAGCGTCGGTGGGCGCCGCCGCTTGGGAGAGACATCGGACTGCCTGCAACTCCACCACCTACTCCGCCACCGCAGCGACTGTCGCCGGCGCAGGCAGCGGCTCCACGTCGCGGCCCGCTGACGGTGGGGGATCTGCGGGTCCGTCCTGTGCCCCGGTCGTCGAATCGACGGCTTCGCCGATGGCGGCACCGTGCGCATCGTCAGGACCTTCGGCATCGTCGGGCGACGTGGCGCGGGCATCGAGCGCGTTCATGCGCCGCCGCAGGCCCGTTGCAAAGCTGCGCGCACCATTGGCGATGTCGCGCACCTGGCGCTTGAGGCCCGCACGCTGCGTGTCCACCGCCTGCGCCGACACCACCTCGTGGATCTCCAGCGTCTGCAGCAGCGGCATCAGCTGGTCGAGCTTGACCAGCACCTCCAGGAATCGGCGGCTGATCGACGACAGCACGCGCACGTCCACGTCCAGCGGCACCGTGTCGTAGGACGCCAGGCTGGTGATGCCGTGGGCCTTGAACAGCGCCTCGGCGCCATCGATGGCCTCGTTCAGGCTGGCGGTGGCGGCATCGATCCTGCCGCGCAGCGCCGTCTCGATCCTGCCGATGTCGTCGTGGTCGAGCCGGGTGCGGGCGATGACCGAGATGAAATGCATGTTCAGCTGCAGGGTGTTGAACATGCGCACGAACATGCGCTTGCCCTCGGCACTGCTGAACCGCGTGGCGATCTTGAGGCTGGCCGCCTCGACGCGCCGGAAGTCGACCTTGGCTTCGCGGGCCAGGATACGGGCGTTGGCGCCGCCCTGGTCCACCTTCACGATCTCGACATTGGCCATGCCCGCGGCTCCTTGTGCTGACAACGGGGTCGACGGCATCTTCCGAACGTGCGCGGCCCTTTGCCACGCGAAAGCCCCGGCACCTCGGGGCGCTTTCGCGATCAGTTGCGTGGCGACGGGCGTCGGCCCATTGACCGGGCGGAAACGGCGCCCTACCTTTGCGCCATGCAGCAGCTGGCCCTGCATCCAGACTCGGCAAGCCTTGGAGATTTCCTGAACTGATCCCCCGCGTGGGTTCCCGTGCAGGTCGCACAGGCACCCGTGGGGGCGATCGAATCGCGGTGATGCACGCCCCACCGATGGGGGACACCCGTTGCGGTGTCGCTCCGTCGGGTGCCCCTGTGCATCGCCGTGCCGAGGACCGCGCAAGCGATCAGGCACGCCGGGGCATTCGCCTCAGGCCGGGCCTTCGAGGCAAGGGCCGCGACCAGGTGCCGAGCGCATCTGCTCGAGCGCCGCACCGACCGCGCCCTTGCCTCCCGGGCTCGTCCTGTTCCCGCCGATGTCCCCCCGATCGGACGCTGACACCGATCACCGCGCTCGCGCGCGCCACTGAACCCGGTCAGCCCTGGAGTTCCACGCCCCGACCGCAAGGCGGCCGGCGCCACATCACCCAACCGTCACCCGCATGGGGGCCCACGCCCCCGCCACGGGGTGCACGTGGTCTCCCTTCCCATCCAAGGAGTCCACGATGCACAGCACCAACGCCTGCCGTCAGGCCGGCGCCCATGTCGGCTCGCCACACACGGCAAGCGTCGACGCAAACCGAGCCCGACTCGGCTCGACGACGACCCCGTTCGTCGTCGACGCCCTGTTCGACATCCCGACCGCCCTGGATCTTCAGGACGATCCCGGCGCAGACAGCGCCGACAGCGCCATCGGCGCACCGGGCAGCACCCGCGAGGAGTGGGTGGAGGAGTGGAGCGAGGACGACATCGTCCTGCTGCACTGGCGCCTGCTGCAGGAGATCCGGCACCTGGCCGACCCGGCCACGCCGCTGGAGGAGAAGCTCGACACCCTGCGCTGGGTGTTCACCGAACGCGAGAAGGACGGCCTGCCGTTCTCGTTCGTGAACTGCCTGCGCGTGGTCGGCTGCAGCCCGCTGTCGCCGATCCCGTACTGCGGACTCGTCGACGCCGAGGAGGTTCGCGAGTGCATCCGCCATGGGCTGCGGCCCTGGCTCCACGCGACGCTGGCCCGCTACCCCGACTGGGTGCGCGAGGCCGTGGCGACCCACCCCGAATGGGTCGAGGCCCGGCTGACACGCAATCCCCAGTGGATCAACGAGCAGCTCAAGCAGATGTCCGTGCAGGGCGACCTGTTCGCGTGATCACGCCCACCCCGGGCGCCGTGCCTCGGGCCGCGCCGACCGATCCGGTCAGGCCGGCGGCACGCGCCCATCCGTTCGAAGGAACTCACCATGCTCACGTTCAAGGAAGCCCTCTGTCTGCTGGCGATCGTCATCGCCTACGGCATCACCGGGCGCATGGACTACGAAGACGCCCTGCTGATGGAGCAAGTCCGGCAGCAGGTCGGCGCCGACTGCATCCTGCCGCCCGAAGGCGACGACACCCTCCCGGAAGCGGGACCCACCGGGCACCCGCCGGTGGCCCGCCCCATCGAGGGCATCCCTCCGGAGGCACCCTGCGTCCCGGACGCTGCGTCGGACCAGCCCATTCGGCTGACCCGGCACTGAGGGGAGCCGCCATGCACACCGATGCACGCCTGGTTCCCGGCCGCGTGCGCCTGCTGTCCGTGCAGGCGCCCGAGGACATCGAGTACCTCGTCAAGGAAAGCGAAGTGCTGACCGGTCGGTCCGGCCGCACCTTCGTCATCGCCGGCGCCGACCGGCTCGTCTACCGCGTCCACTGGCAGCCGCTCACCGAATCCGGTGGTCATGCCGCCGGGCCGTTGGTCGAGCGCCTCGGCCACCAAGGCGAGGTCCTGAGTCGCCAGCACCTGCAGCTCTGGGAGTTCCTGGAGCACAGCCTCGTCGAGGCGCAGGCTGCCGGCCAGCTGTTCACCCCTCCGGTCCGCACGACGCCCTGATGGGCACCGATCCGCGCTGACCGGCCCACACACCCCGGCGGGTGCATCCCGCCAGGGGTGCTTCCGCCGGTTCTTCCCCCGATCGGGATGCCCCCGAAGGAGTCAACGATGAAGATCCAAGTCCGAATCAACGAAGAAGGCGCGCTGCGCAACCAGCGCCATGCCTTCAGCAACCGGTTCACCCTGGTGTCCGAGCTGCTGCAGAACGCGCGCCGTGCCGGCGCCCGCCTGATCCGGATCGACCACGATCCGCAGGCACAGATCCTGACCGTGCAGGACGACGGCCACGGCCTGGACGACTTCCAGAAGCTGCTCAGCTTCCACGAGTCGGGCTGGGACTCTGACACCTGCACGCAGGAGCGCCCCTTCGGCGTCGGGTTCTCGAAGTGCCTGTACGCCGCCTCGCGCTGCGTCGTGGCCTCGGGCCGGCGCCGCGTCGACATCGACACCGCGGCCGCACTGGCCAAGGCGCTGGTCGAGGTCGAGGAGTGCACAGAGGGTGACGCGGTGTCGGGTACCCGGGTCGAGCTGCACGGCGTCGACCTGCCGGACCTCGCACAGCGCGTCGAGGAACTGTGCGCCGGGTTTCCGGTGCCGGTGTGGTTCAACGGCGAGCCGCTCAGGCGCGCCATGGCCGAGGCCAACCTTGCCACCCAGGCCAGCGCCATCGGCGCCGTGCACCTCGCGGGCACGCGCGACGGCCGGTACACCCACGACACCTGGGTGTTCCTGCAGGGCTTCTGCGTGCTGCGGCCGGCCTGGTCGACACGCGAGGACGTGAACGTCGTGCATCTGGACTCGCGCCAGTTCATGGCCCGCCTGCCGGACCGCGACCGCCTGATCGACGAGGACGTGCAGCGCCAGCGCATCGACACCGAGCTGAAGGCCTGCTGGCGGCGCACGCTGGAGATCGCCAAGGCCGAACTGCCGCCGCGCCACTTCATCGACACCTACTACGGCGTCATGCGCGGCTGGGGGCACCTCGACCTGCTGAACGACCTCGGCACCCTGCCGACGGAGCTGTGCAGCCTGGTGTCGGGCTACCCGGTGCAGGTGGAGCATGGCGAGCGCCGCCATCTGACGCCGGTGCCGACCGCGCCCACGCGCGAGGCCATCGAGTCGGGTGCCGTGCAGCTGGTGGCCCTGGACGACGTGGGCGACGACAACGCGCCGCGCTGGATGATGGCGCGCGCCCGCGGGTTGCTGGTGTTCGACTGGATCGGCGTGCATGCCGACCACTGGGTGATGCGCCACGTCCGCTTCCTCGAGGAGGAGGGTCAGCGCGTGACGCCGGTGGGCGAGAAGCTGCGCACGGCGCTGGAGGGCCGCTGGGTCTGGCCCACGGTCATCCTCTGCGAGAAGGTTCGCCTGCGCGTCGGCGACGACGAGACGCTGGTCAGCGACGCCGGGGTCTGCCACGACGGCAACCTGTACATCCCCGACGGCGAGACGACGGGCGCGCCGGTGGAACAGCTGTCCTCGTTCACCGACGAGCACGACCAGTTCCTGGATGCCGACCGCGACGCCGACCGTGACGCGCTGGCCGATCTGCTGCGCCTGCTGCGGGCGGTGGACCCGGTGCAGACGCTGGACTCGCTGCTGCAGTCCCTGCGGCTGGGCAAGTACCCGCTGCTGCACGGCAAGACCTTCCAGCTGACGGTGGGTGTGGGTCTCGCGCCCGGGCACACCGTCGATCTGGTCGACCACGCAGCCGCAGGCGGAGGAGCCCATGCAGGACGCTGATTACGCGGCACGCATCGACGCCGTGAAGCAGCGCGCGCACGGTCGCTGGAGCGAGGTGCTGGCTGCGGCCGGCATCGAGGAGCGCATCCTCAGGCACCGCAACGGGCCCTGCCCGTCCTGCGGCGGGACGGACCGCTTCCAGTACACCGACAAGTTCGGCGAGGGCAACTACCACTGCCGGCAGTGCGGCCCGGGTGGCGGCTTCAAGCTGCTGCAGGCCGTGCGGGGCGTGGACTTCCACGCCGCCCTGTGCGAGGTGGAACGTTGCCTGGGCATGCTGCCGGCGGCGGCCGCCTGCGAAGCCGGTGCCCCGGCGGCACCGGGGGAGCGCATGCGCCGGCTGGTGCAGCGCATCTGGGACGAGGCGCGACCGGTGGTGGCCGGCGACGAAGTCGACCGCTACCTGAGCGGGCGCGGCCTGACATTGCATCGGCATCCGCCGGTGCTGCGGTTCCACCCGTCGCTCGGCTACTTCGAGAAGGGTGCGGACGGCAAGTCGCGGCAGATCGCGGCCTACCCGGCCATGCTGGCGCTGATCCAGGCGCCGGATGGTCAGGCCGTGACGCTGCACCGGACCTACCTTCGCGACGGCCGAAAGCTCGACGCCGCCGACGCGAAGAAGGTGCTCTCCGCGGGCATCCACGGCGCCGCCGTGCGGCTGTTCGATGCCGGCGCGCAGCTCGCGCTGTGCGAAGGCATCGAGACCGCCCTGGCGGTGCACCTGGCCACCGGCAAGCCCGCGTGGGCCGGCATCAGCGCCGGCAACCTGGAGAAGCTCTGGGTGCCGGACACCGTGCGCGAGGTCTGCATCTATGCGGACAACGACGCCGGTGGCGACTTCGCCGGCCAGTGCTTCGCCTACGCGCTCGCGCGGCGGCTGAAGCGGGAGGAGAAGACCACCGGCCCGCGCCAGGTGCGGGTGTTCGTGCCGCGCCATGCAGGCACGGACTGGGCCGATGTGTGGTGCCAGCGTGCCACCGGCCCCGACCAGGGCCGGGGGCAGGCGACCGCATCGTCGTCGGCCGACCGGGCCTCGGGCAACCGGGTGGCCCTCGGTGGCTGAGGCAGAGGTCATGAAGCTTGGGGTGCGGCGAGCCACGGCGGGCCGCACCCGCTTTTTCAGCGGCACTGGACGGGTCGGCGCATGCCCTGCGCCAAGACCTGCCGGTGCCGGCGAAAAGGTCAGGCGCCGTCGGCCATGCGGCCGACGCGCTCCCCTCGTCGATTCCCGACTGGTAGCTGCCAGACCAGGTGACGCCAAACGGCGCCACGAAGGCAGCCCTGGAGATCCCGCGCGACCGATGGCGACACACGTGTCTCCGATGTCGCGCCCCTGCCTCGCCGATGCATCGCCAATCCATCCAGGACACGCTGCATGCGGCGAGTTGTTGTCGTCAACCCACTGCGGGGACCCGTGCCCCGACGTGGGCCGTGCCGTCCCCGCCTTTCACACACCCCAACCCGATTGGAGAAAGTCATGAAGAGCGGACGTACCCTCGTGAGCCTGGCCCAGGAACTGGAGCGCCAGCTGCACTCGAAGAAGGACCTGATCGTGCCGTCGCAGCTGGTGCATCACAGCACCGGCGACGACGGCCAGACGCACATCATCGTCAACGAAGCCGGCAACCCGGTGCGCTACGGCGTCACGCCGCTGGCGCGCCGCCAACTGGCCGACAAGCTGAAGATCCCGCACGCGTACTTCGAGCGCATGCGCGAGGAGCAACCGGTGCTGCTGGACCGCAACGTCAACACCTGGCTGCAGAGCGAGGACGACCGGCGCATGCTGCGCACCCTGGACGGCCAGGTGCGCGCGGTGCTGTCGGACCGCTACCGCCGGCTCGACAACTTCGACCTCGCCGAGAGCGTGCTGCCCATCCTGCAGCAGCTCCCCGAGGTGCGCTTCGAGTCGGTCGAGCTGACCGAGACGCGCATGTACCTGAAGTGCATCACCTCGCGCCTGACCTACGAGATGGCGCCGGGCGACGTGGTGCAGGCCGGCGTGGTGATCTCGAACTCCGAGGTCGGCCAGGGCACGCTGTCGGTGCAGCCGCTGCTGTACCGGCTGGTCTGCCGCAACGGCCTGATCGCGGCCGACCGGTCGCTGCGCAAGACGCATGTGGGCCGTTCGCTCGGCACCGAGGACGAGGGCCTGCAGGTCTACCAGGACGACACTCTGCGTGCCGACGACAAGGCCTTCTTCCTGAAGGTGCGCGACGTGGTGCAGGCGGCGGTGTCGGAAGCGAGCTTCCGGCAGACGGCGCAGAAGCTGCAGAAGACGCTGAAGATCCCCCTCGTCGGCGACCCGGTGAGGACGGTCGAGGTGCTGGCCCAGCGCTACACGCTCAACGACGTCGAGCGCTCGGGCGTGCTGCGGCACCTGATCACCGAGGGAGAGCTCTCGGGCTACGGGCTGGTCAATGCGGTGACGCACTACAGCCAGGAGATCGACGACTACGACCGCGCCACGGAGTTCGAGGCGCTGGGCGGCAAGCTGATCGAGCTTGGCACCGCCGAGTGGAAGGGCCTGGCCGAAGCGATCTGAGCACGGCCTGAGCAGGCAGTCAGGCTCGGCGGCGAGCGGGGGTAACCCCGTTCGCCGACCGTGCCGGCACCGACGTTGCACGACGCCCCGACAAGGTCGTCGTTCACGCCGCATATAGCTTCATGCGGTGGCGCTCACGCATTCGCCGGAATTCACCAGGGCTTGCGAGTGGCAATTCGGTAAGCAGATGCACAGGCCCGCGCCGCCCATTGAAGTCGACCTGCCGCCCACCCTATGCTGGCCGCACAGCGCCGGAACCATTCCCTAAGCCACCGCAACACGACCCGCATCCACCGACCAACCCCTCCACCCTGCCCTGCACGGGCTCGTGGTCCCCACGCGAGGACGCACCATGAACCAGGTCCAGCTCTCCGATGTGCAGATCGCCAACCTGACCCTGCTGCTCACCATCCGCGACGGCATCCTCCACGACCGCACGGCCGCGTGCTGCCGCTTCTCGCTCGACGCCATGCAGGCAGAGCGGCTCGGCACGATGAGCGTCCAGCAGTTGATGGCCATCGTGGCCAACCTGGGTGACGCCACGCTCTTCCCTCCGCGCCGCGACCTGGTCAGCCTGCTCGACACACCGTTGCCGCTGGTTCGACCGCTGGCCGCGGTCCACGCCCCCCGCCATGTGACGGCCAGTTCGGCAGCCTGACGCCCAGTTGCCCGGTCATACGCCATGCAGTCGCGGGTCGATCGCCAACTGCGCGCCCTGGCACTGGCCAAAGCCTGCGCGGCCTGCGGTGCACGCGTGCGCACCATCGGCCATCTGACGGGCCTGCCACCCCGCGAGGCGCTGCGCCTGCTCTTCCCGGACCGCATGGCTGTGCCTCGAGGGCGCTCGCCGGACTCGCCGGAGTGGTACCACGGCGCCAACCTGCTCCACCGCGCCGAGGCCTCGATCGTCGTGGCCCTGTACCGCCGTCTGCGAGACGCCGACTTCCCTGCGGGTGAAGCTCTCGTCGGCGCCTACCGCCACTACGTCGGCATCTGCCAGCCGCCGCACCGCATCAGCTTCGACCGCGCCTTCGATCTGGCCGCGCACACGGACGGTCTGTGGCTCACCGACACGAGGAGCTTCTCGCTCGTCACCTGCCCGACCTGCCACAGCGAGTTCCTGGCGGCCTTCGGCTCCGTGGCGCGGTCGAACGACCACTGCCCGTTCTGCAAGCTGGTGCAGCGGTACGGCACGGACCCGCGGGTGCAGGGGGCGTTTCCGGTGCAGCCGCTGGCTGCGCCGAGTGCGGAGCAGCTGGGGATGCTCATCCTGCTGCAGCGTTCCTTTGGCTCGTCGACGGGGCAGGCTGGAACGTCCTCGGCGAGCGAAAGCCAGCCGTGAGCCAATCGGTTCGCAGCAGGACCTTCCCTGTCGGATGGCGATGCGAGATACAGAGGAAGCAATTCCGATCTGGCGTGGACGGCACAGCGTCCTACTTGCATCAGAAGCGGATGCCGCCGGACTTCGGTGTCGCAAACTGGTCCGGCTCCTTGCCCAGCGGGAAAGCGACAACGTACAGAACGCTTACCGGCATCGGCTTGGCATCGGGGTCGGTTCCCCACTTCACCTGCATCTTGCGTTCGGCATAGCGCAATGACACGCCGAGCGCCTTCAGGCCATCGATGCGGGACTGCAGTTCGTCGTACACCTCGAACTTGGTCGACTCGGTGTAGAGGTCCGCGCAGTCACGGTACTCCCTGAAGTAGTCCACCAATCCGGCGAACGCCTCGTCCGCCTCCCGCTCGAGCTCGCACCCAGGCTCCGACAGATCCATCATGTGAGCTTCGGTGAGCTTGGCCAACTGCTTCCCCGTCGTCAGCGGGAGTGCAGTCAAGGTGACGTGTTCGCGATCGAACTTTGCCTTCTGTGCCTTGAGCTCCTCTTCCGTCGGGATCGCGAAAGGCTTGTTCAGTACATCCAGATCCTCGAACTCGAACGCACCGGCCAGAGCCCTTCGCGTGTCCAGGCTGGCCGCCAGGCCCTGTTCGACCCGCTGGATCGTGCGGACGTTGAGCCCGGAGATTTCAGCCAACTGCTCCTGAGACCACTGGCGCATCTCCCGGAAGAGCCGCACGCACAGGCCGAGTTCGGCCGGGGTCAGCAGGCGAGCGGTCGTCACTCTTTCGGCGGTGTCAATCACAAGGTTCTCCATGGTAGGACATCGATGGCATGCAGTATCGAAAGCACCGACGGCGCTGACCACGACAGCTGCCCGACAGCAGCCCGCCATGGCGGTGTATGAACGCGGACGACGCACGCCCGATGTCGACCGCCAGCGATGTCGGATCAGGCCTGCCGCCGACGCCTGGTGTCGAAAGCCGTGCCCGAGAGTGATCCTTTCAGGTGACGGCGTTCAACCGTGTCCATCAACATGGCCGCGGGTGCACGCCTGCAATCGCCATGCTTTCGTCAGCTTCCCACGGAGCCTTTCCAGCGTCCGACCCGGGCTTCGCCGCCCTGCCCGTCCCTGACGTGCTGGCATCGGCCGACGGCCTCGTCAGCCGCATCCGCCTGTGCTTCGGCCTGTCCCGCGACACCTTCGACGCCGAGGTGCAGCCGCTGCTTCAGCGCTATGCCGGCTACGTCCACCTGCTGCCGGCCACCGCCGACAACTACTTCAGCTCACCTGCTGGCCTGCTGAACCTCGGGCTGGAGGTCGCGTTCTACAGCCTGCAAGGCACCGACGCGCACATCTTCTCCGGACGATCGACGATCTCGGCGCGCCGCCAGCTTGAACCGCGCTGGCGCCTGGCCACCTTCATCGGTGGCCTGTGCTGCGAACTGCACCGGGTGCTCAGCCACCTGATCGTGACCGACGAGGCGGGTGGCGAGTGGCCGCAGTTCCTCGTCCCCCTGGGCGACTGGCTGGCATCGCGCAGTGCTACTCGCTACTTCGTTCGCTGGCGGCCGAACGCCACCGAGTCGCGCGGCCTGGGCGTGTTCGCACTGCCCCTGGTCATCCCGGGAGCCACGCTCCAGTACCTGGCGCAGGACAACAGCATCATCGTCCCGCACCTCCTGTCCAGCATCAGCGGGCAGCCGGTATACCGTGACCACAACGTCCTCGACGCTCTGGTGCGTCGATCGCTCGCGCTGGTGGTCGACCGGAACCTGCAGGCCAACGCCGATCGCTACGGTGTGCCTCAGTTCGGCTCGCACCTTGAGCGGTACCTGGTCGACGCCATGCGTCGCCTGGCATCCGGCAGTCCCAGCTGGTTCCCGAATCGGGAGAAGTCGCGCGCCTGGCTGGGGTCCGATGGGCTGTTCCTGCTGTGGCCGCAGGCGGCCCACGATGTCCAGGCACTCCTCGAAGCCGATCAGCTGGCCGGCATCCCGAAGGCGCCTGAGACGATGCTCGATCTGCTTCTGGAGGCCGGGGTCTTCGTGCAGCAGCCGGACGGTGCCTCGACTTGGTTCGTCCTGCCGCCTGAGTTGAAGACCGCCGCGGAGGCTGTGAAGCTGGCATCGCCGGCGATCCTGCTGAACGGTGTCACGCCGCCGGCCGAGCCATTGACCATCTCGTTGGTCTGCCCACCTGGCGCCATGCGGACCACACAGAAGACGCCAGCGACTGCACCGGCGCCAGCCCCCGTACCGCCGCCCGGCACCCAGTTCTCATTGCTCGACGCCACCGATGTGGCCACTTCACCGGCAGCTCGCACGTCCCCGCCGCCAGCCTCGCAGACCCCGGCACCGCCCTCCGCTGTCGTCGCCGACCTCGCAGTCCAGTCGCCGCCCCCTCCGCCCTCCCCTCCGCCCTCCCCGTCGCAGGCCGCGGCGCCCACCTTAAAGCTGAACGCGCCCATGCGCCTGAACCCGGCCGTGCGCGATGCCCTCGCGGCCATCGTCAGCACCCTCAATGGGCCCGGCAGCGCTGCGGCCGCCGCACCTGTCGCGGCCGGCCTGTTCGTGCCGCTGGCTGAACTGGAACGGCGTGGCGTGCAGCCCGCGCTGGCGGGTCGGGCGCTGGCCGATGTCGGCCTGCTGGTACATGCCGGACGGGATGGCCCGGCCACCGTCACGGCCGACTTCCGCGGCGAGCCGACCATCGGGCTGGTCGTTGCCCCAGCCTGCATCGATGGTTTCGACCCTGCCGCCTTCGAGCCGGCCGCGCACGAGGAGCCCTGACATGCTGATGCGCCGCTACGAGATGCCCTGGCGGCGCGCCTACGAGGTGTACGCCGCCGCCGTCTGGGCATCCGCCCTGCTGTTCTTCGCAGTCACCGGCGGACTGGGCCTCCTCCCGCGACAGCTCGCACTCCCGCTCGCCGCTTTCTGCCTGGCGATGGGCGTCCTGCGGCTGGCGCAGGGCGTTCACACCCTGGTGCTGCGCGCCTCGCTCTCCGGCCGCGGCATCCAGGTGCTGAGCACACGGGCCGTCGCCCGCTGGACGGAGAAGCCTGACGCGGTGTTCCTGGGCTTTGGCTTCGAGTGGAGGCCCGTCCACTCGCAGCGTCTCTACGAACTGGCCAAGGTCGACTACCGCGAGTTCACCGTGTCGCCCCGCCTGCTTCAGGTGCTGGGCTACGACGCACGCCCGCAACCCGATGCAGAGATCGGCCTGCCCTACATCCATGGCGTCGAGCCACGCGAGGTGGCCCTGCACCGGCCGCTGCAGAACTTCGAAGGCGGCACCTTGCTGGTGGGCACCACCCAGTCCGGCAAGGGCGTGGCGCTGGCCAACCTGGTGACGCAGGCCGTGCGTCGCGGCGACGTGGTCATCGTCATCGACCCCAAGAACAGCCGCCGCCTGAAGCGTGTCACCCAGCGCGCCTGCGAGGACTGGCGCGAGCCCGACACCTTCCTCGAGTTCCACCCCGCCTTCCCTGAAGCCGGCGTGCGCCTGGACTTCACCTTCAACTGGCAGAAGCCCACCGAAATCGCGTCGCGGATCCAGTCGATCATGCCGCCGGACACGGCCGGCGCCTTCTCCGCCTTCGGCTGGGATGCCGTGAACGTGGTCGTGCAGGGGCTGGTGGAACTGGAGGAGCGGCCCAACCTGGTCAAGCTCACCAAGTACATCGAGGGCGGCATCGAGCCCGTGCTGGAAGCGACGCTGCGCCGCTTCTACGAGCGGCTGCTCGGCGGCGGCTGGCGCGACCAGCCGGAAATGAAGAAGCTGCTGCACGACGCGCACCGCGGCAACATGAAGCGTCCGTCGGAGGCAGCCAGTGCGGACCTGCTGGCCATGGTCGCCTTCTACGAACACCACGTCCCGCAGTCGCAGCGCAGCAAGGTGCTCGACGCCCAGGTGCGCACCTTCCGTCACAACCGCGAGCACTACCAGAAGATCACCGCCAACCTGCTGCCGGTGCTGTCGATGCTGACATCTGGCGACCTCGGCCGCAGCCTGTCGCCCGACCCCTTCGACGGTGGTGATGCGAGGCCGATCATGAATTTCGAGAAGATCGAGCGCGCCGGCCACGTGCTGTACATGTGCCTGGATTCCCTGCCCGACCCGTCGGTCGCCACGGCCATCGGCGCATTGGCCCTGGCCGACCTGGCCGCGCGTGCGGGCATGCGCTACAACCTGGGCGGCTACCGGCGCATCTCGCTCTTCGTGGACGAGGTGTCGAACGTCATCAACCAGCCGCTGATCGAGATCCTGAACAAGGGCGCCGAGGGTGGCATCTTCACCACCTGCGCCATGCAGACGCTGGCCGACCTGGCCAAGCGGCTGGGCAGCGAAGACGCGGCGCGCATGGCGCTGGGCAACCTGAACAACCTGATCGCGCTGCGCTCCAAGGACCGGCCGACGCAGGACTTCGTGGTCGAGACCTTCGGCAAGACCGCGATCCACTCGGTGCGCGTGGGCCTGAGCAGCGGCGCCGACGCCCACCTGGGCGACTTCTCGTCGAGCTACTCGACGCAGCTCACCGAGAGCTTCGAGGAGATGGTGCCGGCCGACGTGCTGGGCAAGCTGCCCAACCTGCAGTACTTCGCCTCGGTGTCGGGCGGGCGGATCATCAAGGGGCGGTTTCCGATCCTCGACCCGGATGCGGATGAGCCCAGACCAGCACGGGCTGCGCCACCGAAGGCGATCCGGACTCCAGCTGGAATGACGGGGCAACCGTCGTGATCCGCGTCGTCAGCATCGCCGCTCTGCTCAGCCTGCTGGTACTGGTGCTCTACCTGCCCTCGGCGCATCCGCCGGAACGGTTCCTGGCGCAGATTCGAAGCGAGCACCAGGCGATGGAAGAGATTTGGGGCGAGACGCCCGCGCTGCGGATCCTTGACCGAGCGCTGGGCCTCCAGGGCGCGGCACGAGAGGCAACGCCCATTCCCCCGACCGCCGGCGCGTCGGCGGCCAGCGGTGTGGACGGCGCCGTGGCGCGGGAGATGGCTTCCGTCAACCAGCGGCTGTTCGGAAACAGCTACTTCCGCGCGATCGACGCGCTGGTACTCCTCGCCGCGTTTCGTGCATCGGCCATGATCGAGTGGCTGCCATGGTTGGCAGTGGCTGCATTGGCGTCCCTAGTCGACGGCGGCATCGTCCGGCTGATCAAGGCCAAGGAGTTCAGGCACCACGACCCCGAGCTCTTTGCGCTGTTCGCAGGCTTGGCCATCACCGCTGCGTGCGCCACCGTCGTGGCGCTCGTCATTCCAGTGACGATGCCGCCGCTGCTGATACCGGTCGTGCCCATTGGTGTCGCAGCGCTGGCAGCCCTGGCGCTGGCCCACTTCCACCGCCGGGCTTAGCCCCTCGGCTTGACGGCTGCCGTGCGAACGACCTCTTCGCCCCGCGCAATCATGCGGTTGATGAAGTCGGGCTCTGGCGACGTCTTGGCGCGCCACTCGGCTGAGTTGATGCGTTTCAAGTGACCGGTGATCGTCGCTGCAATTCGCCGCGCGTCCGTCTCAGACCACCAACTCGAGAGCGCCTGCGGCAGCGCATCAGCCGAAGAGATCTCAGTGCCACAGTCGAACAGCAGCTTCGCCATCAAGCGCAGGTGCCGGTCGAAGCTGGCAAACAGGAACCGTGGCCGCCCGTCGGGCCCAGCTTCGTTCACCTTGCGGACAAACTCGCTCAGGTGCGTCAGATCCCAAGCCGCATTGCGGGCCCCTGCGATCGCTGCCTCGCGATCGGAAGAGTTCTTGTCCTTGAAGACCCGGCGCTTCGGCGGAGAGTTGGGTGCGAAGTAGACGCTGGCCAGGATGGCCGCGGGCCCGCCGAACATGAAGTCGTCCGTCATCCAGTCGAGCAGGCGTAACACTCGCTCGATCGGCCTCAGATCCTGCAACTCGAGTTCCATGACCTTCAACGCAATGATGTAGTTCCGGTTCCATCGCCTGAGTGGCTTGGCGAGGTCGCGCTTTGGAACCTCGTGCGGTGGACCTGGCGCGCGCAGTTGATCCGTACGGCCCAGAGCGACATCCAACACATCGTGGACCCTGGCGTTGTCGGCGGACCGAAACCAACCCAGTTCGTCCCACGCTGCCTCGTTGCCAGCCGTATGCGCAAGCTCGTGGAAGGCCACCGACGGCTCAATCTCGATGTCGAGGCACTGCGCAAACGCGAGAAGGCCGGCAGCCGTTCGGACCTGCTGATCCGCCTCCACACGGCGGCCGCGCGCCAGCTGTGCCATCCGGGACACCACGTTCCGGTCGGGGATCAGGATGGTCTTCGATCGCTCGATGTGCTGGTCGTAGAAGAACCCGTCAGGGTGAAACAGGCCAACCGGGGGCGGCACGTACCCCGGCACACACACCTCGGCGGCAGCCAGGCGCTCGCTCAGCGCATACTGGTCCGCCAAGGGGTAGTCAGGCGGAAACTTCAGCAGCATGCTGAAGTCCTCGTCCGCGTCTTGCATCCTTCCGCCTCCCGCTGAATCGCTCGTGGCTACTGCCGCAGCAGGTCTTCAGCCATTCCATCTAGCCGCGCCTTGACGGCACGCCAGTCCGGCATGTGCCGGTCCAGGAGCCGGTAGAACCTGGGGCTGTGGTCATGGCTGGCCAAGTGGCACAGCTCATGGAGTACGACGTAGTCGATGCAGTCCCTCGGCGCCTGGACCAGGGCCGGGTGCAGCGTGACGCGTCCGCGCGGTGAGCAACTGCCCCACTGCACACGCATCCACTGCAGGCGCATGGGCGGCGGCCCCTTCACCCAGCGCAGTCCAGCGGCGATGGTGTTCAGGCGTTCCCGCAGCACTTCGCTGGCCCGCTGGCGAAGCCATGCGGACATCTCCGATCGCACGTCCGATGCGTCGCGGCGCTGGACGGTAACCTCCAGAAAGCCGCCGCGCAGCCGGCAGGACGCCGCTGCCGCGGGATCCACCGTGACGCGCAGCCGGTGGCGGCGACCGAGGTAGTGCACCGTCTCACCGCTGGTGTAGTCGCGGCGGCGAACATGTTCCAGCCGGGCCCTGGCCTGAGCCACATGCCGCGCAATCCACGCGGCGCGCTTCTTGACTGCCTGCGCCACGGCGGCATGCGTGGCGCCTTCAGGCGCATCGACCAGGACGCGCCCGCTGGACTCCACATGAATGGCCACCTTCGATGGCAGGCGCTGCGGCTGCAAGCGCAGTGCGTAGGCGATGACATCCTCGCCATAACGAACGCTGAATCGGCCGGCCTTCGCGAGCTCGTCGGCCACTGCGTCGGTCATGGCGCCTTCCCCAGACCCAGGCGGGCGATCTGCACGATCTGCTCGACAGCCTCCTTGGCCCGGTCCAGCCCGAGCTTGCCGAACAGCAGCGGCAGCAGGCCCTTGCGGATAGCAGCCTCGATGCTCTGCGGGCTGAGCGAGTTCTCGGCCACGGCAGTTCTAACGACTTCGTCGATCTCCAGAGCCTGCGCCACCAGGGTCTGGCGGGCCGCGTCGTTCATCGCCTCCACGGCACCCTCCCCCAGCACAAGGCGCAGAACGCCAAAGTAGGCCCGGGCGTGTGGCTTATCCGCCAACAGGTCTGGCGTGCCGGGCGGCTGGCGCGACGTCACTTGCTCCTCGAAGTCCTTGAACAGCGCGTACTGCTTGAGCGGGTGGTCGAACATCGCCTCGGCTTCGGCGATCGCCTGGCGCAGCAGTTCACCGAACACCTTCTGTGCGTACGGGTCGTCGGCCAGGTCCTGCTCGATGGTCTTGCGCAGCCGGGTTCGGATCAGATCGGTCTCGTTGCGCGTCTTCTCCTCCGACCAGTCCTTCGGGTCCTCGGCCTGGCCCAGCTGGTGCACCAGATACACCCCCTCGGGTTCGCGAATTTCCTTGCCGATCACCTGCTTGTCGACCAGCTTGCGGATCTGCTCTTCGTAGGCGCTGTAGTCCACCACTTCCATAGCGTCTCGGCGGGCCGTTGTGCGCAGCTCGGTGAAGAAGCGCAGGTCGGCCTTGTAGCGGGCAATCTGCGCTTCAGAGAAGCTCTTGTCTTCGAAGAAGCTGCGGCTCGACAGCGCCGTCTGCAGGCACAGGCCGAAGGCCGTCACCGCGGCGTAGAAGTCGTCGCGCAGCTTCTGCCGCTCGTCGTACTCCTCCCCGTCCGGTGCTTTCACGAACCTGGGCGTCAGCACCTGTCGGAACTGCTCCCGGTCCAGCTTGTTGGCCACACCCTTGAAGAACGACCACATGCGGTCGTGAAGCCCGGGCAGGCGCTTGTATTCGGTGTCGACGTTGCGGTAGAGCCCCTCGATGTCGGCCACATCGAAGCCGCCCTGGGTGCGGGTCTCCAGATCCTGGTAGGCGCGGATCGCCGTATCCAGCTCTTTCAGGATGCCTCGGTAGTCCACCAGCACGCCATAGCGCTTGTCGTCGTGCAGTCGGTTCACGCGGGCCACGGCCTGGATCAGGTTGTGGCCCTTCAGCGGCTTGTCGATGTACAGCACCGTGTTGCGGGGCTCGTCGAATCCGGTGAGCAGCTTGTCCACCACGATCAGCAGGTCAGGCCCGTCGTCGATGCCGAAGTCGGCCACCACCTGCTTCTCGTAGGTCTCGGCGTCCAGACCATGGGCCAGCACCGTCTGCTTCCACCACTTCTGCACCTCGGGCAGTTTGTCCTCATCCACCTCGGCGTTGCCCTCGCGCGTGTCGGGTGGCGAAATGACGATGGCGCTGGTGACGAGGCCCGTGTCGTCCAGCGCCTGCTTGTAGCGAATGGCGTCGAGCTTACTGTCGGTGGCCACTTGCCCCTTCAGGCCCAACTCCAGCTTCTTGATGTTCTCGCTGAAGTGGGTGGCGATGTCCCACGCGATCAGTTCGATGCGGCCCGCCGCGCCGTAGATGGCGCCCTTCTTCGCGAACTTCTTCTTCAGGTCGCCACGCTGCGCGTCGCTGAGGCCCGCGGTGATCTTGTCGAACCAGCGATTGACTGCCTCCTCATTGATGGTCAACTCGGGCACGCGCTCTTCGTACAGCAGCGGCGCCACCGTTTCATCTTCCACGGCCCGTTGCATGGTGTAGGCATGCACGATGGAGCCGAACTTGTTCGACGTCTTCTCGTCCTTCAGCAGCGGCGTGCCGGTAAAGGCGATGTAGGCCGCACGCGGCAGCGCCTTCTTCATGCGCTCGTGCGTCTCGCCGCCGTGGCTGCGGTGGCCTTCATCCACCAGCACGATCAGGTTGGCCGAGGCGTTGCGGCACTCTGGCAGCTTGGACGCCGAGTTGAACTTGTGCACCAGCGTGAACGTGATGCGCTCGGTGCCGCTGCCGATGCGGCGCGCCAGGTCGCGGCCGGTCATCGCGCGGCTCTTCTCGCCATCCTTCAGCGATGCGATGGCCGACCCGAACGCGCCGCCCGAGATGAAGTTGCGCGACAGCTGGCCTTCCAGGTCCACCCGATCAGTCACCACCACCACGCGGCACTCGGCCAACGAATCAACCAGCAGCAGCGCCTTGGTCAGGAACACCATCGTGAAGCTCTTGCCCGAGCCCGTGGTGTGCCACACCACGCCGCCCTCGCGCCCGCCATCCGGCCGCAGTTGCTGAATGCGCGCCAGCAGTGCCCGGATGCCGAAGAACTGCTGGTAGCGGGCCACGATCTTGCCGACCTTGCGGTCGAACAGCACGTAGCTGCGCAGGAACTCCAGCAGCCGGCTCGGCGTGAGCAGGCTGACCAGCAGGCGGTCCTGATCGGTGGGCTCCATGGGTTGCGCCCACAGCGCATCGAAGTAGCTGGTGAGGGCGGCAGGCTTGCCCTCGAACAAGCGGGCACGCACGGCCGCGGGCAGCGTGGCGTTCTTGACTGATGCGTGGTGCGCCGCGTCGAACTCTTCCTCCCGCCAGCGGGCCCAGAACTTGGCGGCGGTGCCAGTGGTGCCATAGCGCCCCTCGGTCTGGCTCACGGCCAGCAGCAGCTGGGCGTAGCCGAAGAGCTGCGGAATCTCGTCGGGCCGCTGGTTGCGCAGGTGCTGGCTGACGCCCTCGGTCACCATTGACTTGCCGGCGTGCGTGGACTCCGGACGCTTGGCTTCGATGACCACCAGCGGCAGCCCATTGACGAAGCACACCACGTCCGGCGTGCGGTGATGCGTGCCCTGGGCAGAGAGCACCTCCATCTCTTCGGTCACGTCCCAGCGATTGGCGGCCGGGTCAGCCCAGTCGATCACCGGAATCGTCGGCTGGTGCTTCTTGCCGTCGGGCATGAACTCGGTGACCGTGATGCCCAGCGCCAGCTTGCCGTAAAGCCGTTCGTTGGCCGGAAGCAGCCCTTCGATCAGGCTCAGCGCGGACAACTCACGCACGATCTGTTCGATGCCGCTGCTGGACAGCGAGTACGACTGGCCCTTGTACTCGTAGCGGCGACTCTGCAGCACCTCGACCAGACGCGACCGCAGAATTACCTCGCGCGTGCTGCCGCGCATCGCGAGCGCTTGCGCTGTGGTCAGGAAGTTCCAGCCGAGGTTGCACAGTAGGTGCAACGCCGGAAGGTGAGCGGCAAACCGCTCCCTTGAGTTCGGAGCCTGGGCGGTCATTGAGCAGCCTCACCGAGCGATACACGCACACGGCGCTTGCCCGCCAGCAGCTGGGCCATAAGGGCGGCCTTCTCGCCCTTTAGCACCTCTACATGACGCATCGCTTCTAGGTTGAGGCGCTCCGCAGCCGTCAGCCTGTCGACAATCATCTGTTGATCTTCTATCGACTGCGGAATGTAGATTCTTTCTCCAAGAAACACATCGATATCGAATGTCATCTTCTCGATGTGAACTCCGTGGCTGCAACGGTAGGCGAGACGATACATCGCAGTCGTCTTGGAAAGACAGCCAATGTAGTCAAGCAGATAACGACCCTCGTTGGCGGACCGGAATGTTAGGTACGAGTCAGAGGCAAACATGCCATCCAAATCGACTGGAACGACTCCCATCGCACCGTGAACCACCTGCATCTTCGAAACAACGAAATCCCCCGCCCGAACAACATTGAGCTTCTTTGTCAGGATCTCGCTGCCCATCAAGGTCTCTCGATGAACAACTCCTTCCGATCGACGGCGAACGCTAATCAAGGGATAGGCCAGTTCATCGTTCCACTCAGTTTTGCGTCGAACCTCCCGCAAGACCTCTCCAATGCGAACATGCGCCCATTGAACAGTCGTGTTCGACAATGGCGAAAGCAGCTGGTTTCGAAGCCCTGAAATTAGAACGCGCCCGTTTTCGGCGATGCGTTCGGCGTTGGTGACTGCTTCGTCCCAAACCGAAAGAATCTGAGCGATCTTCGCTTGTTCTTTCTGCGGTGCGACTGGCACTGGAATCTGCTTCAGGAGGCCCGCATTCAGGTGCGAAAGACCCCCAGAATATCCGGCATCTCGAATCTCGTCGTACTTCCAGGACAGGAATTGAAAGTAGAAGTCCGGGTCGTGCCCCTCGTGCAGCAGAATCGCCGCTGAGTTCTGGTTCGTACTGGCCTCGATGGCCAGTTTCGCCACTTGCCCGCGAGTCTTGCCTTGCCCGTACATCGCCATTAACAACGTACCTGGTGGAAACAGCTTGGCCGACGAGTTCTTGAGGCCTGCTTCAGTAATCTTCTCGTTCGTGTCAGTGATGGTGTTGAACTGGATCTCTCCCGTAGTCACCCAGGGGACCGAGCCGCCCCAGTAGCTCGGCTCGGAACGATCCGGCGTACCACCGGACGTGATGCGGGCGATCGCGCCCAACGTGCTTCGGCGCCATCCCTCAGGCAGCATCGCCCTTCCCCTTCTTCTTCGTAAGCCGCTTCGCCACCTGCCCCAGTTCCTCCACACCGGCCTCGTCAGCCGAAGGCGCCTCCAGCACACGCGCGGCGTACGCCTCGCCCTCGGCCTCCAGCGTCGCCCGACGCTGCGCCGCAAAGCGCTCGTACTGTCCCTCCGCATGCGCCACTGCATCCTTGTGCGACACGGTTCCCGCACCTGTCAGCACCTGGCGCTCGTTGAAGTTCAGGAAGGCGTCCAGGCGCTCGGCCCAGTCCTTCAGGAAGATCTCCTTGCGCCGCAGCGCCTGGTCTTCTGCGAAGTCCAGCCACATCGTGACGATGCGGTTCAGCTCCCCGATCTCGGCTTCGCGCAGGTAGTTCTTCGCCGTGCCCACGTCGGCCTTGGTGACCTGCGCACCCTTCCAGGTGCTGAGGCCCATGTGGGGCTGTGAGGCATCGGCGCGGCGCAGGATGAGCTCGGGTGCGGTCTGGCCATGCACCGCGTAGTGGAGCTTGTTCTGGATCACCTTGAAGAAGCGCGTGGTCTCCGGCAGCGAGGGTACGTAGTCCGCCGCCATCGCGAAGATCTCGCGCACACGCAGGTACATCCGCCGCTCGCTGGCACGGATGTCGCGGATGCGGTCGAGCAGTTCGTCGAAGTGGTCGCGCGCGGCCTTGTCACCCACGGGCGGGTTCTTCAACCGCTCGTCGTCCAGCACGAAGCCCTTGACGAGGTACTCGCGCAGATGCGTGGTGGCCCATTGGCGAAACTGTGTGCCCCGGGGTGACTTCACCCGATAGCCGACGGCCAGGATCATGTCCAGGTTGAATAGCTGAGTGCGGTACCGCTTGCCATCGGCGGCAGTTGTCAAGTCGGACTTGACAACTCGATCTGCGGTCAGTTCGCCCTCCCTGAGAACGTTCCGGACATGGAGACTGACGTTCTGCTTGGTTGTCTGAAACAGCTGGGCAAGTTCCAGCTGCGTCAGCCAGACCGTCCCTTGGGAAACCCGCAGGTAGAGGCGTGCCGTTCCATCATCCGCCTGATACAGGACGAGCTTTCCTCGCTCTTGGCTGGCGTCGCCGGTCATGACACTCCCTCACGGTTTCCGATCCCAACCTTCAGGATCTCGTTAAGCGCCTCGATTTCTCTGCCTACAGAGACCCGAACGAATCTGGCTCCAAGGGCGCGTTCAAGTGCAGCCTGCCGCTCCGCGTCAGCCCGCAGCCGCCGAGTCGAACCGTGGTGGCGCTCGTCGTACTCGATCGCCAGCCGCCACTCTGGAATGAAGAAGTCGATGAAGTGCGGCGGCAGATGATGTTGGGGCAGGACAGTGACGATTCCATCCAAGGCACCGAGCAGAAGCTCGCCGAAAGCTCGCTCCTTGATGGGGGCGATCCGGTATGTCGACTTTTCGATCTCGCGCTCCTTGACCAGGTCCAGGAGCCAGCCCAGCTGATCGAACCGCTGACTCCGAACAGCGATCGCATGAGCCACTTCGAACGGGTAGTGCCTGATCAGCCTCTTGACCGTGCGCGCACCTTCGGCCTGATCGATGGCGTAAGCCGCACCAGAAGTCGGCTGTCCGGCCTCCTGCAAGTCGCGGATGTGGATCTGGACGTTCTGCTTGGTTACACCGAAAAGTGCCGCCAGCGTCTTCTGCGAGAACCACAGGTCGCCCTTCGCCTCGATTACGTGGAGGTTCATGGAGTCGACAGGCTTCCAAACGATTGACTTCACAGGGCCGACCTACTCATAGCCCAGCTCCTTCAGGTACACGTCCATCTGCGCTTCCAGCCGCGCCAGCTCGGCCTTCAGCTGCTCGCGCTCGCGCCGCACGGCCATCAGGTCGATCTCGGCTTCTTCCTCGAAGGTGTCGACGTAGCGCGGGATGTTCAGGTTGAAGTCGTTCTCGGCAATCTCGGCCGGCGTGGCCAGGTGGGCATAGCGCGCCACGGGCTGGCGGGCGGCGGCGGTGTCCAGGATGCGCTGCAGGTCGGCCTCGCGCAGCACGTTCTGGTTCTTGCCGGCCTCGAAGTCGCGGCTGGCGTCGATGAACAGCACCTTGTCGTCGGCCTTGGTCTTGCGGAAGATCAGCACGGCGGCCGGGATGCCGGTGCCGTAGAACAGCTTCTCGGGCAGGCCGATCACCACGTCCAGCAGGTTCTCCTCGATCAGCTTCTGGCGGATGCGCCCCTCGGCGGCACCGCGGAACAGCACGCCATGCGGCACCACCACGGCCATGCGGCCGGAGCCGGGCTTCATGGTCTCGACCATGTGCAGGATGAAGGCGTAGTCGCCCTTGGTACGCGGCGGCAGGCCGCGGCGGAAGCGGCTGAACTTGTCGGCCTCGGCGCCTTCGAAGCCCCACTTCTCCAGGCTGAAGGGCGGGTTGGCCACGACGATGTCGAAGTGCTTCAGCGTGGTGCCGCTGGCCCCTCCGTCCAGCAGCTTGGGGTTGCGGATGGTGTCACCCCACTCGATGCGGTGGTTGTCCTCGCCGTGCAGGAACATGTTCATCTTGGCCAGCGCCCAGGTGCTGCCGATGGCTTCCTGCCCGTACAGCGCGTACTTGCGCGCGCCGGTGCGCTGGCGGATGAGCCGGCCGCACTTCATCAGCAGCGAGCCTGAGCCGCAGGTGGGGTCGCAGATCTCGTCGCCCGGCTGCGGGTCCATCAGGCGCGCCATCAACGTGGACACCTCGGGCGGCGTGTAGAACTCGCCCGCCTTCTTGCCGCTGGTGGAGGCGAAGTTCTTGATCAGGAACTCGTAGGCGTTGCCGATCACGTCGAGCTGGCCGACGCGGCTCTCGCGGAGGTTCAGCTCGGGCTTGGCGAAGTCTTCCAGCAGGTGGCGCAGGATGTCGTTCTTCTGCTGCTCGTCGCCCAGCTTGTTGCTGTTGAAGCTGATGTCCTGGAACACATCACGCAGCTTGCCCAGGTTGGCCTCTTCGATGGCGTGCAGTGCCTTGTCGATGCGCTCGCCGTTGCCGGGCGTGTGCCGCAGCGCGTGCAGCGCGTAGAAGCTGGCGCTGGCCGGCAACACGAAGCGCTCGTTCTTCAGCATCTCGGCGATCAGCTCGGGGTGGTCTCCGTACTGGGCCTTGTAGTGGTCGTAGTGGTCCTGCCAGACGTCGGAGACGTACTTGAGGAACAGCATCGTCAGGACGTAGTCCTTGTAGATGCTCGGGTCCACGGTGCCGCGGAAGGTGTCGCAGGCGGCCCAGACAGCGGCGTTGATGTCGTCCTGGCTCACGGCGGCCTGGGGGGTGGCGAGGTCGTTCATGCGGTGTCCTGCGGTCAATGTGAGCCGGCATCAGCACCCAGGTCTTCGGCGATGGCCTGGAGCTGCTGTTCGCGGTTGTGGATGAGGCGCTGCAGCGCTAGCCGCTCCTGCGCCGCCAGGCCGGCCAGCGCGACGATGCGGCGCTGCTCGGCGATGGGGGGAAGGGCCAGGACCAACTGCTCCAGCACTGCGCGGCGGATGCTGAGCAGGCTGCTGCCCTCGGCGGCCTGCAACAACTGACGCTGACACGGCATCTGGTTGATCTGCCAAGCCAGGAACTCCGGGTCGAGCGCGGCCTCGCGCCTGACCCTGAGGTGGAAGAAGGCCGGCACACACACGGCGTTGGGCAAGGCAGCGGCGACACAGGCCGCATAGAACCGGGCGCCCTTGCCGGCGAAGAGGATGTCGCCATCAACGATCCAGTCCGGCTGCTTGCGGCCGGCCAGCCGTGTGCGTATGACGCCTGACCACTCGACGCCCAGGTCGGGGCTGACGTCCTTCATCTGAATCACATGCACATCGCCATCGGGCACCTCTTCGACCGTCGTGCGAAAGGGGTAGCCCGCCTGGAGCTGGGCCACCTCGGCAAGCACGGTTCTGAGTGCATCTAACGGCATACCGTCATCGTAACGCACATTCCAAGCCGTCCGCAAGTGCAGTTTGGTCCAAGATGCACGGAAACTCGACAGACCGCCACGTTCGCGCACACGGCCCGCGGCCACGAGGGTTCGACTCCAGACCCCGAAACCCCCCTCGCAAACGCGCCATTCCGCGGCGCCGCGGCAGCGGCCGGCTCCTACCCTTTCGGTCACGCGCTCGACAGAGCACGGCCTTCAGATCCTGAAGCCACCGAACGAGGACCGCGCCATGTACTCTGCATTGCCCGCTGCCCGCTGCGACGTCGCCACCCAGGCTGGCCAGGCCGGCTCCGGCACCCACGACAGCGAACACCCGGAGACCATCGAGACCCGGCTCTGGCTCGAGGAGCACGACTGGCTGTTCACGGTGCTGCGCAGCGAGGGCAACGTCTCGCCGACCTTCCGCTTCCCGGACCTCATCAGCGCCTGTGTGTCGCTGGTCTTCCTGCACGATGACGCGCCAGCGCGGATCTTCGACTTCCTGGGCACGCAACTGGTGCTGCGCCCGCCGTTGACGCCCAGGCGCCGCGAGTCGATGTGGCGCCCGCAGTACGAGCTGCTGCTGGCCGTGCAGCGCTCGCCGGCCAACCGCCATCCGAACCCCAAGTTCCAGCTCGACCAGCTGACTACGGCCTGCGTGGCCCTGTGCCGCCAGCACGAGGGCGCCGACACGCTGGTGCTGCGCCAGGCCCGGCTGAACATGGCCGACCGAGCCGCGCGCGGGCGCCCATTCCGCCCCGGATGAGGCGAAAGGTGACGGCGCGGTGGTGCTGGGGTTTCGCACCACACGCGCCGCAGGTCGCCTCCCCGTAGACCCGCTCTCAATACTCGCTCAATACCCGCTCCACACCCGCTTCCGACCCTGACCGGTTCGCCGGTCCGCACCCGTCGCTCGACGCCCCGCACTCGGCCACGCCTGGCCGACAGGAACGGCGTCGCCTTGTCCACAAAGACGTCTCGGGTCGATCCATGCAGGTGCCGCTGTTGTTCCCCGCGCGAAGGTCGTTGACCAGGCCGATGCCAGGACCCTGGCTGCTGGCAGCGCTCGCCACCGGCTGGGCGCCCTTGCAGGCCCAAGTCTGCTGGGAGCAGGCGGCGCAGCGCTACGGGCTGTCGCCCCACCTGCTGGTCGCGGTGGCGCGTGTCGAGTCCAACCTCGACCCGCGCGCCGTGAACCGATCGCATCTGCAGCGCACGGGCTCCTACGACATCGGGCTCATGCAGATCAACAGCTCCCACCTTCCGACGCTCGCGCGGCATGGCATCAGCGAGGCGCAGCTCTACGACCCGTGCACGAACATCCACGTCGGCGCGTGGCTGCTGGCCGACGCATTCGCTCGGCACGGCGTCTCCTGGAACGCCGTCGGCGCCTACAACGCCGCCTGCAGCCAGCTCAAGGGCGAGGCCTGCACGGCGGCGCGTGCCGGCTACGCCTGGAAGGTCTACCGCCGGCTGCCTTCCGCCGGCGGTGCGGCCACACGCCCCGTTGCGGCGACGTCGCAGCCGCCTTTGCAGGCGGCGCAATCGGCGCCCATCCTCCTGGCTGCGAGGGTGGCGCCATGACGCGACATGCGCTTCGGCTTCTGGCCGTGCCTGTGCTCGCGGTGACGGCCGTTGGCGCCGCGTCGTCGTGCAGCACACCCCGAACTGGCGCCCTCCCTTCACGGCCAGAGGTCGCTCAGCCGCCCGCCACTTCGGCTCGCGCCGCAGCTGGGCTGTCGATCGCCCAGCTGGACCACGGTCGCCAGGCTCGGTTCGCCACGTGCGCACCGCCCGCCTGCCCCGTCGTCACGCTGAAGACGCTGGCCGTCGATCCAGCGCGCGCAGCAGCGGCTGAAGCGCGAGCCGATTCCACCCCGGGCTCGGATGCGGTCATTGCACAGTCGCTGAACCCCGGTGAGACCTTGGTGATCGCCGGACCCCAGGCACCGCTGCCCCCTGCGCAGCGAACCGCGATCGGGCCCGAGGACACGGGCGAACCGCTGGTGTCCGAGCTCGCCGTGGGCTTTCCGTTCGGGAGCGCGGTGCTCACGGCCGCTTCCCGTGCCTTGATCGATGCCGCGGCCACGGGCGACGGCATCCGGCGCATCGACATCCAGGGCCGCACCGACAACGTCGGACCTGCGGCTGCCAACGACCTGTTGGCCCGCCAGCGCGCTGCTGCGGTCGCGCAGTACCTGCGGGCGCGCCACCCGCACCTGGCTGGCGCGGAGGTGAAGGTCGATGGACGCGGCGTCTGCTGCTACGCCACGGAGAACGACACCCCGGAAGGCCGTGCGCGCAACCGGCGGGTCGAGATCGCCTTCTGGCGTGTTTCCTCCGACCTGTAGTGCGCCTGCAGTCGCCCGACCCTCATCTGCACACCCGGCCCTACCGGCACTGGCCTGAACCCTTCCACCGACCCGCTGATCACCCGCACCCGACCCGACCGCCACCGCCATCCACCTTCGTCTCCCAGCCCTGAACCCTCGGAGGACTCCCATGAACACCGCTCTCGCCTCTGTGTATCCCGCCCGTGCCACGGGCTCCCTGACAACCGACGACGCCGACGACCCCGGTACGGCCCACTTCGCCGGCAGCCGCCGCTCGAAGCGCCTGCTGTCGCCGGTCTCGCTCTTCGTGCTGATGGCGCTCGGCCTGTGCGTCGCCTTTCCCGGCTACGCCCTCGACCTGGTCGCCTTCACCGGCATCACCGGCCCGCTCACCTCGGCGCTGACGCAGATCGCCAGCCTGGGGCCTGGCATCAAGGCCCTGGTCGGTTTCGTCGGCTTCGTGGTCGCTCTCATCTCGCTGGCCGCGCTGCGCAACTTCGGCCCGGTGCTGTTCTATGTCGGGCTGGCCATCTTCGCCGCGGTCGGCCTCGTGATCGCGGGCGCGATCATGGGTGCGGTGATCTGACGCACGCGCAGCCGACGAGCAGGAGGCCCGCATGCACGCCGACACCTACATCCCGCGCCGCCTGGACGACCAGTGGAAGATAGGCTTCTGGGACGTCGACGTCGCCGCGCCCCTGCTCTTCGGGCTGTTTATGGGCTACATGTCCGGCTCGAAGTTCTCCTTCGCGCTGTGCCTGGTCGCCGGCGCCCTCACCTCGCGCGCCATCGCCCGCATCAAGGCCGACAAGCACCCTGCCTTCGCGGTGCACTGGCTGTACTGGCACCTGCCCACCAGCCCGCTGACGGCGATGCGCGCCACGCCGCCGTCGCACATCCGGCGCATGGTCGGTTGACCCCAAGGCCAAGAGATGAAGCCCCAAGCTCACTTCGTTCGCGGCCCCCGAGGGGCTGCTCAGTCCCTTCGGACGGCCGGGCGGGACTGACATGGACTTCGAACGCCTTAACGGGGATATCAAGGAGATGCGCCGCCGCAACCGCGGCCTGGCGCTCACCGTGGGCCTGCTGGCCGCCGCGCATGTGCTGGCCCTGGTGGTGATCCTCAACCTGCTCGGCACGGTGCGCACCGTCGTCGTGCCGCCGTCTATCAACAAGTCCTTCTGGGTCTCGCGCGACCAGGCCAGCGGCGAGTACCTCGAGCAGATGGGCGCCTTCATCGCATGGCTGGTGCTGGACGTGACGCCGGCCTCCATCGACTGGAAGAAGGACATCCTGCTCGGCTATGTCGAGCCTGACCAGTACGGCGAGCTCAAGACCCGGCAGGAGCTGGAGGCGGCACGGCTGAAGCGCATCAACGCCAGCACCTTCTTCATGCCGCAGCAGCTGGTGCCCAGCGAGGACACACAGACCGTCGTCGTACGCGGCCGGCTGCGCACGCTGGTCAACGGCCTGGAAACGGCCAACGACGCCAAGGCCTACGAGGTGGGCTTCGCGTACAGCGGCGGCCGGATGCACCTGAAGACCTTCAAGGAGGTGACCCATGCCGCGCCGTGACTCCCGGCCGCAGCGCCGTCGCCACGCTGCCCCCGCAGCGGTGTTGTTCACGGCGCGCGGTTGCCTGACACCCCGCTGGTTCCGCTCGGTCGCCGAATGGGCGGCCGTGACATGCCTCCTCGCAGCTGCAGCGCCGGCAACCGCGCTGCAGCTGCTGGACGCCCGCGACGGCGTGGCCGTCGAGGCCGTGCTGTCGATCAAGGAGCCCACGCGCATCCGCATCGACGGCGCCGCGATCACGGACGTGTTCGGCAACATCCATTCCAGCAACTGCGGCCCCGCCGCGCCGTCCTCCAGCAGCAACGGGGCACCGCCCGCTGCCGCGTTGCCGGCCGTGAACCCGGCGGGGGAAATCGTCCTCGAGTGCGACCGCGACAAGGGCGAGATCTACATCCGCCCGGTCGGCGACTCGCCCAAGCCGGTCAACCTGTTCGTCTCGTCGGCGCATGCCACCTACACGCTGGTGCTGCGCAAGGCGGACACCCCGGCCGACACCATCGTCATCCGCGACCCCGGCCAACGGGCACTGCAGGCGATGCAGTCCCCGACCGGCGCCGCGGGCTCGCAGACAACGCTGGGCACCGCCCCCAACCACATCCGGGGGATGAAGACGCTGCTCCTGGCGATGGCGTCCGACCGCGTGCCGCCCGACATCCGTGTGGACGAGCTCAACCAGCCCATCCAGCTCTGGGCGGAAGCCAGGTTCTCGCTGATGCGGCGCTACGAGGGCCGGGGTCTGGTGGGTGAGAAGTACCTGCTGCAGAACGTGAGCCAGGCCGTGATGGTGCTGGCGGAGCAGGAGTTCGACCGACCCGACAGCCCGGCGGGTGGGCAGGTGCTGGCCGTGGCTGTCGAGCACCACAACCTGCGCCCGGGCGAGACCACCAACGTCTTCGTCATCCGCCGCGGAGGCCAGTGATGGTGTCGCCCCTGCCACCCTCCGCAGCCGCCCTTCGCCAGTCGGCCACCCGCCTCGGCGCGCAACTGGCCGAGCGGATGACGCCGCGCCAGCGCCAGTTCGCGCTGCTGGGCGTGATCGTGGCCGCCGGCGTGGGCCTGCTGTGGCTGATCTTCGCGTCCACGGACACCGGATCGTCGTCGGGCTCTCGCAAGCCTGCCGCCGGCGCGCCGGGGCCGATCACCAACATCGGCGTCATGCCGCCCGGCCAGCAGGTCAACCCGGTGGACCAGTGGGTCGGCACCGCAGGCAGCAAGCTTGCTCAATACGAGAGCGAGCGCGAGGAGCAGACCCGGCTCAACCGCGACCGCCAGGCCTTCGAGGCCCGCACGATGCAGCGATTCGCGGTACTGGAACAGCGCCTGACCTCGGCGACGCAGGCGACCCAGGGCGCCGCCGCTCCGGCGCCCGCTGCAGCCCCGGTTCCGCCCGTGCCTGCACCACTCCCACCCGCCTTGCCGTCGGTCTCGGCCGGCACGACGCCGACCGGGCTGCCGCCGGCGGCCAGCCTGCCGCTCCCTTCGACCTACGGCCCGGGCACGGCCGGCCGACAGTTGCCGGCGGGCATGCCGGGGCTGCCGACGGCCGATCCCGCACCGGCGGCGCCAGCCATCAGCCGCGTCACGCTGGTCGATCGCAGCATGCAAGGCGTCCCCGGCACGAGCGGCAGCGCTTCGGAGCGTGCCGGCACACCGGCAGCCGAGCCTCGGACGGTGTCGACCTGGCTGCCGGTGAGCTTCACGCGCGGCACGCTGCTCGGCGGGCTGGATGCACCCACCGGCGGGCAGGCGCAGTCCAACCCCCACCCGGTGCTGATCCGCCTGTCGGACAACGCGGTGCTGCCCAACCGCTTCCGTGGCGAGTACCGCGAGTGCTTCGTCATCGCGGCTGGCTACGGCGACATCAGCTCCGAACGGGCCTACCTGCGCACCGAGAACCTGTCGTGCGTGCGCGCCGATGGCGCGACCCTGGAAGTGAAGATCCAGGGCAGCGTCTACGGTGAGGACGGCAAGGTCGGCATGCGCGGCCGGCTGGTCACCAAGCAGGGCCAGATGCTGGCCAACGCCCTGCTGGCCGGCGTGGTCAGCGGCATCGGCCAGGGCCTGGCCACCTCGTCCACCAATGTCAGCACCTCGCCGCTGGGGACGATCACCAGCGCCTCGGGTGCCGACGCCTACCGGGCCGGGCTCGGCACCGGCGTCGGCCGCGCCCTCGACCGGCTCGCCCAGTACTACATCAAGCTGGCCGAGAACACCTTCCCCGTCATCGAGGTCGACGCCGGCCGCGAGATCGATGTCGTCATCACCAAGGGCGTCCGCATCGACGTGCCGATGAGCGCCGCTGCCGCCGCACCCCTTGCAGTCCGCCCGAGCAGCCCGGAGGTCTCCGACGATGCCAACGACTGACAAGCCCTCTCCAGGCTCTGCCTTTCCCGCCCCTGCCCCGCGTGCTGCCGGCCTGCGCCACCGGCCCGCGGCCTGGATCGTGGCCGGTCTGGCGGCCCTTGCCGCAGGTCACGCCGGCGCCGCCGCTGCCGATGAGGCTCGGCTGCTGGCCGCGCTGCGCAAGGCACACCCCGGCACCCAGTTCACGCAGGTGCAGCGCTCGCCCGTGGCCGGCCTGTACGAGGTCTGGATGAACAGCAACGTGGCCTACGTGTCGCCGCGGAATCCGCGCTACTTCATCTTCGGCCGGGTCTTCGACACCCAGACCCTGCAGGACCTCACCGGCCCCAGACTGGCTCGCGCGGCCACCATCGCTGCGCAGGCCGGCCAGGCGCCCGGCGCGGGCGTTCCCTCGGCGCAGGCCGACAGGATGCCGGCACCTGAGCCGCCCATCGCCTTCGACCAACTGCCGCTGGCGGACGCGATCAAGACCGTGCGAGGCAGCGGCGGCAACGAACAACGTCGCATCGCCGTCTTCAGCGACCCGGGCTGCTCGTTCTGCCGCCGGCTCGAGCCCGAGCTGGCCGGCCTGGACGACGTGACGATCTACACCTTCCTCGTGCCCTTCCAGGGCCGCGCGCGCCCGGTCTCGATCTGGTGCGCGGCGGACCGCGAGAAGGCCTGGCACCAGTTCATGCTGCAGGGCGACACCTCGCTGCTCAGGCCGGCGGGCGACCCGGCAGCCCCGCGGGCCCCGGAGTGCGACAACCCGCTCGACCGCAACCTCGCGCTCGCGCAACGCCTCGCCGTCCAGGGCACGCCCACCCTGGTCTGGGCGGATGGAACCCGAACCGACGGCTACGTCGACCGGACCGTGCTGCTCGCTCGCCTCAAGCAGGTGTCGCAGGTGGCGGGGGGCAAGCCATGAAGAAGTTCGCTGCCGAGTTCCCCGCAGCTCCGACATCGCGTGCTGCCTCAGCCACCGGACTGGCCGCGGCGTCGGTGCTGCTGGCCTGGATGCTGAGCGGCTGTATGAGCATGAGTGGTCTCAGCGGCAGCTCCAGCTATGCCTGCAAGGCCCCGGACGGCGTGACCTGCGACTCCGTCTCCGGCACCTACGCCAATGCCGTGCAGAACAACCTGCCGAGTCAGCGGCGAACGGCCGGTGCCAGCCCAGGCACGCCGCAAGCTCCGCGCGCGACGGAGGGCATCACCGGCGCAGCCGCAGCGGGCGCTGCAGCCGCGGCGGCCTCCCGCATCGCGGTCTCGCCATCGGCGCCGCCCGCGCCCTCGCCCACGGCCATGCCGCTCCGGTCCTCGGCCCGCATCCTGCGGCTCTGGTTCAAGCCCTGGGAAGACGCCGATCGCGACCTCCACGACCAGGGCTACGTCTACGTCCGGGTCGACGACGGCCAGTGGCTCGTCGAGCACGCGCAACGGCAGATCCGCGATGCCTACGCACCGCTGCGGCCTCCGCCGCCCGCATCCGCACGTCCTGCAGGCGGCCCCACCGAGTCGCGCGACCCCAGGACATCGAACCAGTCGGGTCGGGCAGATCAACCGAGTGGTTCGCTGTCCCTGCCCGGCCTGACACCTCCGGCGGGCCGGCCGCAGATGCCCGTCGATCCGCGTGGCAACGAACTCAACGACTGACCTGACACATCTTCCGGCCATCCCTGCGAGGCACACGCCATGCCCACTACGTTCGCCCAGACCGATTCGATCCGATCCGCCGCCCGCCCCGGCGGAAGCCGCCCCGGCCATGGCAACCTGGGCTGGCTGGGCCTGGGCTCGCCTCCCGACACGCCGGCCGAGCAGTTCGCGTCCTGGCTGCCGTACTCGGCCTACCTCGCCGACGAGAAGCTCTTCGCCAATCGCGACAGCCTGGGCTTCATGCTCGAGCTGATGCCGCAGTCGGGTGCGGACGACCGCATGGCCGAGGTGCTGATCTCGCTGTACTCGACCTGCCCGCCAGCCACCGGGATCCAGTTCCACCTCTTTGCATCGCCGCACATCCGCGAGCAGCTGCGCCGCTACGCCAACCTGCGCGTCGAGGATGCCGACCAGGCCGACAAGGCCAAGCACTGGGGTCGCCCGGCGCGCAACGACAACCTGTTCCACCGCCTTGCGCGGCAGCGTGTGGGGCACCTGCTGCACGGCGCGCAGCAGTCGCTGACCACCGGCTTCCACTACACGATCCGCGACTTCCGGCTGATGATGAGCGTGTCGGTGCCCGGCGGCGTGGAACAGGCCGGCGACCTGACCCGGCGCGACGAACTGGTCGCGCTGCGCGAGTCCATGGCGTCCACGCTGCGCTCGGCGTCGCTGCCCAGCCGTGTCTGCGACGCTGCGGACCTGATCAACTGGTGTGCGCTGTTCACCAACCCGGACCGGGTCTCCCAGACCGATGCGCCGAACCTCCACTACGACGACGGCCGCGAGATCCGCGACCAGATCGTCGACTTCGACACCATCCAGGATCCGCATCCTGCCGGCCTGACCCTCTGGAAGGAGGGCCACGAGGGATCGCTGGAAGCACGCTTCTACTCGATCAAGTCCTTCCCCGAGCGCTTTGCACTGTGGCAGATGGGCTCTCTGATCGGCGACCTGATGCAGCCGGCGCTGCAGTACAGCGCGCCCTTCCTGCTGACCATGGGCGTGCACGTGCTCGACCCCAACGTCATGAAGTCCGTGGTCACGGCCAACCACGTGCGCGCGACCCAGAACGCACGCAGCAAGATGGCCGAGGTGATGCCCGACGTGGGCAAGAAGCTGCAGGACTGGACCGCGGCGGCCAACGCCATCGATGTGGGCAGCAGCCTGGTGAGCCTGTACCACCAGCTGGCGATCTTCTCGCCGCCCGAGAAGGCCGTGTCCGCCCAGGAGACCGCCAACGCGATCTGGCGCGGCCGGGGCTTCCAGCTCAACGCCGATGTCTACATGCACCGGCAGGCACTTCTGGCAAGCCTGCCGATGACGCTCTCGGAGGCCTTCCACAAGGACCTGGCCAAGATGCGCCGCGTCTCGCGCAAGACGATGGCCAATGCCATCCACCTGGCACCGCTGATCGCCGAGTGGCGCGGCACGCGCACGCCGGCCCTGGTCTTCGGTGGTCGGCGCGGCCAGCTGATGACGCTGGACATCTTCGACAACGACCTGGGCAACTACAACTTCGCGATCATCGGCGCGCCCGGGTCCGGCAAGTCGGTGCTAATGAACGAGATGGCGTGGTCCTACCGGGCCATCGACGCCAAGGTGTGGATGCTCGACCTCGGACGGTCCTTCGAGAAACTGTGCCGCAAGGCCAAGGGCACGTACATCGAGTTCCGGCCCGACGTCGACATCTGCCTCAACCCCTTCACGCACATCGTCGACATCAACGAGGACATCGACATGCTGGTGCCGGCCATCTCCAAGATGGCCTCGATGTCCCGGCCACTGGACGAGGTCCAGTACAAGGCCATCTCGGCGATGGTCATCAAGCTGTTCCGCGAGCACGGCAACGCACTCACGGTGACCGCGCTGCGCGACGCCTTCAAGGCCGGCACCATCGAGGAGCTGGGCGTGCGCGAGGACCCGCGCATCCGCGACCTGGCCGTGATGCTGAACCCCTACGCCCGCGGCGGCCAGTACGAGCGCTTCTTCGAGGGGCGCAACAACATCGACTTCGGCAACGACTTCGTCGTCATCGAGAACGAGGAGCTGAAGCGCCGGCCCGACCTGCATGCGGTCGTCAACATCCTGCTGCTGCACCAGATCACCGGCGAGATGTACCTGACGCGCAACCGGCGCAAGGTGCTCTTCATCGACGAGCTCAAGCAGCAGCTGGGCGACATCGGCGCCGACGACCCAGTGAAGGCGGCCGTGGTCGAGGAAGCCGCGCGTCGCGCCCGCAAGTACGGCGGATCGCTCGGCACGGCCACGCAGAGTGCCGACGACTACTACGGCTCCGCCCAGATGGAGGCGGCCTTCAACTGCTCGGACTGGGTGTTCCTGCTGCGGCAGAAGCCCGAGTCGATCGAGATGCTCGACCGGAAGGGGCGGCTGTCGATGGACGAGCCCAAGAAGCGGCTGCTCAATTCGCTGCGCACGGAGCCGGGCGTCTTCTCGGAGGTCTACATCTCATCGCCGGTGGGCGAAGGCGTGGCGCGCAACATCCTCGACCCGGCGACCCACCTGCTGTTCTCCAACAAGCTGGAGGACAACGCCCCGATCGACGAGCTGCGGGCGCAAGGTCTGAGCATCGACGACGCGATCACCGAGCTGCTGCGGCGGCGCGGGCACGCGGTGTGACTTTGGCGAGGCTCCCATGGACGTCGACGCCAGCGCTAGTCCGGGCCCGAAAACCCAACAACCCGTTGCCGGGCCTGTGGGCATGGTGCCCATCCTCCTGCATGCGGCGTTCGCTCTGCTGATCGTGCTGGGCACGCTGGCCGCCTACGACCGCGCGGTGGTGCGTCCGGCCCAGCGCGTCGGTGTCGTCGATGTCGGCGAGGTGTATCGGCAGAAGGAGGCCGAGTTCACCCAGCTCCTGACCCGCGCCACCACCGATGCCGACCGCGAGAAGGCGTTTGCGCTGGCCCGGAGCTTCTCGCAGCGGCTGCCGGCCGCTCTGGAGGAACTGCCGCGCGACTGCGCCTGCCTGGTGGTGCTGAAGAGCGCCGTGGCCGGCCGGACACCGCGGACCGTCGATCTGACGTCACTGCTGCAGCAGAAGCTGGGCCATCCCCAGACACCTCACAGGAACGACCCCGAGGAGGCCCGATGAAGCGCAGCCTTCGCACCCAGGCCATCGACTTTGCGGCGCACATGCGGCGGCGCTGGTACCTCTACCTGCCCGTCTTCGCGATCTGGGCCTTCGCCTACACGCGGCTTTTCATCGACCCGACGCCGCGGGTGCCTGTCCTCTTCAACTGGACAGGCAGCCTGCCGTACCGGGTGGCCTGGCTGCAGCACGGCGAGCATCCGCTCCAGCGCGGCGAGTTCGTCATCTTCTCGTTTGCGGGCGAGGCGCGAACCGCGTACCCCGGACTGGACGGTCAGCCGTTTTTCAAGGTCGTGCGCGGCCTGCCGGGCGACGTGGTGACGGTGTCCGGCCGCACGGTGTCGGTCAACGGTGTCGTCGTCGGCACGGCCAAGGCCCAGGCCTTCGACCGGCGTCCGCTGGAGCCAATTGCGCCGACGGTGATCCCGCCGGGCCACTACTACGTGCAGGGCACCGGCCCGGACTCGTTCGACTCGCGCTACCGCAGCAGCGGGCTCGTGCGGGCCGAGCAGGTGCTGGGCACCGTGGTGCCGCTGTTCTGAGGGGCTGCCATGGATCCGCATCCAATGCTGCGTTGGCCGGCTTCCCGTCACGTCGCCCAGTCGATCACCCAGGCATCGCTGGCGTCCCTTGTCGCCATGACCGCGCTCGCCGCTGCCTTCCCGGCGCCGGCGCAGACACCGTCCGAGCCGGCTGTCACGGGCGACGTGCCGATGGCCGACTACCTGGCGCTGCTCCAGCAGATCTCCCCTGCGGCACACCAAGGGGCGCAGGCCTATCTGCAGGCGCACGAGCGCCGGTGCCGCCGGAGTCTTTCGAGCCGCGAGTTGCGACAGGCGATGGCGGAAGGCGACGGCGATCCGCTGCTGATGGCGATGATCCGGGCCAGCCACCTCCAGGACGGGCCGGGCCTGACCCGGCTGGGCGAGCAGGTCTCATGCACCCGGAAAGCGGCAAGGTGAAGTTCGAGCTGCCACTGCCTCAGGCAGATTGCACCAGCCCGGCGGCGCGCGTCATTCAGTGCCTGCTGGCGGTCGCCGCAACGATCCTGAGCACGGCCGCCCACGCCGTGGACCTGGGGACCATCGGCCCGACCTATGGGATTGCCGAGCCCCACCTGCTGGAGTTCATCCAGCAGCGCCTGCGCGACAAGGAACGCACGGGTGAACTGCAGCGTCTGATCGACGAGGCGCGCAACCGTGGTGTGGCCGCAGTGCGCCAGCCCGCTCCGGTCGAGGGCGTACGAAGCACCGAGACTGCACGGTCCTGGACCATCGATCCCACCTTCACGCTCGACCGCAACATCGTCGATGCGCAGGGCAGGCTGCTGTTCCCGGCCGGGACGCGCAAGAACCCGCTGGAGGTGGTGTCGCTGTCCAAGCGGCTGCTGTTCTTCGATGCCCGTGACGGACGACAGGTGGCCCGGGCCCGCGAGCTGATCGCGCGCTACGACGGCAAGGTCAAGCCCATCTTGACCGGTGGCTCGTACCTGGACCTGATGAAGGCCTGGCGCGTACCGGTGTACTACGACCAGCAAGGGACGCTGACCCGCCGTTTCGGCATCAGGCAGGTGCCCGCCCTGGTCTCGCAGGAAGGCATGCGCCTGCGCGTCGACGAGGTGCTCGTGCAATGACCACTCTGCCCTCCCTGATCCGCTGGCTTGCCGCACCGAGGATGCCCGCGCTTCGCCGATGGGCCGGCCAGGTGCTTGCCCGCTCGGTGCTGCTCGCCGCCCTGCCCTGGGTGGCGCCCGCGCAGGCCGCCGACAGCCTGACCTGTACCGGCCGCTTCCCCAACCCGATCACCGACATCTGCTGGAGCTGCATCCTGCCGATCAGCATCGGCAGCGCCACGATCGCCAATTTCGATGGGCAGGAGGACATCCCAAACCCGTCCAACCCGGTCTGCAGCTGCGGCGTGAATCCCACCATCGGCCTGTCGATCGGGTTCTGGGAGCCGGCCCGGCACGTGGAGGCCGTGCGCAAGCCGTTCTGCCTGGCGTCGCTGGGCGGCATCGACCTCGACCCCGGCATCCCGGCGCCGGCGGCGGCACGGTTCACGCGCCCCGAAGGTGATGGCGACGGCGGCAGCTTCTACCAGGCGCACTTCTACGTGAACCCGGTGCTGTACTGGCTGGAGGTGGTGACCGACTTCCCGTGCCTGGAGCGGGGCTCGTTCGACCTGGCCTACCTGACTGAGGTGGACCCGCTGTGGAACGACGACGAGCTGACCCTCATCCTCAACCCCGAGGCCGTGCTGTTCGCCAACCCGGTGGCGGTGGCGGCCTGCGCGGCCGATTGCGTGGCCGCGACCGCGGGCTTCGGCATCGCCGAGATGTTCTGGTGCGCCGGCTGCCAGGGCGGCATCTACCCCTTCGATGGCCACGTCCCGTACCACATGGGTGGGGTGCGAACTGCGGCCCTCATCGCGCAGCGGCTGACCGCCAAGATGCACCGCGAGCTGCTGGCCTGGGGCTGGCATGGCCGGCCGGGCCTGTGCGGGCCCTACTTCCTGCCGGCCATGGACAAGAGCGCCTACAAGACCCAGCTGACCTACCCGGTGGCCAACACTGCCAAGGACGGCGGGCGCTGCTGCCAGCCCTTCGGCCGCAGCACCATCGTCTGGGGCGCCGGCAAGGAGTACCCTGTGCGCGGCGAGGACTTCGCGTTCATGCTGTTTCGGAAGAGGAACTGCTGTGTGGGCTACTGACGCGGCATCGCCCATCGGACGGACGCTCGGCGCGGGAATCGCTGCGCTCCTTCTTGCCGGCAGCGTGCTGGGTGCCCCGACGACGCCACCCACGGTGACCGACGCCGAAATCGAGCGCGCGCGCCAGCAGCATCGGATGCCGACCGAGGCTGAGCTTGCACGGGTGCCGATTCCTGGCGCACCGCGCATCGAGAACCTTCCGCGGCCGGTGACCAGCATGCCCATCGACCTCGAGGCCATCTCCAAGGGCTTCGACCTGCAGAACGGAGCTCAGGCAGCGCCGATGACTTCGGGCAAGGCAGGGCCGAAGGTGCTGATCTTCGTGAGCTTCGCAATGCCGGAGGCGACGCTCCAGCGCTTGGTCGACCAGGCAGCTCGGGCGGGCGCGACGCTCGTGCTGCGGGGGTTGGTCAACGGATCGATCCGAGACACGGTGACCCGCATGCAGGCGCTGATCGGCGGCCGCCGCGTTGCCGTTCAGATCGATCCGGACGGGTTCGATCGCTATGGGATCACGAGGACTCCGTCATTCGTCCTAGTCATGGACGGCGCCGGGACCGAGGCCTGTGCATCCCGCGCGTGTGGCTCGTCGCAGCAGTTTGTGAAGGTCGCTGGAGATGTGACCCTGGGCTATGCGATGCAGTACCTGAGTCGGAGCTCGCAGGGTCCAACTCGGTCGAAGCCGTAGACGCCGCTCATCCAACGGCTAGCGTCCAAAGTCGGCAACGCCCTGAAAGCGGACGTTCGGGCCGCGTTGAGCAACCTCCAAACGAGCGTGAACATAGACGAGGCAGTACGCTCGACGCTTTCGGCCAATGGGCAGAAGAATCCGGAGGAGGATTCCACGCCCAAGCGATAGACGTCAAGATTGGCCCAAAACATGTCAGGGGAGGCCTTCGTTGTCGTACTTTCAAGATAACGCATCTCGATTTGTGCTCCGCGAGGGGACTGGCCCGAACACGGGCCTGCGGCGAGGTCAGGTTGGAGCGCTGTACGCCCTGGCGGCGCACCTCATCGAGCGACAGGAACCAGGCATCCTTTCGCTCCCAACTGGCTACGGAAAGACCGCCGTACTCACCGCTGCCTGCTTTCTGGCCAGATGCCGGCGAGTTCTGGTGGTCACGCCAACCAACGCCCTGCGCACGCAAACTGCCAAGGCATTTCGCAGCCTTGAGACGCTCAGGAAGCTGACAGCGCTGCCCTCTGAAGCCGAGCTACCGGGCCCGGCCGTAGAAGTTGTCGATGACCGCATCAACTCAATTGAGGATTGGCGGCGCCTCGAGGCCTTCGACGTGGTGGTCTGCACACCGTACTCCGCCAGCCCGGAGATTGCCGGAGTGCCCGTGCCACCCGACGACCTGTTTGACCTCGTGCTGGTGGATGAGGGCCACCACTCGCCAGCCCGTACTTGGTCCGAGTTCATTCGAGCGACACCGAATGCTCGTCACGTACTGCTCTCGGCCACCCCGTTTCGACGTGACCGACGTCAGCTTCCAGGTCGGCTAGTCTTCTACTACCCTTTAAGAAGAGCAGTTGAAGAGAGTGCCTTTGGCAAGGTCAGCTTCGTCCCGGTCGTGGTAGCTTCTGATGCTCTGCCGGAAGCGAGAGATGCTGCCCTTGTGGCTCGCGCGGTCGAGGTTTTCCGCCGTGACCAGGCGCTTGGCCTGCAGCACCGCATCCTGGCCCGTACCGAGCGCGTGGTGGATGCCGAGCGCCTCGCTACGGCCTACGTCGCGGCGGGTCTTCGCGTTGAGGCTGTCTCGAGCCGAAAGTCCAAGCAGCAGATAGAGGAAACGGAGCGCAAGCTGCAAGACGGAGAGCTTGATGGCGTCGTCTGCGTGGACATGTTCGGAGAGGGCTACGACTTTCCGAAATTCAAGATCGCGGTCCTTCATAGCGCCCACAAGACGCTCGTACCTACACTTCAGTTCATCGGACGTTTTGCTCGTACGAACGACCAAAACACAGGCGCCGCCACCTTCCTTGCGGTGCCTCGTGAAATTGACTCTGAGAGTTCCGAGCTCTACCGTGAAGGTGTTGACTGGGATGTTCTCCTGGCGGACGTGGTGGAGGCGCGCCAGCAACTGGCTATTCGGGAGCGAGAAGCTCTTCAGGCCTTTGCGCAGGCCGGACACCCTTCCGCAGACTACGAAGCTGTAAACCCAGGTGCTTTCCGTCTCTCGCAGCACATAGCTGCCTACCGGACCGGTCAGCCGCCCGACTTCGACGAGTCCCCCGAAGCCTTGAAGGCGCTCCAGGTGACGAATGCTTGGAAGAGCGACGATGGCACGACTTACCTGCTGCTGACCAAGTTGGTGCGCTCGCCGGTCTGGTACCGCGACGACCATCTCATCGACGCGTCGCACGAGTGCTTCTTGCTGAAGTACTTTCCAGCCTCGCAGCTGCTGTTTATCACCGCCACTGAAAGGTCCGAGCGCTACTACGCAGAGCTCATCGAGTTCTTCTTTGACGGCAACGCTATACCGCTGGCGTTCGAGCAGCTGCGCAAGGTCCTCAATGGCATGACGGACCAGGAGTTCTACAGCGTCGGCATACGAAGCACTTCACCCACCGCCACCGCAGAGTCCTACCGCATCGTGGCAGGCAGCAACGCTGACCGAGGAGTGCGCGACACGGACGCGGCGAACTTCACCCAGGGCCACTTCATGGGCCGCGGCCAAGTCAACGGTGCCGCTGAGGTCATCGGGGCGAGCGCAGGCGGCCGCGTGTGGTCCAACGGCAAGCTTTCAATTCCAGAGATCATCGACTGGATGGATGCCCTCCATGGCCGCATCACTGCAAACCAGGTCAACATTGGGCGCTCGGGCCTTGACTTGCTGTCGTTCGGTGAAGCCCTTCAGCGCTTGCCTGCAACAACCTGCATGACGGACTGGGGCAAGGATGCGTACCGCGACAACCCGCAGGTCTTGATTGGCGAGGGCGGTGAGGCCGTCGCGACCTGTGTTCTTGACCTCGAAGTCAGCAGCATTGCGGTTGCTGCTGATGGCTTGTCCATGCTGTTCCGTGTCGGGGACGGTGTCCGCCACCGGCGTGTGCGGTACCGGCTTGCCCAAAGCCCGCACTATGCGTTGCTCGACGATGAGCCGCGCATTCTCGTCAACTCTTCAGAGGGGCAGTACCAGTCCTTGGAGGAGTGGCTTGAAGACAACTCGCTCACCTTCTTCACAAAGGAGCTCGACTCGTTCACCCGCAGCACGCTGACTCGACGCCGGCAAGGAGCGGGACTGCGGTCAGAAAGCATCGTGGTGCACGACTGGGCAGGCTGCGACATAGACGTCGAGTTCGATACCCGCAACCCCGCGCGACCGACTGTCCAGAAGTTCTTGCAGGACCACCTTGTCGCCAATGCAGGCGCAGCCTTCATTTTGTACGACCACCGATCAGGAGAGGCGGCCGACTTCATCGTCGTCAGGGAGCTACCCGGACAGCGCTTGTCTATCTCCTTGTATCACTGCAAGGGCGCTGGTGGGCCGGTGTCGGGCGAGCGGGTTGACGACGTCTACGAGCTCGCGGGCCAGTCTGCCAAGTCAGGAAAGTTCCAGCGCAAAGAGCTCCTGTTGCGCCACGTCGAAAGGCGCACGTTGGCCCGGCCACGGGGCGGTGTGTCGCCGTTCATTGTTGGCAATCGGAACGATGCGCTCGAGATGCTTAAGGCCTATGACCCAATCGCCTATCAGCTCAGCGTCTACGCCGTTCAGCCCGGGTTGGCGTCACAAGGCATTGCAGACAACGTTCGCACCGTCATGGCTGCAGCCAACGACAGCTTGACTGCACAGGGTGTCGAACTGCGCTGGATGGTAAGCAGTGTTTAGGCAAGTGGCCCGACCCTTTGGGCCTGAGGCAAAGGACGGCCGGAGTCAATCGCGAGGCCCAGCTCTGGCTGCTCTCCGTCGAGCGCCTCCGCCCGCACTGCGATCTTGGATACGCTCTCGGGCGTTTCCCGTAGTGTCAGTTTCTGGCCGTCGGTCTGAGTGGCCCGCCTGTCTGCCAACGGCCGGTACCAGCGCGGCCCGGAAATTCCCAAAGGCTCAGCCAGCCTCGAAACCCCGCCCTCGCGCACCCCGTTTCCCCGAGACACCGACCGGACTGCCCCTGACCATGGGGCGTGCTTCTCCCCACCCCGCCCGGCCCCGGTAGCCACCGCCCTTCCCCGCCGCCGCCCACGGCGAGCCGCGCCTCGCCGTGGCGCCGGTTGGTCGCATGCATCACCGCCGTCTGCTTCCTGACAACGCAGACCGCCGCGGTGGCCGGCCCGTACGAGGAGGGGGTCGCCGCCGGCCAGGCCGCGAATCCGGTGGCCCGCAGCAACGTCACCACCCCGGGCGCCACCGCCGTGGTCCCGGGCTACTCGACCACCCCTCCTGAGCGCAGCTACTACCGCCAGCCCAACCTGTCGTCGCAGGGCAGCGCGAGGCTGTCTGCCTGTGCACTGACGCCCACCGACCCGCTCTGCCAGGCGCAGCGTGGCGCCTTTTCCTCGGCCAACACACCGCGCCCGACGATCGGTGCCGATGACCCTGCCGTCACTGCCGCGCGCGCGATCGGCCGTACACCATCGGCCGAACTGGGAAGCCTGGCCGCCTACTACAGCGGTTGCACCACCACGGTCACCCCGGTGCCCGCCGGCATGCAGCCACGCAGTTGCCTGCGCTACGTCGGCGTCGGCAACTACAGCTGCAGCCGAAGCCTGACCGTCAGCACGACGCGGACCACCAACTGCACCCCGGGCGACTGGTTCGCCCACGCCGCCTCCGGCCGCACCGGTCTGGATGTGCAATGCCTGCCTGACCGCGCCGTCACCGCGCAGCACTTCCGCGTCACCCAGGACGGCAATCCGCTCAGCTTCTTCGACGTGGACATGACGACGCCGGTCGTCTTTCCGCAGATCGTGTCGGTCCTTGACACCACGTACTCGATGATCGACGGCCAGCCCATCCGCACGGCCGTGTGGGTGGCTGACAAGAGCTGCAGCGGATCGGCCTGCAGCCTGACTGCGATGGTGGCCCCGGAGCGCGCCGAGGTCTGTACGGGTGGCGGCGACTCCGGCTACAGCTGCACCAGCGTCGAGCCCTTCCTCAAGGTCTACGCCGCCTGCCGCGCCGGCACGCAGAGCGGCGACAACATCCAGGACACCGTGTGCCAGGGCGACAACGGCTGCACCACCACCGCACTGGACGGCACCAAGTGCTACGCGCCCGCTCCCGGATGGACGCCCTACGCCGGCATCGACATCACCGGCGCCATAGGCGGCTACTACTGGAACATCGACGCCGACCGGGCCGTGATCGGCTGGGCGCCCAACCCCGCCTTCGGCCCGATCCCCACGATGCGGCTGTCCTACACGCGGCCAGACACCACCGTCACCGAGACCGACCGCTGGGACGACCAGTGCTCGACCCTGGACGCCGGTGGCCGCTGCACCACGACCACGCCGGCCATCTGCACCGATGGCCCGGCGACCAAGGTCGTCGACGGCGTGGCCGTCACCCGCGACTGCTGGGAGTACCGGAGCACCATGTCGTGCAGCGGCGGCGCGTCGGCCGACCAGTGCGCACCGCTGGTGGCAGCAGGCTGCACGCCGCAGTCGTCGACCTGTCGGCAGACCAACGCCGTCACCGGCGTGTGCGAGGTGTTCGAGGACGGCTACAGCTGCCCGGTGCCGGCCGAGACCGTCACCACCGCCAGCAACTGCCCGACCAACGTCTTCTGCCTGAGCGGCAACTGCTTCGACATCGGCGCGCCGAACGACCCCGACTTCGCGCGCAGCATGTCGATGCTCGAGGCCGGGCGCGAGGCGGGCATCTACCTGGACGCTGATCGAATGCAGGTCTTCAAGGGCGAGGAGAACCGCTGCCGCGACCGCCTGCTGAAGAACTGCTGCTACGCCGACGGCGCCGGCGCCGGCATGACAAACCAGAGCATCTTCGGCGGCGGCTCGCGTCTGGTCTTCGACGTGCTGATGAACTCGCAGAACCAGCAGTTCATCTACCAGGGCATCTCGGCGCTGCTGATGGGCGGCGGCTTCAGCGGCACGTTCACGACCTATGGCGTGACGGTGGCGGTCAATGGCGCCGCCCTGCCCGCCGGATCGGTGGCCGTGTATGCCGGCGACAGTATGGTCGTGGCCTTCGACCCGTGGACGCTGGCCATCGCGGTGATCATCTACATCGTCCTCTCGATGATGTCCTGCAACGAGGACGAGGGGAAGCTGGCGATGAAGGAGGGCGCCAGGCTGTGCCACACGATCGGCACCTGGTGCTCATCCTGCTTCCGGGTCCTGGGCGTGTGCGTGTCATGCGTCGAGCACACCACCTCGAAGTGCTGCTTCAACTCGATGCTGGCGCGCATCGTCAACGAACAGGGCCGCGCGCAGATCGGCAAGGGCTGGGGCGGTGCGCAGAACGCCGACTGCTCCGGCTTCACCGTCGCGCAGCTGCAGACGCTCAACTTCGCGGCGATGGACCTGTCGGAGTTCTACGCGTCGCTGGTGCCGACCCTGCCGAATGTCAACGCGCTGCAGGCCGGCAGCGCCAGCCGTGTGCCCACGTGCTACTACGGCCAGGGGAAGTGCCAATGAAGGCCATCACCGTTCTGTGGGGTCTCGCGTACGCCTTGATCGCCAGCGCTGCCACGGGTCAGGAAAGACTGCCGGTTCGCGATGCCAAGCTGCTGATGCTGTCGGCGCTCGACGCACCCGACGGCAAGGCCCACGGAGTCCTGGTCGGGGACGTCGCCGACGCGATCTCGAAGCGCTTCAACGCCACAACGCCGATCTTCATCGACGTCAGCACCGAGAAGCGCTACGCCCAGCCCGGCTGCAGTCGCCTGAACGTGCGCTTCTGGCAAGACGGCGTGCAGCTGCCCAACTACGGCGCTGGCGCCGTGCAGGCACCGCGGCGGCAGACCATCGACTTCGGCATCAACTACTGCCGCGACGGCCAGCCACCGCGGTCGCCCGTTTTGATGGACATGAGGCGGCTCCCATGATGCTGCGCCTCCCTGCCTCGCGCCAAGTTCGGCTCGCACTCTGCCTCGTTGTCATGGTCGGCAGCGGGACGATCGCATTTGCGCAGCCGCAGGACCCCGGACGGCCGTACTGGTCCGACAACTGGCGCGGCTGGCACTTCTACGAGGAGCCGGAGATCCCGCCGCCCGAACCACCGGCTTCCGCACCGCGGCAGGCCGCACCTGCATCGAGCGCCGCCGCTGCACCCCGGCGGTTGCCCGCGAAGCCCCCCGAGATCGTCGAGTTCGAGCGCCTGCAGAAGGCCCTCGAGGAGCGCCGGCACATCGCCATCATGCGGCCGACCGAAGCCAACGTACGCCGCTACATGGAGCTGGAGGCCCAGGTGGTGTCGCGCGCATCCACCTTCGCCGACGTGGCGCAGCGCATCGCATGGGCCAGCCCCGAGCTCGACCCCACGCTCCAGGGACGCCCGGTGAACGCGAAGGCCCTGGAGGTGTTCGACCAGCTTCAGACGGCCCAGCGCAGCCAGTCCATCAGCGCCCTGGGCCGCGACCATGTCCTGTTCTTCTTCTTCCGCAGCGACTGCCCCTACTGCCATGCCTTCGCGCCGACGCTCGAGGCCTTCCAGGCCCGTCACGGCATCAAGGTGGTCGCGATCAGCGTCGACGGTGGCCCGATTCCCGGGTTCGCGGACGCCCGGCGGGACAACGGGATCGCCACCACGCTGCGTGTGAGCCAGGTTCCCGCCGTCTACCTCGCCCAGCCCTTCACCGGAAAGATCACCCCGATCGGTTTCGGCGTGCTCTCCGAGGCGCAACTGGTGGAGCGCATCTCGATGGTCGCGGCCTCACCCGACAGCGCCGCCACCCCGTTCCTGGGCGCGACGGGCGGCCTGCAGGCCCAGGCCCGATTGACCCATCAGCGCTGAGGCGGTTAGCCCGTACCAGCGCAGACAGAAAGCCAAAGGAGCCCCCGATGAAGCGTACCGACGCCGACCGGTCCCCGCACCGCGCTGTGGTGGTCGCGCTGTGCTGCTCCGCCCTCGCCGTGGGCCCCACGCCACTGCGGGCCGGTGACCTGAACGCCGAGGTGAACAACATGTTCAACAGCCTGGGCGCCATCGGGAACTACACCGCACCGGGTGCGTTCCGCGGCCAGACCTTCAACACCTACACCGGGGGCAGCCTGTTCATGCGGGCACCGAACAAGGTCTACCAGCTCGCGGCGATCCAGTTTCCGAGCGCCCGCGCCGGCTGCGGCGGCATCGACGTGTTCGGCGGCTCCTTCTCGCACATCTCGGCGGCCGAGTTCAAGAACATGCTGCGCAACATCACGGCAGCGCTGCCGGGCATCGCCTTCCAGCTGGCGCTGGAGTCGGTCTCGCCGCTGCTGGGCGGGCTGACCAAGTGGGCCAAGGGCCTGGAGACCTGGATCAACAACGCACGCATCAACTCCTGCGAGACCGCAAAGGCCATCGTCAGCACGGCCGCCGAGGCAGCAGGCTTCAGCTCGCAGGAGGCCTGTTCCGATCTGGCCATCGAGATGGGCCTGGAGACCGATCGGGACGCCGCGCGCCGCCGCTGTGCGACCGACCGCCCCGGCATCCTGGCCTCGGCCCGATCCTCGGGCGACGTCAACATCCGCAACAAGGCGCCCTTCGTCGGCAACCTGACCTGGAAGGCACTGCAGCGCACCGGCACCTACCTCGACGACCAGGAGCGCGAGCTCATCATGAGCATGGTCGGCACGGTGATCTTCTACCCCGAGGATGCGGCGCGGGACCCCGAGCCCGTGGCGCCGACGATCACCTCGATCAGCCAGCTGCTGTACGGCCAGGCGGCGGGCACCGGCACCAACGTCACGCAGCACCTGCTCCGGTGCAACAACTACACCGACTGCGACGTGGTGGCGCTGAACACCAGCTACACCCACACGCCCTTCACCGCGCGCGTCGAGACCATGATGCGTTCGATCGCCGACAAGATCGCCACGCGCACGGCGATCCCGAACAACTCGGCCGAGGTCGGCTTCGTCAACCAGACCACCGAGCCGGTCTACAAGATGCTCTCGATCGGCGCAACGATCCCCGGCTCGGGGCTGTCCGACAGCCTGATCGCGCAGTACCGCGACGTGATCGCGGCCGACTACGCCTACGTCTTCCTCGAGCGGAACCTCCGCGTGGGCATGGCGGCACTCGACAAGGACTACACCCTGCAGCAGACCCAGCGCGATCGCGCCAACCTGGTGAGGCAGCGGGCCCAGGCCATGCTGCTGCAGTTGTCGCAGGAGAAGAACCTGCTGTACCAGAAGGTCGGCTCGTTCCGGGCGGTATCCAGCCACCTGGAGCAGCTCGAGCGGCAGCTGCGGTCGAGCATGCCCCAGCACGTGATGGACATGCTGGGGCAGCAGGCGGCCTTCCAGGCCCGCTGACACATCGGTCGGCAGGACCGATTCCGCGGGCACCACGCCATCAACCCGGAGGCGGGCCAATCCCCTGGAGCGACGCATGTGGGAGATCTACGCCTACCAGAACGCCGACAGCCTGTTCGGCATCTTCAACGCTGCGGCAGCCATCCACGGCTCTGGCGACTACATGGCGGCGGTCGCCGCCGTGGCCTTCTGCGGTTTCATCGCGGCGCTGGTGGCCTACGCCTTCGCGCCCGAGAAGCTGCAGGGTTGGAAGTGGCTGGCCACGGTGCTGCTTGTGTTCTCCGTCCTCATCGTGCCGCGGGTGACCGTGGGCGTCGTCGACAAGACCGGCGGATCCGCCGTGAAGGTGGTGGCCAACGTCCCCTTCGGCGTGGCCTTCATCGGCAGCGTCACCAGCACGGTCGGGCACACGCTCACGGGCCTGTTCGAGACGGCCTTCCAGGTCATTCCGGGCGTCGGCGCCCTGCCGAGCGAACTGAGCTACGAGAAGAACGGCCTGATGTTCGGCAACCGCCTCATCCGGGAGACAGGCGGCGTCGCCTTCCAGGATCCGAACTTCCGCACGGACTTGGTCAACTTCATCCACAACTGCACGATGTACGACCTGATCGATGGCACGGTCGATCCGGGCACGTTCTCCAGCTCGGACGACGTGTGGGCGCTGATGGCATCGCCCAACCCGGCCCGCTTCACGACCCTGACCAGCGCCGGCGGCTCGATCACCGTCGACACCTGCCCGAATGCCTACACGAACCTCAACGGCCGGCTCCCGGCGCAGCTGACCCGCATCCAGGGCAAGCTCGCCTTCCAGCTGAATCCGACGCTGCCGGCGGCAGCCGCCAACTCTGCCATCGCCGGGCAGATCCAGCAGGCCTACCTGAAGAACAGCATTGCGACCGCGGCCGCGACGGCGGCGGACCTGATCCGCCAGAACGCGGTGCTGAATGCGATCAACGACACCAGCAACATCATCGGTCAGAAGGTGAACGACCCGGCGGCCATGGTGCTGGCCGTCGGACGGGCGCAGTCCGTGGCGCAGCAGAACGCGGCCTGGCTGAACGCCGGCAAGGTCGCCGAGCAGGCGCTGCCCGTGTTCCGCAACGTGATCGAGGCCATCACCTACGCGCTGTTCCCCCTCCTTGTCCTGCTGATGCTGCTGACCAGCGGGCGCGAGACCATGCTGGCCTTCAAGGGCTATGCCGCGGTGCTGATCTGGATCCAGCTCTGGCCGCCGCGGTATGCCGTGCTCAACTACATGGCATCGATCTACGCCGCCTACGACCTCGCGGCAGCAGCCGACCTTGGCAGCGGCGCCAAGGCTCTGTCGCTGCAGACGGCATCGACGATCTACTCCCGGGCGATCTCCGGCGAGGCCGTGGTCGGCTATCTGGCCATCAGCATCCCGTTCATCGCCTGGGCGGCGCTCAAGCGGATGGAGACCTTCGGCACCGCGCTGGTGGGCGGTCTCTCAGGCCTGCAGTCGATGGTGGCCGGCGCCACGGCAGGTGCCGCCGCCGGCAACCTGAGCATGGGCAATGTCTCGATGGACCAGATCCGGCTCGCACCGAACCGGACGTCTGCTTTCATGAGCAACTGGCAGAACGACATCAGCGGCAACACCTTCTCTTCGAACATGCTGACCGGACGGACCGCCGTCAGCTTGATGCGCAACCAGGGCTACGCGTCCCGGGTCGTCTCGATGCGCGTGAGCGAACAGGACGTGCAGGACGCCAGCCGCCAGGTCGACGCAGCCCGAAGCGAAGCGGTCGCCGCCAGCACCGAACGCTCGGCGGTGCTGTCCGAGGCGTTCACCAAGGGCTTGGCAAAGCTGAAGTCATCGCGGAGCAGCACGGGGTCGACATCCAGCAGCTTCGAGCAGTTGGGGCAAACCATCGATCGGCTGGATCAGATCTCCAGAAGCGTTTCCGAGTCCACTGGGTTGACACAGTCTCAGGTTGCTCGCATTGCGCTTGGCGTTACAGGTCACGCTGGATTCAATGCCCGGTTCGTTGGCGCCCAACTGAACGCGAGTGCAGACAAGACTTACCTATCCGGACTGAGTGCAGACGAGCGGAAGGTGCTTGGTGCGCTCACGTCCGAACAGGCCTCGGAGTTCAAGCAGTTCGGCGACCGCGTGTCTCGCGACAGTTCCGTCGCGAGCCTTGTAGCCACCGATGCTCGCGAAGCACGCGAACTGTCGTCCAGGATCGCCAACACAACCGCGCGCTCCGCCCGCGCAGATGCTTCCCTCGCCGACCGCACCGCGTTCTCTGAGCGGCTTGCCGTGGCCCGGGAGAGAGGCGATTCAATTTCAATCGACATTGCGCAGGATCCCTACAACCTGGCGATGTTCACTCGGTACGCTGAACAGTACGGCGGCACAAGCGCTTCCGCTCAACAACTGCTGAGCGCTGAACTTGCCCGACAGGCGCTGGCCCCAACCCGAAACTTCAGCGACGGCACCGGCATGCCGTCATCCTTCGACGACGTCCGCCATCTATACACGACCAACAGCGGTGACCCGCGCGTCACGCCGGACATTGACGCTACATATCGACGAACGACGGGCGCGGTTCGTCAGGCTCCTCTTCCAGTCGCTCCACCAGCACAACCTGCGCCCGAACCAAGCGACGCTCGCCAGCAGATTCAGACGTCGTCGGACGATCTCCGTGGCCGGACTGCTGCTAGACGGCAAGAGTTCGATGACGAGCGGAGCCCCGGGCGCGCCGACGACGGCACGATTTCCCCACGGCAGTCGCTGTTCAAAGGCACCGCAAGGCAAGTGGCCCGGGACGCGGCCGAGACCTTCCAAGATGCCAAAGACGCGGTGAAGGGGATCATCAAGCGGTAGTCAATCGGGCCCGCGAGATGGCGGGTCCCCCTCAGGTGGCTTCATGAAGGGTGGGTGTCCCTTGTCGCGCCAATAGTTGGCCGCGAGGTCCTCGGAAGTCACGCCGGAACCTGGAATGGGCTTGCCTGTGAGCGATCGAGACACCTGCCCCCGCCCAATCTTGAGCAGCGCACCCCCCACTGCAGCCCCCACGAGGGCGCCGACCGCCGTGAGGACAAGCCGCGTGGCCAAAGCTTCGTCCTGCCCTATCGCCCACCCGGCCAGGGCACCCGAAAGGACAAGCACCAAGAAGGCCAGCATTCGCATTTGAAGTGAGGTCAACTCAAGCTCAAGGAAAACAGTGTCCTAGCCTTCGAGCTTCACGCTGTTGCAGCCTGTGTCCGAAACTACCTTCCTGATTAGCGATGAAGTTCAGCAGGCTCACTCTGTGAGCCACTGAGCGCCGAGGATGGGCGCATCCCACCAGGAGATGCGCCATGCCGATGAATCGAGTCCAGTTCCAGAAGGGGCTGTCGTTGCCGGAGTTCATGGACCGCTACGGAACCGAGGAGCAGTGCGAGCAGGCTCTGGTTGCCGCGCGCTGGCCGGGCGGCTTCGTCTGTCCGGTCTGCGGCTTCATGCAGTCGCGCACCTCGTTCCGGCGCGCCGGCCGCCTGTACTGGCAGTGCGCCGGCTGCCAGCACCAGTGCAGCGTCACCAGCGGCACCGTCTTCGAGGCCACCAAGCTGCCTCTGACGCGTTGGTTCCCGGCCATGCAACTGCTGACCCAGGCCAAGAACAACGTCTCGGCGCTGGAACTGACCCGCCAGCTGGGCGTGAGCTACCGCACCGCCTGGCTCATCAAGCACAAGCTGCTGCAGGCCATGGCTATGGCCGAGTCCGACCGCCAGCTCAGCGGCCGCGTCGAGGTCGACGACGCCTATCTCGGCGGAGAACGCAGCGGTGGCAAGGCCGGCCGCGGCTCGGAGAACAAGGTGCCCTTCGTCGTGGCGGTGCAGACCACCGAGGACGGCCGCGCGCACCTGGCCTGCCTGTCGGCGCGGCCGTTCACCAACGAGGCGATGAAGGAGTTCATCGCGACCAGCATGGGCTTGCCGCTGACCGTCGTCTCCGACGGCCTGGGCTGCTTCACCGTGGCTGCCTCCATGGGCGCCGTCCACGACCGCCAGGTCACCGGTGGCGGCAAGACCAGCGTGCTCAACGAGAAGTTCCGCGCCGTCAACACGCTCATCGGCAACGTGAAGACCGCGCTGACTGGCACGTACCACGCCATCAAGTTCGCCAAGTACGGATACCGCTACCTCGCCGAAGTCCAGTTCCGCTTCAACCGGCGCTACGACATGCGGGCCATGCTCGGCAGTTTGCTCAGGGCGATGGTCGCGACGCCGAAGCAGCCCGAGCGCGGTATCAGGGTTGCTGAGGTTCATCGCTAATCAGGACTACCTTTGAGGGCCAACACCTGAGCCGTCTCTGGTCGGTCCGGAGGAAGCCTACACAAACATCAGACTTCCGTTGCGCTCTCCCGCGTGGGCTTGCAGGGCACAGCGGGACGCTGCCCCGGAGTGCGGCAGTTCTTCAAGGAGTCCAGGTAGTCGGCCCAGGCACTCATCATGTCGCGCCGCTGTTCGATGAACTCCGCCCTGTCGTAGGCAGCTCCCAGCGGGCCGGACTTCCCATGTGCCAGCTGGGCCTCGATCACGTCCGGCGCCACGTTGAGCCGCTCCACCATCACGGTACGGGCCATCGCCCGGAATCCATGGGGAGTCATCGTCTCGTTGTCGAAGCCTAGCCGTCGCAGGGCAACGCGGACCGTGTTCTCGCTCATCGGCCGCTTGGCACTGATCAGGGACGGAAACACGTATCGCCCTTGGCCGGTCAGCGGCATCAGATCCTTCAGAGCGTCTACAGCCTGGGTGGCAAGCGGAACCAGATGCGGCCTTCCGTTGATCTTCTCCCGCTTTGTCCGCTTCATCTTGGCGGAGGGTATCGCCCACATCCTTTCCACGAGATCCAACTCGGCCCACTCCATCTGCCGGATGTTTCCTGGCCGCTGGAAGAGCAGTGCCGACAGAAGCAGTGCCGCCCGGGTGACGGGGTGACCGTGGTAGCCGTCGATCGCGCGCATCAAGTCGCCGACCTGATCGGGCTCGACGATCGCCGAGACGTGCCTGGTCAGCACCGGCTTCAGTGCGCCGCGCAGATCGGACGCGGGACTGCGCTCACAACGTCCGGTGGCCACGCCGTATCGAAACACCTGCCCGCAGGCTTCCAGCAGAGAGTGAGGCAGTTCGCGCGTGCCACGTGCCTCAACGCGCCTCAGCGTCTGCAGCAGCATCGGTGCACCGATCTGGGAAAGCGGAAGCTTGCCCAGCCAGGGGAAGATGTCCTTCTCGAGGCGCTCCATCCAGCGCTTGGCGTAGTGATCGCTCCAGCCGACCTTCTTGGTCGCGTGGAACTCGCGCGCGGTCACCTCGAAGCTGGCGTTGGCGTCGAACCTGGAACTGAGGCGCTCCACCTGCCTCGTGAGCACCGGATCTGCGCCCGACTGATGTTGCTTGCGCGCATCATCACGTGCGACCCTGGCCTCCTTCAGACCCAGATCTGGATAGCCCCCGAGGGCAAGGCGCTTCTCCTTCCCGTCGAAGCGGTACTTCCAGAACCAGCGCTTGGACCCAGAGGGCGAGACCTCCAGGTACAGACCGCCGGAATCGGCCAGGCGCACGCGGGGCCTACCCGCGTCGCAACTCGCGTTCTTGCACTGCTTGTCGGTGAGCATGGGGGAACAAAACGTCAAATGGCTGCGAACACGCCATTTGTTCCCCCAGATGTTCCCCCAACTTCGCTGCGCTGCCGTGGGACGGCAGGAGCCTTCCTGACTCAAGCGACTGTCTAAGTCGTTGATTTAGCGGGAAGTTCGGTCCGGCATGGGACCTGATGAAACGCTGGGATGGGGTGGCTGATGGGACTCGAACCCACGACGACCAGAATCACAATCTGGGACTCTACCAACTGAGCTACAGCCACCGCCGGGAAAACGGGAGTATACCTGCGGGCGGATCGCGAGCCGCGCGCTGCGCGCCAGCCGGACAGCGCTCAGCGCAGCGGCGCCGACGCCGCCGCTGCCGCCGCCTCGGGCTTGATCTCGGCCTTGTAGCGCTTGCGCAGCGCCGCGGTGTAGGCCTCGGCCTCGGCCGCCGCCCACACCTGCGCATACTGGCGGCGCAGCATCTCGTCACCGCCGGGCAGCGGCTCGCGCGGCAGCACCTGCACCACACGTGCCAGCACGTAGCCCTGCTCGCCCAGGTCCACGCCCAGGACGGCCGGCAGCTTGCTCGCGTCGACGCCCATCACCGCATCGAGCACGGGCTTGGGCAGGCCCTGGGGCTGCGGCCGCGACACGGTCAGCGACTGCGGCAGCGCGTCGGCCTGCTCCCCTGGCTTGTCGCCGGCCTGGCGCAGCGCGGCCAGGCGCGCCTGCCCCTCCTCACGCGCCAGGGCGGCCGCTCGCTTGGCGATCAGGTCGTCACGCACGCGCTCGCGCACCTCGGCCAGCGGCAGCGTGCGCGCCGGCTGGTACTCGACCACGCGCGCCGATGCCAGCTGGTTGGGCCCGACCTCGACGGCATCGGTGTTGCGCTTGTTGCGCAGCGCGTCGTTGCCGAACACCGCCTGCAGCAGGCGCTCGCTGGCCAGTGCACCGCTGGCGCCTGGCGCCGGCGTGCGTTGCACCGTGGCGGTCTGCTTCTGCAGGCGCAGCCTGTCCAGCACCGGCTGCAGGCTGTCGCTTTGCTCGTAGACGAGGTTGGTGAACTGCTCTGCCGACTCGGCCCAGCGGCGTTGCGCAAGCGACTTGCGCACCTCGGCCTCGATCTCGCCGCGCACCGCCTCGAAGGGCTTCTTGTCGCCGCCGCGCACCGCGGCCACGGTGATGATGTGAAAGCCGAACTCGGTCTCGATCAAGCCGCTGATCTCGCCCGGCTTCATCGCGAACACGGCGTCCTCGAAGGGCTTGACCATCGCGCCGCGGCCGAAGAAGTCGAGGTCGCCGCCGCGCTCGGCCGAGCCGGGGTCGGCCGAGTGCTTCTTCGCCAGCGCGGCGAAGCTGCCGGGCGCCTTGCGCAGCTCGGCCAGCACCTGCTCGGCCTGCTCGCGCACCTTCTTGCGCGCCTCGGCCGGCATCGCCTTGTCGGCCGCAAACAGGATGTGGCTGGCGCGGCGCTCCTCGGCCACCGTGTAGCGGCTGGCGTTCTCGGCGTAGTAGCGGCGCAGGTCCTCCTCGGGCACGCTGACCTGCCTGGTGAGCGTGTCCAGGTCCAGCACCACGTACTCGATGCGCGCGAACTCCGGCGCCTGGTAGGCCGACGCGTGCGCCTTGTGATGCGCCTCGATCTCGGCGTCGGTCGGCTGCACCCTGGCGCGGTAGGCCGCCGGCTCGAAACGCTGCACCTGCACGGCACGCCGCTGCAGCAGCGGGTCCAGCGCCGCAGCCACCACCGGCGGTGGCGCGATCACGGTCCCGACCACGCCACGCAGCACCTGCTGCGACGCCAGGTCCTGGCGCAGGCGCTGATCGAACATCTCGGGCGTCATGCCCTGAGATGCCAGCAGGTCGCGGCTGATGCGGCCGTCGGGGCCGCGCAGGCCGGCGAACTGGGGGTCGGCGTCGAACAGCCGCGCCATGCGCGCCACCGACGGCGCCAGCTGCTGGTCCTGCGCCGCCTGCAGCAGCACGCGGTCGCGCAGCAGGCCGTCCAAGGTTTCGCGGCGCATCTCGGGCGTGTCCAGCTGGCGCACGTCCAGGCCCGGGTTCTGGCGCCGCACGCGCTCGACCTGGCGCTGGTGCGTCTGGTCCCATTCGCCGCGCGTGATGTTGGCCCCGGCCACCGTGGCCACCGGCGCCGCGCTGCCTTCGTTGAAGCGCGTGTAGCCCTCGATGCCGAAGAAAACGAAGGATGGGATGACCAGCAGCAGCAGGAACCCGAGGGCCAGGTTCTTGTGGGTGCGGATGTACTCGAACATGCCTGGGTCTCGGTGCGGGCGGACCGGCAGCGCCGGCGCGCAAGCGCCCTTGGGCAGGGCGCGACTGGGAGGGGATGCGGGCCGCCGGCGGCCGGCTCGCGGGCCATGCCGATCAGCCACGGTGTGGCCGGAGGGCGCCGCCAAGCACGCGGCACCGCGCCCGGCCAGGGCGCCGCGATTCTAGCCGAGGGGGTGGTGGGTGCTGACGGGGTCGAACCGCCGACCTACGCCTTGTAAGGGCGCCGCTCTACCGACTGAGCTAAGCACCCGCCCGGCGCGGGCCGCGCCAAGCGGCCCGCTTCACGCTGCCGGCTCCGGCCGGCCAGCCGATCAGACCGCGTCGCGCAGGCCCTTGCCGGGGCGGAACTTGGGCACCTTCGCCGCCTTGATCTTGATGGTGGCGCCGGTCCGCGGGTTGCGGCCGGTGCGCGCAGCGCGCTTGGGGGCAGTGAACGTGCCGAAGCCGGTGATGGTGACGCTGCCGCCCTTCTTGAGCGTGGTCTTGACTGCACCGATCAGCGCTTCGAGCGAGCGACCCGCCGCGGCCTTGGAGATGTCGGCCTGCTTGGCGATGTGCTCGATCAGTTCACTCTTGTTCACGTCGGGTTCCCTCTCGTGTGTGTCGCTGTTCGAACCGGAACCCGCTGGCGGGCCGGCAACCGGGCTCGAACCATTAAAGCCTTCGTGCCGAACGGGTGTCAAGCACGAGAAGATTCTAGGTGCAACGGGTGGCCGGGCCGCTGCGAACGCGGGCAGGCGGGGCGCGAGGAATCACGCTTGACAAGCGCGATGCGCGGGCATAACCCGGCGCCCGATCGGGCCCGGGGCGGGCCTCAGCGTGCGGCCACCGCCTGTGCCAGCGCGCGGCCGAGGTCGGCGGTGCCGGCGCTGCCGCCCAGGTCTGGCGTGCGCGGCGCATGCGGGTCGGCCAGCACCGCCTCGATGGCGGCCAGCACCGCGTCATGCGCATCGCGGTGGCCGAGGAAGTCCAGCATCATCGCCGCGCTCCAGACCTGGCCGATGGGGTTGGCCACGCCCTTGCCGGCGATGTCGGGCGCCGAGCCATGCACCGGTTCGAACAGGCTGGGCCACTCGCGCGTCGGGTTCAGGTTGGCGCTGGGCGCGATGCCTATGGTGCCGGTGCAGGCCGGGCCCAGGTCGCTGAGGATGTCGCCGAACAGGTTGCTGGCCACCACCACGTCGAACTGCTGCGGGCGCTGGACGAAGTGCGCGGTGAGGATGTCGATGTGGAACTGGTCGACCTGCACCCCGGGGTACAACGCCGCCATCGCCGCCACGCGTTCGTCCCAGTAGGGCATGGTGATCGAGATGCCGTTGCTCTTGGTGGCGCTGGTCAGCTTCTTGCGCGGGCGCGACGCGGCCAGCTCGAAGGCGAACCTCAGCACCCGGTCGACGCCATGGCGCGACATCACCGTCTCCTGGATCACCAGCTCGCGCTCGGTGCCGGCGTACATGCGCCCGCCGACGCTGCTGTACTCGCCCTCGGTGTTCTCGCGCACGATCCACATGTCGATCGCGCCCGGCGCCAGCGGCTGGCCCTGGCGGTCGACCAGCGGGCTGCGGATGCCGGGCATCAGCCGCGCCGGGCGCAGGTTGACGTACTGGTCGAACTCGCGGCGGAACCTGAGCAGGCTGCCCCACAGCGAGACATGGTCGGGCACCGTGGCCGGCCAGCCGACGGCGCCGAAGAGGATCGCGTCGTGGCCGCCGATGCGCTCCTTCCAGTCGGCCGGCAGCATGTCGCCGTGGCGCTGGTAGTAGTCGCAGCTGGCGAAGTCGAAGGCGTCGAGCTGCAGCGAGATGCCGAAGCGGCGCGCCGCGGCGTCGAGCACGCGCAGGCCCTCGGGCATCACCTCGGTGCCTATGCCGTCGCCGGCGATCACGGCGATGCGGTGCGGGGTGGGGGTCATCATGTCTCCAGGTGCAGCGTGTCGAAGAAGGCGAGTGCCTCGGCCAGCAGCGCCTGCGGCGCCTCCTCGGCGATGTAGTGGCCGCAAGCCAGCGTGGCGCAGGTCGCCCGACGCGCCGCGGCGGCCCACAGCGCGGGCACGTCGAAGCAACCCGTCACCACGCCCTGGTCGCCGCACAGCACGCGCAACGGCGCCTCGACGACGCGCGCGGCGGCGCGGTCGGCACGGTCGTGTTCCAGGTCGATGCTGGCCGCCGCGCGGTAGTCCTCGCACATCGACGCCGCGCTGCCGGGCCGCGCGGCACAGCGCGCGTACTCGTCCAGCGCCAGGGGGTCGAACGCCGCCAGGCCGCCATGGCGCCGGCCCATCAGCTCGCGCAGGTAGGCGCGCGGATCGGCTTCGACCAGGCGTTCGGGCGTGGGCGCCGGCTGGATCAGGAAGAACCAGTGCCAGTAGGCGCGTGCGAAGGCCTCGGTCGTGCCCTCGTACATCGCCAGCGTGGGCGCGATGTCCAGCAGCATCAGCCGGGCCACGCACTGCGCGTGGTCCAGCGCCAGCCGGTGCGCGACTCGCGCGCCGCGGTCGTGGGCCAGCACGCCGAAGCGCTGGTGGCCCAGCGCGTGCATCAGCGCCGCCACGTCGGCGGCCATGCGCCGCTTGCTGTGGTTCGCATGTGCCGGGTCGGACGGCGGCCGGCCGCTGTCGCCGTAGCCGCGCAGGTCGGCCAGCACCACGCGGAAGTGCCGCGCCAGCGGCGCGGCGACCCGGTGCCACATGGCCATGCTTTGCGGGTGGCCGTGCAACAGCAGCAACGGCGCGCCGCTGCCGCCCACGCGCGCCGCGATCTCGATGCCGTCGTCGGCGACGAAGCGCAGCGCCTCGAAGCCGCCGAGGTCGCGCGCCCACAGCGGCGACGTGGTCGATGGGTCGGCCGCGGCAACGGGTGTCAGGTGTGGCATGGGCCCATTCTCGGCGCCTGCGGCCGGCTGCGGCAAGACACAATCAGGCACTCGACTCTTGCTTGCAGGGCAACGAAGGACGATGCGCTTCCGCACCACCCGCGCCGAACTGGAGCTGCTGTGCACGATAGACCGCGAAGGCAGCCTGGCCGGGGCCGCGCGCGCGTTGGAGCTGACGCCGCCGCAGGTCAGCAAGCGGCTGCAGGCGCTGGAGGCGCGGCTGGGGCTGCGGCTGCTGCAGCGCACGACGCGGCGGCTGCGTTTCACCCCGGAAGGCGAGCGCTTCGTGGCCGGCGCGCAGCCCTTGCTGGAGGGTTTCGCCGCGCTGGAGCAGGCCTTGGCCGAGCACCGCGACGAACCCAGCGGCCGGCTGCGCATCGCCAGCAGCTTCGGCTTCGGCCGCCAGTGCCTGGCGCCGCTGCTGGCCGACTTCCAGCGTTCCCACCCGGGCATAGAGATCCACCTGCAGCTGGTCGACCAGCTGCCCGACCTGGCCGCCGGCGGCACCGATGCCGCGGTGTGGCTGTGGCAGCCCACCGGCGCAGCGCTGCGCTCGCTGCGGCTCGCACCCAACCGGCGCGTGGTCGTCGGCGCGCCGGCCTACCTGCGCGAGGCCGGCCTGCCGCAGACCCCGGCCGATCTGGCGCGCCACCGCTGCCTGGTGGTGCATGAGCATGCCGGGGTGCCGGCGCAGTGGCGCTTGCAGCCGCTGCCGGCTGCCGGGCGCCGGCCGCGCGCCGAGGATGCGGTGAGCGTGCGCGTTGCCGGCCCGCTGGCCAGCAACCATGGCGAGGTGGTGCGTGCCTGGGCGCTGGCCGGCCATGGGCTGATGCTGCGCTCGCTGTGGGACGTGCACGAGCACCTGCGCCGCGGCGAGCTGCAAGCCGTGCTGCCCGGCTGGGCGATGCTGGACGCCGACGTGCACTGGGTGCTGCCACCACGCGACCCGCTGCTGCCGGCGCCGCGCCGGCTGCGCCTGTTGCAGGATTTCCTGGTCGCGGCCTTCGCCGCCGTGCCCTGGGCCGACGCCGTCAGCGCGGCGGGGGCGGCGGCTGCCGCGGTGCCCGCACCACCAGCCACACGCCGAAGGCGCTGAGCGCCAGCCCCGGCAGCACGCCCCCGCCCAGCGACTCGTCGAACAGCGCCCAGGCCAGCAAGGCCGTGCATGGCGGCACCAGGTACATCAGGCTGGCCACGCGCGTGGCCGCGCCGCGCTGCACCAGCAGGAACAGCAGCGAGCTGCCGCCCAGCGTCAGCACGCCCACCGACCAGGCCATCGCGCCGAGCAGCTCGGGGTGCAGGCGCATGGGCTCGGCCTCCAGCAGTGCCAGCGGCAGCGTCACCGCCAGCGCTGCCAGCAGCTGCACGAAGTTGGCGCTGCGCACGTCGGTGGCCGGCACCCAGCGCTTCTGGTACAGCGTCCCTGCCGTGATGCTGGCAAGCGCACCGAGCGCCAGCGCGACGGTCAGCACGCTGGCCTCGCCCTGGCCCAGCTTGTGCCCGACCACCAGCAGCAGGCCGGCAAGGCCCAGCAACAGCCCCAGCCAGCGGCCGGGCCCGATGCGATGCTCGCTGCCACGTGCGCTGACCCACAGCGCCGTCAGCAGCGGCTGCAGGCCGACGATCAGCGCCGCCAGCCCGGCGCCCAGCCCGCCCTTCACCGCCGCCCACACGCCGCCCAGGTAGCCGGCATGCATCAGGATGCCGGTGACGGCCAGGTGGCCCCAGGCGGCGCGCCCCTGCGGCCAGGCGGGGCGCGACCAGGCGATCCACAGGCCGAAGGCCAGCAGCGACAGCGCGTAGCGCCAGGCCAGGAAGGACATCGGCGGCGCATGCGGCATGCCGTAGCGCGCGACGACGAAGCCGGTGCTCCAGATGCCGACGAAGACCACCGGCATCGCCGCCAGCCAGCGCGACGAATGGTCCACAGTCAGCGGCGGCGCAGCGGCGCGGATCCGGCTTTGCCGGTCCGCAGCCGCGCTCCCCCTCGGGGGGACGCGAGCACCAGCGAGCTTGGGGGCCCCATGGCCTCGGCTTTGCCGGTCCGCAGCCGCGCTCCCCCTCGGGGGGACGCGAGCGCCGGCGAGCTTGGGGGCCTCATCAGCGCGCCTTCGCGCGGATCTCGGGCAGCGCCTTGTGCAGGTAGTAACCCATCGACCACACCGTCAGCAGCGCCGCCACGATCATCAGCGCACTGCCCCACCAGCGCGTGTCGACCAGGCCGAACAGCCGGCCATCGAACAGCAGGAAGGGGATGGCCACCATCTGTGCCACCGTCTTCAGCTTGCCGATCATGTGCACCGCCACGCTGCGGCTGGCGCCGATCTGCGCCATCCACTCGCGCAGCGCCGAGATCGTGATCTCGCGGCCGATGATGATCAGCGCGATCAAGGCGCCGACGCGGTCCAGCTCCAGCAGCACCAGCAGCGCGGCGCAGATCAGGATCTTGTCGGCCACCGGGTCGAGGAAGGCGCCGAAGGCCGAGGTCTGGTTGAGCTTGCGCGCCAGGTAGCCGTCCAGCCAGTCGGTCAGCGCGAACAGCACGAACAGCACCGTCGCCACGAGGTTGCGCGTGGCCATGTCCCAGGGCAGGTGGAAGACGCCCACCAGCAGCGGGATGGCCGCGATGCGCGCCCAGGTCAGCAGCGTGGGGACGGTGAGGAACATGGCCATCGATTGTGCCCTTGCCCGCCGCGCCCGCCGGGCCTCATTGATCCAGTGTCGCGGGCTTGAAACGGCGCTCGTCGTCGAACAGGAAGACCTCGGTCCAGGCCCAGGGCCTGGGCAGGCGCGAGACATCGCCATACGGCGCCGCGCGGTGCACCGCGGCAATGGCCAGTTCGATGGTGTCCACCGCCTGGCGCGGGCGGCGGCGCACGTTGACGGCCTTGACGCTGCCGTCGCGGTTCAGTTCCACCTCCAGCACCGGGATCGCCAGCAGCGGCTCGGGCGGCTTGCCCATGTAGCTGCGCTCGGGGTTGGCCGCCACCAGGCGTTGCGCCGCCTGCCGCTTGAACTCGTTCCAGTCGCGCGCAGCACGCGGCGGCGCCAGCGCCACGGGCGGGGCCGGCCTGGCCGCCGCGGGCGCCCGCGGCGGTGGCACCGGCGCGGGCGACGGTGCGGCAGCGCTGGGTGCCGGAACCGGCACCGGCACCGGCACCGGCGGGGGCGGCGGGGGCAGCGGCGGCGTCGCGCGCGAGCCGCAACCTGCCAGCGCCGCAGCGCCCAGCAGCGCCGCCAGCAGGCGCCAGCGCCGCGGCGCCTGGCGCAGCCGGCGCGGCCGCTGCCCGTGCGCCTCGTCGTCAACCATGCAGGACACGATAGATCTCCTCGGCCAGGTCCTTCGAAATGCCATCCACCGCGGCCAGGTCCTCGACGCTGGCACTGGCCACGCCGCGCAGGCCGCCGAAGCGCTGCAGCAGGCGGGCCCGCTTGCGCGGGCCGACGCCGGCGATGTCCTCCAGCTTGCTGCCGCCGGTGCGCACGCGGGCGCGCTGCGCGCGCATGCCGGTGATCGCGAAGCGGTGGGCCTCGTCGCGGATCTGCGCCACCAGCATCAGCGCCGCCGAGTCGGGCGGCAGCGTCAGCTTGGGCCGGCCGTCGGCGAACACCAGTTCCTCCAGCCCCACCTTGCGACCGGCGCCCTTCTCGACGCCGACGATCAGCGACGCGTCCAGCCCCAGCTCGGCGAAGACCTCGCGCGCCATGCTCACCTGGCCGCGGCCGCCGTCCACCAGCACGATGTCGGGCAGGCGCGCCGGGGCGCGGGCGCGGCGGTGCGGCGCGGCTGCGGCGGCTTCGAGCGCGGCGGCGTCGGGCGCGGCGGCGTCGGGCGCGGCAGGGTCGGACGGCGCGGCATCGGGCGTCACGGCATCGGACGGCGCGGCACCAGCGGCTTCCACGCCCGGCTCGGCCTCGTCGGCCGCCCCCGCCGCCAGCGCCTCGGCCAGGCGCGCATAGCGCCGCGTCAGCACCTGGCGCATCGCCGCGTAGTCGTCGCCGCCGGTGATGCCCTCGACCTTGAAGCGCCGGTACAACGCCGACTGCATCTGGTGGCCCTCGAAGACCACGCAGGAGGCCATCGTGGCCTCGCCGGCGGTGTGGCTGATGTCGAAGCACTCGACGCGCAGCGCCGCCGGGTCGTCCAGTTCCAGGCCCAGGGCCTCGGCCAGCGCGCGCGTGCGCTGCTGCTGCGAGCCCTCCTCGGCCAGCAGCCGCGCCAGCGCCAGCTCGGCGCCCTTGGCCGCCATCTCCAGCCAGATGCGGCGCTGGCCACGCGGCTGCTCGGTGGCGCGAAGGCGGCCGCCGGCATGCGGCTCCAGCGCCGCCAGCAGCGCCGCGTCGACCGCGTGGCTCACCACCAGCAGCGGCGGCGCGCGCTGCGCCAGGTAGTGCTGGGCGACGAAGGCCTCGAGCACCAGGTCCTCGGCGGCGCGCGGTCGGGCAGGCGTCGCGGCGGACGCCGCATCGTCGGCGGTGGCATCGTCGGCCAGCGCGGCGTCCGCTTCCGCACCCAGCGCCGCGCCGTCGTCCACATGCGCTGGGAAGTACGCGCGGTCGCCCAGGTGGCGGCTGCCGCGCACCATGGCCAGGTTGACGCAGGCGCGGCCGCCGGCCACCTTCACCGCCAGGATGTCGACGTCGGTGTCGACGCCGCTGCGGCTGCTGGCGTCCACCGCCTGCTGGTGCAGCACCGCCGACAGCGACTGGATGCGGTCGCGCAGCAGCGCCGCCTGTTCGTACTCGAAGGCCTCGGCGCAGGCCATCATCTGCGCCTGCAGATCGGCGATGACCTCCTGCGTCTCGCCGAGCAGGAAGCGCTCGGCGGCGCGCACGTCGTCGGCATAGGCCTGCGGCGTGACATGGCCCACGCAGGGCCCCGAGCAGCGATTGATCTGGTACAGCAGGCAGGGCCGGCTGCGGTTGGCGAACACCGTGTCCTCGCAGGTGCGCAGCCGGAACACCTTCTGCATCAGCTGGATGGCCTGCTTCACCGCCCAGCCGTTGGGGTAGGGCCCGAAGTAGCGGTGGCGGCGGTCGACCGCGCCGCGGAAGTACATCATGCGCGGGTAGCGCTGCTGGGGCGGGGCGTTGTCCGCGGCAGACCCGGCGCGCGTGCCGGTGATCTTCAGGTAGGGGTAGCTCTTGTCGTCGCGGAACAGGATGTTGAACCGCGGGTTCAGCGCCTTGATCAGGTTGTTCTCGAGCAGCAGCGCCTCGGCCTCGCTGCGCACCACCGTGGTCTCCAGGCGCTCGACGCGGCCCACCATCTGGCCGATGCGCGTGCCGTCGCCCTCGCGGCGCAGGTAGCTGGCCACGCGCCGGCGCAGGTTTCGCGCCTTGCCCACGTACAGCACCTGCCCCTGGGCGTCGATCCAGCGGTAGACGCCGGGCAGCAGCGGCAGGGCCGCGACCTCGGCCTCCAGCCGCGCGCGCACGGCGTCTCGCGCCACGGCCGCGTCGGGCGCGGTCGGTGCGGGGTCGGCTGGCGTTGCGGGCTCGCGCATGGGCCCGATTGTCCGATGCAGCCGCGGCGCACCCCGTCAGGACGGTCTCTCGATAATCGGCGCGTGACCCGCGCACAGCTCACGACACCGCCGCCGCCGGCCGCCGCGCGGGCGCTGCGCTGGGCCGTCTACGGCCGCGTCATCGACAACTTCGGCGACGTCGGCGTGTGCTGGCGCCTGGCGCGCGACCTGGCCGCCCGCGGCGACGCCGTGACCCTGGTGCTGGACGACGCATCGGCGCTGGCCTGGATGCACGAGGCCGGCGACGCGGCCGCGGCCGCCGTGGCCGTCCACCCGTGGCCCGGCCCGCCCGCGCAGGACGCCGACGTCGTCGTCGAGGCCTTCGGTTGCGATCCGCCCGACCAGGCGCGCGCCGCGATGCGCGCCGCGCTGGCCGCCGGCCGGCCGCCGGTGTGGCTGAACCTGGAGTACCTCAGCGCCGAGGCCTATGTCGAGCGCTCGCACGGGCTGCCGTCGCCGCAGCCCGACGGCCTGCCCAAGTGGTTCTTCTACCCGGGTTTCACGCCGGCCACCGGCGCTCTGCTGCGCGAGCGAGGCCTGCTGGCGGCACGCGCCGCGTGGGGCGACGACGAGCGCCACCGATGGCTGGCCACACAGGGCGTGCACCCGCGGCCCGGGGAGCGGCTGGTCAGCCTGTTCGGCTACGAGCAGCCGGCGCTGCCGGCGCTGCTGCAGGCGCTGGCCACCGAGGCCACCCGGCCCACGCGCGTGCTGGCGTCGCCGGGGCCGTCGCTGCGCCAGCTGCAGGCCCTGGCCGACGCCGGCGCGCTGCCTGCCGGCCTGCGCTGGCAGCCCCTGCCCTGGCTCAGCCAGCCCGCCTACGACCGGCTGCTGTGGAGCTGCGAGCTGAACCTGGTGCGCGGCGAGGACTCGCTGGTGCGCGCACTGTGGGCCGGCGCGCCGCTGCTGTGGCAGGCCTACGTGCAGGACGACGGCGCACACCATGCCAAGGCGCTGGCCGTGCTGCACCGTCAGGCCGGCGCCGCTCCGCTGCCGGCACCGGCACAAGCCTGGTGGCGGGCCTGGAACGGCCTGCCCGGCGCCGAGCCGCCCGCCCGGCTGTCCGACACCACGCCGGGCGGCGCCTGGCAGCGGGCCGTGGCCACGCTGCGCGACGAGCTGGCCGCGTTGCCCGACCTGGCGGCGCAGCTGCGCGCCTTTGCGTTGGCGCGCCGGCCCGCGCTGTGCGGCCCCGACGAGGGCCCGGCCTGCTAGAATTGCGGGCTTTTTCCAGCGGGGCAGCCTGCCCCGCGTCGGCAAGGCGCCTCGTGCCGCGACCCGGGTCTTCCACCCGGTCCGGCCCTGGGCGCGGGCCTGGCGGGCGCTGACCCCGGGGCCCATGCGTGCCGGCGGCGCCGCGTCCCCGCGCTGCCGCGCCGGCCGCCCCGATCCACCACCACCCGTCAGACCCAGCCCCAGCAGCGGGCAACGAGACAGCGGACACAGCCATGAAACTCGCTCAGGAAATTCGCGCCGGCAACGTCATCATGCAGGGCAAGGACCCGATGGTCGTGCTCAAGACCGAATACAGCCGCGGCGGCCGCGGCGCCGCCACGGTGCGCATGAAGATGAAGAGCCTGCTCAGCGGCTTCGGCGCCGAAACGGTCTTCAAGGCCGACGACAAGATGGACCAGATCATCCTCGACAAGAAGGAGTGCACCTACTCCTACTTCGCCGACCCGATGTACGTGTTCATGGACGGCGAGTACAACCAGTACGAGGTCGAGGCCGACAACATGGGCGACGCCATCCAGTACCTGGAGGACGGCATGGGCGTCGAGGTCACCTTCTACGACGGCAAGGCGATCTCGGTCGAGATGCCCACCACCGTGGTGCGCGAGGTCGAGACCGAGCCGGCCGTCAAGGGCGACACCTCGGGCAAGGTGATGAAGCCGGCCAAGCTGGTGGGCACCGGCTTCGAGATCAGCGTGCCGCTGTTCGTCGAGAACGGCGACAAGATCGAGATCGACACCCGCACCCACGAGTACCGCAAGCGCGTCTGACGCGACGCTGCCGTGCGCGGCAGCGAGAATCCCGGGGCGCCATCGGCGCCCCGTTTGCTTTGCGCGCCGCACTCGACGATCCAGCCCCCATGCCCTTCGACTTCGAAGCCGCCGTCCAGGCCCCTTTCCGCATGCAGCCGGGCCTGCGCCGTCTGCGCGACGACGACCGGGCCGCCGGCTTCACGCCCGCGCGGCCCGGCGCGCGCCACCAGCGCGAGAAGCTCGCGGTGCTGTCGGCCTACCCGGCGCTGGCGCTGCAGCGCGCCCAAGGCTTCGGCGCCGATGAAGAGGCCGCGATGCTGCGTGCGGTCGGCGCGGCGGCCCAGACCGCGGTGCCGCAGGCCTGGCGGCTGCTGGACGACGGCGGCATGGCCGCGCCGGCGCTGGGCGTCGCGCTGGACGCCCGCGGCGAAGTGCGGCAGCAGCAGGCCGGCGTGTTCGGCCTGGGCGACGAGATCGCGCGCTGCCTGCTCGGCCTGCCGCCGGCGCAGCGCCCCGCCGCGCTGCTGAGCCTGGCCTTCGAGGAGGACTACGCGCTGCTCGACGGCCGCCCCGGCGACGGCTTCGGCCAGGTGCCCTGGATGGCGGTGGCACTGCCCAGCCGCTGGGCGCCGGCCGAGAAGGTCGGCCGCGCCTTCGCCGCGATCCACGCGCCGGTGGCCGACAACGCGTTGCTGCAACGCGCCGCGCCGCAGCTGGTGGCGCTGGCCACCGGTGGCGAGCGCTGGGAGCGCTTCGTCTGGACCGTCACCGACCACCCGCGGCTCAACGCCCACCCCGACCTGGTGCCGGCGCAGGCCTGGCCCGGCGGCGCCGTCGAACCCGCCTGGTGGCGCAGCGAGCACCAGACGCTGCAGCCCCTGCCGGGCACGCGGATGGCGCTGTTCACCATCCACGTGCAGGTCGAGCCGCTGGCCGCCGTGCTGGCCCGGGCGCCGGGCCGTGCCGGGGCGCTGCACGACGCCATCGCCAGCATGAGCGACGCGGTGCTGGACTACCGCGGCCTGGGTGCGGTGCGTGGGCCGCTGCTGGCCTGGCTGGCGGCTCGGGCCGGCGCCGAGTCGTGACGCTGCGGCCCGCCCGCGTCGAGCTCGACGCCGACGGCGTGCCGCACGCCCCCGACTTCGGCGACCGCTACCACCCGCGCATCGGCGCCGCGGCGCAGGCGCGCCATGTGTTCCTGGCCGGCAATGGCCTGCCCGGGCGCTGGGCCGGCCGCAGCGACTTCACGCTGCTCGAGACCGGCTTCGGCCTGGGCAACAACTTCCTCGCCACCTGGGCTGCCTGGCGTGCCGACCCGCAGCGCCCGCAGCGCCTGCACTACGTGGCCATCGAGGCGCACCCGCCGCAGCTCGAAGACCTGCGCCGCTGTGCCGGCGATGCGGACCCCGAGCTGGCCGCCGCGCTGCGGCGCGCCTGGCCGCCGCTGGTGCCGGGCCTGCATGCGCTGGACTTCGACGACGGCCACGTGCGCCTGCTGCTGGCCTTCGGCGACGTGGCGCGCATCGCCAAGGAGCTGGTGCTGACGGCCGACGCGGTCTACCTGGACGGCTTCGCGCCCGACCGCAACCCGGCGATGTGGACACCGGCGCTGATGCGCCTGCTGGCGCGCAAGCTGCCCCCTGGCGGCACGGCGGCCACCTGGTCGGTAGCCGCGCCGGTCCGCGACGCCCTGCGCGCGGCCGGCTTCGCTTGCGAGCGCGTGCCCGGCATCGGCGGCAAGCGCGAGGTGCTGCGGGCCGTGCTGGCGCCGGGCTGGGCGGCGCCGGCCCGCGCAACGCAGCAGCCACCCGCGCGCGCGGCCGGCCACGCGCTCGTGCTGGGCGCCGGCCTGGCCGGCGCCTGGGCGGCCTGGGCCCTGGCCCGCCAGGGCTGGCAGGTGCGCGTGCTGGACCGCCATGCGCAGCCGGCCGCCGAGGCCTCGGGCAACCCCGCGGGCCTGTTCCATCCCGGCGCGCCGGCCGATGCCGACACGCCCCATGCGCGGCTGCTGCGCGCCGCCGCGCTGCGCTGCGCGCGGCTGCTGGCGCCGTGGATCGCTGCCGGGCGGATCGCCGGCGACGCCGGCGGCCTGCTGCGCCTGGCACCTGCCGGTGCCGAGGTCGACGCCTTGCGCGCCCAGGCGGCGCGACAAGGCGTTCCGCCGGCGCTGGCCGAACCGCTGGATGCCGCCGCCGCCGGCGCGCGGGCGGGCCTGGCGCTGCAGCGCGCCGGCTGGTGGTTGCCCAGCGGCGGCTGGGTGGCGCCGGGCGAGCTGGTGCGCCAGCTGCTGGCCACGCCGGGCGTGCGCTTCGAAGGCGCCGCCGCCGTCGACCGGATCGCCCGCGACGGCAGCGGCTGGGCGCTGCACGGCGCCGACGGCTGCACGCTGGCACGCGCCCCGGTGCTGGTGCTGGCCAACGGTGCCGAGGCGACACGCCTGTGGCCGCAGGCCGGCTGGACGCTGGGGCGTTCGCGCGGCCAGATCAGCTGGTGGCGAACGCCGCCGCCGGGCGCGCCGCGCCCCGCGCACCCGGTCACCGGCGAGGGCTACCTGCTGGCCCTGCCCGACGGCGGGTTGCTGTGCGGCGCCACGGCCGCCGCGGGCGACCCCGATCCCGCGCTGCGCGATGCCGACCACGACTTCAACCGCCATCGCCTGCAGGCGCTGTGCGGCTGGCCGGCGCCGCCGCCCGACGGCGGCCGCGTGGGCTGGCGTGCGCTGACACGCGACCGGCTGCCGCTGGTGGGCCCCGTGCCCGCCGCAGACGCGGACGCAGCCGCCGGCCGCGGCAGGGAACCGGCCCGCGAGCCCGGGCTGTACGTGCTCGCCGGCCTGGGCTCGCGCGGCATCAGCTGGGGCCCGCTGGCGGCCGAGGTGCTGGCCAGCTGGATCTGCGGCACACCGATGCCGGTGGAGGCCCGGCTGCGCGACGCGCTGGATCCGGGCCGGATGCATCGGCGACGCGCGGCGCGGCGGGCCGGCGCGGGCTGACGCGGCGGCGATGCGGGCCGCCGCGCTCGCCGAACCGGCTGCCCGGCGCTGCGCCGCCGCCGGGCGAGGCCCGCGGCGCGAGATCGCGGGCGTGGCCCTTCGTGCCCCGGCCGGCGCGGTCCCGCGGCGCCCGCATGCGAGACCGACCGGGCACGGGCCCCTGCCCGGCTCAGGGGGCCAGATCCAGCGCCTCGGTGACGCGGTCGAACGGCAGCTGGGCGCTGCGGTTGAGGCGCTCGACCGTCTGCGCGTCGGCGGCCTCGAACAGGCACATGCAGGCACCGGTCTCGGGGACGAAGGTGCTGCGGATGTAGCGCGCGGGCGTGCCATCGGCGCTGTACTGCCTCGCCGTGGCGATCGCGGCCTGCTGCGCCGCGGCCAGGTCGCCCATCGCGATGCCCTTGAGCGAGCGTTCAACCATGTAGACGGCCATCTCGGGTCTCCTTGGGATTGGTTCGTCGGGCCTCCAGCCTAGGGCCGGCCCGCGTGACCAGGAAGGCCACGCAGGGCATCCATCCATGAACGCGGCGACCACCCTGGCATAGACTGGGCCGGTCCAGGCCAGCCCGGTGGAGCGCCGATGGAGCTGAGGCAGATCCGCTACTTCCTGTCCGTGTGCGAGCATGGGTCGTTCTCGCGCGCCGCCGAGTCCTGCCATGTGACGCAACCGGCGATGAGCAAGGCGGTCAAGGCGCTCGAGGCCGAGGTCGGCGGCGAGCTGCTGCACCGCGAGGGTCGCCGCCTGGTGCTGTCCGAGCTGGGGCAGATGGTCCGCCCGCACCTCGAGCGGCTGGCCGGCGAGCAGGACGCGGCCATCGAGGTGGCGCGCAACTTCCGGCTGCTGAGGCAGGCGCCGCTGCGCGTGGGCGTGCTGCCGACCATCGGCCCGGCGCGCATCGCCCGCTTCCTCGGCGGCTTCCGCCGCCGCCACCCGGGCATCGAGGTCGCGGTCTCGGAGTCCGCGGCAGGGCAGCTCGCGCGCAGCCTCGAGCAGGCCCAGATCGACGTCGCGATCGCCAACGGGGGCGTCGGCTTCGGCGACGGCTTCCGCGTGCAGAGCCTGTACCGCGAGCGCTACGTCGTCGTCTTCGCGCCGGGCCACCGGCTGGCGACGCTGGACGCGGTCGGCCTGGCCGACCTCGACGGCGAGGACTACGTGGACAGGCTGTCGTGCGAGCTGCGCGAGATGGTGATGCAGGTCGTTCGCGAGCGCCAGGTGCAGCTCTACGCGCGCTTCCGCAGCGAGCGCGAGGACTGGGTGCAGTCGATGGTGCTGGCCGGGCTGGGCTTCGCCTTCATGCCCGAGCACTCGGTGACGCTCAGCGGGCTGCTGTCCAGGCCGCTGGCCGACCCACCGGTGGCGCGCGACATCTGTGCGATCGACCTGCGCGGTCGCGCCCGCGGCGCTGCGGCTCAGGCGCTGCTGCGCGAGCTGGCGGCGGGGATCGAAGACCGCTGAGCGCGGCCGCCGCCCGCACGCCCGCGCGGGCGGCTCAGAACGCCAGCCGCCGCACCCCCTGCGCGCCGGCCAGCAGGCACAGCGTGGCCTTGTGGCGGGCAAAGATGCCCACCGTCACCACCCCCGGCCACTGGTTGACCTCGGTCTCCAGCGCCAGCGGATCGGCGATGGCCAGGCCATGCACGTCCAGGATGGGGTGGCCGTTGTCGGTGCGCACGCCGGCGCGTGGCACGGCGCGCCCGCCCAGCGCCTCGAAGCGCCGCGCCACCTGCGCCGCGGCCATCTCGATGACCTCCACCGGCAGCGGAAAGCGCCCCAGCCGCGACACCAGCTTGCTCTCGTCGGCGATGCAGACGAAGCGCTCGGCCAGGTCGGCGACGATCTTCTCGCGCGTCAGCGCCGCGCCGCCGCCCTTGATCATGTGGCCCTGGCCGTCGACCTCGTCGGCACCGTCCACGTAGACCGCCAGCCGCGGCACGGCGGCGGCCTCGAGCACCGGGATGCCGATGGCGCGCAGGCGCTGGGTGCTGGCCTCGCTGCTGCTCACCGCGCCGGCCGGCGGCTGCGCCATCGTCGCCAGCGCGGCGATGAAGTGGTTGACCGTGCTGCCGGTGCCCACGCCGATCACGGCGCCGGGCGGCACCTCGGCCAGCGCGGCGCGCGCGGCGGCGGCCTTCAGTTCGTCCTGCGTCATGCGCCGATTATCGGCGCCTGGCCGGCATCAAGGCCGGCGCCGCAGGGCGGCACGCTGAGACAATCCCCGACCATGCGACTGCCCTTCACCGTCCCGTCCCTCGCTGTCCCGTATGGCCTGGCCCGGCCCTTCCTGTTCGGCCTGGATGCCGAGCAGGCCCACGAGATCACCCTCAACGCCATCGCCACGCTGCAGAACACGCCGGCGCAGTGCCTGTGGGCGCAGCCGCGCATCGACGACCCCGTCGAACTGGCCGGCCTGCGCCTGCCCAACCGCGTGGGCCTGGCTGCCGGGCTGGACAAGAACGGCCGCTGCATAGACGGCTTCGGCGCGATGGGCTTCGGCTTCATCGAGGTGGGCACGGTGACGCCGCTGGCGCAACCCGGCAACCCGCGGCCGCGCATCTTCCGGCTCAAGGATGCCGGCGCGCTGATCAACCGGCTGGGCTTCAACAACGAGGGGCTGCAGGTGTTCCTGCGCAACGTGCGCGCGGCGCGCAGCTTCCGCGACAGCGGCGGCGTGCTCGGGCTGAACATCGGCAAGAACGGCGCCACGCCGATCGAGCGCGCCGCCGACGACTACCTGGCGGGGCTCGAGGGCGTGTTCCCGCATGCCGACTACGTCACCGTCAACATCAGCAGCCCCAACACCCAGAACCTGCGCCAGCTGCAGGGCGACGCGGCGCTGGACGCGCTGCTGGCCACGCTGCAGCAGCGCCGCGAGGCGCTGGCCGTGCGGCACCAGCGCAGCGTGCCGATGTTCGTGAAGATCGCGCCCGACCTGGACGAGCAGCAGGTGAAGCACATCGCCGCGACGCTGCGCCGCCATGGCATCGACGGCGTGATCGCCACCAACACCACGCTGGCGCGCGACGCCGTGCAAGGCCTGCCGCATGCCGACGAGGCCGGTGGCCTGTCCGGCCGGCCGCTGCTGCAGGCCAGCAACCGCGTGGTGGCGCAGCTGCGCGCGGCGCTGGGGCCGGCCTTTCCCATCATCGGCGTGGGGGGCATCGCCAGCGGCGACGACGCGCGCGCCACAATCGCCGCCGGCGCCGACGCGGTGCAGCTCTACACCGGGCTGATCTACCGTGGCCCGGCACTGGTGGCCGAGGTGGCGCGGGCCGTCGCCTCGCGCTGAACGGCAACCCGGCCCCCGCGCAGGAGGACAAGGCCTTGCTGGACCACGTCGAGCTCTACGTCAGCGACCTGGCGCGCGCCGAGCGCTTCTGGACGCCGCTGCTGCAGCAGCTGGGCTACGCGCCGCGGCCCTGGTCGGGCGGCGTCAACTACGACGCCGCCGGGGCGGACCAGCCCTACCTGAGCCTGCTGCAGGTGCCGGCCGAGCATGCCGCCGCCGGCTACCACCGCCAGCGCGTGGGCCTGAACCACCTGGCCTTTCGCGCCGCGTCGCGCCAGCAGGTGGATGCCATCCGCCAATGGCTGCAGGCGCACGGCCACCCGCTGCTCTACGACGAGCGCTACCCCTACGCCACCGGGCCGGGCTACTACGCGCTGTTCTGCGAAGACCCCGACCGCATCAAGATCGAGATCGTCGCGCCGCACCAGGACTGACTCAGTCCCCCAGCGCCACGCCTTCGCGCCGCGGGTCGGCGCCGCCCAGCCAGCCGGGGCCGTCGGGCGCGCGGCGGATGGCCTGCAGGCCGCTGGGCAGCTCGCTCTCCTGCACCGCATGGCCGCGCTCCCGCAGCGCCTGCTGCGTCGCGGCCGGGAAGCGGCCGCGTTCCAGCATCGTCGGCCCGTTGAAACTGCCGGCGTTGGGCAGCTCGATCGCCGCCTGCGGGTCCAGCTGCCACTGCAGCGTGGCCGTCAGCGTCTTGGCGACGAAGTGGATGATCGCGGCGCCGCCGGGCGAGCCCAGCGTCATCTCCAGCCGCCCCGGCTGTCCGGGCTGGGCACCGCTGCGGTCGAACACCAGGGTCGGGGCCATGCTGCTGCGCGGCCGCTTGCCGCCCTGCACGCGGTTGGCCACCGGCCGGCCCTGGGCGTCGGCGGGCAGCGCCGAGAAGTCGGTGAGCTGGTTGTTCAGCAGGTAGCCGCCGGCCAGGCCGGTGCCGCCGTCGGCCAGGATGCGCGCACCGAACTGCGCCTCGATGGTGGTGGTCAGCGAGACGGCGCGGCCCTGGGCATCGACCACGCTGACGTGGCTGGTGCCGACCTCGGGCTGCGCCGGCATCGGCGCCCAACTGGTGGACGCCGCCGGTGCCGGGTCGCCGGCCTCGGCACGGCCCAGGCTTCTGGGCCCGATCAGCGCGGCGCGGCGGCGCAGGTAGGCGTCGTCCAGCAGCGTGGTCCAGCGGCCGCCGGGCGCGGCGGCAAAGGCGGGGTCGGCGACGTAGCGGTCGCGGTCGGCATAGGCCAGGCGCGCGGCCTCGGTGTAGGCGTGCAGCCAGTCCGGGCCGGGGATGCCCTGCCGCAGCGGCGTGGCCACCGGCGCACTGCGCTCCAGCAGGCCCAGGATCTGCATCACCGCGAGATGCCCCGACGAGGGCGGCGGGAAGCCGCAGACGCGCCAGCGCTGCAACCAGTCGCTGCAGATCGCGTCGCGTTGCACGGGCCGGTAGCCGGCCAGATCGCCCTCGCTCAGGCGCCCCGGCACGGCGTGCTCGCGCACACGGCGCACGAGGTCCTGCGCGACGGGCCCGCGGTGCAGCACGTCGGCACCCTGCGCGGCGATGCGGCGCATCAGCTCGGCCAGCGCCGGGTTGCGCAGCGGGTGGCCCACCGGGTGCGGGCTGCCGTCGTCGCGGTAGTAGAAGGCGCGCGCGGCGGCGTCGCGGCGCAGCAGCGGGTCGGCGGCCAGCTGCGCGTGCAGGCGCTCGCCCAGCGGGAAGCCCTGCTCGGCCAGCGCGATGGCGCGCTCGAACAGCCGCGCCCAGGGCAGCCGGCCGTGCTGGCGGTGCGCCGCCTCGAGCATGCGCAGCGCGCCGGGCACGCCCACCGAGCGGCCGCCGAACACGCGCTCGGCGAAGGGCAGCGGCTGGCCGTTGGCGCCCAGGAACATGCGCTCGTCAGCGTCCGCCGGCGCCGTCTCGCGGCCGTCCCAGGCCGACACGCGCTGCCCGTCGAAGTGCAGCAGGAAGGCGCCGCCGCCGATGCCGCTGCTCTGCGGCTCGACCAGCCCCAGCACGGCCTGCGCGGCGATGGCCGCGTCGACGGCGCTGCCGCCGGCACGCAGCATGGCCAGACCGGCCTCGGCCGCCAGCGGGTGCGCCGCGGCCACCATCTGGCGCGCGGCGCGCTGAGGGTCGGCGACGACCGGCGCGATGGCCGTCGGCCCGCCGCCGGGCAGCGCGATGCCGCGCCGCGGCGTGGCCATCTCGGGCAGCGCCGGCGACAGCGCGGGCGCCGAGGCCGCAGCGTCGGCCACATGCTGCGACCAGGCGGCCGGGGCGGCCAGCGCGGCGATCGCCGCCAGCGCCAGCAGCAGGGACGCGCCCCTGGCGCGGCAACAACGGGAGGCGGACAGCACGGTCGGGCGGCTCATCGCCGCATTGTGGCCCCGCTGCGCAGCCTCGCCGCGCACCGTCAGAAGCGCAGCTCGACCCCGGTCTTGCCCTGGATCTCGTCCCGCGTGACGCCGGGCGCCAGCTCGACCACCTGCAGCCCCTGCGGCGTCACGTCCATCACCCCCAGGTCGGTGATGATGCGGTCGACCACGCCCACGCCGGTCAGCGGCAGCGTGCACTGGGGCAGGATCTTCAGGTCGGTGCTGCCGTCCTTCTTGCGCGCCACATGCTCCATCACGACGATGCAGCGTTCGACGCCGGCGACCAGGTCCATGGCCCCGCCCATGCCCTTGACCATCTTGCCCGGGATCATCCAGTTGGCCAGGTCGCCCTTCTCGCTGACCTGCATCGCGCCCAGGATGGAGAGGTTGATCTTGCCGCCGCGGATCATCGCGAAGCTGTCGTGGCTGCCGAAGATGCTGCTGCCGGGGATGGTGGTGACGGTCTGCTTGCCGGCGTTGATCAGGTCGGCGTCGACCTCGTCCTCGGTGGGGAACGGGCCTATGCCCAGCATCCCGTTCTCGCTCTGCAGCCACACCTCGATGTCGGCCGGCACGTAGTTGGCCACCAGCGTCGGAATGCCGATGCCCAGGTTCACGTAGAAGCCGTCCTGCAGTTCCTTGGCCGCGCGCGCGGCCATCTGGTCTTGGGTCCAGGGCATCTCAGGCCTCCTGCCGGGCCGCCCCAAAGGAGGCCGCGCCCCCCTGGGGGGCAGCGAACGAAGTGAGCTTGGGGGCGAGTGCCTTCGCCTCCTGCCGGGCCGCCCCAAAGGAGGCCGCGCCCCCCTGGGGGGCAGCGAACGAAGTGAGCGCGGGGGTCGACATGTTCAAACTCCTGACTTCTCGGTGATGGTGCGCTTCTCGATGCGCTTCTCGGGCGTCGCGTTCAGCACCAGCCGGTGCACGTAGATGCCGGGCAGGTGGATGGCATCGGGGTCCAGCGCGCCGGTCTCGACGATCTCCTCCACCTCCACCACCGCCACCTTGCCGGCCATGATGCAGGCCGGGTTGAAGTTGCGCGCCGTGCGGCGGAACACCAGGTTGCCGCTGCGGTCGGCCTTCCAGGCCTTGGCCAGCGCCACATCGGGCAGCAGTGCGCGCTCCATCACGTAGGCGCGGCCGTCGAACTCGCGCACCTCCTTGCCCTCGGCCACCACCGTGCCCACGCCGGTGGCGGTGAAGAAGGCCGGGATGCCGGCACCGCCGGCGCGCAGCTTCTCGGCCAGCGTGCCCTGGGGCGTGAACTCCAGCTCCAGTTCGCCGGCCAGGAACTGGCGCTCGAACTCCTTGTTCTCGCCGACGTAGCTGCTGATCATCTTGCGGATCTGCCGCGTCTCCAGCAGCTTGCCCAGGCCGAAGCCGTCGACGCCGGCGTTGTTGCTGATGACGGTGAGGTTCTTCTTGCCGCTGTCGCGCAGCGCGTCGATCAGCGCCTCGGGGATGCCGCACAGCCCGAAGCCGCCGACGGCCAGCAGCTGGCCGTCGGCGACGATGCCGTCCAGCGCGGCAGCGGCGCTGGGATAGATCTTGTTCATGCGTGGAAGCTCCGATGGCGGATCCCGCAAGGCTACTACCTAATGACTTAGGTAGTCAGTACGCAACATCGCCTAAGGCCCGCGGCAGCCGCGACGGCGTCAGCAGCCAGAGGCCCATCAGGAGGACCCGATGACCACGATCTCCCCCGAGGCCGCGCAGGCCCAGCTCGACGAGGTGGCCGCACCCTACGTGAAGGCACTCGGGCTGCGCGTGGAGGCGGTGGGGCCGGAACAGACCCTGATCGCACTGCCGGTGACGCCGGCGCTGGTGCATGGTGGCGGCGTGGTCTGCGGCCAGGCGCTGCTGGCCGCGGCCGACACGGCGATGGTGGTGGCGTTGTCGGCGGCGCTGGGCGGCTTCAGGCCGATGACCACGGTGCAGCTGCAGACCAGCTTCCTGCGCCCGGTGCCGGTCGACACGCCCGAGCTGACGCTGCGCACCACCATCCTGCGCCGGGGCAAGACGCTGGCCTTCGGCGAGATCGAGGTGCTCACCCCCGACGGCCGCCTGGCCGCGCACGCCACCACCACCTACGCGCTGCTGTGAGCGGTCCGCCCGGCTTCGAGGTGCCCAGCCTGGACGGGCTGGACTACCGCACCGCCTTCGAGCTGGCGCCCGTGGGCCTGGTGTTGTCGCGCCAGCGCCAGATGGTCGACGTCAACCGCGAGCTGCTGGCGATGTTCGGTGCCCGGCGCGAGGATCTGGTCGGGCGCAGCTTCGAGATCCTCTACCCCAGCGCCGACGAGTACGAACACACCGGCCGCCGCATCAGCGGCGAGCTCGACGCGCACGGCCGCTACGCCGACGACCGCGTGATGAGGCGCCTGGGCAGCGGCCCGCGTGGCGGTCCGACCGGTGAGCTGTTCTGGTGTCATGTGACGGGCCGCGCGCTGAACCCCGCCGACCCGCATGCCGAGGGCATCTGGAGCTTCGAGGACCTGTCGGCGCAGCGCGTGCTGCAGGTGGACCTGACGCCGCGCGAGCGCGAGATCGCCGCGCTGCTGATCGAGGGGCTGACGAGCAAGCTGATCGGCCGCCGGCTGGCCATCAGCCCGCGCACCGTCGACGTCTACCGCGCGCGGCTGATGCGCAAGACCGGCGCCGCCACCACGCCGGAGCTGGTGCACAAGCTGCTGGTGGGCGGCAACGCATAGGATTCCGCGCGGCTTGCGCCGCCCGGAACCCCATGCGGCTTTGACACCCGCTCCCCCGAGCCCCCTCCGAGAGGGAGCTCCAGTCCGGGCTTCCACGCGGCTCACACCGCGCGGAACCCCAGCCTGCGGCTTTAGCGCACCGCTCCCCCGAGCCCCCTCCGAGAGGGAGCTCCGGCGCGTTTCACGGCACCCTCCGGCCTCCCTCCGGGAGGGAGGCTCCAGTCAGTGTGACGAAGGCAGCGCTTTTGCATCCCGCCGCGGCGGACGCCGCGTGCGCGAAAGGCGAACACCGCACAGGCTATCGTCGCGGCCATGAGCGACGCCCACGACACCCCTGACATCACCCTGCACCACCTCGAACACTCGCGCTCGCAACGCGTGCTGTGGCTGCTCGAGGAACTCGCCCTGCCCTACACGCTGAAGCGCTACGCGCGCACGCGCGCCGGGCTGGCCCCGCCCGAGCTGACGGCCGTGCACCCGCTGGGCAAGAGCCCGGTGCTGGAGCACCGCGGCCAGGTCGTCGCCGAGACCGGGGCCATCGTCGAGTACCTGCTGGACCTGGTGCCCGGCACGGTGCTGCGCCCGCCGCCGGGCACGCCCGACGCGCTGCGCCACCGCTACTGGCTGCACTTCGCCGAGGGCAGCGCGATGCCGCCGCTGCTGATGCGGCTGGTGATGAACCGCATCCGCAGCGCGCGCATGCCCTTCTTCGTCAAGCCCGTCGCCAGGCGCATCGCCGACGGCGTCGACGGCGGCTTCGTCACCCCCAACCTGGAGCGCCAGTACGGCTACCTGGAGGCCGAGCTGACGCAGCGCCCCTGGTTCGCCGGCGCCGAGTTCAGCGCCGCCGACATCGTGATGAGCTTTCCGGTCGAAGCGGCGGCGGCGCGCGGCGGGCTCGATGCGCGCTATCCCAGGCTGCAGGCCTGGCTGCAGCGCATCCACGCGCGGCCGGCCTACCAGCGTGCGCTGCAGGCCGGCGGGCCCTACGACCTGATGCGCTGAAGGACCGGGCAGGCGTCGCCGCGCGTCAGCCGTCGGCGGCGCCCAGCGCCCCGGCCAGCCGCCACTGCGCGCGCAGGCCCTCCGGCCAGCGGCCCTGCTGCAGCAGCGCGTCCAGCGCCGCGACCTCGTCGCCGCAGGCCAGGCCCTGGGCCTGCAGCCAGGCGTCGTTGAAGTAGCTGTCGCGGTAACGCTCGCCGTCGTCGCACAGCAGCGTCACCACCGAGCCGCCTTCGCCCCGGTCCTGCAGCCACTGCGCGCAGGCCAGCGACGCCACCAGGTTGGTGCCGGTGCTGCCGCCCACGCGCCGGCCCAGCCGCGCCGACAGCGCACGCGCCGCGGCGATGCTCCAGCGGTCGGGCACCTTGACCATCGCGTCGAGCACGCCGGGCACGAACGAGGCCTCGACGCGCGGCCGGCCTATGCCCTCGATGCGCGAGCCCTGCTGCAGCGTCAGCCCCGCGTCGCCCGACAGGTAGTGGTCGAAAAACACGCTGCGCTCGGCGTCGACGCCGCAGACCCGCGTGGCGTGGCGGCAGTAGTGCACGTAGCGGCCGATGGTGGCCAGCGTGCCGCCGGTGCCGGCCGCCGCGACGATCCAGGCCGGCGTGGGGTGCGGCTCGCGCTGCATCTGCGTGTAGATGCTCTCGGCGATGTTGTTGTTGGCGCGCCAGTCGGTGGCCCGCTCGGCGTGCGTGAACTGGTCCATGTAGTGGCCGCCCAGCTCCTGCGCCAGGCGCTGGCTCTGTTCGTAGATCGCATGCGGCTCGTCGACCAGGTGGCAGCGCCCGCCCTGGAATTCGATGGCGGCGATCTTCTGCGCGCTGGTGCCGCGTGGCATCACGGCGACGAAGGGCAGCCCGAGCAGGCGCGCGAAGTAGGCCTCGCTGATCGCCGTGCTGCCGCTGCTGGCCTCGACCACGGCGCCGCCCTCGCGCAGCCAGCCGTTGCACAGCGCGTGCAGGAACAGGCTGCGCGCCAGCCGGTGCTTCAGGCTGCCGCTGGGGTGGCTGCTCTCGTCCTTCAGGTACAGATCCACGCCGGCGAAGCCGGGCAGCGGCACCGGGATCAGGTGGGTGTCGCTGCTGCGCTGGAAGTCGGCCTCGATGCGGCGCACCGCCTCGCGCACCCAGGCGCGGTGGCGTTCGGGGTCGCCTGGCGTCACCACGGTCAGCCGCCCAGCCGGGTGCGGAACCACTCGGGCAGCGGCACCGCCTTCTTCACCCGCTGGTCGGTCCAGACCACGGTGGCGCCGCCATTGGCATAGACCACGCCGGGCTGGTCCACGCGCTCCATGGTGTGGAAGCTGTCGAAGCTGCTGCGGCCCGGGTTGGCGACGAAGGTCGCCACGCGCACCTCGCCGGGGTACTCGAGCTGGCGGATGAAGTTGCAGAAGGCGTTGACGATCACCGGCCCCTGCCCCTGCGCATCGGTGCCGGCGCCCACCGAGAACAGCCACTCCAGCCGCGCCACCTCCATGTAGCGGAAGTAGAGCGTGTTGTTGACATGGCCCATCGCGTCCATGTCGCCCCAGCGTATCGGCACGATGACCTCGTGCACGCGGGTCATCTGGGCAGGCAGTTCCAGGCGCATCGGCGGCTACTCCCCCAGCTGGCCGCGCAGCGCGGCCAGCTGTGCCTCCAGCGCGGCGACGCGCGCCTCCAGCGCGTCCAGCCGCGACGGCGCGACGGGCCCTGCGGGCGCAGCGTAAGCGGGCGCCGCCTCGGCCTCGGGCGCCGCCGCCAGCAGCGAGACCCAGCGCGGTTCGCGCGCCCCCGGCGCGCGCGGCAGCAGGCGCACGCGCGGCGGGTCCTTGGCCGCCATCTCCTCGAGGAAGCCCTCCACCGACGAGATGTCGGCGAAGCTGTGCAGCCGCTCGCAGTGCTGGCGCAGCTCGGCCGCCGTCTGCGGCCCGCGCAGCAGCAGCACGGCCTGCAGCGCCACCGCCTGCGTCGGCAGCGCCAGCGCCCGCGGCGCGTTGTGCGCGAAGCGCGTCACCCGGCTGCCGCCCACCTCGTAGACCAGCGACAGCTCGCGCAGGCCCTCCAGCGCCTGCAGCAGCTCGGCCTCGCTGGCGTCCATCACCGGCGCACGCGCGGTCTTCTGGTTGCAGCCGGCCTGCAGCGCGTTGAGCGACAGCGGGTAGCTGTCGGGCACGGTGGCCTGCTTCTCCACCAGCACGCCCAGCACGCGCGCCTCCAGCGGGCTCAGCTCGCGCATCGTCACGCTCGGCGGCAGAGGGCCGGGCTCAGACCCCGAAGCCGTCGTCGGCGGCGATCACCGCGCCGTTGACGAAGTGGCTCTCGCGCGCGCACAGCATCACCATCAGCGCGTCCAGGTCCTGCGGCTGGCCGACGCGCTTGCGCGGCAGCATCTGCATCAGCTTGCGCCCGGCCTCGGTCTGCCAGTGGTGGTGGTTGATCTCGGTGTCGATGTAGCCCGGGCAGACGGCGTTGACGTTGATGCCGTGGCGGCCCCATTCCAGCGCCATCGCCCGCGTCATGTGCACCACCGCGGCCTTGCTCATCGCGTAGACGCCGATCTGCGGCAGCACGCGCAGGCCGGCCATCGAGGCCACGTTGATGATGCGCCCGCCGGCGAAGGTGCCCGGCGCCTCGCCCTTGCTGCGCGCGATCATGCGCTTGGCCACCTCCTGCGCCACGAAGAAGGCGCCGCGGCTGTTCACCGCCATCACCTTGTCGAAGTCGGCCGGCATCACGTCGGTGAGCTTGGCCGTCGGGCCGCTGATGCCCGAGTTGTTGACCAGGATGTCGATCGCGCCCATCTCGGTCTCGGCATGGGCCACGGCGGCGCGGATGCTGTCGTGATCGGTCACGTCCAGGCCCACCACATGGGCGTCGCCGCCCTCGCTCTCGATCTCGGCGCGCAGCGCCTTCAGCCGATCCAGCCGCCGCGCCGCCAGTACCACGCCGGCGCCGGCACGCGCCAGCACGCGGGCGAACTGCGCGCCCAGCCCGCTGCTGGCCCCGGTGACCAGCGCGACGCGGCCCGACAGGTCGATCTCGTAGCCCATGTTGTTCTTCCTCTGCAGCGTGTTCCTGGCCCGCGGCCGCGGGCTCCCGGTTCACGATAGCACGCAGCGATGGCGCCCCCGCTCGCGGCGCGGCGCGGGCGCTGCGGCATCATCGCCGGCCATGCTTGCGGTCACCGACCTCGCCTTCCGCTACGGCGCCACACCGGTGTTCGAGGGCGTGCACCTGCAGCTGGCGCGCGGCGAGTTCGTCGCGCTGCTGGGCGAGTCGGGCGTGGGCAAGAGCACGCTGCTGAACTGCATCGCCGGGCTGGAGACGCCCAGCGCCGGCCGCATCGAGCTCGACGGGCAGGACCTGGCGCAGCTGGACGACGACGGCCGCGCGCGGCTGCGCCGCGACCAGCTGGGCTTCGTCTTCCAGGCCTTCCACCTGCTGCCGCATCTCAGCGTGGCCGAGAACGTCAGCCTGCCGCTGCGCCTGCAGGGCCGGCCGTTCGCCGAGGCCGTGACGAAGATGCTCGACGCCGTGGGCCTGCAGGGCCTGGAGGCGCGCCTGCCGGCCCAGCTCTCCGGCGGGCAGCTGCAGCGCGTCGCCATCGCCCGCGCGCTGGTGCACGGGCCGGCACTGATCCTGGCCGACGAGCCCACCGGCAACCTCGACCCCGACACCGGTGCCAGGGTCCTGGGCGTGCTGAAGCAGCAGGTGCGCGCCGCTGGCGCGGCGCTGCTGCTGGTCACCCACTCGGTGCCGGCGGCGGCGCTGGCCGACCGGCGGCTGCAGCTGGGCGCGCGCGGCATGCGCGACGCCTGAGCGCGAGCACGACCATGCCGCTGTGGCTGCTGCTGGCCGCGCGCGAGTGGCGCCAGCACCCGGCGCGCCACGCGCTGGCGATGGGGGCCGTGGCGCTGGGCGTGGCGCTGGCCGGCTCGGTGCACCTGATCAACCGCTCGGCGCTGGCCGAGTTCGGCGCCGCGGTGCGCGCCGTCAACGGCGAGCCCGACCTGGTGGTCGAGGCCGCCAGCGGCGAGCTGCCCGACACGCTGTTCGACCGCCTCGTCACCGACCCGGCGGTGGCCGCCGCCAGCCCGCTGCTGGAGGTGCTGACCTACGCCGCCGCGGGCGAGGGCGAGCGCAGCCCGGTGCGGCTGCTGGGCGTCGACGCGCTGCGCGTCGCGGCGCTGGCACCGGCGCTGCTGCCGCGCCCGGATCCGGGCGCAGCGCGGCTGGCCTTCCTGGACCCCGAGCTGGCCTTCGTCAACGCCGCGGCGCGCGCGCTGCGCCAGGGCGACACGCTGCGCCTGCAGTCCGGCCCAGGCTGGGTGGCGCAGCGCGTGGCCGGCAGCGTGGCCGCCGGCGGCACGCCGCTGGTGGTGATGGACCTGTCGGCGGCGCAGCGCCGCTTCGGGCGCGAAGGCCGGCTCACGCGCATCGCGCTGCGGCTGCAGCCCGGCGCCGACCTCGCGGCAGCCGAGGCGCGCTGGGCCCTGCCCGCCGGCGTGCGCGCCACGCCGCCGGACGCGGCGCTGCAGCGGGTTAGCAACCTGTCGCGCGCCTACCGCGTCAACCTGACGGTGCTGGCCGGCGTCGCGCTGTTCGTCGGCGGCTTCCTCGTCTACTCGGTGGTGTCGCTGAGCGTGGCGCAGCGCACGCCGTCGCTGGCGCTGCTGGGCGTGCTGGGCATGACCGCCGGCCAGCGCCGCGCCGGCGTGCTGGCCGAGACGGCGCTGCTGGGGCTGGCCGGCGGCCTGCTGGGCCTGGCCGGCGCCGTGGCGCTGGCCGCGGCGGTGCTGCGCTGGCTGGCCGGCGACCTGGGTGGGGGTTACTTCCCCGGCGTGGCGCCCAGGCTGCAGCTGGATGCGGTGTCGGCCACGGCCCTCGTCGCGCTGGGCGTGGTCTCGGCGCTGGCCGGTGCCTGGCGGCCGGCGCGCGCCGCGCAGGCGCTGGCGCCGGCGCAGGCGCTCAAGGGCCTGGGGCTGCCGCCGCCGGCGCCGCAGCCTTGGTGGGTGCCGGCGGGGCTGGCGCTGGCCGGCGTGGCGCTGGCGCTGCTGCCGCCGGTGGCCGGGCTGCCGCTGGCGGCCTATGGGTCGGTGGCGGCGCTGTTGCTGGCCGGCGTGGTGGCGGTGCCGGGCATCGTGCAGGGCCTGCTGCGGGTGCTGCCGCCACCGCGCGGCGCGCTGGTGCTGCTGGCGCGGCGCCGCGCCGAATGGCAGCGCGGCACGGCCACCGCCGCGGTGGCCGGCGTCGTCACCAGTCTGGCGCTGGCCGTGGCGCTGACGGTGATGGTGGCCAGCTTCCGCGACGGCGTGGCGCGCTGGCTGGACCAGGTGCTGCCGGCCGACCTGTACGCGCGCACCGCGGGCGCCAGTGCGCTGGCCGAGCAGGCCTGGCTGCCGGCCGACTTCGCGCAACACGCCGCGGCGCAACCCGGCGTGCAGCGCGTGGCGGTGGCGCGCACGCGCCCGCTGCCGCTGGCTCCCGGCCAGCCGCCGGCCACGCTGGTGGCGCGCGAGCTGGGCGCCGACGGCGCGGCGCTGCCGCTGCTGGCCACGCCGAGGCCGCTGCCGGCGGGCGAGGTGGGCGTGTTCGTCAGCGAGGCGGTGGTGGCGCTGCATGGCGCCGGCCCCGGCTCGCGCCTGTTGCTGCCGCTGCGCGCCGCCGACGCGGGGGGCGCGCTGACGGTGTTCGTGCGCGGCGTCTGGCGCGACTACGCGCGCCAGTTCGGCACCGTCGCGATCGAGCTGGCCGACTACCGGCGGCTGACCGGCGACGAGCGCATCAACGAGCTGGCGCTGTGGCTGGCGCCGGGCGCCGACGCCGCGGCGCTGCGGGCGGCGCTGCGCGCGCCGCTGGCCGACGCGGCGATGCTCGAGTTCGCCGACAGCGCCGAGCTGCGCCGCCTCTCGCTGCGCATCTTCGACCGCAGCTTCGCCGTCACCTACTACCTGCAGGCGGTGGCCATCGCCGTGGGCCTGGTCGGCGTCGCCGCCAGCCTGTCGGCCCAGGTGCTGGCGCGGCGCAAGGAGTTCGGCCTGCTGGCCCACCTGGGGCTGACGCGGCGCCAGGTGCTGGCCGTGGTGGCCGGCGAGACCGCCGCCTGGGTGGCCGCCGGCATCGTCGCCGGGCTGCTGCTGGGCGTGGCGGTGGGCGCGGTGCTGGTCTACGTGGTCAACCCGCAGAGCTTCCACTGGACCATGGAGCTGGTGCTGCCGCTGCCGCGGCTGGCGGCGCTGGCCGCCGCGGTGGCGGTGGCCGGCGTGGCCACGGCCGCGCTGGCGGCGCGGCAGGCCGTGGGCGCAGGCGCCACGCGCGCCGTGCGGGAGGACTGGTGAGCCCCATGCCCCTGCGTCGCCGCCGGCGCCTGTTGGCGCTGCTGGCCGGCACCGGCCTGGCCCCCTGGCCGGCGCGCGCCGACCCCGCGGCCTGGGACGGCCCGCCCGACCCGGTGCGCCGCGGCCGGCCCATGGTGCTGCCGCGCGACCACGGCGCGCACCCGCACCAGGCCATCGAGTGGTGGTACGCCACCGGCTGGCTGGGCACGCCGGAGCGGCCCAGCCACGGCTGGCAGATCACCTTCTTCCGCAGCCGCACCGGGCTGGCCGCTGACGACGGCGGCCGCTTCGCGCCGCGGCAGCTGCTGTTCGCCCATCTCGCGCTGACCGAGCTGGCCGGCGCCGGCGCGCCGCGCCACCGCCATGCCGAGCGCCTGGCGCGCTGGAACGGCGACCCGGCCGCCGTGCCGGCGGCGGCGGCGCTGCACGACGCACGCATCCACATCGGCGACTGGACGCTGCGCCGCGAGCCGAGCAGCGGCGACTGGCGGGCCGAGCTGGCCGCCGATGGCTACGCGCTGGCGCTGCAGCTGTCACCCACCCAGCCCACGCTGCTGCAGGGCGAGGCCGGCTTCTCGCGCAAGGGGCCATTGCCCGGGCAGGCCAGCCACTACCTCACCGAACCGCAGCTGGCCGTGCGGGCGCGGCTGCGCGTGGACGGCCGCGTGCTCGAGTCGCAGGGCCGCGGCTGGCTGGACCACGAGTGGGCCGACGCGCTGCTGCCGGCCGGCTCGCCGGGCTGGGACTGGTGCGGCATCAACCTGTTCGACGGCGGCGCGCTCACCGCCTTCCGGCTGCGCGACGGCCAGGGCGCGGCGCTGTGGGCCGGCGGCAGCTGGCGCGCCGGCGGCGGCGCGCCGGTGGCCGGCTTCGGGCCCGAGGGCGTGGACTGGACCCCGCTGCGCCGCTGGCGCAGCCCGGCCACGGGGGCCGTCTACCCGGTCGAGTGGGCGCTGCGCACGCCGGCCGGGGCCTGGCGGCTTCGTGCCCTGCTCGACGCGCAGGAGCTCGACGCACGCGCCAGCACCGGCACGGTGTACTGGGAGGGCCTGTGCGAGCTGCTCGACGGCGGCGGCCGGCGCGTCGGCCTGGGCTACCTCGAGATGACCGGCTACGCCGGCGCGCTCAGGCTCTGAGCCGGCGCGGCGGCGGCGCCGCTCAGGGGTTCTGCCGCTTCGGGTCGGCGCGCCAGCTGCCCGGGCGGCGGGCGCGGCCCAGGTCCACCGGCGCGGCGCGCACGCAGTTGCCGCCGGCGCTGCGGGCGGCCAGCAGCGCGTCCTGCGCATCGTCCAGCACGGCCTGCAGGTTGAGGTGCGCGGCGCGCAGGTGGGCCACGCCCACGCTGACGCTGATGCGCAGCTTCTGCGGGTGGAAGGCGATGTCCAGCTGCTCGGCGCGCTCGCGGATGCGCTCGGCCACGTCGAGCGCGCCGGTGGCGTCGGCGGGGGCCAGGAACACCGCCATCTGCTGGTCGGACAGGCGCGTCAGCAGGTCGGCGCCGCGCAGCGTGGGCGCGGTGTTTCGCAGCAGCGCGTTGAGCGCCGCGTCGCCCGCCTCGGCGCCGCGCGACTCGCACAGCGCGGCGTAGCGGTCGACGTCGACCACCAGCAGCGCGGCGCCGCTGCCGTAGCGGCGGGCACGCGCCCATTCGCGTTCGGCCTGCTCCAGGAACAGTGCGCGCGGCTGGCCCAGGCCGCTGGCGCCGGGCCTGGGGCCCGCGGTGCCGGCCTCGTTGGCCAGCCCGCGGCGCACCAGCACCAGCACCGGCAGCACCGCCAGCAGCGCGGCGGCAGCGGCGGCCCAGGCGGCGGCGGCTTGCGGCGCCAGCCCGGCCAGCGCCACCAGGCCGTACGCGCCGGCCGCGGCCACCAGCGCCGACCCCAGGGCCAGCAGCAGTGCCGCCAGCGCAAAAGGCAGTTGCAGCGCGGCCTCGCCACCGCTTGGCGGGCCGGCGGCCGGGTCGGCGGGACGGGGGCTTGAAACGGGTGGCATGGCGGGACAGGCGGGCAGTGCCCTATTCGACCACATCCCCGCTGCTCCCAAGCAGCCTGAAGACCCCGGAACAGGGGCCTGAAATGGGCGTTTGGGTGGCGTTTGTCACCGCCGAATAGACTCTCCGGCATGCCTTCCGACAGCCCACGCGGCACGGCCCCCGCGTTGCCGCCCCTGCCGGCCGGCGCGCCCGCGGCCATGCCCCGACCCGGGGCCGGCGAACGGCCCAAGGCCGCCACGCCGCGCGCGCTGTCCGGCCTGCTGCCCTTCCTGCGCCCGTACCGGCTGCAGGTGGCGCTGGCCGGGCTGTTCCTGGTGCTGGCCGCGGCCAGCACCCTGGCCTTTCCGTTGGCGCTGCGCCTGCTCATCGACCAGGGCCTGGTGGCCGCCGAGCCGGGTGAGCGGCTGCTGGCGCTGCGTGGCCACTTCCTGGCGCTGTTCGGCGTGGCCGCGGCGCTGGGCCTGTTCAGCGCGGCGCGTTTCTACGTGGTGAGCTGGATCGGCGAGCGCGTGACGGCCGACCTGCGCAACGCCGTCTATGCCCATGTGCTGCGCCAGAGCCCCGAGTTCTTCGAGACCACCAAGACCGGCGAGGTGCTGTCGCGCCTGACCACCGACACCACGCTGGTGCAGACGGTGGTCGGCTCGTCGCTGAGCATGGGCCTGCGCAACGTGGTGATGGGCATCGGCGCGTTGATCGCGCTGGTGGTCACCAACCCCTGGGTGATGTCGCAGGTGCTCGGCGTGCTGGTGCTGGTGGTGCTGCCCAGCCTGTACGTGGGCCGGCGCGTGCGCAAGCTGTCGCGCGCCAGCCAGGACCGCGTGGCCGACAGCAGCGCCATCGCCGCCGAGGTGCTGGCCGAGATCCCGGTGGTGCAGGGCTATGCGCAGGAGGGGCGCGAGACGGCGCGCTTCGAACGCAGCACCGAGGAGGCGTTCCAGACCGCGCGGCGGCGCACCGCGGTGCGCGCCTTCCTGGTCGCCTTCATGATCAGCGCCACCTTCGGCGCGCTGCTGTGGGGCCTGTACCAGGGCACGCAGGCGGTGCTGCGCGGCGACATCAGCGCCGGCCACCTGGGCCAGACGGTGGTGCTGGTGGTCATCCTGGTGGGCGCCGTGGCGGTGCTGTCCGAGGTCTACGGCGACCTGCTGCGCGCCGCCGGCGCCACCGAGCGGCTGATGGAGCTGCTGGACGCCAGCAGCCCGGTGCAGGACCCGCCGCAGCCGCTGCCGCTGCCCGCATCCAAGGGCGGCGCCGCGGTGCGCCTGGCCGGCGTGCGCTTCCACTACCCGTCGCGGCCCGCGCGACCCGCGCTGGACGGCGTGGACCTGCAGCTGCGCCCCGGCGAGACGGTGGCCCTGGTCGGGCCCAGCGGCGCCGGCAAGAGCACGGTGCTGCAGCTGCTGCTGCGCTTCTACGACGCGCAGGCCGGCGTGGTCGAGATCGATGGCGTGCCGGTGGACCGCGTGCGGCTGGCCGAGCTGCGCGCGCGCATCGGCATCGTGCCGCAGGACAGCACGGTGTTCTCGACCAGCGCGCTGGAGAACATCCGCTACGGCCGCCCCGAGGCCAGCGACGCCGAGGTCATCGCCGCGGCCAAGGCCGCCTACGCGCACGACTTCATCCGCGCGCTGCCCGAGGGCTACGACAGCTACCTGGGCGAGCGCGGCGTGCGCCTGTCGGGCGGCCAGCGCCAGCGCATCGCCATCGCCCGCGCGATGCTGAAGAACCCGCCGCTGCTGCTGCTGGACGAGGCCACCAGCGCACTGGACGCCGAGAGCGAGCGCATGGTGCAGGCGGCGCTGGAGGCGGCGATGCGCGACCGCAGCACGCTGGTCATCGCCCACCGCCTGGCCACCGTGCAGCGCGCCGACCGCATCGTCGTGCTCGACGAGGGCCGCGTGGTCGACACCGGCACGCATGCCGAGCTGGTGGCGCGCGGCGGGCTGTACGCGCGGCTGGCGGCGATGCAGTTCGGGCTGGCGCCCGCGGCGCCGGGCTGACGCGGCAGGCGCTCCCACGATAATCCGGCCCCTGCCCTGCGCCCCGACCGATGAACACCACGCCGAACCGCACGCCCTACGAAGACCTGATGGCCCTGGTGCTGGCGCAGGGCGCCGACAAGGCCGACCGCACCGGCACCGGCACGCGCAGCCTGTTCGGCCACCAAATGCGCTTCGACCTGCGCGAGGGCTTCCCCCTCGTCACGACGAAGAAGGTGCACTGGAAGAGCGTGGCGCTGGAGCTGCTGTGGTTCCTGCGCGGCGACGCCAACGTGCGCTGGCTGCAGGAGCGCGGCGTGACGATCTGGGACGAATGGGCCGGCCCCGACGGCGACCTGGGCCCGGTCTACGGCGTGCAGTGGCGCAGCTGGCCGCGGCCCGACGGCGGCCATGTCGACCAGATCGCCGAGCTGCTGCAGCAGATCCGCACCAACCCCGACAGCCGGCGCCTGGTCGTCAGCGCCTGGAACGTGGCCGAGCTGCCGAAGATGGCGCTGATGCCCTGCCACGCGCTGTTCCAGTTCTACGTCGCGCCGCCCGAGGCGCCCGGCGCGCGGCGGCGCCTGTCCTGCCAGCTGTACCAGCGCAGCGCCGACATCTTCCTCGGCGTGCCCTTCAACATCGCCAGCTACGCGCTGCTGACGCACCTGGTGGCGCAGCAGTGCGAGCTGGACGTCGGCGACTTCGTCTGGACCGGCGGCGACTGCCACCTCTACGGCAACCACTTCGAGCAGGCGCGGCTGCAGCTGACGCGCGACGCGCGGCCCTGGCCGCAACTGAGGATCGCGCGCAAGCCGGCGTCGCTGTTCGACTACGCCTTCGAGGACCTGCTGATCGAGGGCTACGACCCGCACCCGCCGATCAAGGCGGCGGTGGCGGTCTGACCGCGGCCCCCGGCGGGAGCCGTGCGCCGCGGGCCGGCAGAGCCGGAACCCCGCTGATCCGCGCTCAGCCCGGCTGCCGGACCTGGCGCAGCAGCGCCAGCAGCTGCGCCTCGGGGACCGGGCGGCTGAACAGGTAGCCCTGGAAGAGGTCGCAGCCCAGGCGGCGCAGCGCCTCGAGCTGCGCGCTCGTCTCGACGCCTTCGGCGATCACCTGCAGGCCCAGCCGGTGGCCCAGGTCGATCACGGTGCGCACCACGGCCTCCTCGCGCGCACGCTCGGTCATGTGCATCACGAAGGAGCGGTCGATCTTCAGCTCGTCCAGCGGGAAGCGCGTCAGGTAGCTCAGCGACGAGTAGCCGGTGCCGAAGTCGTCGATCGACAGCGTCACCCCCAGCGCCTTCAGCTCGTGCATCAGCGCCAGGCCGGCGTCGACCTCGTCCATCAGCATGCTCTCGGTCAGCTCCAGCACCATCAGCTGCGGCGGCAGGCCGCTGTCGGCGACGGCGCGGCGCAGCGCCTGGCACAGCGTGCCGGCGACGAACTGCGGCTTGGCCACGTTGATGGCCACCTTCAGCGGCGCACCGCCGCTGCGCGCCCAGGCCGCGGCGTCGCGGCAGGCGCGCTCCAGCACCCACTCGCCGATGTCGCCGATCACGCCGATCTCCTCGGCCAGCGGGATGAAGCGCGCCGGCGGGATCAGGCCCTGGTCGGGGTGCGACCAGCGCACCAGCGCCTCGACCCCGGCCACCTGCCCGCTGGCGATCGCCACCTTGGGCTGGTAGTGCAGGCAGAGCTCGCCGCGGCCGACGGCGCCGCGAAGCTGCATGGCCAGCGTCATGCGCCGGTACGAGCTCGCGTTGAGCTCGGGCGACGAGAACTGGTAGCGCAGCGCCGCGCAGTCGCGGCCGCCGCTGGCGGCGCTGGCGGCCAGCGCCGCCGCCTTGCACAGCTCGCGCGCGCCGACGCCATCGTCGGGCGAGACCGCGATGCCGACCGCGGCACCGGCCACCACCTCGTGCTGGCCGACCAGCGCCGGCGCGGCCACCAGGCCGATCAGCTCGCGCGCGGCGGCGCCCAGCGTCTCGGCATCGCCGGGGTCCTCCAGCAGCAGCGCGAACTCGTCGGCGCCCAGCCGCGCCACGCGCTGCACGCGGTCCTGCCCGCCGGCGGTGGCTGCGGACGCGCGCGCCTGCGCGAAGCGCTCCAGCCGCCGCGCCAGCACCTGGGCCAGCTCGTCGGCGGCGGCCCGGCCGACCGACTCGCGCAGCTGGCGGCACTCGGGCACTGCGATGTTGAACAGCGCCGTGCGGCCGCCCAGCACCTGCTGCTGCACCAGCAGCGCGTCCAGGCCCTCGTCGAACAGCTTCTCGTTGGCCAGGCCGGTGACCAGGTCGTAGTGCGCCAGCCGGTCGTGGTACTGCTGGTAGGCCAGTGTGTTGCGCACGCGCAGCACCAGCTCGCTCTCATCGACGGGCTTGGCCAGGAAATCGGTCACACCCAGGTGCAGCGCACGCAGCTTGGCGTCGGCGCCGGTGGAGGCAGTCAGCACGATCACCGGCGTATAGCGCAGCGCACGGTCGGCGCGGAGGGCCTCCAGGATGTCGAAGCCCGACAGGCCGGGCATCATCAGGTCCAGCAGCAGCAGGCTGGGACGCTCGCGGCGCAGCAGGGCCAGCGCCTGGCGCGGGTCGTTGGTGGCGATGAAGTTCGCGTAGCCCTGCTCGTCCAGGTAGGTCTGGATCAGCTCGGTCATCAGCGGCTCGTCGTCGACCATCATGATCTTCGCGTCGAGCAGCTGCGAGCGCGACGACGCGGCCTCGGAGTCCTGGAACTCCGGGCCGCTCTGGGTGTGCTGCCAGATGTCGTCGCGCCTCATACCCCTGCGGTTTCGGCAGTTCGGCGCAGCCCTTGAGCGCCCAGGGCGATGCGCGCGCCCAGTTCGTCCAGCCGCCGCAGCTCGGCGCCGGCGGCGTCGGCGTTGCCGGACTTGGCCGCCTCCTCCAGCCGCTTGGCCGGCTCGAACAGGTCGTCGAAGCCCATGCTGCCGCCGGCCCCCTTGAGGCCATGCGCCACGGCCGCCAGCACCGCCATGTCGCCGCCCTGCGCGGCGCGGCGCGCCTCCTCCAGGCGCCCCGGCAGCTGCTCGACGAAGCGCGCCACGATGGGCCCGAGCTTGGCATGGCCGGCCAGGCGTGACACCAGCGGCGCCAGGGCGGCGGCCGGCGCGGCGATGTCCGCGGCCTGCCCGGTGCCGGGCGCGCCGGCGGTTTCGTGCTCGCCAGGCAAGGCCTCGCCGCCCAGGCGCGCGGCCAGGTCGCGCATCAGCAGCTCGACGTCGATGGGCTTGGTCAGGTGGCCGCTGAAGCCGGCCTCCTCGATCTCGCGCTCGAAGCCCTTCATCGCGTTGGCCGTCAGCGCCACCACCGGCAGCGCATAGCCGCGCTCGCGCAGCGTGCGCGTCGCCGTCTGCCCGTCCATCACCGGCATCTGCATGTCCATCAGCACCAGGTCGAAGGGCTCGGCGGCGACGCGGTCCAGCGCCACCTGCCCGTTCTCGGCCTCCTCGAAGCGCAGCCCGACCTCCTCGAGCAGCACGCGCAGCAGTTCGCGGTTCTCGACGCCGTCGTCGACCACCAGCACGCGGCGCGGCGGGAAGCGCCAGCGCGTGTGCCGCGCGGCCTCGGCCTGCACGGCGTCGGCGGCCAGCGCCTGCGGCTCCAGCAGCGCCACGCCGGCCAGCTCGCCGGCGTCTATCCAGGCGCTGAAGGTGGTGCCCTCGCCCAGCACGCTGGACACCGTGATGTCGCCGCCCATCGCCCGGGCAAAGCCCTGGCTGATCGTCAGCCCCAGGCCGGTGCCGCCGAAGCGCCGCGTGGTCGAGGCCTCGGCCTGCTCGAAGGGCCTGAACACCGCCTCGAGCTTGTCGGCGGCGATGCCGATGCCGGTGTCGCGCACGTCCACGCAGTAGCGCGTGCGGCCGGCCACGGTCTGCAGCCGCAGCAGCACGCTGACGCCGCCACGCTCGGTGAACTTGATCGCGTTGCCGACCAGGTTGGTGATGATCTGGCGCAGCCGCGCGGCGTCGCCCTCGATCTGCGCCGGCAGCGCCTGCGCGTACTGCAGCTCCAGCGTCAGGCCCTTGCTGTGGGCGCGCTCGGCCAGCGTCGCGACGACCTCGGCGGCGACGCGGTGCGGCGCGTAGGCGATGCGCTCGGTCTCGAGCCGGCCGGCCTCGACCTTGGACAGGTCGAGGATGTCGTTGATCAGGTTGAGCAGGTGGCGGCCGCTGGAGTGGATGATGCCCAGGTGGCGCGCCGCCTCGGCGTTGTGCGCCAGGCCGCTGCGGCGCAGCACGTCGGTGAAGCCGAGGATGGCGTTCATCGGCGTGCGGATCTCGTGGCTCATGTTGGCCAGGAACTGGCTCTTGGCCTGGTTGGCGGCGTCGGCGCGCGCCTTGGCCGCCTCCAGCTCGGTGATGTTCTCCAGCGACACCACCACCGCCAGCAACCCGCCCTTGTCGTCGAGCAGCGGCCGGCACTGCGCCTGCAGCGTGTAGGTGGGCCCGGCGGCGCTGCGGATCGCCAGCTTGACCTTCTGCGCCTGCTCGCGGCGCTGCAGCAGCACCTGCTGCCACGGCAGTTCGGCGCGCGCCAGCGGCTGCAGCGCCAGGTCCATCCAGGCGAACTCCGAGGGCGAACGCCCGACCAGACGCTCGGCGTCGTGGCCGATGACCTCGGCGGCGGCGCGGTTGGCCAGCACGATGCGGCCGCGCGGGTCGAGCACGATGACGCCGGAGATGATGCCGTTGTAGGCGGCGCGCACGCGCTCGGGCACGGCGCGCGCCGGGTTCAGCTCGCGCAGCATGCGCTGCAGGTAGGCGTAGAACAGCAGCGCGCAGGCGAAGAACACGAAGCCGGCCAGGCGCAGCCCCGGGTCCTGCAGGTGGCCGCGCCAGCCCTCGGCGCGCAGCGGCTCGAAGCGCAGCTCGATCGCGCCCCAGGGCTCGCCGGCCTGCCACAGCGGCACGCGGATCTGGGCATCGGTGGAGCCCGAGGCGGCAGCCAGCGTCCAGTGCGGGCCATGCTCGCCGATCTCCAGCAGCAAGCCGCCCGCGGCAGCGCGCACCCCGATCGACAGCACGTCGGGGTTGCGCTGGGCCAGGAACTGCAAGGTGTCGCGCAGCATCTCGGGCCGGGTCTCGTCGAGCAGGCCGCTGGTGGTGACGGCCAGGGTCTCGGCCAGCGCGCCGCGGTGCTGGCGCAGCAGCGCCTCGCGGTCGGGCACCAGGCCGTACCAGGTGGCGGTGAGCAGCACGCCCATCGCGATCGCGGCCAGGCCCAGCGCCAGGTGCACGCGCGTCGACAGGCGGCGCATCAGCTTGAGGGGGTTCATGCGCGGGTCTCCGTCGGCAGGCGCGTGGCGCCCGCCTCTTGCTCGCGGGTGGGGGCCTGCGGGCCGTCGCCCGGGCCGGGGTCGGCCAGGCGGCCGTCGAACAGCCGCTCGGTGGAGTCGTCGTCGTCGCCGCCGCGCATCACCGCACCGCCGGCGGCCAGCACCGGCAGCGGGTCGATCATCTGCCAGGCCGGCAGCGCCGAGAGCATCGAGGTCAGCAGCACGCCGCCGCGGACCAGCCAGACGATGTAGCCCACCGAGAGGCCACCGGTCAGCGCCAGGCCCGAGGCGACCGCGGCGCGCTGCTGGCCGTCGAACTGCTCGATCTGGCGGCGCAGCTCCTCCAGCCGGTTGGCCAGGGTCTCGCCGCGCAGGAGCTGTGCCAGCGGCGCCAGTTCCAGCCCCTCGAAGCCCGGCACCAGCGCCTGCGCCAGCAGCGCGTCGGCGCGGCTGGTCGGCAGCGGCGCCGTAGCCGCGGCCTGCGCCGCGCCAGCCGCCGCGGGCGAGGCGTCGCCGGTCGCCGTGGGCAGCGTGGGCAGCACCGCATCGGCCGAGGGCGCGATGCCGGCGTCGGCCGCGGGCACCAGGGCCGGCGGCTCCTCGGCCGGCCCGGTCTCCTGGGCAGTCGCGGCCTGCGCCGTCTCCCGGGGCTCCTCGGCAGGCGCCGGGGCCGGCGCGGGGGCCGGCGGCGCCGCCACCGGCAGCGGGGGCCGCACCTGCAGGCTCAGCGGCGCCGACACGCTGGCGCCGGCGCGGTCGGTGGCCACCACCACCAGCTGCAGCACGCCCGCATCGGCCTCGCCGGGCAGTCCGCTGAGCGTGCGGGTCGCGGCGTCGAAGCGCAGCCAGGCCGGCAGCGCGCTGCCGTCGGCCTTGCGCACGGCGTAGGCCAGCAGGTCGCCGGCGTCGATGTCGGTGAAGCTGCCTTCGGGCAGCGTCCAGCTGAAGGGCTGGCCACCGAATGCGGCCTCGGCTTCCAGGGGCAGGGCCTGCTGCGGCGCGTCGTTGACGTTGACCACGGTCAGGCTGAAGTCCATCACCGCGGTGGCGCCGGCGGGGTCGGTGGCGGTCACGCGCAGCGTGATGGTGCCCACGTCGGCGTTGCCCGGCGTGCCGGAGAAGCTGCGCGTGGCCGGGTCGAAGCGCAGCCAGGCCGGCAGTGCGCTGCCGTCGGCGCGCGTGGCGGCGTAGCCGAGGCTGTCGTCGGCATCGATGTCGATGAAGGTGGCCGCGGGCAGTGTCAGCAGCAGCGCCTCGTCCTCCGAAGCTGCGGCGTCGCCCAGCGGCTGCGCCAGCCGCGGCGCGTCGTTGACGTTGGCCACCGTGAGCGCGAA
>VFQQ010000300.1_pt1 | contig 111632 bp, 91 predicted proteins | sample 3512341 | NCBI WGS metagenome assembly VFQQ01 (sample SAMN10412373, study PRJNA504923) | tailings metagenome | isolation source: Relicate 2 Philex TSF1 revegetated site | place: Philippines: Tuba, Benguet | collected 2017-08-29 | reverse complement strand
GACAACTGGATGCAGGGCCGCCGCAAAGCCGTCTGGATCTCGAAGTCCGACAAGCTGATCGAGGACGCGCAGCGCGACTGGTCGGCCCTCGGCATGGAGCGCCTCCTGGTGACGCCGCTCTCGCGCTTCCGCCAGGGAACGCCCATTCGCCTGCCGGAGGGCATCCTCTTCACCACCTATGCAACGCTCCGCTCCGAGGAGCGCGGCGGGAAGGCCTCGCGCCTAGATCAGATCCTCGACTGGCTGGGCAGAGGCTTCGATGGCGTGATCGTCTTCGACGAGAGCCACGCCATGCAGAACGCCGCCGGCGGCAAGGGCGAACGGGGCGAGCAGGCCGCCTCGCAGCAGGGGCGCGCCGGCTTGCGCCTCCAGCATGCACTCCCCGATGCGCGGGTGGTCTACGTCTCCGCCACCGGCGCGACCAGTGTCCACAATCTCGCCTATGCCCAGCGTCTCGGCCTCTGGGGCGGCGAGGACTTCCCGTTCGCGACCCGCTCGGAGTTCGTGGAGGCGATCGAGGCCGGCGGTGTCGCAGCCATGGAGGTGCTGGCCCGCGACCTCCGGGCCCTCGGGCTCTATACCGCCCGCTCGCTCTCCTACGAGGGGGTCGAATACGAGCTGCTGGAGCACCGGCTGACGTCCGAGCAGACCCGCATCTACGACGCCTATGCCGGGGCCTTCTCCATCATCCACAACAACCTCTCGGCGGCGATGGAGGCCGCCAATATCACCAGGGACAGGGCTGCTGGCGGCGGCACCCTCAACGCCCAGGCCAAATCCGCCGCCCGATCGGCCTTCGAATCCGCCAAGCAGCGCTTCTTCGGCCATCTCCTCACCAGTATGAAGACCCCGACCCTGATCCGCTCCATCGAGCGCGACCTGGAGGCGGGCCATGCCGCCGTCATCCAGATCGTCTCCACCGGTGAGGCGCTGATGGAACGCCGGCTGGCGGAGATCCCGGCCGAGGAATGGAACGACCTCCGCGTCGACATCACCCCGCGCGAGTACGTGCTCGACTATCTCGCGCACTCGTTTCCGGTGCAGCTCTACGAGCCCTTCACCGATTCCGAGGGCAATCTCCTGTCGCGCCCGGTCTATCGCGATGGCCAGCCGGTCGAGAGCCGCGAAGCCGTCGCCCGCCGCGACCGCCTGATCGAGCACCTTGCCTCCCTGACGCCGGTCCCGGGTGCGCTCGACCAGATCGTCCAGCGCTTCGGCACGGATACCGTCGCCGAAGTCACCGGCCGCGCGCGCCGGATCGTCCGCAAGGGCGACCGGCTCGCCGTCGAGACCCGCGCCGGATCGGCCAATCTCGCCGAGACGGCCGCCTTCATGGACGACCTGAAGCGGATCCTCGTCTTCTCCGAGGCCGGCGGCACGGGGCGCAGCTACCATGCCGAGCTCTCCGCCCGGAACCGCCGGCTGCGCGTCCACTATCTCCTGGAGCCGGGCTGGAAGGCCGACGCCGCCATCCAGGGCCTCGGCCGGACCAATCGCACCAACCAGGCGCAACCGCCGCTGTTCCGGCCGATCACCACCGACGTGAAGGCCGAGAAGCGCTTCCTCTCCACCATTGCCCGCCGCCTCGATACGCTCGGCGCCATCACCCGGGGCCAGCGCCAAACCGGCGGCCAGGGCCTGTTCCGCCCTGAGGACAACCTCGAGAGCCACTATGCCCGCGATGCGCTGCGTCAGCTCTACCTGCTGCTGGTCCGTGGGCGGGTCGAAGGCTGCTCGCTCGAGCTCTTCGAGGAGGCGACAGGCCTGTCGCTGATGGATGCGAACGGCCTCAGGGACGAGCTGCCGCCGATCACTACCTTTCTGAACCGCCTGCTGGCGCTCACCATCGGCCTGCAGGGCATCCTCTTCACCGCCTTCGAGCAACTCCTCGACGCCCGGATCGAAGGTGCCATGGCCGCCGGTACCTATGATGCCGGCCTGGAGACGCTGCGGGCGGAGAGCTTCGTCGTCACCAGCCGCCGCACCATCCATGTCCACCCTGGGAGCGGGGCGGAGACCCGTCTCCTGACGATCACCGAGCGGCTGCGCAACCGTCCGCTGACGCTCCAGGACGCGATGGACCTGCTCTTGGACAATCGGGCGAGGTTACTGGTCAATGACCGCTCCGGCCGGGCCGCCGTCCAGGTGCCGGCGCCATCGCTGATGCTGGATGACGGCGAGATCGAGCGGCGCGTCCGGCTGATCCGGCCGATGGAACAGCATCATGCCCCGCTCGCCGCCATGGCGGAGAGCCGATGGGTGGAGGCCCACCCCGATGCCTTTGCCTCGGCATGGACCGCCGAGGTAGCCGAGGTGCCGGCCTTCTCCGAAAGCACCATCCTTGTGGTCTCGGGCCTGCTGCTTCCGATCTGGAAGCGCCTGCCCGAGGGCTCGACGCGGGTCTACCGGCTGCAGACCGACGACGGTGAACGGATCATCGGCCGCCGGGTGTCGCCCGCCTGGGTGGCCGCCACACTGGCGACGGGACCCGGCACGCTGGCGCCGGACGACGCCTACGCCGCCCTGATGGGCGGGCGGACCATCCTCGATCTCGCCGAGGGTCTCCAGCTTCGCCGTACCCGCGTCATGGGCGTCCATCGCATCGAGCTCTCCGGTTTCACGGACACGATGCGCGAGCGCCTCGGCGCCTACGGCCTCTTCCACGAGATCATCTCTTGGAAGCTTCGCCTGTTCGTGCCGACCGACGCGAGCGGTCCGGCCGTGCTTGCGAAGGTCATGGAGCGCTATCCGCTCCAGCGGATCGTAGAGCGGGAGGCGGCGTGATGGCCCGCCTTGACGCGTCCGAACTGGCCCGGCGTCTCGGCCGGCGAGCCGAGGCGGTGTGCCGGCGCTATCTGTCGGCCGGACATCCCGAGGGCCGCTACTGGCTGGTGGGCGACGTCCGCAACACGCCGGGGCGCTCGACGTTCGTCCGCCTGAAGGGGACCGAAGCCGGCAGGGGCGCGGCGGGCAAGTGGACCGACGCCGCCACCGGCGAGCACGGCGATCTCCTCGATGTCATCCGGGAGACCTGCTGCCTGAGGACCTTCAAGGACGTGGCCGAGGAGGCCCGGCGCTTTCTGAGCCTGCCGCATCCCGAGCCCGAGGCCGACCGCCAACCGGGTGGAGCATCTGCGCCGGCCAGACCCCCGGAGGCAGCGCGACGGCTGTTCGCAATGTCCCGACCGATCGCCGGCACGATCGCGGAGGCCTATCTACGGGCACGCGGCATCACGGCCTTGCAGGGAACCGGATCGCTCCGTTTCCATCCGCACTGCTACTACCGGCCGAACAGGCGAACGCCGTCCGAGGCCTGGCCGGCGATGATCGCCTCCGTCACCGATCTAAATGGCCGGATCACCGGCGTTCAGCGCACTTGGCTCAGCCAGCAGGGAGAGGGCAAGGCGCCGCTCGCCACGCCCAGGCGGGCCATGGGCGATCTCCTCGGTCACGCGGTGCGGTTCGGGCTGGCAGACGAGTATCTGGTGGCCGGCGAAGGCATCGAGACAATCCTGTCGCTCCGTACGGTGCTACCCGACCTGCCCATGGCGGCCGCCCTCTCGGCCGCGCATCTCGCCGCCATCCGCTTCCCCGCGGCGCTCCGCAGGCTCTACATCGCCCGGGATGAGGATCGGGCCGGTGGGCGCGCCAGCGGCACATTGGCCGAGCGGGCAAGGGCGGCCGGGATCGAGGCGATCGTGCTGTCTCCTCTGACCGGGGACTTCAACGAGGATCTCCGCACCCTTGGCATCGGCGCATTGCGGGCAGCGGTCGGCCGGCAACTCGCTCCGGAGGACCCCAGCCGGTTTCTGGCCCTAGCGGCATAGCTGGGAGGGGGTAGGGCGGGGCGGTAAAGGTCGCCGGTCTCGCAGCGAGTCTTGCGTAAGCTTCCGTCGGCCTGAGACCGCGACCCGGCCTTCCAGAGGGCGATCGGCCGCCGGGCGGGCCGGACCGGCAATGGCTGCGCCCGGCTATTTTCCGGCGCGCTCAGAGAGCGCTTTCCATCGCGAGGCAAAATAGCCGGCCTTCACCATCCTCCGCTTGAGCTTCGGCCCTTCCGCTTCGCTCCGGGTGCAGGTCCGGACCGCCCGGCGGCTTTCGACGCCAGAAGGCCGCGAGGTCGCGGTCAGACCGGCGAAGGAGCATCCCATGACCAACGATCCCGACGACTTCGAACCGCCCCACGCGTCATCTCCCACCGACCACGCCCTGATGGAGCGCCAGCTCTACGGCTTTCGTCCCTTCCACGATGGTCCCGATCCGCGGCCGCTTCCCGAGGGGCGCGCCGTCGCCGGCGCCATCGCCGACATCTTCGATGCCCTTGCGGCCACCTTCGAGGACACCCGCCTGGAGCCCGACCTCGAGGACCTCCTGTGGTCCGCCGTCAACCTCTTCCATCGCGCCTCCTCCCGCGTGGAGCGGGAGCTCGACGAGAACGAGCAGGCGCAGCGCCGCTGCCAGCGCGAACAGGATGGCTCGGAGGTGAAGTCGGTCGACCTCGAGACTCTCACCGCTGAAGGACAGACCCTGATCGAGCGCCGCGACGCCTTCGAGCTGATGCGTGATCAGGCGGCCGAGCACTTCGAGCGTCAGACCGGGTCGTCCTGGCGTCCGCGCGGCGGATCGATGGTCAATCACCGCAGCCTGACTTCCTCCATGATCGACAGCCGCGACTATCTGGCGGCCAGGCGCCGGGCCGAGAGCGAAGTGATGATCCCGCCGGGGCCGAAGATCGCGCTGACCGGCGGGCTCGACTTCAACGACCACCAGCTGATCTGGGCCAAGCTCGACCAGGTGCACGCCCGGCATCCCGATATGGTGCTGCTGCATGGTGGATCGCCCAAGGGCGCCGAGCGCATCGCCGCGCGCTGGGCCGATCAGCGCAAGGTTGCGCAGATCGCCTTCAAGCCCGATTGGACGAAGCACGCCAAGGCAGCACCATTCCGACGCAACGACGAGATGCTGGCCGTCCTGCCGATCGGCGTCATGGTCTTCCCGGGGAGCGGCATCCAGGACAACCTCGCCGACAAGGCGCGCAAGCTCGGCATTCCGGTCTGGAAGGTCGACAGCGGCAGCGCGTAAGCGCCGCTTGCCCGCCTTCGAGATACCGCAAAGTCCGCTGTGGCGGGGTGCTCTTTGCGCCGCCACCGCGGAGTGCCGGGTCGCGATAGCCAGCTTGATCGCATGGACGTCGGTCTCTGCGTTCGATCCGCCCGTCGTACGGCACCGCCCGCCAGCGACCGGGAGGCGTCGGGCCGTGGCACGCCTTGCTCATCTGCCCGGTACACCTCAATGCCGGTCTGCTCGGGGCTCGATGGATGCGCCAGACCGATCGCTCTGGCCGATCGCCACTTTCGGCCGCTGTCCGCATCTCCTCCGCTCCGGCGGCAGGAAGTCGATCATAGCTCGGGGTAGAGCCCGGGCAATAAGGCGGATTGGGAGATCACCCTCTCCCGAGTCCTGGAGGCGGCGGACCACCCCGCTTCCAGTCGCTGAACCTTGGTCCAGCCGAGGGTCTGACGCCATCAACCCGTAAAGGGTCCGCTACGCACGCGTGCGGCCTCGAGGCTTCGCCCCTTCGGTGATCGCGACCCTCGGCCGGACGCATCGGGCGCCTGTCGCGCGGGGGATGGCCCCCCGCCTCCAGCACAGGAGCCGGATTGATGTCTCTCAATGACGCTCATGCCTTTGCCTTCAGTCTCGCCACCACCCTCATGGTCGTGATCGTGGTCTTCCAGGCCGGCGACGGGACGACAGGGGTCATGCCGGCCTCCGAATACGACGGTGACCCCTCGGCGATCATTCGCGAAGTCGATCCCTTCGCTCGCTGAGGCGGGCGATTGCGACGCGCCGAGCGGGGCTCCGAGGAGTTCCGCCCTGGCGCCATCGCTCCAATCTCGCTTGGACACGCTCATCGCGCTGATGCCACGCGCGACCCATGGTGTTCACCCCGCCGAGAAGATTGCAGACGCGTGCGGCAAGCGTTCTCGGTTCAGGCCGGCAGGCTGCCGCTGCTGACCCATTCGCCGTTCAATCGGCCCGGCGCCTGTCATCGCGGGCATCACCGGGAGCAGGGGGAACCCTTGAACTGACGCCCGCCTATGTCCTGCGTCTCCGTTTCTTCGCTTTCGCCGACGCGAGCCGGTGTTGATCGGCTACCTGGTGCACCCCCGCGCCTGACGGTCGCCGTCTGCTATTCGGCCCACTCTATCGCCTGACGCACCACGCCACTGGAGGCCAGACTACCCCTCGCTCCGAAACCCCACCAGATCGCAGTCGGCGAAAAGCTGGAGTTCGATCGCTGATCGGCTGAGTCTGCGCCGGGCAACGCGAGACGATGTGGCGCCCCTCGCCAGCCTCGTCCTCGAGGTCGGTAGAGATCCGGGACGCGAAGCGCTGCGGGTCCCAGACCGGATGCGGGCGGCTGATCCGATGCCCGGACCAGGGGGCGCCTTTGGCGGCGGGCCAAGATTATGCGCGCGATCGGCGCTCTCGCCGCTGGAGCAGGCAGCGGCTTCTCGCGGGCCCCGGGTACCTGCGTCCGGAGGAAGGATTGCCGGTGACGGGTGCCTGCGTCTCTTTCGGTGAGCGAGGGTCGTCATCGTCTCCCCTGATCGGTTCCGTCCGTCCGAGCGCTCCATAACGGCCTCTCGATGGGTGTATCTGGCCGAAGGCCGGCTTCGCCTCGATCGCCTGAGGCGCAACAGCGGCGTCGAAGCTTTCTTCCCCTGCCGGCTGCGCCGTCATTCCTCGCGGGACAAGAAAGCTCCTCCTTTGCTGTCCGAGGCCCTTCGGGTGCGCCGACGATCGCCTCCGGCCGGCCGATCACCATCGAGGCCGCACTGGCGCGGGCTCGAAGGACAGAGATCAAGGAGACTTCCCATGGCGACCATCGGCACCTTCAAGAAGACCGCTTCGAACGAGTTCACCGGCGAGATTCTCACCCTCAGCCTCCAGACCAGGAACGTCCGCATCGTCCCCGATGCCCGCTCCAGCGGCGAGAACGCCCCGACCCACCGCGTCTTCGTCGGCCGGGCCGAGATCGGCGCCGCCTGGTCCAAGCGCTCCGGCGAGGGCCGCGACTACCTGGGCCTGAAGCTGGACGACCCCAGCTTCACCGCCCCGATCTACGCCAACCTCTTCGACGACGAGGAGGGCGAGGGCTACAGCCTCATCTGGTCCCGGCCCAACCGCCGCAGCGCCGACTGAACCGAAGCCGATGCCCCGCCCGGGCAACCGGGCGGGGCATTCCCCGAACCGATCTCATCGCGGCGCGGGGCGACGTTCGTGGGCAGCAGGGGAGTAACGCAGGCTCATGGAACCAGCCCGCTCAGCTCCGCCGGTGCGTCCTGCAGTGCGAATGGATTGAAGATCTGACGGCGCCAGAGGAGCTGGCGGTCGATCGGGCTCAGGCCGGCTTCGTCGCAAACCTGCTCCCACTGCTTGCGAATAACCGTGATCTGGTGGGCGACGATCGCGATGGCTTCCGGCGCCGACAGCCGGAAGGCGGCACGCGCTTCGAGGCAGACCTTGATCTGGCTGAACCGATTGTCGCCGGCGATCAGCATGGCCTGGCTGGCTTCGTTACCGGTCCGGCCCTGTGGACAGATGTCATATGCCGGTGTCAGGCGGAGCTCATGGCCGTTCCAGAAGGCGGCATGATTGCGCGCGTGATCGTCCGTGTTGCCGCAAAGGACGTTGAACACCATCCGGCCGAACAGCTCCCTCAACGTCGCCGTCGGGTTGGTGAAGCGGTGACGGATGATCGACGCCAGATCCTCGTAGCTCGCGTAGCGCGCCATCATTTCATCGAGTTCGAGAAGGGTGAGGCCTGACACCATCGCGCGCCGCTTCCAGCGATCCCGTGCCTTCTCGCGGTCGAAACGGGCGATGAGGAGGACATCCTTGCCGGCTGCCTGGGCCATCTTGACCGGCGCGGCATCAAGCCCGACGAGTTGCGCCAGACGCATGGCGACGAACTCCGCCTTCACGACGCTGTAGACGTCCCCCTGCGCTGAGAACTTGGCGATGTATTTGATATCGCCGTCGGCGATCATCGCCTTAGGCCGCGCGCCGCCGATGGAACTCCCGTGGAACAGCGCCTGATCGAGTTCCGGCGTGAGGGGCAGGCCCTGTTCCACATGGGCGGCGGCGTTCAGGAGGTCGTCGAGCGAGGCGGTGCGCGGCTGGCGGGGCACGTAGTCGGTTGGCGATGTCTGGAAGTCGAGGGCGCCGACGCGGTCAGACCCCGATTCCAGCAGGTAGGTGAGTTCGTCCAGCGCGGCCGGGTCGGTGTTCTTCCCGGCTTTCCTCAGCAGCCTGTTGATGATGACGCGCCGGCCCCAGGCATCAGGGGCGGCATCGCGGATGCTGTTGGGCATCCATAGACCGGCTTTCAGCGGCAGCGCTCCAGCCCGGAGCGGCAGTTCCGGCTCGTAGATCGAAATGGCGTCTTCTCGTGCCAGATATGACCGGCCGTAGTTGAACACGAGTTGGCGGCCTGTCCGCGTGAGCAAGCCGGCCACGACGGGCTCCGTAGCTTCCGGTAGCCAGATCCAGACATAGGCCTCCGCGGCAGCCATATCAGAAGTCGTCCTTCACCGAGCCGGTCGAGGCGCGCACTGCTTGCGGCAACAGCGCCAAGGTCGCGTTGCCGGCCGCAATCTGCTGGGCGAGGGATGACTGGTCGGCATCGAACAATCTGACGCCAACGATGGCCGCCGCCTCGAACACGGCGCCGATCGAGCAGCCTAGGTCGCCCGTCTCGATACGATGAACCAGCCCCCGCGACAGGCCGGCCCGCTCGGCCAGTTCTTCTACGGTAATGCGGCGTTCTATGCGGGCACGGCGGATGAGCTGGCCCAACAGAGTCGCTGCAGCACGGCTATAGCGCGAGTAGGGCCGGGTTGCGGGCTTGGGCATTCAGGGCGCCTTGTTCCATTATTAGAGCGGGAGGCTCTTTCATGCCCCGTTAGTAGAACATTGCCGGTGAAGCTGTTCACCGTCAAGAGGATGCTCCATTAATAGGGCGTGAAAGGCTCTGAAAGTTTATTAATGAGGCGGATCGGGGTAGCCGACTCCACCAGTCCGGGCTGGGACCGAGGAGCAGCGTAAGCTCCACGCCCGGCTTGTGATGGCCAGTTCGCCGGCTTGCTATCTGCCGGGTGCTTGCCGCCACACGCGCTCGAAGCCCTCATCCCGCGCTCACGGTCCAAGGGTGAAGAGGGGTGGCCCATGCGGTTGCGCCGGCCTCACGATTGAGAAGACTGCGGACCGCCTGACAAAGCCGACCGCGCATGTGAGGCGGCCCTTATCACTGGTGCGCACCAGCTCACTCGCATCCGCTAACCCTGTCCTTCGCTGGCCGGGTCCGACGCCGCGGTCCGCTGGACCCGGCGCCCGGCCTTCTTACCCATCAACTGGACGGCTCGGCATGAGCGGCGCGCTGGAGCAGCGCTCTGCCGCTCGGCCTCTGCCCGCCACAACCGTGGCGGCCCCCTTTTGCTGGGTCAGCACCCAGATCACTTGCTTTTGTTATTCCTGCTCTTTGTTGGTCGGGTTCGACGCCGCGGTCCGCTGGACCCGGCGCCCGACCTCTTGCTTACCCAGTGGGTCCGGCATGGGCGGCGCGCTGGTCCAGCGCTCTGCCGCTCATGCCCCCGACCGCCACCGCGGTGGCGGCCAATATCCCTGTTTAAAACCCCAGGATTCCATCGCTGCGAGCGATGGAGGCGGTCCCCTGGCCCATACCGCTTTCACGGTGGGCCAGGGATGACGATATGATGGCCTGACGGATTCTTTTGCTGGCCCGGCCCCCTAAGACCGTGGCCCAGCCGGGCCAACCCGCAGAATCGGGGTTGGCCCGCGCCAGCCGGCCGCAGGCGGCCGTAACCTATTGATAATAGGTAGTGCCTCAAAAGGAAGGTGGGGAGCAGGATACGCGTTTTGGATATCCAAAACGCCAGGGCCTGCCCCGAAGCGGCAGGCAACTTACCGGCGCCGTATGCGCCGGTGCTGTTTTGAGTGCGGAATAGTGGTCAAGAGTGTCGGGTACCGGCTCCGCATGGACCCGGTGAAGAAGCGGATCTGGGAAGCGGCTGCCGCGCGTGAGGGGCGGGCGCTGAGCGAGTGGCTGACGCGGGCCGGCGACACCGCGCAGGCGGCTCGTCCCTACCTCACGCCGGAAGACATCGCCGTCTTTGATGGCCTTCGCGAGCAGCTTCGCCGCGCCGGCGTGAACCTCAACGTCCTGCTGCGCTCCGAGCTCGCATTCGAGAACGGGCGCGGTCGCCGGCCGCCCGAACGAGAGCAGTTCGAGGAGGTCCAGCGAGACCTCAAGGAAGCGCTTTCGCAGATTTTAACCATGCTGCAGACCAAGGCTTGAGCTGTGGCCGGGCTCAGTCGCGACGAGTTCGCCTATGAACGGCGCGGCCGGATCGTGGGCGAGGACGAGTACCGGTCCTCGATCAAGCGAAGGGCTCGCGAGATCCTCTCCCTGGGTCCCCCCGGCGGTGCGCGGCTCCGGGCGGGCGGGGCGACCGGAGGTGCGGCTAGCATCTCGCGGGGGCTCAGCACAGAGAGCGTGCTGAAGGTCATCGCCTGGACGAAGGGACAGCATGCGGCACCACGACAAGCCCTCTATATCGGGCGGGCGCGAGACAAGGACGATGCCGGGCGCCAGGTGCCCCTGGAGAACGAGCGCGGCGAGCTGGTTCAGGGAAAAGCCGAAATTCAGGCCGAGATTGCGTCCTGGGAGTTGCTGACCGACGCACGCAACAGATCGGCGGCCTGGCGCCGTGCAACACCAGAAGATCGTGTCGCCATGGGCCAGGCCGAGGCTCTCGCCAAGCGGCAGGCCGTGCACCTGATGTTTTCGGTACCGCGCGGGGCACCGTCGCAAGCGGAAGCCCTGCGCGACGCCGTGCGAGAGGCGATGCGGGAGAGCTTCGGCGAGGCCGGCTATCGCTACTTCTTCGCCATCCATACCGACGAGCCGCGGCGGCCGCACGCACACATCATCGTCAAGGCGACCAGCGAGCCCATCGCCGGCTGTCGCGCCCGGCAATTGCGGCTCAATCCGCGCGAGCTGGAGGCCATTCGGGAGCGCCTTACCGGGCATGCACGGGAACGGGGCTTCGACGTCACCTGCACGCGGCGGGTCGACCGGGAGGAAACCCGGCGCAATATCGTCGTCGGTAACGAGCCCCTGAGGGTGAATTTGCGACAGGGCGAGTTGCACTGCCAGGGTCAGAGCCGGCAGGGATCGGTCTTCGAGGCGAAGGCGCCCAACTGGTATCTCCAGCATGGCCTGGCCTACGAGCAGCGCCGCTCTGAGCCATGGACGGGCGGATTGACGCCGGCCAACACCGAGAAGCCACCCAGGCCGGGCGGACTGCTCGGTCGCCTCACCCGTGTGCTCAGCGGCGCCTTCCGACGCCAGGAGGTGCCGGACGCACGAGAAGCACCAAAGCTACCTGATCCGCCGGTGTCACCGTCTCCCGCCCTGGCGCGCCTCGATCGGCATTTCGCCGAGGTTCATCAGAACCCGACGGCGGCGCGCGACTCCTTTCTTGCCATGTACAACGAGGCGCCGAAGCTCGCCGTATGGGCGGCCAACAATCACCCGCAGGCCTTCGGAAAAACAACCGGAGCACCACCGACCGGGACGGTCACCGGACGCGGGCTGAGGGCCATCGTCACGCAAGATGCACTGACACCCGAGGTCGCCGCGAATGGCCGTCCAGCCGTGGAGACGGCAAGGGCCACGAGGCAGGCGCGACAAGCGGCGGACATCTCCCGCGAGCAGTCTCGGCAGAGGCGCGATGCTGCCCATGTTCCCAAGGCGCTGCTACGGGTGGCGGATCGGCTTGCGAGCCAAGAGCAATCCCAAACGCAGGTAGCGGAGATCCAGAAACTCGCCGCCAATGGGGGCCAGCCAGATCACCAGGGGAAGGCGGCCGGGTATCGAGCGCTGGATGCTCGACTGAAGGACCGGGATCGGTATCAACTGCGGCGCGGCGACAAAGACAAGGGGATTGATCGATAGGGCTGGCACTCCGGAACCTGTGCTAAACCGCCCTCTCACCCGATCTCACGTCCCCAGAATTCCTAGCACATAGGCTAGCACATAAATTTTTTTCTGCTCTAAAATATCAATAGAATCAACGTCTTGGTAATCTGGCTATCGCTCTCATAACCTGAAGGTCACAGGTTCAAATCCTGTCCCCGCAACCAGCCTCGTTATCAGACAACTCAACGATCTCCCGACCGGGGCCAAAAAGCCCCGCCGGGCGAACGCGCGTCCCTGTTCTCGGACGGCGCGCTGCTGAGACTCTCCCGGTCCCTGTGAACCGGTTCACATACGCCGTCGGTTGCGATCCGGTAAGCTGTCTCCGCACCGTCGCCGGTCTGACGGCGATTGTCCCGCAGCAGGTGGCAGTGAGGGAACCGAATGTTCGAGCGTGTCGGGCCGAGCCGTCGATACCTCCTCGCATCAGGCCTCGCCGCCGCTTTAGCAACTCGACCGGGATACGCACAACAGCCCGGGCGCCCGAGGCGCATCGCTTTCCTGAGCGGCTCTTCGGAGTCGGCGACGCGCGATGTCGTCGCCGGCTTCCCGCTCGGCATGAGCGAGTTGGGCCATGTCGAAGGGCGCGACTTCGTGATCGACTGGCGCTTCGCGGAAGGGCGTTACGAGCGCTTCGGCCAGTTTGCCGCTGAACTGGTGGGCAGCGGCGTCGACGTGTTTGTCCTCGGCACATCGGCTGCGGTGCCGCCGGTGCGCGCGGTCACGAGCAGCATCCCCATCGTCATGGGCTACTCCATCGACCCCGTGCGGAGCGGCTTCGTCGCCAGCCTGGCGCGCCCTGGCGGCAACATTACCGGTCTCGCGAGCTCGGTGGAGGAGATCGTTGCCAAGCAGATGGAACTGCTCGCCCTCGTCCTGCCCGGCCTCTCGCGCCTGGGCCTCCTCTACAACCCGGGCAATCCCAATCACATCGGGGTACTTGCGGCCGCCGGGGACAACGCCCGGCGGATGGGCATCGACCTGCTGGCGAGCGATGCCCGGGACCCTGCGGGCATCGATGGCGCCTTCGCCAGTCTCGGCCGGGAAGGGGCGGGCGCCGTCATGGTGCTGCCTGACGCCTTCTTCCACCTCCAGAGCGCCCGAATTGGCGCGCTCGCGGCCCAGGCGAGACTGCCCAGCATCTTCTCCCAGCGCGAATATCTCGAGCACGGCGGGCTCATGGCCTATGGCGAGAGGCTGTTCGATTTCTTTCGCCGATCGGCGAGTTTCGTCGATCGGATCTTTCGCGGTGCTCGGCCGGCGGATCTGCCGATCGAGCAGCCGACGCGCTTCTATCTCAGCGTCAACATGACCGCCGCGAAGAATCTGGGTCTCGGCATCCCGGAGGCGATCCTCCAGCATGCAGACGAAGTGATGCCCTGAACCGCCTCGCGCCGCCGTCCCCTTGTCGGTTGTGGTCGCGAGCCGCCCGCGAGCCTGACCCTTCCAACGCCTCACGGTCGACGGGCCGTTCCATTGTCGAATGCATAAGCGCGCCGCCGGCAGCGAGGCTGGGCGTCACCGATGGACCGATCTTCCCGGCCGCTGCACGATCGGCACACGGAATGGCCTCGCCGTTCCGGGGCCGGACAGCAAAGGATTCCCGCCGCGCGCTACTCGATCACCTCGTCGGCCCTGGAGACGAGCGATTCGGAGAGGGTGATGCCGAGCGCCTTCGCGGTCTGCAGATTGATCACCAGTTCCACCTTCGCCGGCAGTTCGACCGGGAGATCGCCGGGCCTCGCCCCCTTCAGGATGCGGTCCACGTATGCCGCGAGCCGGCGGCTCGCGTCGCGTAGATTCGGCCCATAGGACATGAAATTGCCGCCCTGGGCGAACTGGGCCCAGCCCGATATCGCAGGAATGCGGTGTTCGATCGACCACTCGGCGATGATCCGGCGGGCGATGATGATGCTCTGCACGGGGAAGATCGACACCGCGTCTGCGCCGGACCGCGCGATCGCCGCCAGGACGGCGACGAGTTCGGCCCGATTGCGCTGTTCGTAGAAGTCCAGCTCCAGACCAAGCGCTCTGCCGGCCACTTCCGAGGCTCGCCGTTCGGCGGGATCTCCGGCGTGGAGCGGACTGGTGATCACGGCGATCCGCTTCGCCCCCGGCAGAACCTCCTTGATCAGCTCGAGCCGCTTGCCCACCAGTTCCAGGGTCAGATAGGAAATGCCCGTCATATTGCCGCCGGGGCGGGGCAGGCTCTCCACGAGTCCGGCGGCGATCGGGTCGCCGCTGAAGCCGAAAACAACAGGAATCGCAGGGGCCGCGCGTCGGAGAACCAGCGCTGCCGCACCCTGACTCACGATGACCCTTGGCTTCGAGCCGACGATCCGCGGCACCAGGCTGTCGGTCTTCTCTGCCGATTCCTCACCCCAATAGGGTTCGACCAGCAGGGTATGCGGTTCGACATAGCCGAGGTCACGCAATCCGGCGCGGAGTTCATCCAGGAAGACGGAGCCATCGACGGCCCTCGTGGGCGAGAGCCAAGCCACCCGCGCAGGCATGGTCTGGGCAGCGGCCTTGCGGCCGGTCGCGCAGAGCGCCAAAGCGCCGGCGAACAGGCCGCGCCGGTCGATCATGCGGCCAAGGGCGAGAGGATGACGGGGTTCGTTCCGATCATTGAGCATGCGCCGCCCACCTCCTGCGCCAGCGTGGAGTCCATTGCCCGCGGCTGCCAGACTCGGCATCGGAGGGGGAACTGTCTGTGAATTGGTTCACAATGCGCCGTCGCTTCGCCTCGCGCGCTACCCGCCGTCAGCCAGCCCGTCGATCGCGTCGCGATCCCTTAGTTCGATCCATCCGCGTCCGAGGGCGACGAAGCCCGCATCCCGCCACAGCGACAGCTGGCGGCTCACGATCTCGCGCGATACGCCCAGGGTCTGGGCCAGTTCCGCCTGTGAGATCGCAATGCGGCCGGATGGTCCCGCCAGAGCCAGCGTCTGGCGGGCGAGTCGCGCCGGCACACCGAGAAAGATCGAATCCTCCATCTGCTGGGTGGTCCGCCGAAGGCGCTCGCAGAGCAGGGCGATCATGCGGACGGCGACCTTCGGCCTGGCTTCGAGAAAGGGAAGAAAATCCCTGCGTCCGATGAAGAGCAACTCGGCGTCCTCGCGCACGCCGGCGCTCGCCGTACGTCCGCCGCCGTCGAGGAGCGCGATTTCGCCGAAGAAGGCGCCCGGGCCGAACATGTTGAGGATCAGCTCCTTGCCTTCCTCCGATTCCACGCAGACGGTTATGCGGCCCTTGAGTACCCCATAGAGGCCGTCGCCGGGATCGCCCCGCCGGAACACGGAAGCGCCGGCAGGCAGACGTCGGATGTGGGCGTGTGAAAGCAGGGCCTTCCGGTCAGCGGCATCGAGCGTGCCAAGCAGGTGGTGCTGAGCGATCAGCGCTTCCGGCGTCATTGCTCCCCCTTCTGTGCAGCGGTTCACAGACCCTGACCGCGCTTGCTGTCACCCTCGTCGAAGGACGAACGGGATCCGCAGATGGTATCAATGTTTGCCGCAACTTGGCGGAGGGAGCGAGGTGGGGGCATGAACCGGCGCGCGAACCGCCTTGAAACGCCTGCCCTCGGCAAGCCGTGGCGGCCCGAAGCCGTCCAGGCGATGCCGGCGCTCCGTGACAGGACAGGCCGGGACGGCTTCAGCCGCAGAAGCGCACTCGCCGCGATCGCGCTGCTATTGGGCGCCGGTCCCTCCCTCGCCCAGACGCCACGCCGCATCTGGCACATCGGCATCCTGAACTGGACGCCGCAAAATCTCGATATCCTGATGAACGAACTGGCGGGGCTCGGCTACACCGCCGGCCAGGGCGCGGAGTTCACCATACGGGACTGCGCCAGCCGGCCGGACGTGGCCGCCAAGGCCGCGGCCGAGTTGGTCGGCATGAAGGTGGACCTGATCATCGCCACCTCGACGGGGCCGGCGCGGGCTGCCAAGGCTGCGACGGCGAGCATCCCGATCCTGATCTCCGCTGCGGATCCCCTGCAATCAGGCCTGGTGGCGAGCCTGGCCCAACCAGGGGCCAACCTGACCGGCGTGTCGATCTCGGCCTTCGACCTGATCGCCAAGCGCGTAGAGTTGGCCCGAGAACTCCTTCCGGGTCTGACCAGGATCGCCTACCTGGGGCAGACGGGCGAACCCAACGCGGAGGCCTTCGCGGCTGTCGTGCGTACCGCGGCCGCGCGTCTCGGCATCGACGTACTGACGGTTTGGGCCGGGGCGGGCGATCCGGTCGAGCCGGCCGTCGCAGAGGCTGCGGCCCGGCAGGCGCAGGCGGTCGTACCCCAACCGATCTTCATTCCGAACGGCCGCGAAATCGCTGAAGCGGCGGTTCGCCATCGCCTCCCGGTCGTGGGTGAAGGCTACGCCTATGCCGCTGCCGGCGGCCTGCTCGGCTATGGCATCGATCGGACCTATCTCTGGAACCGGCTGGCGGCGATGGTGGATCGCGTGCTGCGTGGCGCCCGGCCCGCCGACCTGCCGATGGAGCAGGGTGTGCGCACGCTGCTCTCGGTGAACCTCTCGGCGGCGCGGTCTATCGACCTCTCAATCCCCGCGGCGCTGCTCGACCGGGCGGACGAGGTGATCGAGTGAGACGGCGGTTCATCCTCGTGGTCGCGGCACTGACCCCTCTGGCCTACGGTCCGGCGCTGGCGCAGCGGCCTGCCGGTCCGGCGGTCGTCGGTGTCCTGATGTGGCCAGAGGATTCGGGCGACAACCGCCAGCGCATCGTCGCCCACCTGGTTCGCGGGCTGGAGGAGGCGGGATATGCCGAGGGGCGCGACATCCGCATGGTCTACCGTTTTGCTGGCCGCGACCCGGAGCGCGCCGTAGCGCTGGTGCGCGAGTTGGACGCCATGGGCGCGGCGGTGATCGTCGCGGTGTCGACGCCAGCGGCCACCGCGGCGGCGAAGGCGAAGCCGGCCGCGCCGATCGTGATCGCCAGCGCCGCGGACCCGGTGGGCACCGGCCTGGTCGCCAGCCTGGCCCAGCCGGGCGGCAACATCACCGGGATGTCGTTCAGCGGGCCCGAACTCTCCGGCAAGCGGCTGGAACTGTTGCGCGAGCTGATCCCGGGCCTCGCCCGCGTCGCGCTCCTCCTGTCCGCCAAGGATCCGGCGGCCAGGCTGTTCGAGAGCGAGACGCGGGAGGCGGTGCAGCGTGCCGGTCTCGCGCTTCGGGTCACCTATGTGAACGAGGCGGCAGAGTTCCGCGCCGCCTTCGCCGGCTTCCGCGACGCCGGCAGCGAAGCCCTGATCGTGCAGCCGATCTTCGCTACTCAGCGCGGCGAGATCGCCGCGTACGCCCGCGAGTTCCGCCTACCCTGGATCTCCGACTTCCCGGAATTCGCCGTCGCCGGGGCACCCATCTCCTATGGCGCCGACCTGCCCGACATCCTGCGCCGGGCCGGGCTCTTCTACGTCGACCGCATTCTTAAGGGGGTGAAGCCCGCGGACATGCCGATCCAGCAGCCGACGGTGTTCCAGCTGGTGGTGAACCAGCGGGCCGCGCGCGACTTCGGCCTCGTCGTCTCCCCGGCGATCCTCGGCCGTGCCGACGAGGTGATCGAGTGATACCCCTGTCGCGCCGCACGATGATGGCGCTGGCGCTGGCGGGAACGACCCCCGGCTTCGCGCAGGGCATCCAGCGCGGCGCGCGGATCGGCTATCTCACCGGCGGCGATCCCGCCAGCAGGACCGCGCTGATTGGGGAACTGCTGCGCGGCTTGCGCGAGCTGGGCTATCGGGAAGGGGAGAGCTTCGAACTCGAGATCGTGGGCGCCAAGGGCCGGTTCGACGACCTGCCGGCGCTGGCGCGCCGCCTGCTCGACACCCAGCCCGATGTCATCCTGGCGTCGACCACGCCGGGTGCGCTGGCGGCGAAGGCCGCCACGACGGCGGTACCCATCGTCTTCGTGGCGGTCGGCGATCCGGTCGGTGTCGGGCTTGTCAGCAATCTCGCCCGTCCGGAGGGAAACGTCACCGGGCTTTCCAACGCCACCGTCGAACTGCCCGGTAAGCGGCTGCAGTTCCTGAAGGACCTGATGCCGTCGCTGAAGCGCGCGGCGGTGCTGGTGAATCCGGAGGATGAGAACGCCGAGCTGCAGATCGCCCGGACGCGGGAAGCGGCCGGACAGCTGGGCATCGATGTCGATCCGGTGGTGCCCGTTCGCGGCGCGGCCGACCTCGAGCCCGCGTTCAGGCGTGTCCTCGAGGCGGGCGCGCAGGCGGCCGTGCGGCTGATCGACCCGCTCTCGAGCATCCTGCGCGCCGATACGATGCGGCTCGCCGCTCAGTATCGCATACCTGTCGCCTATGCCTTTCGCGAGGACGTGCTGGCCGGGGGGCTGATCGCCTACGGCCCGGACCAGGGTGCGCTCTATCATCGCGCGGCCTATTTCATCCATCGCATCCTGCGGGGCGCGCGGCCCGACGAACTGGCGGTCGAGCGGCCGAGCCGGTTCGAGCTTCTCATCAACCAGCGGACGGCGCGCGCGCTCGGCCTCATCATCCCGGAAAGCATCCTGGCCCGTGCCGACGAGGTCATCGAATGAGCATGGCCTTGCTGCGTGCGGCATGGTTCGGCCTGGGTTTGGGCCTTCTGGGAACGGTGCCGGCCTGGGCACAGGCGCAGGGGGGGAAGATCCATCGCCTCGCGGTGCTCGGCACCACGGAACTGTCGCTCAGCCTGACCAGGCAGGCCGTGCTGCCGGCTCTCGCCGCCCAGGGCTTCGTCGAAGGGCGTAACCTGCTGGTGGACGAGGCGACGGCGGCACCCGGCCAGCTCGAAAGTGCGGCGCGGCGGCTGTCCGCGGCCGGAGCGGACGCGCTGATCGCTGTCGGCGGAGATGCGGTGGTGGCTGCGCAAGCGGTCTCCGAACAGGTTCCGGTCGTTATCTTCGGTCCCGACCCCGTGCGCCTGGGGCTTGCCCGCAACCTGTCGAAGCCGGGGGGCAATACGACCGGCGTCGTCATCCTGGCCGCCGAACTGGACGCCAAGCGTCTGCAATTGCTGCATGATGCGGTGCCGGCTGCGCGGCGGATCGCCGTCCTGATGCGAGCAGCCTGGCCGACGGCCGATGCCAGCGAGACCGAGATGCGGAAGGTGGCCGATAGTCTTGGAATTGAACTGACGCGCCATGACGTCAGCGGGCCGGAGGACTATGCGGCGGCCTTCGCCGCTATGCGGCGAGCCGGTGCGCAAGCGCTCGTGATAGGTGCGGATCCGACATTCTATCGCGACACCGGCCTTCTGCTGGAGCGCGCGGCGGCGGCGGGTCTGCCGGCCGGCTGCCAGTGGACGGAGATGGCGCGAGCGGGCTGCCTTTTTTCCTATGGGCCGAATTTGACGGCCTCCCGTGTCCGCTTGGCCGATTTTGTCGCACGGATCTTTCGTGGCGCCAGCGCCGGCGAGCTGCCAATCGAACAGCCGATGACGTTCGATTTCGTCGTCAATCTGAGCGCCGCGCGGGCGATCGGCTTCACGGTGCCCCGGTCTGTGATCGAACGTGCCGACGAGGTCGTCGAGTGAGCGCCGCAACCCAGCCTGCCTCGGCCCGGCGTGGCCGGCTGCTGCGAAAGTATCTCCTTACCTTCGTGGCGCTGGTGGGTGGCGCTCTCCTGACCAGCGGCGGACTGGAAATGTGGTTCTCCTACCAGGAGAGCAAGGAGGTGCTGGCCAAGATCCAGACCGAGAAGGCGCTGGGAGCGGCGGGCAGGATCGACGGATTCGTGGACGAGGTCACCCGCCAGGTCGGCTGGACCACCCGTGCGCAGTGGAGCCTCGCGGTCCTGGACCAGCGGCGTCTGGATTATCTCCAGTTGCTGCGGCAGGCACCGGCGATCACCGAGATCGCTCATCTGGACGCCGCCGGCCGCGAGCAGCTGCGCGTGTCGCGCCTGTCCATGGATCAGATCAACTCCGGGGCCGATCTATCCGCCGATCCTGGTTTCCTCGAAGCGAAGGCGCGCAAGCTGTCTTTCGGACCGGTCTACTTCCGCAAGGAGTCCGAGCCTTACATGACGGTAGCGATGGCGGGGTCCGGGCGTGACAACGGGGTCACCCTCGCCGAGGTGAACCTGAAGTTCATCTGGGACGTCGTCACTCGCATCAAGGTGGGCAAGGAGGGCTATGCCTATGTCGTCGACAACCGCGGCCTGCTGATCGCACATCCGGACATCGGTCTCGTCCTGCGCAAGACCGATCTCTCCGGCCTGCCCCAGGTGCGTACCGCGCTGGACCCCGGGATCTCGGGTCGGGGCGAACTGATCGGGACCGGCCTCGGCGGTACTCGCGTGCTCACGGCGCATGCCCCGATCGCACCGGTCGGCTGGACCGTATTCGTCGACCTCCCCCTGGCGGAGGCCCTTGAACCGATCTATGCCTCGCTGAGGCGGACGGCGACGTTGATGCTGCTCGGCCTCGTGCTCGCCGCCGCCGCCGGCATCGTCGTCGCGCGACGGATCATTCTCCCGATCCGCGCGCTGCAGGCAGGTGCCGAGCGCATCGGTGCGGGTGACCTCGGTCACCGAATCGCGATCTCCACCGGGGACGAACTGCAGGATTTGAGCGAACGCTTCAATGACATGGCGGATCGCCTTGCCGCCTCGCATGCCGGACTGGAGCACACGGTGCAGGAGCGCACGCGCGCTCTCGCACAAACGGTGCGCGAGTTGAACGGTCTCCGCGAGGTGGGGGAAGCCGTCGCCTCCAGCCTCGACCTTCGTGTGGTGCTGGAGACGGTGATCGGGCGAGCGGTCGATCTGGCGGGAGCAGATGCCGGTGCGGTCTTTCGCTACCGGGCACGGGAGAATGCGCTGCGCCTCTGGCGCGCGGCACGCCTGCCCTCCGATCTGGCCAATGCCCTGAGGAGCCTTCCCATCCCGGCCGAGGGGACCGCGATGGCGGGCGCCCTACGCGAGGGGGCGCCTGTGCGGGTGGAGGATATGGCGGCCCTGTCTTCGGAGGGTGCGCGGCACCTGACGACGGCCGGCTATCGCAGTGCCATCCTCATTCCGCTGACCCGGGCGGAACGGCCTTTCGGCGTGCTGGCGGTGTTTCGACATGGCGATGCGGGCTTCGACGCCGACACCGTTCGCCTGCTGCAGGCATTCGCAAGCCAGTCCGTCGTCGCCATCCAGAACGCACGCCTGTTTCGCGAGATCGAGGAGAAGGGGCGACAGCTCGAGATTGCCAGCCAGCACAAGTCGCAGTTCCTGGCCAATATGAGCCATGAGCTGCGCACTCCACTGAACGCCATACTTGGCTATTCGGAACTCCTGGCCGACGGCCTATACGGGGAGCTGACCGAGAAGCAGCAGGGCGTGCTGGAGCGGGTGCAGAACAACGGCCGCCACCTGCTCGGCCTCATCAACGACGTTCTCGACCTGTCGAAGATCGAGGCCGGTCAGCTGGAGCTGGCGGTCGACGACTATGCGCTCGCCTCCATCGCCCGTTCGGTGGTCAGCGCCACCGAATCGCTCGCTGCCGCCAAGGGGCTCGACCTGGCGCTGGCGGTGGAGGAGGACCTGCCCGCCGGGCGGGGTGACGAGCGCAGGCTGACCCAGGTGCTGCTGAATCTGGTCGGCAACGCGATCAAGTTCACTGACAAGGGACGGGTTGAGATCCGCGCACGCCGTAGCCCGGGCGGTTTCAGCATCGACGTCAGCGACACCGGGCCCGGCATCGACCCGGAAGACCAAGCCAAGATCTTCGAGGAGTTCCAGCAGGTGGACAACACCAGCACGCGCCAGAAGGGCGGCACCGGCCTCGGCCTCGCCATCTCGCGGCGGATCGTCGAGATGCACGGCGGTCGCCTCAGCGTGGAATCGGTCCCGGGCGCCGGATCAACCTTCCGCGTCGACCTGCCGATCGTCGCCGAGGCGAGGGCTGCAGCATGAGCAAGCGCGTATTGCTGATCGAGGATACGGAGGACAACCGGCAGATCGTTCGCGACCTGCTCTCGCATGCCGGCTACTACCTGATCGAGGCGACCGACGGGGCGAGCGGCGTGGCCGCGGCGCTCAGCGAGATGCCGGACCTGATCCTGATGGACATCCAGCTGCCGGTGATGGACGGCTACGAAGCGACGCGGCGCATTCGCGCCGAAACCCGCACCGCGCGCATCCCGATCATCGCCGTCACTTCCTACGCGCTATCGGGCGACGAGACCAAGGCGAAGGCGGCCGGCTGCGACGCCTATATCGCCAAGCCCTATAGCCCCCGCGCCCTGCTGGCGCTCGTCCGCCGCTTCCTGGATTGAAGGATCGCCCGATGCGCGAGCCGGCTCACATCCTGGTGGTGGACGATACGGCGGAGAACCGCGACATCCTGCAGATGCGACTGGAAGCGCACGGTTATCGGGTAGCCCTGGCGGTGGACGGCGAGGACGGGCTGGAGAAGATCCGTATGCTGCGTCCCGACCTCGTGCTGCTCGACGTGATGATGCCGCGGCTCGACGGGTTCGAAGTCTGCCGGCGGGTGCGCGCCGATCCGGACCTACCCTTCATGCCGATCATCCTGGTCACCGCCAAGACCGACACCCGCGACGTCGTGCAAGGGCTGGAGGCCGGTGGCGACGACTACCTAACCAAGCCGATAGACCAAGCGGCGCTCATGGCCAGGGTGCGTTCCATGCTGCGGATCAAGACGCTTCACGACGAGGTGCAGGCGCAGGCAGCCGAACTCGCCGCCTGGAACCGGACGCTTGAGGAGCGTGTGCAGGCGCAGCTCACGGATATCGAACGGGCGGGACGGCTGAAGCGATTTCTGCCGCCGCAGGTGGCCGACCTGATCGCCAGCGGCGACGATGCGCTGCTGAAGAGCCATCGCCGCGAGATCGTCGCCGTAATGTGCGACCTGCGCGGCTTCACCGCCTTCGCCGAGATGGGCGAGCCGGAGGATGTCATCGGCCTGCTGCAGGACTACCACCGCAGCGTCGTACCGATCGTTTTTGCGCACGAGGGCACGCTGGAGCGTTTCATGGGCGACGGCGTGCTGGTGTTCTTCAATGATCCGCTGCCCTGTCCCGATGCGGAACGCCGGGCCGTGCGCATGGCGCATGAGATGCGGGTGGCAATGGGTGATTTGGCCGACCGCTGGCGCCGGCGCGGTCACCGGATCGGCTTCGGTGTAGGCATCGCCCAAGGCTTCGCCACCATCGGCCAGGTGGGTTTCGAGGGACGGGTGGAATACAGTGCCATCGGTACCGTCACCAATCTCGCCGCGCGGCTGTGCAACGAGGCGGCGGACGGACAGATCTTGCTCAGCCAGCGGGTTGCCGACAGTGTCGAAGGCACCGTGCGGCTGGAGTCGGTCGGTGAACTGATGCTGAAGGGACTGGCCCGGCCGGTGACGGCATACAATCTCCTGGGTCTGGATGACTGAAGCTGCATTGTAGAGCCAAGCCGGGTAGTTCTCGGACCACCAGGGCGCATCGCCTTCGCTCCGGCGATCCAGGCCAGCCTTTCAGCAACACTCCGGTCGCTCGGGCAAGCTCAACTCGATGCCCGGAGCATCTCGGTTCGGCAATGGTTAGAGCGGGTCCCCGCAGCCACTTTGACCGGCGGTGGGTCAGATCCAGACGACCGGCCTTAGATCTCAGTGGTTTCCTGTCCCCCCAACCACCGTAATCCAACTCGGACGGTTCAACGGTCGCCGACCAGGCGAATCCGCTTGCCCGAGTCCAGAGACGGCGCCAGGCCCAGGGCACCCGGCTTCCCGGCGGGCCTTCTCGCCGGTACGCCTGGAACCGATTGGTGAACTGATGTTGAAGAGACGGGCGCGGCCGGTAAAGGTACCGAATCTGCCCGGTCTCAATGACAGGGGCTGCATTGCGGTTCCGCGCGCGTGGTGCCCGGACCATCTCGGCGCTTTGCCTCCCTGCCCGTATTTGGGAGTGGGCTGCTTGCTCTGTCGATCGCCTGAATCTGGCGCGAAGCTTGCTCAGGAGATTGGTGAAAGAGCAAGAGACAGCGACGGCAAAGAAGAATCCGTGCCCCTCAAGGTGCTGGTAATCGATCCGAACGCCCAGCGCGCGGAAGTGGTCCGTGAGGCGCTGTTGCAAGCGGGCGAATATTGGGTCGAAGTCGCCGTCCGTACGACCGATCTCGCCGGCCTCATTCGCACCGCCCAGGCCGATGTGCTGATCGTCGATCTTGATCTCCCCGACCGCGATACGATCGAGCAACTGCGTGTATCCACGCGGGAAATGCCGAGGCCGATCGTCATGTTCGTCGACCAGTCGGATGCCGAGATGATGAAGGCAGCCATCGCGGCCGGGGTTAGCGCCTATGTGGTCGACGGTCTGGCCCAGCATCGCGTCCGCCCGGTACTGGAAACCGCGCTCGCCCGGTTCCAGGCTTTCGAGGGGCTGCGCCTGGAACTGGAGGCGGCGAAAAGCTCGCTCGCCGAGCGCAAGCTGGTCGACCGGGCCAAGGGTATCCTCATGCAGATGAAGGGGATTTCCGAAGACGAGGCCTATGCGCAGCTGCGCAAGAAGGCGATGAACGAGCAGAAGAAGCTGACCGACATCGCCCAGTCGGTCGTTACCGCGATCGATCTCCTCAAATAGCGGCATATGGTCTGCCGGTGGGGCAGTTCTGCTGCCTCATCTCAAGGCACGGCCGCACCACTTGGCGTTGTTATGTGCAGTGCAACACGCCAAACCCCTCAGGAAGCTTGATCAACAATTAAACAAGCCCGCAGCTTTCCGCGCTGCAACGCAGGTTGGCACGTCCCCTGCTTAATAGGGGCCAGCGCACCAACGGCGGTGCACCAAACGGACGACGGCGTCCAGACGAGGCGATCTTCATCGATCGCGCAGTCTGCGGCGCCGTTTTTGTTTTTGGCCACACGACCAAACAGGGGGTTCGGATGCCAGTCACAATGCAGGGTGGGTCAGTGGGTGGTTCGAAGGTGACGCGCCGTCGCCTGATGCAGGGTACCGGCGCCATGGCGCTGATGACGGCGGTGAAGGCCACCTTCCCGGCCGGCGCCTTCGCGCAAGGGGCGGGGCCCGAGGTGAAGGGCACCAAGCTCGGCTACATCGCACTGACCGATTCAGCGCCGCTGATCATCGCCAAGGAAAAGGGCCTGTTCGCCAAGTACGGCCTGCCCGACATGTCGATCGACAAGCAGGCCTCCTGGGGCGCGACGCGCGACAACATCGAACTGGGCGGCGACGGCGGCGGCATCACCGGCGCGCATCTCCTCACCCCCATGCCCTACCTGCTGTCGACCGGCAAGATCACCAAGGGAAACAAGCCGCTGCCGATGGCGATGCTGGCCCGGCTGAACACCAACGGCCAGGCGATATCGGTCGCCAAGAAATACCTCGACCTGAAGGTCACCACCGACGCCAAGGCGCTGGGCGAGGCGTGGCGGAAGGCGAAGGCCGGCGGCAAGGAAGTGAAGGTCGCCATGACCTTCCCCGGCGGCACGCATGACCTGTGGATCCGCTACTGGATGGCCGCCAACGGCATCGACCCGGACAAGGACGTTTCCACCATCACCGTGCCGCCGCCCCAGATGGTGGCGAACATGAAGGTCGACACCATGGAGGCCTTCTGCGTGGGCGAGCCATGGAACGACCAGCTGGTGCGCCAGAAGATCGGCTTCACCGCGCTGACTACGGGCGAGCTGTGGAAGGACCATCCGGAGAAGAGCCTCAGCCTGCGCGCCGACTGGGTGGAGAAGAACCCGAAGGCCACCGCCGCCATCCTGGCCGCCGTGCTGGAAGCTCAGAAATGGTGCGACGCGACCGCGAACAAGGAAGAGATGTGCAAGATCGTGGGTGGCCGCGACTGGTTCAAGGTTCCGGTCGAAGACATCCTGCCGCGCGCCAGGGGCGCGATCGACTACGGTGACGGACGCAAGGTAACCGGCAGTCCGTTCCTGATGAAGTACTGGAACGACTTCGCCTCCTACCCCTTCCAGAGCCACGAACTGTGGTTCCTGACGGAGGACATCCGCTGGGGTTACCTGCCGGCGGACACCGACACCAAGGCGCTGATCGCCCAGGTGAACCGCGAGGACCTGTGGCGAGCCGCGGCCAAGACCATCGGCGCCACGGAAGCCGAGATCCCGAAGAGCACCTCGCGCGGCAAGGAAACCTTCTTCGACGGCAAGGTCTTCGATCCGGCCGACGCTGCGGGCTACCTGAAAAGCCTCGCCATCACCCGCATCTCGTAAAGGACGACACGATCATGACGATGCACTTCCAGCCCTCCGGTGCGGCGGCGATCGCGGTCGGCGCCGAGCGCGCCAGGGATGTCGCGGAGGAGCGCCGGAAGAAGATCCGTGCCGGCCTTCTTTCGCTGGGGCGGACTGTCCTGCCGCCCATCGTCATGCTGGCGCTGCTGCTCGGCGTTTGGGAACTGGCCTGCGCCCGCCCCGGATCGCCGCTGCCCGCACCCTCGAAAGTGGTTGCCGATACCTGGGAGCTGATCGTCAATCCCTTCTACGACAAGGGCAACCTGGACAAGGGGCTGTTCTGGCACCTTCTCGCCAGCCTGCAGCGTGTCGCCATCGGCTATTCCATCGCCGCCGTGGTCGGTGTGGCGCTGGGCGTCCTGATCGGCCAGTCGAGCCTCGCCTTCCGCGGGCTCGATCCGATCTTCCAGGTGCTCCGCACCGTGCCGCCGCTCGCCTGGCTGCCGTTGTCCCTGGCCGCCTTCCAGCACGCGAACCCTTCGGCGATCTTCGTCATCACCATCACGGCGATCTGGCCGATCATCCTCAATACCGCGGTCGGCATCCGCAACATCCCGCAGGACTATCGCAACGTCGCCCGCGTGCTGCGCCTGTCGGGGCCGGAATACTTCTTCAAGATCATGCTGCCGGCCTGCGTCCCCTTCATGTTCACCGGCCTCAAGATCGGCATCGGCCTCTCCTGGCTCGCCATCGTTGCAGCCGAGATGCTGATCGGCGGCGTCGGCATCGGCTTCTTCCTGTGGGACAGCTGGAACAGCTCGCTGATCAGCGAGATCGTGCTGGCCCTCATCTATGTCGGTCTCGTCGGCTTCGCCCTCGACCGGCTGATCTCGCTGATCGGCCGGAAAGTGGGCGGCATCGGCGCGATGTGAGCGGGCAACAGGAGAGCGATCGTGAGTGAACCTGTCCAGCTCGGCAGCAGATTGGAAAAGCCGTCGGTGAAGCTCGGTATCGCGCCGCTCACCGACTGCGCACCGCTCGTCATCGCCTACGAGAAGGGTTTTTTCGCCGCCCAGGGCGTCGAGGCCGAGATCGTGCGCGAGCCCAGCTGGTCCAACATCCGCGACAAGGTCGCCTATGGCCTGCTCGACGGCGCCCAGATGTTGGGACCGATGCCGATCGCCGGCACGCTCGGCATCGACGGCGTCGCCCGGCCGATGGTGGTGGCCTCGGTCCTGTCGCTGAACGGCAACGCTTTCACCGTCTCGACCGCGCTCTATGAACGGATGCTGGCAGCCGATCCGGTGGCGATGAAGAGCAGGCCGCTGGCGGCGCGGGCGCTGAAGAAGGTCATCGACGAGGACGCGGCGGCGGGACGCCCCAAGCTCAACTTCGGCATCGTCTTCGCCTTCTCGGCGCATGCCTACGAGCTGCGCTACTGGATGGCGGCGGCCGGCATCGATCCCGACGAGGATGTCAGCATCGCCGCCGTACCGCCGCCGCGCATGGCCGACCAGATGGCCGCGGGGCAGATCGACGGCTATTGCGTGGGCGAGCCTTGGAACCAGCATGCAGTGGCCTGCGGGATCGGCCGCGTCGTGGTCACCAGTCAGGACATCTGGACCGGCCGGGTCGAGAAGGTCTTCGCGGTCACGCAAGCCTGGGCCGACAGGCATCCCTGCACGCATCTGGCCCTGGTACGGGGCCTGATCGAGGCAGGGCGCTGGCTGGACCAGCCGGAGAACCGGGTCGAGGCGGCGCATATCCTGTCGACGCGGGCCTATCTCGGCCTGCCCGCCGAGGTGGTGGCCCGCTCGCTCACCGGCCAGTACCGGACGACGCCGGAATCGGCGCCACTCGGCCTCACCGATTTCCATGTCTTCTCGCGCTATGCGGCGAACTTCCCCTGGGTGTCTCAGGCGGAATGGTTCATCGCCCAGATGATCCGCTGGGGCCATATCGGCCGCGACATTTCCGTGCAGGCGGTGGCCCGCACGGTCTTTCGCCCCGACCTGTTCCGCCGCGCCGCGGCGGCCGTCGGCCTCGCCTGTCCCAGCATCGATTCCAAGATCGAAGGCGATCACCCCGGAGCCTGGCAGCTCGATCAGGCGAGCCAGCCGATCGCCATGTGCGCCGACATCGTCATGGACGGCCGCCGCTTCGAACCGGGCCATGCGCTAGGCCATGTCGATTCATTCGGCCCGCATCGCCCCTACGTGCCGCGGGCGAGCGGCGCCGCCAACTGACCTCGCCCTAGAGGAGCACTCCGATGGCCGTTTCCTATCTGAACATCGACCAGGTCGCGATGAGCTTTCCGGGCGAGAAGGGCACCTTCGTCGCGCTGACTGACGTGAACCTGAAGATCAACCGCGGCGAATACGTCGCCGTGATCGGGCATTCGGGCTGCGGCAAGTCCACGCTCCTCAACATCATCGCCGGACTTCTCAAGGCGACCACTGGCGGGGTGCTGCTGGAAGACAGGGAAGTGAACGAGCCCGGTCCCGACCGCGCCGTGGTGTTCCAGAACCATTCGCTGCTGCCTTGGCTCTCCACCTACGACAATGTGCGGCTGGCGGTGGACAAGGTGCACGGGAAGTCGAAGAGTGCGGCCGAGCGCCACGACTGGACCATGCACAATCTGCACCTGGTCGGCATGGACCATGCGACCGACAAGCGGCCGCATGAGATTTCCGGCGGCATGAAGCAGCGCGTCGGCATCGCCCGCGCGCTCGCCATGGAACCGAAAGTGTTGCTGCTGGACGAGCCCTTCGGTGCGCTCGACGCGCTGACCCGCGCGCATCTGCAGGACCAGGTGATGGAGATCCACGCCACGCTCGGCAACACCTGCATCATGATCACCCACGACGTGGACGAGGCGGTGCTGCTGTCCGATCGCATCGTGATGATGACCAACGGTCCCGCCGCCACCATCGGCGAAGTGCTGGACGTGCCGCTGGCACGGCCGCGCCGCCGCCTCGATCTGGCCGGCGACCCGATCTATATCGAGTGCCGGCGGAAGGTGCTGGAGTTCCTCTATGCGCGGCATCGCGCACCCTCCACTCAGGCCGCGTGAGGGGGCCCGCAATGGCGAAGCAACGCCTGGTCATCATCGGCAACGGCATGGCGCCGGGGCGCATGCTGGAGAAGCTGTTCGAAGCCGATCCCGAGGCCTACGAGATCACCATCTTCAATGCCGAGCCGCGGGTGAACTACGACCGCATCATGCTGTCGCCGGTGCTGTCGGGTGAGAAGTCCTACGAGCAGATCGTGATCCACGGCGACGGCTGGTACGTGGACCACGGCATCACGCTCTACAAGGGCGTGAAGGTCACAGGCATCGATCGCGCGGCGAAGACGGTCGCCGCCAGCAACGGCGAGGTCGTTCCCTACGACAAGCTCGTCATCGCCACCGGTTCGGTTCCCGTTATCATCCCGGTACCGGGGCACAACCTTCCCGGCGTGCTGACCTATCGCGACCTCGACGATGTCGACGCGATGATCCTGGCCTCGAAGTCCCGTGGACCGGCGGTCGTCATCGGCGGCGGCCTCCTCGGCCTGGAAGCGGCGGCCGGTCTTGCCGAGCAGGGCATGGCCGTGACGGTGGTCCACCTCATGCCGACGCTGATGGAGCGCCAGCTCGATCCCGCCGCAGGCTACCTTCTGAAGCGCAACATCGAGCAGCGCGGCATCAAGGTGCTGACCGGTGCCAATACCAAGGCGATCACCGGCAGCGGCAAGGTTGAGGCGGTCGAGCTGGAAGACGGTACCCTGATCCCGGCGAGCCTCGTCGTCATGGCGGTCGGCATCCGCCCGAACGCCAGTCTCGCCAAGGAAGCCGGCCTCGCGGTCAACCGCGGCATCGTGGTCGACGACCAGATGCGCACTTCTGACCCGTCCGTCTTCGCGCTCGGCGAATGCGTCGAGCATCGTGGCATCGCTTATGGCCTGGTGGCGCCGCTCTACGAGATGGCGAGCGTCCTGGGGAAGACACTGGCCGGTCAAGAGGCTGCCTATTGCGGCTCGGTGACGGCGACGAAGCTTAAGGTCACCGGCATAGATCTCTATTCGGCCGGCGACTTCGCCGAAGCCAAGGACCGGGAAGAGGTGGTGCTGCGCGACGCGACGCGCGGCGTCTATCGCCGGCTGGTACTTAAGGAGAACCGCATCATCGGCGCCGTCCTCTACGGCGACACCACCGACGGCGGCTGGTTCTTCCAGCTGCTCCGCGAGGGCAAGGACATCGCCGAGATGCGCGAGACGCTGATCTTCGGCCAAGCCTACGTGGGAGGCGGCATCCAGGACCCTATGGCGGCCGTTGCGGCGCTCTCGGATGAAGCGGAGATCTGCGGCTGCAACGGCGTCTGTAAGGGAAGAATCACCAGCGCCATCACCGCCCAGGGATTGAGCAGCCTTGAGGAGGTGCGGGCCGTCACCAAAGCTTCGGCCTCCTGCGGATCCTGCACGGGGCTCGTCGAGAAGCTGATCGGCCTGACGCTTGGCGGCGACTATCAGCCGGCCGAGATGAAGGCGATGTGCGGCTGCACCGATCTCGGCCATGACGAAGTGCGGCGCCTGATCATCGCGAAGGAGCTGAAGTCGATCCCGGCGGTGATGCAAGAGCTGGAGTGGAAGACCTCCTGCGGCTGCGCCAAGTGCCGGCCGGCACTGAACTTCTACCTGCTGGCGAGCTGGCCCGGCGCTTATGTGGACGACAACCAGTCGCGGTTCATCAACGAACGCGCCCACGCGAACATCCAGAAGGACGGCACTTACTCAGTCGTGCCGCGCATGTGGGGTGGCGTCACCAGCGCCAAGGAATTGCGCGCCATTGCCGATGTGGCCGACAAGTTCAACATCCCGACGGTAAAGGTGACCGGCGGCCAGCGTATCGACCTGCTCGGCGTGAAGAAGGAAGACCTGCCGGGCGTATGGGCCGACCTCAACGCCGCCGGCATGGTCTCGGGCCATGCCTATGCCAAGGGGCTGCGCACGGTAAAGACCTGCGTCGGCACCGAGTGGTGCCGCTTCGGCACCCAGGATTCGACCGGTCTCGGCATCAAGCTGGAGAAATTCACCTGGGGATCATGGACCCCTCACAAGGTGAAGCTCGGCGTCTCCGGCTGCCCGCGCAACTGCGCCGAGGCGACCATCAAGGACATTGGCATCATCTGCGTGGACTCCGGCTACGAGTTCCACATCGCGGGCGCCGCGGGGCTGGAGGTGAAGCAGACCGTCCTGCTCTGCAAGGTCGCGACCGAGGAAGAGGTGCTGGAATACACCGGCGCCCTGATGCAGCTCTATCGCGAGCAGGCGCATTACCTCGACCGCATCCACAAGTGGGTGAAGCGCGTCGGCCTCGAGACGGTGAAGAGCCAGATTGTCGAGGACGGCGAGCGCCGGCGGCTGCTCTTCGCCCGCTTCGTCGAGGCACAGAAATCCGCACAGATCGATCCCTGGGCCGAGCGCGTCAAGGGCGCCTTCGCCCACGAGTTCCGGCCGATCGCCGATCTCCGCCTGGCCGAGGCGGCGGAATGAAGGGGGCAGTCATGAGTGCCGTGCGCGCAGGCTTGCCCGACGAGGCCGTTCAGGCCACCGGCTGGGTCGAGGTCGGCCGGCTGGATGACATACCGAAGCGGGGGGCCCGGGTGGTGAAGACCGCCCGCGGCGACATCGCCATCTTCCGCACCATGGAGGACGAGCTCTTCGCCCTCGACGACCGTTGCCCGCACAAGGCGGGGCCGCTGTCACAGGGGATCGTGCAGGGGCGGAGCGTCACCTGCCCGCTGCACAACTGGATCATCGATCTCTCCACAGGAGAGGCGATGGGCGCCGATCACGGCTGCACCCGCACCGTTGCCGTCAGGCTGGAGCAGGACCGCGTGCTGCTCTCCTGGCCCGGCGCCAAGGACCAGGCGGCTTGAGGCGGCGATGAGCACGCCCTGCGCCATCCGCACCACCTGCCCCTATTGCGGGGTCGGCTGTGGCGTGCTGGCGACGCCGGACGGCAAGGGTGGAGCGGCGATCCAGGGCGATCCCGATCATCCGGCGAATTACGGTCGCCTCTGCTCCAAGGGGTCGGCGCTGGGGGAGACGCTCTCTCTCGACGACCGGCTGCTTTATCCGGAAGTGGCAGGCGCGCGGGCCTCGTGGGACCAGGCGCTGGACATGGTCGCAGGTGCCTTCCGCCGCGCCATTGCCGAACATGGGCCTGACTCGGTCGCCTTCTACGTCTCCGGCCAGCTGCTGACCGAGGACTACTACTGTGCCAACAAGCTGATCAAGGGCTTCATCGGCACCGCCAATATCGACAGCAATTCGCGCCTCTGCATGGCTTCCTCGGTGGCCGGGCACAAGCGCGCCTTCGGCACTGACACGGCGCCGGTGGTCTATGAGGACCTGGAACTGGCCGACCTCGTCGTCCTGGTCGGCTCCAACCTCGCCTGGTGCCATCCCGTCCTGTTTCAGCGCATCGCGGCGGCCAAGGCGGCACGACCGTCCTTGCGTGTCGTCACCATCGATCCCCGCGTCACCGCCACCGACGACATCGCCGACCTACATCTGGGCCTGAAGCCCGGCACCGACGTGATGCTGTTCAACGGCCTGCTGGCGGCGATCGGCGGGGCGAAGGAGATCGATCGCAGCTTTGCCGAACGGCATGCGACCGGCTTCGCCGAAGCGCTGGCGGCGGCGCGGGCCGATGCCCCGGATGTCGAAACCGTCGCCCGCATCTGCGACCTGCGACCTGAGGACGTGCGGCGCTTCTATGCCGGCTTCCTCGCCACCGAGAGGGTGGTGACGCTCTGGAGCCAGGGGGTCAACCAGTCCTCCGCCGGCGTCGACAAGGTGGATGCCATCATCAACTGCCACTTGGCGACGGGGCGCATCGGCCGGCCCGGCATGGGGCCGTTCTCGATCACCGGCCAACCGAACGCCATGGGCGGACGTGAGGTCGGCGCGCTGGCGAACATGCTGGCCGGCCACCTCGACTTCGAACGCCCGGGCGATATCGAGCGCGTGCGCCGGTTCTGGAAGGCGCCGAATCTCGCAACCAAACCCGGCCTCAAGGCCGTCGACCTGTTCCGCGCCGTGGACGAGGGGCGGATCAAGGCGCTCTGGATCATGGCGACCAACCCGGCGGTCAGCCTGCCTGATTCCGAAGCCGTGCGCCGGGCACTGGTGAAGTGCGACTTCGTCGCCGTTTCCGATTGCGTGCGGCGCACCGACACGGCCGGGTTCGCCGATGTACTGCTGCCGGCGCTGGCCTGGGGCGAGAAGGAAGGCACGGTCACCAATTCCGAACGCCGCATCTCGCGCCAGGCGCCCTTCCTGCCGCCGCCGGGCGAGGCGAAGGGTGACTGGTGGATCATTTCGCAGGTGGCGCGGCGCCTGGGCTTCGGTGACGCCTTCGCCTTCGACGGGCCGGCGGCGATCTTTCGCGAACATGCGAGCCTGACCGCCTTCGGAAACGATGGCGCCCGCGATCTCGATCTCGGCTTCCTTGCCGGCACCGACGATGCCGCCTATGCGCAGTTCGAACCGGTGCAATGGGGCGGCGGACGCTTCTTTGCCGATGGGCACTTCTTCACCCCTGACGGCAAGGCGCGCTTCCTGCCCCTGTCCTGGCGCCCGCCGGCAGTGGATGCGACCGCCGCCATCGTGCTCAACACCGGCCGGCTGCGCGACCAGTGGCACACGATGACGCGCACTGGGAAGTCGCCGCGCCTGTCGCAGCATCGCCGCGAACCGCTGCTTGACCTGCATCCCGAGGATGCGGCGGCGCTCGGCCTTGCGCCCGGCGATCTGGTGCGCATGGAAAGCGCCTTTGGGTCGTCGCTGCACCGCATCCGCCTCGAACCCGGCCAGCGGCGCGGCGAGGCCTTCGCACCGATGCACTGGACCGACATGACGGCGGGCGGCGTGCGCGCCAATGCCACCGTCAATCCCGCCGTCGATGCGATCTCCGGCCAGCCGGAGCTGAAACACACGCCGGTCAGACTGAGCCACGCGGCGCCGAGCTGGAACGCTGTGATCGTCTCCCGCCGTCGCCTCGTCCTCGACAGCCTCTACTGGGTGGAGGCGGTGACCGCGTCGGGCTGGATCTACGAACTGGCGGGCGAGGAAGAGCCGGAGATCGCCTATCGCCGGCTCATCATGCTGCTGTCGCCGGCGGTGCCTTCGGTGGAGAACCGCGACCGCACGGCGGGAAGGTTCCGCGCCGCCTGGTTCGAGGGCGATCGGCTGCAGGCCTGCCTGCTGCTTGGCGCGCGGCTGGATGCGGTGGATCGCGACTGGCTCGCCACGCAGCTGGATGGTGAGACCGTGGACCGCCTGCGGCTCCTTGCCGGGCGGCCCGGCGCCGAGGCCGCATCCTGCGGCCGGACGGTCTGTGTCTGCTTCGGTGTCGGCGAACTCACCATCGCCGCAGCCGTACAGGACGGGGCCACCACGGTCGCCACGCTCGGCGAAGCGCTCGCCTGCGGAACCAACTGCGGGTCCTGCATTCCCGAACTGAAATCCATCATCGCGGCGAGGGCCGAGAAGGCGGTGGCGTGATGCGACATCTTCCGGCTTTTCACGACGTCCGCGGGCGCATCGTCGTCATCGTCGGCTTCACCGCGGCGGCCGATGCCAAGGCCGAGCTGGCGGCGAAGGCGGGCGCGTCGCTCCGACGAGTGTCCGCGCTGGATGCCGCGGCGCTGGCCGACGCGATGCTGGTCTTCATCGCCACCGGTGACCGCGCCGCGGACGAACGCGCCGCCGCCGCCGCGCGCCTGCGCGGGCTTCCCGTCAACGTGGTCGACCGGCCCGATCTCGGAACCTTCGTCATGGGGGCCGTGGTCGACCGCGATCCGGTGACCATCGCCATCTCCACTGCCGGCACGGCGCCGACCTTGGCCCAGCATCTGCGCCGCGTGATCGAGGCGGCGGTGCCTGCGGGATTCGGGCGGCTGGCCTCTGTTCTGGGTGCCGCGCGGGTCAAGATTCGTCGTGCAGCGGCCGAACCGGCCGCGCGCCGCCAGCTTTATGAGCAGCTGATGGGTGGCGAGGCGGCCCATCTGGCGCTGGCCGGCCGGGATGAACAGGCAGCGGCGGCGCTGGATCAGGAGATTGCCGCGGCGCATCTGCCGCGCGTCGGGGCCGCCAACGGGCGCGTGCATCTGGTGGGCGCCGGCCCTGGCGATCCCGATCTGCTGACGGTGAAGGCACTGCGCCTTCTCGGGACGGCCGATGTCGTCGTCTACGACCGACTGGTCGGGCCGGCAGTGCTGGACCGCGTCCGCCGCGATGCCGAGCGCATCTACGTGGGCAAGTCCTGTGGGGCGCACAGCGTGCCGCAAGCCGAGATCGGAGCGCTCCTTGTTCGCCTTGCCCGCGCCGGCAAGACCGTGGTGCGGCTAAAGGGCGGCGATCCCTTCGTTTTCGGCCGCGGCGGCGAGGAGATGGACGATCTTCGCTGCGCCGACATTCCATTCGACGTCGTGCCCGGCATCACGGCGGCGAACGGCTGCGCAGCGGCATCCGCTATTCCCCTGACCCATCGTGATCACGCCCGGGCGCTCGTCCTTGTGACGGCGCATACGCGGGCAGGCCGGTTGGACGTGGACTGGGATCTGCTGCTACGTGCCCGGCAGACCGTTGTCATCTACATGGGGCTGGGTGCCCTCCCCGATCTGGCCGCCGGCCTGATCGCTCGCGGCATGTCACCCCATACGCCCATTGCGGCGATCTCAAGTGGAACTCTTCCGCAGCAACGCACGGCCGTCGGAACACTCGCCCGGCTTCCGGATGCGCGAGCTTCGGGCAGCGACATCGCGCCGACACTGTTCGTTCTCGGGTCGGTTGCCGGTTTCGCCGTCGCCGATGGGCTTCGCGCCTGGACGCAGGAATGCGTTGACGCGGCGGGCAAGCGTGGAAGGCTCGCTACCGCAGCGCTCTAGGGTACCGATCGCGACCCCGTTCGACGTTCAATAAGGGCCCGATGAAGCGAGGGGATCGCCGATCACCGCGCGGCTGGATGACAACGGGCGGGCTGAAGTCAGGCGGCGATGTAATTGACAGGCGCGCTGCTTCGCGGCTTGTCAGCGCACCCGATCAACCTGAAGCGTTCGGCAAGGGGATACGGCGTCCCGCGTACCGGAATCCAACCGAGGGATCATCGGCGGCATTCCGCACGGGGTCGCAACCCTGCCTGGGCGCTTCGGCATGGCCGAGGCTCTCGACAACATGCCGGCACGCGTGCCCCCAACCTCGGCCCGGTCTCGGAGGTCCCCGTGCGGCTGCGCCTCGTCATGTCTGTCGCGCAGGCCCGACTGCGGGCTTCTTCTCGCACGAGACCCGGGATCGTTTGTCAATGTTGATCGAAGCCCCGGCGGCCGGGCCTTGCCGGCGCCGTGGCGAACCAATCAGCCCTCCGCCGCGTCGAAATGCTTCTTCATCAGGAAGAAGCCGAAGAGGATGCCGAACGCTGCCAGGGACAGGCCGAAGAGATACATGCCGCCGTCTTCGGCGAAGGCGGCCAGCATGATGCCGAGGCAGGCGAAGATGGTGACGAGGATCGCGATCAGATAGGTGCCGAGGTCGCTCATGGTTCAGGCCTCCGGTTGGGGGTGGAGTCGTCGAAAAGAATTCGGTTGGCTGCTCCGTCCAGGTCATCGAACTGACCCGTCCGCGCCGCCCAGAGGCAGGCGAGAAGGCCGCCAAGCCCGAGCAGCAGGGCGACAGGAATGAGGTAGACGAGGGCGCTCATCAGCGAGCCCCGCGGTCCAGCCTGAGTGCGTTCACCACCACGACCAGCGATGAGGAAGACATCGCGAGCGCCGCGATCAAGGGCGTCACCAGTCCGGCGATCGCGAGAGGCACGGCGAGGATGTTGTAGCCGAGCGAGAAGGCGAGGTTCTGCCGCGCGACACGGCCCGCCGAGTGAGCGGTGGTCAGAACCTCGGGTATGGCATTCAGGCTCTCGCCCTGAAAAACGGCATCTGCCGCACCGCTGGTCGCGTCGGCGGCCAGACCGGGCGCGATCGAGGCATGCGCCGCGGCCAGGGCCGGTGCGTCGTTCAGGCCGTCACCGACCATTAGTACGCGGCGACCTTCAGTTCTGGCCCGCTCCACCCAGGCGGACTTGTCCTCCGGCAGCAGCTCGCTCTGCCAGTCGTCGATTCCCGTCGCCGCGGCAACCGCGGCGACACTGGCGGCTCTGTCTCCGGACAGGAGGACGACGCCGTAGCCGCTGCGGCGCAGCATCGCCACGGACGAGGCGGCGTCGGGGCGCAGAGCGTCGTGAAACGTGAATCGCACCGGTGCCTGCCCGGGGCGGGCGAGCCAGAGCTCGGGTCCCGAGGAGCCCGGGATGGCCGAGATGCCGCAGAAAGCGGAAGAACCCAGTCTCACCTCGCCGAGGCTGAGGCCGCGGCCGGGATGCTCGACGACACCTTCCGCTGGGCGGGCAAACGCGGCGGCCTCGACCAGGGCGCGGCTCAGCGGGTGACGGGAGGTCGCGGCCAGCCGTGCTGCCTCCGCGAGATCCCCGGCCCGAAAACTGCCATCGACGACAAGCCGCGGTCGACCGCGCGTGAGCGTACCGGTCTTGTCGAAGACGACGGTGTCTATCTCGGCAAGCCGCTCCAGCGCCGTGGGGGATTTCAGCAGGATGCCGCGGCGAGCCAGACGGCTTGCCGCGACGAGACCCGACGTCGGGACGGCAAGGGCCAGGGCGCAGGGACAGGTTATGATCAGCACGGCGGCCGCGATCAGCATCGCTTCCCGCCACCCGGCCGCTCCGAACAGCATCCAGCCCGCGAAGGAGAGGGCAGCGAGCCCGTGTACCGTCGGTGCGTAGCGGCGCGCGACCCGCTCGGCCAGGGAACGATAGGCGGCCCGGCCACCTTCGGCCTGCGCGACGAGTGCCGCAATACGGCCGACCAGCGTGCGGTCGCCGAGAGCGGTGACACGAAGCCGGATTGGCGCTCCCAAGTTGACCGTTCCGGCGTGCAGAAGATCACCGGCAGGCACCGTTCTGGGCATTGCCTCTCCGGTCAGGACGGCGGTGTCGATCTGAGCGTCGCCATTCAGCAAGACGCCGTCGGCCGGCAACTTCTCGCCGCTGGACACCAGTATCAGGTCTCCGGGCTGGAGCGCCTCCGGTGTCACGCTCTCGACGTGGCCGTCAGCGCGAAGCCGGCGGGCGGGCGCCCGCGCGAGCGACAGGAAGTGCATAACCGCCGACCGCGCCTGTCCGCGGGCGCGACGGTCCAGGTAGCGTCCGACCAGCAGGAAGAAGAGAAGCATCGTTGCCGACTCGAAATATGCGTGAGAGCCACCCTGCATCGTCTCGAAGAGACTGACCGCGGTGGCGAGTGTCACGCCGATCGTGATCGGCACGTCCATGTTGGTGCGTCCGGCTCGCAGTACCGCCCAGGCGGATCTGGCGAAAGGCCGTCCGGCGTAGAGGAGCGCGGGCAGCGCGATGGCCGCCGAGAGCCAATGAAAGAGATCGCGTGTGGAGGAACCCATCTCGCCGGCGGCGCCGGCCCAGACGGAGACAGAGAGGAGCATGACGTTCGCGGCCGCAAAGCCCGCTACGACCATGGCATGCAGGAGATCCCGCGCTTCGTCGCGGTCGGCACGCAGGTCCGAAGCCGCGATCGGCGAGACGCGGTAGCCGAGAGATCCGACGACCTCGGCCAACGCCTTGGCCCTCTCGCGGGGGCCGCTCCAGGCGAGCGACAGTCGCGCCGTGGTCGCGTTGAGCCGTGCCCGGGTCACGTCGCGCTCGGCGGCCAGCACGGATTCGATGAGCCAGACACATGCCGCGCAGTGCAGGCCGTGCACCGCGAGCTCAATTGTCCAGGCATCCTGGCCGGCTGGCTCGGCGAAGGGGGAGGGATCGACCACACCGCCGACATCCGGCCGAGGCGGTGCCCGATCCGGACTCAGGGCACGGCGCGCGTAGTAGCTCCCCAGCCCGAGACGGTCGACCAGACCGAAGGCGGCCTCGCAGCCACCGCAGCAAAACCGCTCGCCGGCGACGACCGGGCCGGCGCAATGGACGCAGGCGGCGGTTTCGACCGCTGGGCGCAGAGCGAGAATTGCGGTCACGGCGCTACGAAGCGGAAACGCTGCTCGTGCAGCACGTCGCCGGCCGCACGCGCTTGTGCGGTCACCTCCCATTGCCCCGCGCGAGGCAGGGCGACGGCGGCTGCGTACCAACCCATCCCGCGATAGGCGAGGCTCAGCGACATGGGCGGTTCCGTCCCCACGGGGCTGACAATGGTCGCCTGGACGCCGAGGCCGGGAAGCGGCTGGCCCTGAGCGTCGAGATAGCGCAACGCGACCTCGCCGTGACGGAAGGCCGTCGTCACCTGCCAGCCGAGCTGTGCCTGCGCTGCCTCCCGCGCGAGGGTCTTTTCATAGGCGACCCCCTTCAGATAGGGCTTGTCGACGACGAGGCCGCTGAACGTGCGCGTGGCCGTCACGATCAGCACGGTGTTGACGGCGATGACGACGAGAAAGGCACCGACAAACACCCAGGGAACCCAGGACATCGGCTGGCGGTGGCGCAGCGCTGCAGACATGACGGTCGTCCTTTCTAGCGGCCCGGGCCGGCGAAAACGCTCTCGCGGCGGGCAATCTCGTTGCCGCTGCCGTCTTTGAGCAGAAAGGTGATGGGAGTCTCCTTTCCGGCAAGCGCGTCGCGCGCGCTGCGCAGATGAATCTGATAGGTCGCGACCGTGTCGGGTTTTGCCTCCAGATCGATGGCGGGGGGGGCACCCGTCGCGCCGGCAACGGACATGGTGGCGCCCGGCAGGCCCTCGATCGTCAGGCGGAGTTCGCTCTCGCCGCGCGTCTTGTTGAGGACCTTGATGGTATAGCCGTTGCGGATCGAACCGTCGCTCAGCGTGACGAAGATCGGCATGCGATCCTTCAGGACATGCAGTTCCGTGGTCGGCCGCAGCAACAACGCGGCGAGCATGGCGGAGGAGGCGATGAGCAGAACCAACGCGTAGATGATGGTTCGCGGACGGACCAGACGATACTGCGCAGGACGGCCCTGCGAACGGGCGACCTCTCCGGCCAGTGTAGCGAAGGCGATCAGGCCCTTGGGACGCTCGACCTTCGTCATGATCTCGTTGCAGGCATCGATACACAGCCCACAGTTGATGCACTCGAGCTGCTGACCGTCCCGAATGTCTATTCCGGTCGGGCACACGGTGACGCAGGCCCTGCAGTCCACGCAGTCGCCGCGCCCCTCCCACGTCTCACCCTGCTTGTGCTTGCCGCGCGGCTCGCCCCTCCAGACCCGATAGGTCACGGCGAGGGTGTGTTCATCCTGCATGGCCGCTTGGAAGCGCGGCCAAGGGCACATGTAGGTGCAGACCTGTTCTCGCGCCCAGCCGGCCAGGAGATAGGTCGTGGCGGTAAAGAGGCCGATGAAGAAATAGACGGCGATCGATGCTCGGCCCGTGAATATCTCCCCGAGTATGGTGGGCGCATCGTTGAAGTACAGTACCCATGCGCCGCCGGTCGCCGCGGCGATGGCAAGCCACGCCGTATGCTTCGCCGACTTCAGCAGAGCGGTCGCCGCCGTCATCGGCGACTGATCGCGCTTCATGCGGGCATTGCGATCGCCCTCGATCAGGCGCTCGACGGCCATGAAGAGGTCGGTCCAGACCGTCTGTGGGCAGGCATAGCCGCACCACACACGACCCAAAACGCTGGTCACGAGAAAGAGCGTGACCGCACCGAGGACGAGCAGACCGGTGAGGAGATAGACCTCCTGCGGCCAGATCTCGATCATGAAGAAGTAGGCGCGGCCGCCTTCCATGTCGATCAGCAGCGCCTGATCCGGTGCGCCGGGTCCACGGTCCCACCGGATCCAGGGGAGCAGGTAGTAGACGGCCAGACAGAAGGCGAGGAGGCCCCACTTGATGCCCCGATACGGCCCGCGTACGCGTCTGGGATAGACGCGCACACGATCCGCGTAGAGGGGAGTGACCGGACCGGCATCCATGGACATGGCCTCTTACTGGCCGCCACCCAGGCCGTGCACATAGACGGTCAGCATCTTGACCGTCGCGTCATCCAGCCGGCCCTTCCAGCCCGGCATCATCCCGGCGCGCGAGTTGGCGATGCTCTCGATGATCGCGGCACGGTCCCCGCCGTAGAGCCAGATGGCGTCGTTCAGGCGCGGAGCGCCCATATCCGCATTGCCGGCACCACCCTCGCCATGGCAGCTGACGCACTGTTCCGCGAAGATCGGTTCGCCACGCTTGGCCGCCGCACCATCATGCTTCGCTCCCGAGAGCGACAGCACGTATTCGGCCACCTCGGCGATCTGCTCGCGCTTCAGCATGCCGTCGATGCCAAACCGCGGCATGATGTTCTGGCGGGTATCGGGGTCGGTGCTGCGTACCCCGTGGTTTATGGTATGGACGATCGCCTCCGCGCTGCCGCCCCAGATCCAATCATCGTCGGCGAGGTTCGGGTATCCCTTGGCGCCCGCGCCACCGGCCTGGTGGCAGGCGGCGCAGTTGTTGTTGAAGGCGATCTTGCCACCGGTCAGGGCGAAGGCGTTCAGTTGAGCGTCGGCCCGGATCTGATCCAGCGTCGCGCTGCGGATACGCGCGACCAGGGGGCCTTGCGCCGCCTGCGCGGCCTCCAATGACCGCGCCACGACCTCCCGCTGATCGTATCCCAGCAGGCCCTTGGTGTAGCTCGTGAGCGTCGGAATGGAGGGAAAGAGCAGGTAGTAGACGATCGAGCCTAGGATGGTGACGTAGAAGGTATACACCCACCACTTCGGCAGCGGAGTGTTCAGCTCCTTGATGCCGTCCCATTCGTGCCCGGTCGTCTCGGTTCCGGTGACCGCGTCCTTTTCGATCTTGGTGGGCATCTTCAGCGTCCTTCTTCAGACTGCCGCGCACGGCCGTCTTCCAGCGGGATCCGACCCCGCGCTTCCATCGCCTCGCGGCGAGAAGGCCAAAGCGTCCAGGCGATGGCGCAGATGAAGATCGCGAAGAACCAGACGGTCCAAAGCGATTTCAGAAAGGGCATGAGTTCGTTCATCGTCGCAGACGTCCCGTCACTGCTTGAGATCGGCCGGCTTCACCTCGGTGAAGCTCACCATGGTTCCCAGGACCTGGAGATAGGCGACGAGAGCGTCCATCTCCGTGAGCCTTGCCGTGTTTCCGTCGAAGTCGGCGACCACCGCCTTCGGGTAGCGCTTTAGCAGGGCGTCGGTATCGGCATCGGGATTCGCCTGCGCCTCGAGATCCGCGCGGGCGCTCGCGATCATGTCCTCGCTATAGGGAACGCCGACAATGCGGCTCGCTTTCAGGTGCTTTTCGATCGCGCGTCCATCCAGCAGGCGTTCGGCCAGGAAGGGGTATGCCGGCATGATGGATTCGGGGACTACGGCGCGCGGCTCGACCATGTGAAGAACATGCCACTGGTTCGAGTAGCGTCCGCCGACCCGGGCGAGATCCGGGCCCGTCCGCTTCGATCCCCACTGGAAGGGGTGATCGTAGATGCTTTCCGCCGCGAGGCTGTAGTGACCGTAGCGCTCCACCTCGTCCCGCATCGGGCGTATCTGCTGGCTGTGACAGAGATAGCAGCCCTCGCGCACATAGATGTTGCGGCCCATCAGCTCAAGCGGCGTATATGGACGGACGCCCGATACCCGTTCGATCGTTGTCTCGATGGTGAAGAGCGGCACGATCTCGACCAGACCGCCGATGGCGACGGTCACCAGCGTTGCGGCGGCGAGAACGACGGCGTTCTTCTCGAAGAAGGCGTGCGAGAAGCGCATTTCGGATCCTCCACTCAGGACGCAGGCCGCAGGGCCAGCGGAGCGGCGGTCGCCCGCGTCTCCGCCCGCTCGTCGCCGCGTGCAGTGCGCCAAAGGTTGTAGGTCATGAGCAGGGCGCCGATCAGGAACAGCAGCCCGCCGAGAGCCCGGATGACATAGAAGGGATGCATGGCGACCACGGTTTCCACGAAGGCGTATTGCAGGAAGCCGAGCTCGTCGTAGGCACGCCACATGAGGCCCTGCATGATGCCGGAGACCCACATCGCGGTGATGTAGAGCACGATGCCCAGGGTGGCGATCCAGAAGTGCCACGCGACCATGGCCTCGGAGTAGAGCCGCTTCCTTCCCCACAGCACCGGCACCAGGTAGTACAGGACGCCGAAGGTGATGAAGGCATTCCAGCCGAGCGCACCCGAGTGCACGTGCCCGATGGTCCAGTCGGTATAGTGCGAGAGCGAGTTCACTTGCCGGATCGACATGACCGGACCTTCGAAGGTCGACATGCCGTAGAACCCGACTGAGGTGACCAGGAAACGGAGTGAGGGGACCGTACGCAGCTTGTCCCAGGCACCGGAGAGCGTCATCAGCCCGTTGATCATCCCGCCCCAGGAAGGCATCCAGAGCATGATCGAGAAGGTCATGCCGAGCGTCTGCGCCCAGTCCGGCAGCGCCGTATAGTGAAGGTGGTGCGGGCCGGCCCAGATATAGAGGAAGGCCAAAGCCCAGAAGTGAACGATGGAGAGGCGGTAAGAGTAGATCGGCCGGTCCGCCGCCTTGGGAATGAAGTAGTACATCATGGCGAGGAAGCCGGCGGTCAGGAAGAAACCGACCGCGTTGTGGCCGTACCACCACTGGACCAGTGCGTCCTGTACGCCCGCCCAGACAACGTAGCTCTTCGAACTGAACGGCGACAGTGGGACCGCCAGGTTGTTGGTGATGTGCAGCATCGCGATCGTGACGATGAATGCGACGTAGAACCAGTTCGCAACGTAGATGTGCGGTTCTTCACGCTTCAGGAGCGTTCCGACGAAGACGATCAGATAGACGACCCAGAGGATCGTCAGGAAGAGATCGAGGTACCATTCGGGTTCGGCATACTCCTTGCCCGCCGTGATGCCGAGGACATAGCCCAGCGCCGCCATGACGATGAAGAACTGGTAGCCCCAGAAGATGAACCAAGCGGGCGCGGGACCGCCGAACAGTCTCGCCTTGCAGGTGCGCTGCACGACGTAGAAGGACGTGGCGATGAGAATGTTGCCACCGAAGGCGAAGATCGCGGCCGACGTGTGCACCGGCCGAAGTCGGCCGAAGGTCGTCCATTCCAACCCGAGGTTGAGAACGGGAAAGGCCAGTTGGAGGGCGATGAAGACACCGGCCGCGAAGGCGACGATGCCCCAGAAGGTGGTTGCTATGACCCCCGCCCGGACCACGTCCTCGATGTAGTCAGTCTGGGCGGTTGCGCCCGATCGTGTTGCCGCTGCTATCGCCATGACTGTCCCTTGGACTTTTCGGCTCGAATGACGGTGTTTCATTCGCGCCTGGGGCAGCCCTGCGCATTGACGCTGATCAATGCCGCCCGGACCCGGCGATGGGAAATTTGACAATATGGTGAAGGGGCGAGATGGACGAATGAGCAGACGAGTCAGCGTGGACCGGCCTTGGACGTGGCTCGCGGCCGGCTGGAACGATCTGCGGCAGGCGCCGCATATTGGCCTGTTCTACGGATTGCTGATTGTCGGCGCGAGCTGGGCCGTGGTCGCCGCCCTGCTGCTCCGAGGGATGGTTCACCTTCTTCTGCCGATGACGGCCGGCTTCTTCATTCTCGCTCCGCTGATCGCCGCTGGTCTGTATGACACCAGCCGACGCCTCGAACGGGGCGATCATGCGGATATCAGGACCGCGATCGGCGCATGGCGCGCGCCCGGGCAACTGGCCCTCATGGGGGTCGTTCTGCTCATCGTGCATCTGGCCTGGATTCGCTTCGCCTTCCTGCTCTACCCCCTGTTCTTCTACGAGCAGGCCCGTGCCTTGCCCGATCTGATGAACCTGCTCCTGTTTTCACCGCAGTCCATTCCCTTCCTGATCGTCGGGACCCTGGTGGGCGCGGGGTTCGCCACCGTCGCCTTCGCACTGGCGGCGGTCTCGATCCCCATGCTGGTCGATCGCGAGGTCGGCGTCGTGGAAGCCATGGCGGCGAGCGTCTCCGCCGTGGCCCGGAACTGGAAGGCCATGGCGGTCTGGGCGGCACTCATTGTGGTCTTCACCGCCGCTGGACTTGCGACCTTGTTCCTGGGTCTGGCCGTCGTCGTGCCGCTGATCGGCCACGCGACCTGGCACGCCTACCGAGACCTTGTGCCCGGGGAGTGATGCCGACTCATCCGATCGCCGAGATTCTTCCGGCTTGGCTGGCGACGGTGGACCCGCTGGTTGCGGTTCCCTTCGCCCTGTTTCTCTTCGGCCTGGTCGGCGGCTTCGCTCACTGTGCGGGCATGTGCGGGCCCTTCGTCGTCGCGCAACTGGCGCAACGCCTAGACGGCACGCCGGTCGCTGGCTTCAGCGCCCTCGCCCGCCTTCGAGCCGGGGTACTGCCGTTCTATCACCTCGGGCGGGCGACGACCTACACGGTTCTTGGCGCGGCCGCCTCAGGCCTGACGGGGCTCGCCACCCTGCTTCTTGAGGGGCGGAGTGTCGTGAGTGTCGGCCTGGCCGTGGCCGCGGTTTTCTTTCTTGTGGTGAGCTTGGGGTTCTGGAGACCGCAGAGCGTCTGGTTCGGCGGGTTGATCTCGCGCGTGACCGCTTCGGCGACGAAAAGCCTCCACGCGGCCACTGGCGGTTACATGACCGGCGTCCTCCTCGGCCTCCTGCCCTGCCATCTCGTATATGCCGCGTTGGCGGCATCCACCGTGCTCGCCGATCCACTCGGCGGAGCACTGTCGATGCTGGCATTCGCCGCCGGTACCTCGGCGGGGCTCGTGGCCGTCGGCTGCTTCGGCATGCTGGCTGGCCATCACTTCAGAGGAACCGCACGCCGCCTTCTCCCGATCGCGGGACTGGCCAACTCGGTCGTGCTCGCGGCTTTGTCGGTTCGTGTCGCGGTCGGCGGCTGACGGGTCGGTGACAAGGATTTCCGCCATGCGACTGGGTGTCGTCAGCAATCCCCTCGCACGCCGAAATCTGCGGAACGGGGTGGTTGCCGCTTCGGCGGCGTCGCTTCAGATTCCGGTGTCGATCTTTCGTGCCGGGGCGGAACTCGAAGACGATCTGCGCCGCATGATCGCCGACGGCGTGACCGATCTCGTCGTCGATGGAGGCGACGGCACTGTTACGGCCGTCGTGTCCGGGCTGCTGCGGATGCGGCCCGATCTGGAGCCGCCGCGTCTGATCCTCGTACCCTCAGGCACCACAAACCTTGTGGCGAGCCGCCTGGGTGATTCGGGCGACCGTTCGACGCTTTTCGCGCGTCTGAGGGGAATGACCCCGACGCAGTTCGATGCCTGCACGCAGATACAAGCGCCGATGCAGATAGATCGGGGTGGCGGCTCGCCGCTTCTGCATGGATTCCTGGCTGGCCTCGGGGCGTTCCATGCCGGAACCCTGCGCGCACAGTGTCGCATTCGCCAGTTGGGACTGCGCGACGGCGCCGCGGTCGCTCTCGGGCTCGCGGCTGGGTTATGGCAGACGGTGTTCGGTTCGCACCGGTCCGTGGCCTTCAGCGGCGAGCCAATGTCTCTGACGGTCGACCGGATCGGAGAGCCGGGCGAGCGACGGGTGCTGCTCCTGGTGAGCGTACTGGATAGGCTTTCGATGGGCTTGCGCCCCTTCTGGGGTAGCGGCTCCCAGTCGCTCCGCTGGCTCAGCGTGCAGGCGCATCCCAAGGCATTGCTGCGGGCCCTGCCGCGTGTCCTGTCCGGTCGCCCGGCCCGGTGGATGGAAGCTGCGGGCTATCGCAGCGGTCGCGCCGACGTCCTGGATATAGGCTGCGATCTTCCCTTCGTCCTGGACGGCGAATTCGTGAATCCCGGCGCATCGGGGGCAATCCGCATCTGTACGGCACGGCCGCTCCGCTTCCTGCGCCTTCCGGCTGCCTGAGAGGAAGGGACTTGCCGGCGAGGACGCTCTCCGGTCTGCCCGTGAGAGGCGCCGGAATCGGCCAGCCTCGCTGGTTGATCGCTCGGCTCACCAGGTGTCGATCCAGGCGTGCTTCTTGGCCTTGCGCGGCTCCGCTGCAGGAACGGACCTCAGCCCCGCCATGACCCAGCGGCGCGTCTCCGCCGGATCGATGACATTGTCGAGTTCGAACAGAGAGGCGGTGCTGAGCGCCTTACCCTTCTCATACATCTCTGCCACCATCTTCTCGTAGGCGGCCTTTCGCTGCTCGGGATCGGTGATGGCGGCGAGTTCGTTGCGATAGCCGAGTTTAACTGCCCCCTCGAGGCCCATCCCGCCGAACTCGCCCGTCGGCCATGCCACGGCGAAGAACGGCGTGTGAAATCCTGCTCCCGCCATGCCCTGCGCGCCGAGGCCATAGGCCTTGCGCAGTACCACGGTGAAGACCGGCACCGTCAGGTTGGCGCCGATCACGAAGACGCGGCAGCAGTGGCGGACCAGTGCCGTCTTCTCCGCTTCCGGCCCGACCATGTTGCCCGGCGTGTCGCAGAGCGAGAGGATCGGAATGTCATAGGCATCGCAGAGCTGCATGAATCGCGCGGCCTTGTCCGAGGCATCGCTGTCGATGGCACCACCCAGATGCATCGGATTGTTGGCGATTACGCCCAGCGGACGACCTTCGACCCTGATGAAGGCGGTGACCATTCCGGCGCCGAAGCCGCGCCGTATCTCGAGCATCGAACCGGTATCCGCGATCGTCTCGATCACCTTTCGCACGTCATAGACGCGCAATCGGTTCTCCGGAATCGCCTGGCGAAGCAAACGCTGGTCCGCGCAGGTCCACTCGCTCACCACGCCCTGGAAGTAGGACAGGTACTGCTTGGCGACACGCACGGCTTCCGCCTCGTCGGCGACGGCGATGTCGACGACGCCATTGGGCACCTGCACGCTCATCGGTCCGACTTCCTCGGGCTTGAACACGCCGAGGCCACCCCCTTCGATCATCGCCGGTCCGCCCATGCCGATGGTGGAGTTTGCGGTAGCGATGATGACGTCGCAGCAGCCGAGGAGCACGGCATTGCCGGCGAAGCAGCGTCCTGAGGTAATTCCGACCAGAGGAACCAGACCCGAAAGCTGGCTATAGAGCGTGAAGGCTTCGACGATCAGGTTGGCCGATGAAATCTGGTCGGTGTCTCCCGGCCTGCCACCACCGCCCTCGGTAAAGAATACCACCGGCAGCTTCCAGCGCTGGGCCAGTTCGAACATCCGATCTTTCTTTGCGTGATTCTTCTTGCCCTGGGTACCGGCCAGCACGGTGTAGTCGTAGGCCATGGCGATCACGCGGGAGCGATCATCGGGAAATAGAGCGCCGTTAACCCTCCCCAGCCCGCTGACCAGGCCATCGGCCTGGGTGGTACGGATCAATTCGTCGACCGGCGTCCGGAGCCGCCGCGCGGCAATGGTCAGCCCGCCGTATTCGACGAAGGACCCGGGATCGCAGAGGTCTTCGATGTTCTCTCGAGTCGTTCGCTGCCCGGTCTTGCGCCGACGCTGCACGGCTTCAGGCCGCCTGTCGTCCTGCAGGAGGGCCTGACGTTCGAGCACCTCGGCCAGATCGGGCCGAATATGGTCGGGGTCGATCTCCTCCGCATCCGTATTGATTCCTCCGGCGACCTCGCCCTCCTCGATGAATGCCACGGGATGGCCTTCGAAGACCGTGTCGCCCTTGCTCACGGTGATCAGCCGCAGCACGCCGCTCGCCGTCGCCGGGATCACGTGCTCCATCTTCATCGCTTCCATCACCAGGATCTGCTGACCGACCCGAACGCTGTCCCCTTCATTCACGGCCAGGCTGATGATCGTGCCTTGCATCGGAGCGAGGAGTGGCAGTGTGCCCTCCGGTCCGGCCACCCCGGCCCCCGGCGCCACGGGGGCTCCGGGGCCTGGGTTCGAGGCGGCAGCCTCGCCTTCGCGGCCATGGACGAGGACGGCAAGCGGATCCTTCGGATCGACCATGGCACCGGCCCGGCGAAGAGCGGCTGCCGGCTCGAAGAAAAGCTTTCGATGGCCCGTCCGGCCCTCCGCCATGAGATCGCCGATATGGGCCTCGACGAATCGCGTATGCGCCCGACCCGTGAGGAAGTGTTCGTTCAGGAGAACGCCCTGCAGGAACGTCAGGTTGGTCGCGACCCCGGCGATTCTGAACTCGCACAGTGCTCGGTAGGCCTTCGCCGCCGCTTCCCGAAGGCCTCCGGACCGCGAGTGGACGATCACCTTTGCCAGCAGGGAATCGAAACGCGGGCTGGTGCGGTAGCCGGCATAGCCGAAGGTATCGATGCGGATGCCTGGGCCGGTAGGCGGTTCGAAAGTGGTGATCGTACCGCCGGCCGGCTTCGCACTGCCGTCGCCGGTCATCGTCTCCATGTTCAAACGAGCCTGGATCGCGATCCCGCGCGGGGCAGGAATCGACTCCTGGGTGAGGTCCAGATCGGCGAGGCTCGCTCCACCGGCGATCTCCAGTTGGACTTTCACGAGGTCGATGCCGGTCACTTCTTCCGTCACCGTGTGCTCGACCTGAAGACGCGGGTTCGCCTCGATGAAGGCGATAGCGGCGCCGCCCGAGCGGTTGGCCGAATCGACCAGGAATTCGAAGGTTCCGGCGCCGATATAGCGTGCCGCGCCGGCTAGTTTGACGGAGGCGTCGAGCAGACGCCGGCGGAGATCGGGGTGCAGATCGGGTGCCGGAGCGATCTCTATGACCTTCTGGCGCTGGCGCTGCACGCTGCAGTCGCGCTCCCATAGATGGCTGACCGCTCCGCTTCCGTCACCGATGATCTGAACCTCGATGTGCCTGGCGAGCGGAAAGAGCCGTTCGACATAGACATCGCCGTTGCCGAAGGCCTGAAGTGCCTCCGAACGGCAGCGGGAGTAAGCCTCCTCGATGTCGTCGTGATGATGCACCGGCCGCATGCCCCGGCCACCGCCACCTGCTATCGCCTTGATCATGATGGCGCCTTCCGGGCCCAACGATTTCAGAAAGGCGCGCGCGTCATCCAGCGATGTGGGGCCGTCGGTACCCTCCGGCACGGGAACGCCACATCGACGGGCGATGCTGCGTGCCTTCGACTTGTCGCCGAACAGGTCCAAGGTCTCCGGCCGGGGACCGATGAAAACGATCCCCGCTTCCTGGCAGCGGCGGGCGAATGCGGCACTCTCGCTCAGAAACCCATAGCCGGGATGGATGGCATCGCACCCGGCCTCGAGCGCGACGGCGACGATGCGGTCGGTGTCAAGATAGGGCGCGACTCCCACGCCGCCCAGGCTGCGCGTCTCGTCCGACTTCCGCGTGTGCAGCGATTGCGCATCGTCGTCGGAATGCACTGTGACCGTACGCAGGCCCATCTCTGCGGCCGCCCGCGTGACCCGGATGGCGATCTCACCCCGATTGGCGATCAAGAGGCTGTTCATGCGCATTCTTCGACTCTCCGGACACTCGTTCGATTCGGGCTCACGCGGGACGATCGCCAGTGATCCCCTCGGTTTCGAGGGCATGGATCTGCGGAGCCGACAAGCCCAACACGCCGCCCAGGACTTCGGCGTTGTGCTGTCCCAGGGTGGGCGAGGGCAGTCGGAGCGGCGGGGCTTCGCCGTCGATCGCATAGGGCGGCTTCGGGACGATATGACAGCCGACATAGCGACGTTCGATCCGCCGCCAGTAACCGTTCGCGATCAGGTGTGGATCTTCCAGAAGGGTATGTGCCGGCAGTACCGGGCCGGCGGCGAGCCCTGCCTCCTGCAATCCTCGGGCGGCCTCGGCCGGCGTGCGGGATGCCGTCCAGGTCGACAGTTTCGCGATCATCTCGTCCGTGGCGGGCCCTATGGTCGGGACAATCTCGGTCATGCCCGGCAGGGAGGCCACGTGCGCCGGATCGGTGATGTCCAACGCGACCCATGCATCCTCTCCCCGGGCTCGCAGGCAGCCGCGCCAGAAACCGGTGGCGCTGCCGCTGCCCCTACGCGCGGGCGGGCGACCGAGCATAGACTGGGCAACGATGGCATCGGCGGCGAGCTGGAACAGGCACTCGACTTGGGAGAGGTCGATCTTGCCCCCGCCGACCGCAGGCCGGACGAAGAGAGCGATGAGTGAAGCGGCCGCCGCGTAGATTCCGGCAATCGGATCGCCATAGGCGATGTGCTGCAGGCAGGGCGCCCAGTCGGCCTCGCCGTTGACGAAGGGTAAGCCTGAAGCCTGTTCAGTGGTGGAGCCATAGGCGCGGAAATGCGACCACGGCCCGGTGCTGCCGAAGGCGCCCATGGAGACATAAGCGAGATTGGGGTTGAGCGCCGCCAATGATCGCGCCGAAAGCCCCAGCCGATCGAGCACGCCGGGGGCGTAGTTCTCGATCAGGAGGTCGGAGTGGGAGGCCAGCTCCCTCGCAAGGGCCCGGCCGCGCTCGCTCCGCAGATCGAGGGTGATGCCTCGCTTGTTCCGGTTCATCGCGTTGAAGTTGGGCCTGATCTCATGGGGTGGCGGATCGCCGGCCTCCGGTCCGTTCCAGCCGCGCCACCAGTCGGGGTGGCTGCAGCTTTCGACCTTGATCACCTCCGCGCCGAGATCGGCGAGATGCCGTCCGGCGAGCGGGCCGGCCCAACCCATGGAGAGGTCGAGCACGCGAATGCCGGCCAGTGGGCCGGCAGGCGCGCCATCGCGATCGGCCGGCGCCGGCCGTACCGTGTCGTCGTGCGGCTGAAGGCGGAAGGGCATCGCTGGCCCTTCGAAGGCATGGCCTTCCCTATCGAAGGTCCGGAAGCTCCCCCTTTCCCGCCAGTGCGGCGTCCGAAGAAGATCTTCGAGCAGGGGAACGGGCCCGAGCGGGACCCGCCGCTTCTGTCCCTCGAGCAACAGCTCCTCTGCCTTGCGCTTGCGAAAGGCGGGCGCGAGGAGCGCATCGATCTGATCGGCCGCCGCCATGCGCTGATCCGTCGTCGCATAGGCCGGATCGCTGCCAAGGTCGGGCAGGCCGATCATCTCGCACAGCGACATCCACTGCTGGGGCGTCACTGCGGTAACGCCGATCCAGCCATCGGCTGCGGCGTAGATGGTCTGCGGATAGGTCGGGCTGAAGCGATTGACGCCTCGCCGGCGCGAAGGTGGCCCGCCCCGGTCGTATCCCGGACCGCTGGTCTCCGACAGGCAGAGATAGGCTTCCAGGACGGAGACATCGATGCGCCCGGCCCGCTGTCCCCGACGGCGCCCCAATAGTGAGGCGAGTGCGGCGACGAAGGCGGTGGCGCCCGCGACGACCTGGGGCGCGTGCCCTTGCGGAAGCGTGGGAGGCCCGTCGGCCCGGCCGAAGGCATAGGCGACGCCACTCATCGCCTGGATAACGCCGTCGCTGCCATGCCATCCAGAGTAGGGGCCTTCGGTGCCGAACCAGGTGAGCGCGAGCAGCAAGGGACAGGGCTCATGGCGGGCGACGAACGCCTCCGCGCGCGCGATTTCCGCCGCACTCTGGCCGGCGATGACCAGATCGGCGAAGAGCGTGTCGGGAACCTGTTTCAGGCGTTCCTTGCCGTCGTCGAGCCAGAGCCCATAGGCCGTCGAGGCGCCTCCGCCGCAGCCGATGTGGCGATCATCCGGCTCGAATGCGCTGATCACGCGGGCACCGTGCGCCGCGAACAGCTTGCCGCAGTATCTGGTTGCGACTTCGCCGGATACTTCGACGACCGTAATGCCGGCCAGCGGCGCGCTTGCGGAGGGAGCTGGCCGCGGATCGCGCAGACGCTCGTCCCCGGCCGTTCGACCGGCAGGCCTTCGTGTCATGGTCGCTTCCTCTCCTCGATGTGCCGTCTGCGGGCACTCTCTCGGTTGAAGACCAGCACCGCACCTCGGCCGTGTCAAACAGGCCAATCGGTCGCGCCTGCCGGTTCGATCGATGCACCACCGCGGGGCGCTCTCGGCAACGCACAGAGGACGCCGCCGAATCTTGTCCGGGCGGCGGTGGGCAATGGTCGGATGACCAGCGAGGCGGACGAAGTCGCCCTATCCGCCGGCCTGCCTCACGATCGCTGCAGGTCTGCCCGGGAAGGATCGTCCAGCAGGGCCGGCGAAGGCTTCAGCTCGCCGCGTTCGATCCGCCTTACGATCTCGGTCAGCCTGAGGTGTGAGGGGGCGGCGATGCCGGCCTCCGCGCCCTTCTCCGCGATGAACCCGTTCATGAACTCGATCTCGGTACGGCGTCCTTTCAACATGTCCTGCGCCATCGACGGCCGCTGAATATCGGCGCGCGGGTTGGGTGGTGTGCTGTTCGATCCCGGTGTCAGCAGTCGGTCGGCTTCCTCGAAGGCTTGCCGGTCGTCCGCGGCGACGCGCGAGAGCAGGCCGGGAGTGAAAGGTCCGATCTTCTCCAGCTGATAGCCAAGCGCCTGGCCGACCCGTACGGCTTCCGCAGCGAGGCGTATGGCGAAGCGGCGGACCGTGTCATTGCGATCGCAGTCGGTCGCAGTGAGGCCGGTGGCGGCTGATACGCCGTTGCGCATCCCGTTCATACAAAGCTTCGACCAGCGCTCGCCCCAGAGGTTGGTCGTCGCCCGGGCGCTGTCGATCATTGCGAACAGGTCGACCAGTTCTTCCACCCGGGCGGTGATGCGTCCATGTACCTCGCCGATTCGGAAGACGGTGTGCCGGTCGCCACCCTTCGACACCGTGCGGCGGATGCGACCGGCCGCGAACATATCGACCGAAATGACCGAGGCGACGCAGCCGAGTGTACGGCCCCAGCCGACGATGGCCGCGATCTTCTCCTCGTTCAGGCAGTTCTGCAGCGAGACGACATGGCCGTCGGCGGCTAGATGCGGGCGGATCAGCATGGTCGCCCATTCGGTATCGTAGGACTTCACCGCGATGAACGCGATGTCGACGGGCCTCTCCTTCGCCAGGCCCTGGACCTCGGTCAGGTGCAGGACGCGAAGGCCGCGGACGGTGAACTGCTCTTCCGGCGTGACCCCGTCGAGCTCCAGCCCTCGTGCCCGGATCGCTTCCACATGCTCGGGCCAGGCGTCGATCAGGATGACGTCATGGCCGGACCTGCCGAGGTAGCCGCCGACATAGCCGCCGAGCGCTCCCGCACCGATGATGGCGATGCGCTTTCCCCTCATCGCCGTCCCTGGCCCTCGCCAGTCTTGTCGCGCAGGCGGCGCATGCCCCTTAGCCAGCGGTCGTAATCGGTGACCTTGCGCTTCATGTAGTCGAGTACCTGGGGATGGGTGAGGATCAGGAAGGTCTCCCTGTCCATGGCCTCGACGACCATTCCGGCGACCACGTCGGGAGCGAGTACGCCATCGACCGAGGCCGCGGTGGTGCCAGCAGCACGCAGCATGTCGGTGTCCACGGCCTGCGGGCAGAGGACGGATACGCTGATGCCGCGGTCGCCGTACTGGATGGCGAGATGCTCGCAGAAGGCGACGGCGGCGTGCTTGGTGACGCCGTATGGCGCCGAGCCCATGGAGGCGAGGAGGCCGGCGGCGCTGGCGGTGGAGAGGAGATAGCCGGAGCCGCGCTTCAGCATGCCGGGCACCAGGGCGCGGGCGGCATAGACATGCGACATGACATGGATGTTCCAGCTGTCGGCCCAGTCCCGGTCGCTGGCATCCTCATGACCCGAGCGGCCGATGCCGGCATTGGAGAAATAGACGTCGATCGGGCCGAACCTCTTCTCGGCTTCCGCGATAAGGTGCTTCACCCCGGCCTCGGTGCCGATATCGGCGACGACGGCGAGGCCGCCGATCTCCTTCGCGACCTTGTCGAGGCGTGCCTGATCGCGGTCGGCGACCACGACGCCCTTGGCGCCTTCCTTGGCATAGCGCCGCGCGATGGCTTCGCCGATGCCACCCGCGGCCCCGGTGACGACGCAGACCTTGCCTTTGACCTTCATGTCCGTTTCTCCCCTTCGATTGCCTTCTTCAGGCGGCGAGCAATCCCTCTTCGATCGCCTTGATCTGCAGGGCCAGGACCTTCGAGTAGATCCGGCACTGGGCGAGGCTGCCGGCGGTGAACCACAGGCCTTTCTGGGGCGTCCGCCGCCACATGTTGTTGAGCTCCCCGTCGGTGCCGAAGCCCCAGACAGGGCCGACGCGATCGGCCATCGCGTCGCCCAGATAGGTGCGCATCACGTCCTGCTGGTTCCTGTAGCCGGTAGCGAGCACCAGGAGATCGGCGGCAAGGACGCTGCCGTCCAGCATCCGTGCTCCCTCGGCGACGAAGCTGTCTATGTCGGCGTACTGGATCAATCCGACGCGGCCATCGATGATCATGTCGGAGCAGCCCACGTTGAAATAGTAGCCACCGCCCCTGCGAAGGTACTTCATCTGGAATCCGGTATCGTCCTCGCCATAGTCGATGCGGAACCCCCTGGCCGTCAGCGCCTCGATCAGTTCGTGATCGACCCGCCGCATCTCGGCCGTGGAGAGCTGATAGGCGCTCACCAGTTCGGGATAGGGCATGGCGGTGGCGAGCAGGTCGCAATCGGCCGTCGGCATGCCTTCGGCGTAAATCGAATAGACCTTCTGCGCCTCCTTCAGGCTGACGACATAGGTCGGACTGCGCTGGATCATCGTCACTTCGGCACCGGCGGCCGAGAGATCCTGCGCCACGTCATGGCCGCTGTTGCCGGTGCCGAGGACAAGTGCCTTCCGGCCCTTCCATTCGCGGCCGCTCGTGTACGCGCCCGAATGGAGTACGGTGCCCCGGAAGGCCGCGAGACCCGGTAGGTCCGGCCTGACCGGAATGCCGCTGACCCCGGTGGCGAAGATGAGGTGGCGCGGCTTCAGCACGCGTTCAGCGCCGTTCCGCCGGACGGTGACGCGCCAACGACCGGCGGAATCGTCGTAATCGCCGCCCATGAGTTCCGTTCCGGTCCAGAAGTTGAGCTCCATCGCCTCGGCATAGGCCTCGAACCAATTGGCGAGCTTGTCCTTCGGGATGAACACCGGCCAGGTGGACGGAAAGGGCATGTAGGGCAGGTGATTGACGTGCACCTCGTTGTGCAGCGTCAGGGCGTGATAGCGCTTCCTCCAGTTGTCGCCGACCCGCTCGTGCCGATCGATGATCAGAGTGTCGATGCCAAGTTGGCCCAGCCGGGCGGCGATCGACAGACCCGCCTGCCCGCCGCCGACCACCAGGACGGCGGGTTCCCGATCGGCATAGGCGACTGCGCGGTTGCGCTGGTCGAGCCAGTTCTCTCCCCCGAAGTCGCGCGAATAGGCATCGGCCGGAAGCCTCTGGCCGGCCTCCTCATGGCCGCGGAGCTCGTCCAGTGCGGACAGCAGGATCCAGGCGCGGTATCCACCGGCGTCGGCCACCAGCCGCAGGACTCCGAAGCAGGGGCCGGCCACGCTATCGAAGGCGAACAGAGCTTCGATCGTCTCGCGTCCGGCGCGCCTTACCTTTCGTGGCGGGGTGCGGCCCGGCGGCAGGTGGAAGTCTCGCGCGCGAACCCGCTCGGACGCCGCACCGAGCGCGGCGGCGACATCATCGGCCCCGGAATGGGTGCGGATATCCCAGGTGAAGGCGAGGAGATCGCGCCAATGTCCGCCCGGCAGGAAAAGCGAGGCGATACCGGTGCGATCACCCGCCCTGAGACACCCCTCGAAGGCGGCGAGCCAGTCGAGCACGATCGTCCTGACATCCGATCCGTCGCGCGCGGAGAGGTGCATGGCTTCCGTTTCCTCCACTCCGGCCGGCCGTTGAATCGGCCGCCGCGTTCTTGTCCGGGCAGCTTAAACCAGCGGGCACCGGCCGGCCATTCAGCGCGAAGGCCTGCGCAGCCGCCGCACTGCCTCGCGGACCGGCGGATCGAGACCGGCGCCACCGTCCTCGAGATGCCGGATGATGTCCGCACGCATGCGCGGGTCCCAAAACTTCTCCAAGTGGTCGGCGATGGCCGCTGCGGCATCGATCTTGTGCTGGGGGACGAAGAACCGGCCGATCTGGTTCGCCATCATGACCAGCTTGGCGCTGTCCACGACTACTCCGCCGCCGCCGCGCCGATGCGCCGGCGGCGATCGGCCAGGTCACGGTAATGCTCCTGCCATTCGGTGGGTCCGTTTGAGGTGGAGACCTGTACGGCCGTTACCTTGTACTCCGGACAGTTGGTGGCCCAATCCGAGTATTCGGTGGTGACGACGTTCGCCTGCGTCGCCGGATGATGGAAGGTGGTGTAGACGACGCCCGGAGCAACGCGCTCTGTCACCGTCGCGCGGAGCGTCGTGGCGCCTGTCCGGCTGGCGATCTTCACCCAATCCCCGTCGCGAATGCCGCGCTGCTCGGCATCGTGGGGGTGAATCTCCAGCCGGTCCTCCTGGTGCCAGACGGTGTTCTCGGTCCGCCGCGTCTGGGCGCCGACATTGTATTGCGAAAGTATGCGGCCGGTGGTGAGGAGGAGGGGAAACCGTCCGCTGGTTCGCTCGTCCGTCGGTACGTATTCGGTGATCATGAACTTGCCCCGGCCGCGCATGAACCCGTCGACATGCATGACCGGGCTGCCCTCCGGCTTCGCGGCGTTGCACGGCCATTGCACCGAACCGAGTTCGTCCAGCAGGGCATAGGAGACGCCGGCGAAGCTGGGCGTCAGACGGGCGATTTCGTCCATGATCTCGGCGGGATGGGCATAACTCATGGCGATCCCCATAGCCTTCGCGATCTCCTGCGTGATCTCCCAGTCGGCGTAGCCGCTTCTCGGCCGCATCACCCGGCGCACGCGGTTTATCCGACGCTCCGCGTTGGTGAACGTGCCGTCCTTCTCGAGGAAGGTCGAGCCGGGCAGGAAGACATGGGCATAGGTTGCCGTCTCGTTCAGGAACAGGTCCTGGACGACGACGCATTCCATGGCGGCCAGGCCGGCGGCGACATGCCGGGTGTTGGGGTCGGACTGCAGGATGTCCTCGCCCTGGATATAGATGCCCTTGAAACTGCCATCGACGGCCGCATCCAGCATGTTGGGGATGCGCAGGCCGGGCTCGCTGTCCAGGCAGGCGCCCCACAAGCTCTCGAACACGCCCCGCGTGGCATCGTCTGAGATGTGCCGATAGCCCGGCAGTTCGTGCGGGAAGGAACCCATGTCGCAGGCACCCTGGACATTGTTCTGTCCGCGCAGCGGATTCACGCCCACGCCCGGCCGTCCCAGATTGCCGGTCGCCATGGCGAGGTTGGCGATCGCCATCACCGTGGTCGAGCCCTGGCTGTGCTCGGTCACACCGAGGCCGTAATAGATCGCCGCATTGCCGCCCGTGGCATAGAGGCGGGCGGCGGCGCGGATCTCTTCGGCCGGCACGCCGGAGACGAGTGCCACCTGCTCCGGGCTGTTCTGGGCTTCCACGATGAAGGCCGCCCATTCCGAGAAGTCGTCCCAGTCGCAGCGGGCGCGCACGAAAGCCTCGTCCACCAACCCTTCCGTCACGATGACATGCGCCAGCGCGTTGAGGACAGCGACATTGGTCCCGGGCCGCAGCGGCAGGTGATGAGCCGCCTCGACATGCGGGGTGCGGACCAGGTCGATGCGGCGGGGGTCGACCACGATCAGCTTGGCCCCCTGGCGCAGCCGCTTCTTCAGGCGAGAGGCGAAGACGGGATGCCCGTCGGTCGGGTTGGCGCCGATCACCAGAACCACGTCCGCCTGTTCGACCGAATCGAAATCCTGCGTCCCGGCCGATGTGCCGAAGGCCGTCTTGAGCCCATAGCCGGTGGGGGAATGACAGACGCGCGCGCAGGTGTCCACGTTGTTGTTGCCGAAGCCGGCGCGTATCAGCTTCTGGACCAGAAAGGTCTCCTCATTGGTGCAGCGCGACGAGGTGATGCCGCCGATCGAACGTTTCCCGTACTTCTCCTGGATCCGGTGGAATTCGGAAGCGACACGGGCGATCGCCTCCTCCCAGCCGACTTCACGCCAAGGCTGGTCTATCGACGTACGGATCATCGGCTGGAGGACGCGCTCGCGATGCTGGGCATAGCCCCACGCGAAACGGCCCTTCACACAGGAATGGCCGCGATTGGCCTTGCCGTCCTTGAAGGGCACCATGCGGACCAGTTCTTCGCCGCGCATCTCTGCCTTGAAGTTGCAGCCCACACCGCAATAGGCGCAGGTGGTGACGACCGAGTGCTCCGGCTGACCGATCTCGACCACTGACTTTTCGATCAGGGTCGCGGTCGGGCAGGCCTGCACGCAAGCGCCGCAGGAGACGCACTCCGATTCGAAAAAGCTCTCACCGATGCCGGACGAGACTTTCGAATCGAAGCCGCGACCCTGGATGGTGAGGGCGAAAGTACCCTGCACCTCTTCGCAGGCGCGCACACAGCGCGAGCAGACGATGCACTTCGCCGGATCGAAGGTGAAATAGGGGTTCGAACCGTCTTTGGACTGGTGCAGGTGGCTGATGCCCTCATGGCCATAGCGGACTTCGCGCAATCCGACGGCGCCCGCCATGTCCTGCAGTTCGCAGTCGCCGTTCGCCGCGCAGGTGAGGCAGTCGAGGGGGTGGTCGGAAATATAGAGCTCCATGACCCCGCGCCGGAGCCGCTTCAACCGTGGCGTCTGCGTCGATACGACCATGCCTTCGGCCACAGGCGTGGTGCAGGAGGCGGGCGTCCCCGAGCGGCCGTCGACCTCAACGAGACAGAGGCGGCAGGAACCGAAGGCATCCAGCATGTCGGTGGCGCAGAGCTTCGGTATCTGAACGCCCGCATGCATCGCCGCCCTCAGGATCGACGTGCCGGCGGGAACGGTCACGGCCAGGCCGTCGATCGAGAGCTCGACCATTTCCTCCGCCTTGGAGGCGGGTGTTCCGTTGTCGATCTCCCGTACCAGGGGCATCCGACGCCTCCCTAAGCCACCGCCGCCGCATGGCGGCCGAAATCTTCCGGGAAATGGGTGATGGCGCTCATCACCGGGTAGGGGGTGAAGCCGCCGAGCGCGCAGAGCGAGCCGTACTTCATCGTCTCACACAGGTCTTCGACCAGGGCCAGGTTTCGCTCCACGTCCCGGCCGGCAATGATCCTGTCGATCACTTCCACCCCGCGGATGGAGCCGAGACGGCAGGGCGTGCACTTGCCGCAGGATTCGACCGCGCAGAACTCCATAGCGAAGCGCGCCTGCCGCGCCATGTCGACGCTGTCGTCGAAGACGACCAGCCCGCCATGGCCGATCAGCCCGTTCCGTGCGGCGAAGGCTTCGTAGTCGTAGGGCGTGTCGAACAGCGCGTGTGGGAAATAGGCGCCGAGCGGCCCGCCCGCCTGAACCGCGCGAACGGGGCGACCCGTTGCCGTGCCGCCTCCGATCTGCTCCACGATCTCGCCGAGGGTCAGGCCGAAGGCGGCCTCGAACAGGCCACCGCGCCTGACATTGCCCGCGATTTGGATCGGCATGGTGCCGCGCGAGCGTCCCCAGCCGAGGCCGGCATAGGTTTCCGCGCCTTCGGCAAGGATGGCCGGGACGGTGGCGAGCGTGAGGAGGTTGTTCACCACGGTGGGCCGGCCGAACAGGCCCCTGTGCGCGGGGAGCGGTGGTTTCGCCCGCACTTGGCCGCGTCTGCCCTCCAGGCTCTCCAGAAGCGCGGTCTCCTCGCCACAGACATAGGCGCCGGCGCCGATGCGCAGTTCGATGTCGAAGGGATGGTGGTAAGACGGGGCGCGTGGGCCGAGAAAGCCGCCGTCATAGGCGATCCGCAAGGCACGTCCGAAGGCCGCGATCGCATCCGGATATTCCGAGCGCACATAAACGAAGCCCTTGGCGGCGCCGACGGCGAGGCCGGCGATCAGCATGCCTTCGATCAGCGCGAAAGGGTCGCCTTCCAGGATCATCCGGTCGGCGAAGGTCCCGCTGTCGCCCTCGTCGGCATTGCAGACGATGTACTTCCGGTCGGCCGCCGTATCGGCGACGGTCTTCCACTTGATGCCTGTGGGAAAGCCGGCGCCGCCGCGGCCTCGCAGTCCGGACCTCCTGACCTCCTCAACGGTGCCGGCGGGCCCGAGCGACAGAGCGCGTTCGAGCCCTCGCCAGCCGCCATGGGCGCGATAGTCTTCAAGGGAGAAGGGATCGATCACGCCGCAGCGGGCGAAAGTGAGGCGCGTCTGCCGCTTCAGGAAGGGAATCTCCTCCGGCCGGCCCAGGCAAAGCGGGTGAGGCATCCCGCCGAGGAGGCCGGCTTCGAAAAGGCTCGGGACATCGGACGCCCTGACCGGCCCGTAGGCGATTCGCCCTGCGGGCGTTTCCACTTCCAGCATCGGTTCCAGCCAGAACAGGCCGCGCGAGCCGGTGCGGGTGACGACCACAGGCTGGCTGCGCGCCTGAGCCTCCGCCTCCACCGCCCGACCGACCGCATCGGCGCCGACGGCCAGGGCGGCCGCATCGCGCGGGAGGTAGAGGCGGACGGTCACGGTCTGGCCCGACTTGCCAGTGCGTCGAGCCCGGCCGCATCGAGCCGGCCCGACGCGTGCCCGTCTAGCATCGCTGCGGGCGCTGTTGCGCAGAGGCCCAGACAGTAGGTGGCCTCGACCGTGAGCCTGCCGTCGCCGGTGGTGCCGCCCCAGTCGAGGCCGAGCCGATCGAGCAGGGCTCTGGCCGAGGCTTCCCCACCCATCGCTTGGCAGGCCTCGGCCCGGCAGATCTTGAGCACATGGCGCCCGGCGGGGGTGCGGCGGAAGTCGTGATAGAAGCTGACCACGCCATGCACCTCGGCCCTGGAAAGATTCAGTTCGGCCGCGACGAGGCGGATGGCGGATTCAGTGATGCTGCCGAATTCCGCCTGCAGCGCATGCAGGATGGGCAGCAGCGGGCCCTCCAGCTGCCGCCGTCCATCGACGATCTCCCTTGCCCGTGCGTCGCTCCAGGCGCGCTGCATCGATCCGATCCCATAAAACCGCCGAATCATGGGCTCGCGGCGTGCCCGGATCAACATGCAGACTGGCCGCTGCGGAAGAAAACTCCAACGGCTGCAAGGGACGCGGCGAGCGCCACGCTCTGGCGAGCCGGGATGTCACAGGATAAAGCGCGGCATCGGCCTCGACGGAAGGCGCGTTGCATCTGTGGCATTCTCGGGAACAATAGGTGCGGAGCGAGCCGTTCCGCTGAGAGGATGACGATGGGCAGCCAGTCGAGTGCAGCATTGCAGGTACGCTATGGAGCCGCGGGCGCGGCACTGGGGGCGCGCTGGAACGAGACAATCGCCGGTCTGCTGGCGCACCGCTCGGTCCGGGCCTATGCGGCCAAACCGGTGCCGGAGGGCACGCTCGAGGCGATCGTCGCCGCCGCGCAGTCGGCGCCAACGTCTTCGAACCTGCAGACCTGGAGCGTGCTGACGGTCGAGGACAAGGCGACGCGGAAGCGTCTCGCCGAGATCGCACGCGGGCAGAAGCATATCGAAGAATGCCCGCTCTTCCTCGTCTGGCTCGCAGACCTGTCGCGGCTCGAGGAACTCGGCCGCCGCCGTTCGGCGCCGACCGAGGCGCTGCCCTACCTCGAATCCTTCATGTTCGCCATGATCGATGCCGCGCTGGCGGCACAGAACGCCACCGTGGCCCTCGAATCGCTCGGCCTCGGTTCGGTCTATATCGGCGCGCTCCGCAACAACCCGACGGAAGTTGCCAAGCTGCTCGGGCTGCCGGCGAACGTGATGGCCGTGTTCGGACACTGCATCGGCTATCCCGATCCCGCACGCCCGGCGCAGGTGAAGCCGCGGTTGCCGCAGTCGGTCGTCCTGCATCGTGAGCGCTATAGCGCCCCCTCTCAGCCGGCCGTCGACGCCTATGACGAAACGCTGGCAGCCTTCCAACGGAGCGAGAAGATGGCCGAGGTGGGCTGGACGAGCATGGCGCTGGAACGCGTGGGCAGCACGGCCTCGCTCACCGGCCGCCATCGCATCCGCGAGGAGATCAGTGCCCTGGGTTTCGGCTTGAAGTAGCTCCTGAATCCCTCCCCGCGCAATACCGGGGGAGGGAACGGACGGGGTCAGGCCCGCTTCAGGCTCGCCTCCAGCGCCGGCTTCACGGCGATGGTCTGCAGGACCACGCAGTAGCGCTCCGTCAGCTTGAGCAGCGTGTCGAGCTGTTCCTGCGATGCGTCGGTATCGACGTCGAAGCGCAGCCGGATGGCTTCGAAACCCACCTTGGCGTCCTTGGCCACGCCAAGGGTCCCACGGAAATCGAGATCGCCCTCGGCATGCACGGTGGCGGACCGGATCGGGATCGACAGCGCCGTCGAAACCGCCTTGAGGGTCACGCCGGCGCAGGCGACCAGGGCCTCGAGCAGCATGTCGCCGGAGCAGAGCTCCAGCCCGCTGCCGCCGCTTGCGGGATGCAGGCCGGCAACGGCGAGCGCCCGGCCCGTCTCGACCTTGCAGGCGATGGCGGTATCGTCGAGTGAGCCTTGCGCCCTTAGTGTCACGACCGCCGCGCCTGGTTCGTTCCGGTATTGCTCCTTGATCGGCGCCTGCAGCGCGCGCAGTGCGTTGGCGTCCATGCTCAACTCCTTCGATGCCGTCGACTTTCGGCCGGTCGCCTAGCACGCGATGGCGTCGCTTGAGAAGCCGCCAAAGCCACAGGCGCGAGACTGTGCAATCAGAGGTCGGCGATGCCGATCAACTTGGCCGGGTCGAAATGCGCCTGGTGCAGTTCCGCGAGCTTGCGGATGACGTTGTCGCGGCCCGCCTCCGTCGCTTCGCGCAGAGCGCGTGAAGCGTCTCTCGCTCGGCCGGTCTCGATCGCCTGCAGTGTGCGGCGCAGACATTGCGCCATATGCTGGCGGCGGTCGACGGTGGCGAAGTCGAGCGGGTTTTTCCACACGCTGATCCATACCGTCTGGTCGCTCAGGTTGGTCATCAGGTTCAGCATCTGGGCATTGCCGCTGCCCTTGACGATGGTGGCGACGGCCCGTGTGGCGACGCGGGCGAAGGCGATCGCATCGGCATTCGGCGCGGCGGCGCCCGTCTCCAGTTCCTCGACCCGGCGGCGGAGCGTGTCGAGCCAGTTCGGTGCCGGATTCATCGCCATGGCTTCGGCTGCGAAGGCCGAGAGCGCGATCCTGACATTGAACAGGTCAGCCAGCGCATCGAGCGAGATGGCACGCACATAGGCGCCGCGGCGAGGTTGAATCTCCACCAGGCCGCGCCGTTCCAGCAGGCGCAGCGCCTCGCGGACAGGTCCCCGGCTCACGCCGAAGGTCTCCGCCAGTTCCTGCTCGACCAACCGTTCGCCGTCCGCATAGCGGCCACTGACGATGGCCCCGCCCAGATCGTCGGCGATCTGTTCGGGAAAGGTGCGCGGCGCCGTCGACAGCCGGCGATCCTTCGCCGCGGCGTTCGCCGGTTCGGAAGCGGGAAGGGTGAAGGGCTCGGGGCGCATGATCGCCCTCAGGAAAGGCTATTGCATTGCCTCTCGTCAACTGTCGCCGGTCAACGGTTGACAATTCGGTATGCGGCTGGTCCCATCGGCGCATCGGAACGCGGCCCGCTAGAGGCGGCGACAGTCAGGAAGGAAACGCCCAATGGACGCACGCGCAGGCGTGGCGGAGTTGCGGGCGCGGCAGGCCTTGACGCAGCGCATGGGCGGTGCGGAGAAGCTCGCCAAGCACCGGGCGAACGGCAAGCTGTCCGTGCGCGAGCGCATCGACGCCCTGCTCGATCCGGGCACGTTCCACGAGATCGGCTCGGTGTCGGGCAAGGGCGAATACGACGCCGATGGGCGCCTCCTCGACCTGACGCCGGCCAATTTCATCTTCGGGCGCGGCAGGATCGATGGACGCCGGGTGGTGGTGGCGGGCGACGACTTCACCGTCCGGGGCGGATCGGCGGACGCCAAGATAGCCGGCAAGACCGAGATGGCGGAGCAGATGGCGGGCGAGCTTCGCCTGCCGCTGGTCCGCCTGATCGACGCCACTGGCGGCTCGGTCCGCACCGTGGAAGCGATCGGCCGGACCTACATTCCCGCCAACCCGGGCTGGGAGCACATCGTCGCCAACCTGTCCACGGTCCCGGTTGTGTCGCTGGTCTTGGGCTCGGTCGCCGGCATCGCCTCGGCGCGCGCGGTGACGGCGCACTTGAACGTCATGGTGCGCAACAGCTCTTACATGTTCATCGCCGGTCCCCCGGTGGTGGCCCGCGTCGGCACGCCGATCGGCAAGGACGAGCTCGGCGGGACGGAGGTGCACGCGCGTTCCGGAGCGGCCGATGTCGTGGTCGACAGCGAGGCGGAAGCCTTTGATGTCGCGAGAAGATTCCTGTCCTATCTGCCGTCCTCCGTCCACGAACTGCCGCCGCGCTCGGAACCGGCGGACAGCGCCGACCGGCGCGACGAATCCCTGCTCGACGCCGTTCCGGGTGACCGGCGGAAGACTTATCGGGTCAGGGACATCCTGGCCCGGGTGCTGGACCGGGGCAGCTTTCTGGAGACGGGGAAGATGTTCGGCCGGTCGGTCGTGACCGGCCTCGCCCGGCTCGACGGCTGGCCGGTGGCGGTGATGGCGAACGATCCGGCATTCTACGGCGGCGCCTGGACGGCGGAGGCCTCGCGCAAGGTGACGCGCTTCGTCGACTTGGCGGAAACCTTCCACCTGCCGGTGGTGCATTTCGTCGACTGTCCGGGTTTCCTGATCGGACCGGAATCGGAGCAGGCCGGTACGATCCGCCAGGGATCCCAGGCGCTCGCTGCCGTCTACCAGGCGACGGTGCCGTGGTGTTCGATCATTCTGCGCAAGGCCTTCGGCGTGGCCGGGGCGGCGCATTGCAACCATACCCGGCTGCGCTACCGCTACGCTTGGCCGACCGGCGACTGGGGCTCCATTCCGCTCGAGGGCGGGATCGAGGCGGCCTACAAGGCCGACCTGGCGGAAGCCGCTGATCCGCAAGCGAAACTGGCTGAAATCAACGCCCGGCTGGATGGCCTGCGCTCGCCCTTCCGCACGGCCGAAGCCTTCGGCATCGAGGAAATCATCGACCCGCGCGACACGCGGCCGTTGCTTTGCGAATTCGCCGATATCGCGGCGAAACTTCGAACGGCCGGCCCTGCACGGGTGCAGTATCGGCCATGAAAAACGGCCCGTTTTCCGGCATTCGCGTGGTCGAGACCGGCAGCATGCCGGCGGCCGCCTATGCCGCCCGCCTGTTCGCCGATTTCGGGGCCGAGGTGATCAAGGTGGAACCGCCGGGCGGCGATCCCGGACGGCGCGCCGCACCGCTGATCGGGGGCGGCACGGGCGCCTTCTTCGCCTTCGCCAATTTCGGCAAGTCGAGCGTGGTGGGCGATCCCAAGCCCTTGATCGCAAACGCCGATATCTGGATCACGGATACCACGCCCGGCGACGACCCGCCCGCCGGCCTGATCGTCACGGATGTCAGCTGGTTCGGCCGCAGCGGGCCTTACGCCCGCTTCGCCGGCACCGACGGGGTCGTCCGGGCGCTGGCCGGCCTCGTCCATCTGACCGGGCCGGAGGCCGGGCCGCCCTTCGCTCTGCCCGATTTCCAGGCCGCGATTGTCGGGGGATTACAAGGATTTATCGCGACCGCAGCGGCGCTGATGGCGCGCCTGGAGGGACGCCCGGGCCGCCGGCTGGAGGTGAGCCTGCTGGAAGCCTGCATCGCGCTGTCGGAATACCAGGGCGCGGAGGCGCATGCGGCCGGGGTCCCGCAGAAGCGGCAGGGCATCAACCGCTACGAGCCGACCTATCCGGTGGGGATCTATCCGTGCAGGTCGGGCTGGCTCGGGATCACGATTGTCACGCCGGCCCAATGGGTTGGCTTCTGCCGGCTGACCGGGATGGACGACCTGGTCGGCGATCCGGCCTATCTGATGGGCATGGATCGCCTGCCCCGGGCGGATGCGCTGGAGGCGCGGTTCTGCCCGAAGCTGAGGGAGAAAACGGTCGAGGAGTGGTTCGCCCTCGGCCTGGAGCACCGGCTGCCCTTCGCCATCGTCCCCGACATGGCGGGCCTGCTCGCGACCCCGACCTTCGTCCAGCGTTCAGCCGTCGTTCACCTTGACCACGATTCGGGACGCGTGCAGTCCGTGGGTTCGCCGCTGAACCTGACCCTGACACCTCCGAACCGGGGCGGACGGGTGCCGGCCTTGGGCGCCGGCGGTGCGGCCTGGCGGGAGGCGGCGGTCCTGCCACCCCCGGCCCGGCCGGCGAAGGCGCTGCCGCTGGAGGGCGTGCGTGTCGTCGACCTGTCGATGGGCTGGGCCGGACCCTGCTGTACGCGCCACCTCGCCGATCTCGGGGCCGACATCATCAAGGTCGAGGCCTGCCAGTATCCGGACTGGTGGCGGGGCGTCGACAACCGGCCGATCGTGGTCGAGCAGCTGCTCTACGAGAAGACCTCGCGCTTCAACATCATGAACCGCAACAAGCGGGGCATCACGCTCGACCTGACCCGGCCGAAGGGGGTCGACCTGCTGAAGCGGCTGGTCGCCGGCGCCGATGCGGTGGTGGAGAACTATTCGGCCGAGGTGCTGCCCAAGCTCGGCCTCGACTATCCGAAGCTGCGGGAGGTGAATCCCGGCCTCGTCATGGTGTCGATGGCGGCGTTCGGCCAGCGGAGCGAATGGCGCGATTGCCGTGCCTACGGCTCGACCCTGGAACAGGGATCGGGTCTGCCCAGCCTCGGCGGGTATGACGGCGGTCCGCCGGTGATGAACCACCTCGCCTTCGGCGATGCGGTGGGCGGGCTGAACGCGGCCTCCGCCGTGCTCGCCGCGCTTGTCCACAAGCGGCGCACCGGCGAGGGCCAGCATATCGACCTGGCGCAGGTGGAGTGCATGCTGCCCTTCACCGCCGCCTGGGCGATCGCCCAGGCGGCCAACGGCACCGCCGGCCCGCGGCGGGGCAACCGGCATCCGGATTTCCTGCAGGCGGTGGTGCGTTCGAAGGGCGAGGACGACTGGCTCTATCTCTCCGTCACCACCGAGGCGATGTGGAAGGCGCTGTGCGGGGTCGTCGGCCGGGCCGACCTGACCGGCATCAACCCCCACGAGTGCGAGAGCGAGGCGGAAGCCGCGATCGAGGCCTGGAGCCTGCAGCGCAGCGCCGACGAGGCGATGGCGCTGCTGCAGAGCGCCGGGGTCGCGGCCGGTGCCGTGCGGTCGCCTCTCGCCACCTTCTCCGACCCGCAGCTACTGGCGCGCGGTTTCTGGCAGAAGGGGGAGCGCGCCCATGTCGGCCCGCACCTGCAGCCCTCGACGGGATATCGAGAGGGCGCGGCGCCCTATCCGGTGCGCCTGCCGGCGCCTACGCTCGGGCAATACAACGGCGAGGTGCTGGGCGGCCTGCTCGGCCTCGGCGAGGCGGAGATCGCCGAACTGGAGCGCGAGCTGGTGATCGGAACCCGCGCGGTGCTGCCCTCCGAACGCAAGTCGCGGGCGTCGCGCGGGTGAGGCCGGTCCGAACGGCCGGATCCGGGGCCAACGGAAAGCGAAGAACGGGAGGAGAGAGCCGGAGAGATGGCTGACGCATCGGCACCATCCATGCCTGACGCACCGTTGCTCGACGTGCGCGACCTCGGCGTCTTCTTCCGCCTGGGTGACGGCGAGACGCAGATCACGCGCGATATCAGCTTCTCCGTCCGTCCGGGCGAGAGGCTCGGGATCGTCGGCGAATCGGGCTGCGGCAAATCGGTCACCGGCCTGTCGCTGCTCGGCCTGCTGCCGCGCGGCCTGAGCCGCACGACGGGCGAGGTCATGTTCGAGGGGCGCGATCTCCTGAAACTGCGCCCCCGCGAGTTCCGCCGCATCCGCGGCCGGCAGATCAGCATGATCTTCCAGGAGCCGATGAGCGCCCTCGATCCGGTGTTCACCGTCGGCTATCAGATCGGCGAGACCATCCGGGCCCATTTCGGGGTAGACAGGAAGGAGGCGCGCGAGCGCGCCATCGCCGCGCTCGCCGAGGTCGGCATCCCGCTGCCCTCGCGTCGGCACGACGAGTATCCCCACCAGCTGTCCGGCGGCATGCGCCAGCGGGCGATGATCGCCATCGCGCTCGCCTGCAAGCCGAAGCTGCTCATCGCCGACGAACCCACGACGGCGCTCGACGTCACCATCCAGGCCCAGATCATCGACCTGTTGCTGGGGTTGAGCGAGCAGTCCGGCACGTCGCTGCTCTTCATCACCCACGATCTCGGCGTGGTGGCGGAGACCTGCCACCGCATGCTGACCATGTATGCGGGCGAAGTCGTCGAAGACGCCCCGATCGACGATGTGCTGATGCGCCCGCGGCACCCCTATACCTCCGGCCTGCTGCGCTCGCTGCCGGGCCTGAGCCGCCGCAAGAGCGTGCTTCCCTCCATCCCCGGCCGCGTGCCCCAGCCGACCGAGATGCCCGCGGGCTGCCGTTTCCAGCCGCGCTGCGGCCATGCGCAGGCGGCACGCTGCTCCCTGCCGCAGGAACTGACCGTGCCGGAACCCGGCCACCGCGTCCGCTGCATCCGCAGCGGCGAACTCAGGCTGCCGGGTGCGCTGAACGAGGTGAGGGCGGCGGAATGAGCGGACCACCCGTCGCGGTCGAGGACCTGAAGATCCATTTTCCCACCGCCCGCGGGGCCGAGACCGTGAAGGCCGTCGACGGCGTGAGTTTCGCGGTCAATGCCGGGGAGACCTTCGGCGTCATCGGCGAGTCCGGTTCCGGCAAGTCGACGCTGGGTCGGGCCATCGTCTGCCTGCTGCCGCCGACCTCGGGCAAGGTGTTGCACCAGGGTCAGGACCCCTATGCGCTGAGCCGGGCCGAGCTGCGGCGCCGCCGGCGCGAATACCAGATCGTGTTCCAGGATCCGAACGCTGCCCTGAACCCGCGCATGACGATCGGCGAGAGCGTGCGCGAGCCCCTCGACATCATCGGGGAAGGCAGCAGGTCGGAACGCGAGGCGCGCGCGCTCGCCTCGCTCGATCGCGTCGGCTTGGCCACCTCCTTCGCCCGGCGCTATCCGCACGAACTGTCGGGGGGACAGAAGCAGCGCGTCAACATCGCCCGCGTCCTGACGCTCCGCCCGAAGCTGATCGTCTGCGACGAGGTGGTGGCCGCGCTCGACGTCTCGATCCGCTCGGACATCCTGAACCTGTTCGCCGACCTGCAGCGCGAGTTCGGCCTGACCTACGTCTTCATCACCCACGACCTCGGCGTCGTGTCGCATATCAGCGACCGGATCGCCGTCATGTATCTCGGCGTCTTCGTGGAGATGGGACCGGCCGAGCAGCTGGTCGAGACACCGCTGCACCCCTACACCGAGGCGCTGCTCTCGGCCGAGCCGGTGCCGCTGCCGTCCCACCTGCGCACCGACAAGCGGATCGTCCTGGAAGGAGAGATCCCGAGCCCGGTCGACCCGCCGTCGGGCTGCCGCTTCCGTACCCGTTGCCGCCATGCCGTCGACCGCTGCGCCAGCGAGCGGCCGGAATGGCGCGAGTACCACCCCGGCCACTGGGTGGCGTGTCACTTCGCAGGAGAGCTCACCGGCCAGGCGCGGAAAGCGTGAGAGCCGAAAACAAGGGAGAGCAAGACATGACCGCAGACCTGTTCCGCGCCGGCCTCGACCGCCGCAGCTTCTTCGCCCTTCTCGCCGCCAGCGCCTCCGCCGCCGGCATCGGACCGGTGCAGGCCCAGAAGAAGGGCGGCGTGCTGCGGATCTCCGCGCCGGCCAACCCCTCGACGCTGGATCCCACCACGGGCCGGTCGGGCCAGGATCACAGCTTCCTCTACACGATGTTCGACACGCTGGTGGAGTTCGAGGCGGCGACGCTGAAACCCGTCCCGGGCCTGGCGGAGAGCTGGAAGTTCACCGATCCCACGACGCTGGTGCTGAACATCCGAAGCGGTGTCAGCTTCCACGACGGCACTCCCTGCGACGGGGCGGCGGTCGCCTTCAACCTGGAGCGCAACCGCACCGATGCGCGCTCGAACATCAAGTCCGATCTGGCGACGGTGGAGAGCATCTCCGTCAGCGGGCCGCAGCAGGTGACGCTGAAGCTGAAGCAGCCCGACACCGCGCTGATCCTGATCCTGTCCGACCGCGCGGGCATGATGTCCTCGCCCAAGGCGGTGAAGGAACTGGAGAAGGATCACGACCGCAAGCCCGTCGGTACCGGCCCCTGGAAGTTCGTGACCTGGAACGACAACGAGAAGGTGGTCGTCACCCGCAACGAGAAATACTGGAAGCCGAACAAGCCGATGGTCGACGGCATAGAGATGGCGATCATCACCGAGATCAACACCGGCCTGCGGTCGGTCATCGCCGGCCAGAACGACTACTGCTACTTCCTGTCGCCGCAGCAGCAGGCGATCATCGAGCGGGCGAAGAACCTGACCGCGGTGACCGGCCCGACGCTCTATTGCGTGCAGTTCTACATCAACTTCGCGCGCCCGCCCTTCGACAACGTGAAGGTGCGCCAGGCGCTGAATCATGCCATCGACCGCGACACCTTCGCCAAGGCGACCATGGGCGGGCTGTCGGAGAGCGCCTATGGCCTGCTGCCCTCCACCCACTGGGCGCATGACGAGACCCTCAAGTCCTACATGACCTACGACCCCGAGAAGGCGAAGAGGCTGCTCGCCGAGGCGGGGCACAAGGACGGCCTCGACATCACCATCCTGGGCTATTCCGACCAGCGCTCGCAGCAGCGCCAGGAGGTGATGATGGAGCAGCTGAAGAAGGCGGGCTTCCGTTCCAAGCTTCTCGTCGGCTCCATCCCCGAGATGACGGAGAAGTACTTCGGTCCGGAGAAGCTCGGCGACATCTACCTGTCGGCCTGGACCGGCCGGCCCGACCCCAGCCTCACCATGTCGCTGATGTTCGGCCCCCAGTCCTACTACAACGCGGGCCGGGTCGAAGGCGTGCCGGGCCTGGTGGAGGCGATCACGGCGACCCGCAGCAGCGAGGACATCGCCGTGCGGCGCGAGGCCTTCATCAAGCTGCAGCGGATGATCGCCGAGAACGGGCTGCATGCGCCGCTGCTGTTCCAGTACGAGCTCACCGCCCACAACGCCAAGGTGAAGGGCTACAAGCCCAACCTGCTCGGAAAGCCCCGCTACGACGACATCTGGCTGGAAGGCTGACGACGGGAGCGGTGCCGATGCGCGCGCCTTCTCTTCCGCGTCGCTCCTGCTCTCCTTCGCCTGGCGAATCGAGGGGAAGGTCGGGCGGCGAAAAGGTCATCCGCGCCGACCTTTGTTTCACCATCCCCGGCCGACCCTCTCCCGCCTTGCTGCGGGGAGGGGCGGTCGGGGCTGCGAGGGCAGGCCATGGCCAATCGTGAAAGACAGCAGCTGATCCGCCGCCGGCTGATCCAGATCGTGCCGGTGATGGTGCTCGCCACCTTCGTCGTGTTCGGGCTGTTGCAGCTGGTGCCCGGCGACATCGCGGTGACGCTGGCCGGGGAATCGGTCTCCGAGAAGCGGATCGCGGAGATCCGCCAGCTTTACGGCCTGGACCGGCCGCTGGTGGTGCAGTACGGCGACTGGCTGTGGAACGCGCTGCAGGGCGATCTGTCGAAATCGCTGCTGTCGGGAGAGCCGGTCACGGAATCGCTGCTGCGGCGCTATCCGAACACGCTTCTGATCGTGGTCTCGGCCCTCACGCTGTCCATGCTCGTCGGCATTCCGCTCGGCATCCTGGCCGCGGTCCGGCCGGGCAGCCGCGTCGATGCGCTGGTCACCTCCTTCGCCTCGCTCGGGGTGGCATTGCCGAACTTCTGGCTCGCCATGCTCCTGGTGGCCACCTTCGCGCTGACCTGGAACTGGTTCCCGGCGACGGGCGCGGTCCCGATCAGCCAGGATTTCGGCAAGGCGCTGCACCATGCCGTGCTGCCAGCGATCGCTCTCGCCGCGGGCGGCATCGCCGAAGTATCGCGCCAGCTCAGGAGCTCGCTGGTCGAGATCCTGGGATCGCAATATGTCCGCACGCTGCATGCCAAGGGCCTCACCTCGGCCGCCATCCTGTGGAAGCACGGGCTGAAGAACGTCAGCGTCAACCTGCTCACGGTCTTCGGCCTGCTGGTCAACCGCCTGCTGGGCGCGACGGTGGTGATCGAGGCGGTCTTCGCCATTCCGGGGATCGGCGGAATGATCGTCTATGCCGCCATCCACAAGGACTTTCCGGTGGTGCAGGGCGTGGTGCTGTCGATGGTGGTGATCGTGATCGTGCTGAACCTGATCATCGATGTGCTCTATACGATTCTCGATCCGAGGGTGCGCTGATGCGGGGCTTCCTCACCTGGCTGCGCCGCGACCGCCGCGCCGCCCTGAGCCTGGGCGTTCTGGTCCTGCTGGCGCTCCTCGCCGTCTTCGCACCGGTCGTCGCGCCCTATTCGCCGACGGCCCAGAACGCCAACGACATGCTGGCCGAGCCCTCGGCCCGGCACCTGCTGGGGACCGACGATCTCGGCCGCGACGTCCTCAGCCGGCTGATCCACGGCGCACCGGCGACGCTCTATGCGAGCTTCCTCGCCGTCGCCGTCGCCTGCCTGATCGGCATTCCGATCGGACTTCTGGCCGGCTTCCTCGGCGGCTGGACGGACGATGCCATCAGCCGGGTGGTGGATACGCTCCTGTCCTTTCCGGCCATCGTGCTCGCCATCGGCGTGACCGGGGCGCTCGGCATCGGCCTCACGAACTCGATGATCGCGGTCGGAATCGTCTTCTCGCCGCAGCTCGCGCGCCTGATGCGGGCGCAGACCCTGATCGTGAAGCAGGAACTCTTCGTCGACGCCGCGCGCTGCTTCGGCGCCTCGATCCCCCGGCTCCTGCTTCGGCACGTCGTGCCGAACGCGATCCAGCCGGTGATCGTGCAGATCACGCTGCTGCTCGCGGTCGCGCTCCTGGCGGAGGCGAGCCTCAGCTTCCTCGGCCTCGGCGTGCAGCCGCCGCAACCGTCCTGGGGCGCCATGCTGGCGCGCGCCTATCACTACATGGAGATCGCGCCGGAGCAGATGTATGCCCCGGGCATCGCCATCCTGGTCACCGCGCTCGCCTTCAACGCACTGGGTGAATCGCTCCGCGTGGTGCTCGATCCGACGATGAAGCGGCGGTCCTAGCCTGCAAGCCCGCCCTCGGCATCAGCCGGGGGAAGCCGGGAAAGCTGCGCTGGGGTGGGGGTGGTGAAGTCTTGTTCGAGGGGGCAAAGCCGGAACCGCCCCCACCTCAACCCTCCCCACGCCGCTGCGCGGCGCGAGGGAGGGTGTAAGGGCCGGCCCGCTCACCGGGATCACACTGCCTTCAGCACGAAGTCATATCGCGCCTCGCCGTCGTCGAAATCGACCACGAGGCCGGGTTTCACGCCGAAGACCGCATCCGACTCCAGATAGGCGTCGCCGCGAACGAAGAGATGCGTCGTCAGCGGCGCGAAGCCCGGAGCGGTGACGATGAAATGCAGATGCGCCGGGCGGTAGGAATGCCGTCCGAGCGCCAGCAGCATCCTGCCGACCGGACCGTCGGTGGGGACGGGATAGCTCACCGGCCGCACCGTGCGGAAGGCGTAGGTACCGTCCGCCCCGGTGCGAAAGCGGCCGCGCAGGTTGAAGGCCGGCTGCGAGGGATCCTGCACGTCGTAGAAGCCGTTCGGGGCGGTCTGCCAGACGTCCAGCACCGCGTCCCGCACCGGCCGCCCCGCGGTGTCCAGCACCCGGCCGGAGACGAGCGTGGGTTCGCCGCCGTCCGCGGCCCTCGCGATGTCGGCGCCCATCGGCAGATCGGGCGCGCCCGGCACGTAGAACGGTCCCATGACGGTGGACTCCGTCTCGCCGCCGCGTGTCTCGTGGTTGATCGCGTCCACCATCATCGAGACGCCGAGCGTGTCGGAGAGAAGGATGAATTCCTGGCGGCGGTCGTCGCATTTCTGGCCCGTCGCGGTGAGGAAGCGGATGGCCTCGATCCATTCGGCCTCGGTCAGCCGCACCTCGCGGACCAGGGCGTGCAGGTGCCGCACGGTGGCGGCCAGGATATCGCGCAGCCGCGGGTTCTCGCAGGCGGCCATGCGGTCGATCACCGCCGCGGTGAGCGCGTCCTCGCTGAAGCCCGTCATGCCGCCTCCTGCTCTCCGCCGTGCCGGCGGACCGTCTTCGCCCGATCGGGCTGCGATGCTAGAGCAACTCCATCCGTCGAGGTTGCTCCATCTCTGCGGGGCAGGGCAGTTCTTCGCCGGCCGGGGGTTTCGGGTTATTCTGCGGCCGGGTCACCCAGGAGGAAACAGCATGTCGGCCGAACCGGTCAGCCTGAAGGACAAGCGCCCGAAAGAAATGTCGCTCGCCTATGCCACGGCGGCCTCCGCCCCGTCGGTACCGGGCCGGCGCACCTTCTTCACCTATCGCGACCTCGGCGTGGCCGCCGCGAGCCAGGGCAAGCTGCGGGCCCAGACCATGACCGCGGTGCGCGGCATGAACGAGCCCACCGGCTGGCACTATCACACCTGCGAGGGCCAGTTCGTCTATGCCCTGAAGGGCTGGGTCGACCTGGAGTTCGAGACGGGCGAGACGCTGCGGGTCAAGGCGGGGGAATCGCTCTTCATCCCCGGCGGGCTGAAGCACAACGAGATCCAGGCCTCCGACGATCTGGAGATCCTGGAACTGTCCGTGCCGGCCGATATGGGCACCGTCGCCTGCGAGAAGCCGTGAGCGGGCCGCCGCCCCGCCTCCCCGAGGCGGGGCGGCCGTCCTTCGGGTCGAGCCCTGTGGTTTGGCCGGAACGGATGAAATCGGCCTAGGCGAAGGCGGGCCTGCGCGGGCGCTGGCCGTGCCGGTGCAGCAGCCACCAGGCGATCATCATGTTGAGCAGGTTCCAGCCGATGCCGTTCAGCACGGCCGCATGGTAGGAGCCGGTGAGGTCGTAGATCGCCCCCGACATCCAGCCGCCCAGCGCCATGCCGGCGAGCGTGGACGACAGAACCAGTCCCACCCGCGTGCCCGCTTCCTGCGGCGGGAAGTGCTCGCGCACGATAATGGCGTAGGTCGGCACGATGCCGCCCTGGAACAGGCCGAAGAGCGCGGAGACGACGTATAGCGAGACCAGCCCGTCGAAGGGCAGGTAGAGCGCGAGGCCGAGCGCCTGCAGGCTGGAGGCGAGGAGCAGCGTCGCCGTGGCACCGATCCGGTCCAGGATCAGGCCGAAGGTCAGCCGGCTGACCACGCCGCAGGCCAGCATGACCGAGAGCATCTCCGCCCCGCGGGCGGCGCCGTAGCCCAGATCCACGCAATAGGCGACGATATGCACCTGCGGCATCGACATGGCGACGCAGCAGGATAGGCCGGCCAGGATCAGCAGCATCTGCAGGCCGAAGGGCGACATGCCGAGCGGGCGGGCGTAGTTCGCCGCGGCGATGCTGCCGGCGGCCGGCGGGGGCGCCTGGATCGGCGAGGCGCGCCTGAGCGCCAGCGTCAGCGGCAGCATCAGCACGACGCAGGCGATGCCGATGCCGATATGCGTCTGCCGCCAGCCCACCTCCTCGATGAAATGCTGCACGACGGGCGGCCAGACGGCGCCGGCGAAGTAATTGCCGCTGGCGCACAGCGCGACGGCGATGCCGCGGCGGCGGTCGAACCAGTAGGACGTGTCGGTGACGAGGGGTCCGAAGACGGCGGCGCTGCCGAGAAGGCCGATGGTGGCGCCGTAGATCAGCGCGAAGGAGAACAGCCCGGGGGCGAAGGCGGTCGCAATGTAGCCCCCGCCGAGCGCCAGGGAGCCGATGACGGCCGGTATCATCACGCCTACCCGATCCGCCAGCCGGCCCATCAGGATGCCGCCGAAGACGAGGCCGAGCATGGCGAAGGTGGAGGGCAGCGAGGCGCCGGCGCGGCCGGCGCCGAATTCGGCCTGCACCGCCGGCAGGGCGACCGCGATCGACCAGATGCCGACGCCCCCGATGGTGCCGAGGGCGACGCAGGCGCAGAGGCGGAGCCAGGCATAGGTCGATTCCACGCCGCCGGGGGCGGGCGCGTCGGCAGCCATACTGGACAATTGGCAACTCCTGCCGGGCGTTTCCTGGACCGTCAGCCGGTCGCTCTTCGCGGCAAACTACGGGGCGGCCGGTGTATTGGCAACGCATATGACCCATGCAAATTCGCGGTATCCGCGAAATCTGCCGGTATCGCCAACCGGAGGGCTTGGCTTCGCGCGATCCGGCGCTATGTTGCATCGCAATATTCAGATCGTGAATTGTGGGAAGGACCCCATGCCGCGTGGGAAGATCACCAGCGCCGCGCTCGCCCTGGCGCTCGTCCTGGCGCTCGGTCGCGCCTTGCCGGCCGCGGCCCAGCAGCCCCCCGGTCCGCCGCCGGTTCCGGTGGCGAAGCCGCTGATGAAGGAGATCGTCGAACTCGACGAGTTCACCGGCCGCTTCGAGGCGTCCGGCTTCGTCGAGGTGCGCGCGCGCGTGGACGGCTATCTCGAATCGGTCAGGTTCGCCGACGGCGCCGTCGTCAAGGAGGGCGATCTCCTCTTCGTGATCGACCGCCGCCCCTATCAGGCGCTGCTCAACCAGATGCAGGCCTCCGTCGCCGCCCAGCAGACCCGGGTCGACTTCGCCAAGTCGGACTACGAGCGCTTCGAGCGGCTGGTGCGGACCGGCGCCGCACCCGAGCGCACGGTGGACGAGAAGCGCCAGGCCTACCTGCAGGCCCAGGCCGACATCGCCGCCGCGCGGGCCACGCTCGAGACCGCCCGGCTCAATCTGGGATTTACCGAGATCCGCGCCCCCATCTCGGGCCGCATCTCGCGCAAGCTGGTGACCGAGGGAAACCTGGTGCGCCAGAACGAGACGCTGCTCACCACCATCGTGCAGACGGACCCGATCCACTTCTATTTCGACATCGACGAGCGTTCCTTCCTCGCCTACCAGCGCATGGCCCGGGCCGGCAACGGCAGCAACGGCAGCGGCCTGCCGGTCCAGGTCATGCTGACCGACGAGAAGACCTTCACCCACAAGGGCGTGCTCGACTTCACCGAGAACCGCGTCGATCCGGGGACGGGCAGCATGCGGCTGCGCGCGGTGCTTCCCAACAAGGACCTGTTCCTGACCCCGGGCCTGTTCGGGCGCATCGCCGTTCCCGGCACGCCGAAGTACCGGGCGGTGATGCTGCCGGACGAGGCGATCCTGACCGACCTCGACCGGCGGTTCGTCTACGTGGTCGGGCCCGATGGCTCGGTGAAGCAGCAGCCGGTGCGGCTCGGTTCGCGCACCGACGGCTACCGCATCGTACGCGAGGGGCTGAGCGGCGAGGAGACCGTCGTCGTCGGCGGGCTGCAGCGGGTGCGCCTGGGCGGCGGCCGGGTGACGCCGCAGATGACCGAACTGCCGCCCGAGCATCGCGCGCCCGGCGCGGCGCGATAGGCACCCGCGTTTCCCCGTTCTGAATCCACCGGAGCAGGCCCGTGACCTTCGGACGCTTCTTCGTCGACCGGCCCATCTTCGCGACCGTCATCTCGGTGGTGATCGTGATCGTCGGCGCCATCGCCTATTTCAACCTGCCGATCACCGAATACCCCGAGATCGCCCCGCCGACGATCTCCGTCTCGACCAGCTATCCGGGCGCCGATGCCGAGACGGTGGCGCGCACGGTGGCGACGCCGATCGAGCAGGAGATCAACGGCATCGAGAACATGCTCTACATGTCCTCCTACTCGACCGCCAACGGGGTGATGCAGCTCAGCGTGGTGTTCCGTCCCGGGACCGATCTCGACATCGCACAGGTGCAGGTGCAGAACCGCGTGTCCGTGGCCGAGCCGCGCCTGCCGGAGGAGGTGCGCCGCCTCGGCGTCACCACGAACAAGCAGTCTTCCGACATCATGATGGTCGTCCACCTGCTGTCGCCCGACAAGCGCTACGACGAGCTTTACATCGCCAACTACATGCAGCTGCGCATCCGCGAGCAGCTGCTGCGCCTCGACGGTGTGGGCAATGTCATCGTCTTCGGCGGCAGCGAGTACGCCATCCGCATCTGGCTCGATCCCGACCGCCTGGCGGCCTATGGCCTGACCAGCGGCGATGTCGTGGACGCGCTGCGGGCCCAGAACGTCCAGGTCTCGGGCGGGACGCTCGGCGGGCAGCCGGCGCCCGCGGACAACGCCCAGCAGGCGATCGTGGTGACGCAGGGCCGCTTCGACGACGTCCGCCAGTTCCGCTACGTGATCGTCAAGGCGGGCGAGGACGGCCGTCTCGTACGGCTGCAGGACGTCGCCCGCGTGGAACTGGGCGGCAGGGACTACAACAGCCGCTCCTATCTGAACGGGCAGACCGCGGTCGCGCTCGGCATCTTCCAGCGCCCCGGCACCAACGCGCTCGCCTCCGCCCAGGCCGTGAAGGCGAGGATGGAGGAACTCAAGAGGGACTTTCCGCCGGGCCTTGAATACACGATCGTCTACAACCCGACCGACTTCATCCAGCAGTCGCTGGACGAGGTCTACAAGACGCTGGGCGAGGCCATCCTGCTGGTCGCGCTGGTCGTCCTGATCTTCCTGCAGAACTGGCGCGCCGCGCTGATCCCCGTCCTCGCCATCCCGGTCTCGCTGATCGGCACCTTCGCGGTGATGTCGGCCTTCGGATTCACGCTGAACGTGCTGACGCTCTTCGGCCTCGTGCTCGCCATCGGCATCGTGGTCGACGACGCCATCGTCGTGGTCGAGAACGTGGAGCGCAACATCGCCCTCGGCCTCAGCCCGCGCGAGGCCGCCCACAGGACGATGGACGAGGTCGGCACCGCGGTCATCGCCATCGCGGTGGTGCTCTCCGCGGTGTTCATCCCGACGGCCTTCATCCCCGGCATTTCGGGCCAGTTCTACCGGCAGTTCGCCCTCACCATCGCCACCGCCACGATCATCTCCGCCTTCAACTCGCTGACGCTGTCGCCGGCCCTGGCAGCCATCCTGCTGAAGCCGCATGCCGCGCATGGCGAAGGCTCGCTCCTGAGCCGTCCCTTCCGCGGCGCGGCGCGGCTGTTCAACCGCGGCTTCGACGGCATGTCGAACGGCTATGCGCGGTCGGTCGGGGGCGTGGCGCGGCATCGCGTCGTCATGCTCGGTCTCTATCTCGGACTGATCGGCGCCACCTTCTGGATGTTCGGCAAGGTGCCGCAGGGTTTCATCCCGCAGATGGACCGCGGCTATGCGCTGATCGTCATCCAGCTGCCCGACGGCGCCTCGCTGGATCGCACCGACGCGGTGGTGCAGAAGGCGAGCAAGCTGATCGAGGACGTGCCCGGCATGGGCAACATCGTCGCCATTCCCGGCTTCTCCGGCGCCACATTCACCAACGCGGCCAACGCGGCGGTGATCTTCACGCCCTTCGCTCCCTTCGAGGAGCGCCTGGCCAAGGGACAGACCGCGGATTCCATCATCGGACAGATGTTCGGCCGCCTGCAGGCGATCGACGAGGCCTTCGTCATCGCCGTTCCTCCGCCCGCCGTGCCCGGGATCGGTACCGGCGGCGGCTTCAAGATGCAGCTGCAGAACCGGACGGGCGATGATGTGCGCCCGCTCCTCGCCAGCGCCTACCAGATGATGGGCAAGGCGGCGCAGACACCCGGCGTCGCCGGCGTCTTCACCACCTTCTCCGCCTCCTCGCCGCAGGTCTTCCTGAACATCGACCGGGTCAAGGCGCAGATGCTGAACGTGCCGCTGTCGAACGTGTTCGAGGCGCTGCAGGTCAATCTCGGCTCTTCCTACGTGAACGACTTCAACGCCTTCGGCCGGGTTTTCCAGGTGCGGGCGCAGGCCGACGCGCAGTTCCGCCTGGAACGCGACGACATCCAGCGGCTGAAGGTGCGTTCGGCCGACGGCGCCCTGGTGCCGCTGGGGACGCTGGTCGAGATCCGGGAAACCGCCGGCCCCGACCTGATCCAGCGCTACAACATGTATGTCTCGGTACCGCTGCAGGGCAGCACGCCGCCCGGCATCTCCTCCTCCATATCGCTCGATGCCATGGAGCGCCTCGCCGCCGAAACGCTGGTGCCCGGACAGGGTTTCGAATGGACCGAACTGGCGCTGCAGGAGCGGGCGACCGGCAACACGGCGATCTACGTCTTCGTGCTGGCGATCGTCTTCGTCTTCCTGGCGCTCTCCGCGCAGTACGAGAGCTGGGCACTGCCGTTCTCGATCATGCTGATCGTGCCGGTCAGCGTCCTCTTCGCGCTCTCCGGCGTATGGGTGGCGGGGATCGACAACAACATCCTGGTCCAGATCGGCTTCGTCGTGCTGATCGGACTCGCCGCCAAGAACGCGATCCTGATCGTGGAGTTCGCGCGTCAGATGGAGAACGACGGCAAGGGTCCGGTGGAGGCCGTGATCGAGGCCTGCCGGCTTCGCCTGCGCCCCATTCTGATGACCGCCTTCGCCTTCATCCTCGGCGTGCTGCCACTGGTGACGGCGAGCGGTGCGGGTGCCGAAATGCGCCGTTCGCTCGGCACCGCCGTCTTCGCGGGCATGATCGGCGTCACCCTGATCGGGCTCTTCTTCACGCCCGTCTTCTACGTGGTCATGCGCCGGCTGGTGCTGTGGCTGCGGCCCGAGACCCGGCCCAAGGCGCATCCGGCGGAGTAGCGAGGCGGCGAGGCGCTATGGGCTGATGACTGCCCCTGCGGCGGGCGCCGCCTTTTCGCCGGGTCGGGCACTGTCGAGCATCGCCGCGACCTTGCTGCCGAGTTCCTCGTCCTGGAACGGTTTCAGGACGATCCCGTCCTCGCCCATGTCGGCGAGCGCGGCGAGATCGGCGTAGCCCGTCAGGAAGAGGACGGGGAGCGCGGGATACAGCCTTCGTGCCGCAGTGGCGGTTTCCAGGCCGTTCATGTCCGGCATGGCGTAGTCCGCGATCAGGAGATCCACGGGCATACTCTCGAGCAGGTCGAGGCCGGCGCGGCCGCTGCCGGCGTCGAGGACGCGATAGCCGAGCTCACCGAGCAGGCTCGCCGTCACGTCGCGGACTGCATCGTCGTCATCGATCAGCAGGATGGTCTGACCCCGCGCGCCCCTGCCCACCGCCGCCCGCGGCGCCGGGGCCGCGCGCTCGTCCAGGGCGCGGGCGCGGGGCAGGTAGACGCGAATGGTGGTTCCCTCGCCGAGCCTCGTCTCGACCCGCACCCCGCCGCCCGACTGCTTGGCGAAGCCGTAGACCTGCGCGAGGCCGAGACCAGAGCCTCCCCCCGGGCCCTTGGTGGTGAAGAAAGGTTCGAAGGCCTTGGCCATCACCTCCTCGCTCATCCCGCTGCCGGTATCGGAGACGCTGAGGGCCACGTAGTCGCCGGGCGGCGGCTCTTCGGGCCGGGTCGGGGTTCCCAGGGGCACGTTCGATGTTTCCACCGTCAGGCCTCCGCTCATCCCCATGGCGTCGCGCGCGTTGATGGCGAGGTTGAGCACGGTCATCTCGATCTGGGTCGGATCGACCAAGGCCGGCCAGAGGTCCGGACTGAGCCTCATCTGAAGGCGCAGGCTGCCCCCGATGGTGCTCTGCAGCAGATCGCGCATGCCCGCCACCGTGTCGTTCAGATTGATCGCCTTCGGCTCGAGCCGCTGGCGGCGGGAGAAGGCGAGGAGCTGGGCCGTCAGCTTCGCTCCGCGCTCGGCGGCGAGGCGGATGTTGCCGATGCGCTGCCTCGCCTTCTCATCGAGCTGGGCCGCGACCCTGCGCTCGAGAAAGCCCACGCTGCCGAGGACGACGCTGAGCAGGTTGTTGAAGTCATGTGCCACTCCCGAGGTGAGCTGGCCGATGGCCTCGAGCCGCTGCATCTGCCGGAGCGTCGCCTCGATCTGCTCGCGCTCGATGATCTCCTGCTTCAGCGAGCTGTTGGCGGCGGCGAGCTCGACCAGTGCCTGCTTCTCCGTCGTGATGTCGCGGCCGACCGCATAGAAGATCCTGTCTTCCGGCGTCACCGTCCAGGCGATCCAGCGCCAGCCGCCGGTCCGCAGTCCGAGGCGGCCTTCGAAACGCTCCACCGGCTGGCCGTCGCGCAGCAGTCGGAGCATGGCGCGTACCGCCGCCCGGTCCTCGGGGTGGCTCAAGCTTTCCAGCGGCCGCTCCAGCAGCGACGCCTCCTCGTGGGAAAGCACGCGCCGCCAGGCCGGATTGACGGCGAGCAGGTTGCCTTCTCCATCCATCACGGCGAAGAGGTCGCGGCCGAGCCGCCAGATGCGATCGCGCTCGCGCGTTCGTGCGGCGACCTGCGCTTCCAGGCTCTCGTTCAGTCGGATGACCGCCAGTTCCGCCCGTCGGCGTTCGGCGCGATGGCGCGCTTCCGCCAGGGCCCGGTCGATGGCCGTCGGCAGACGGGCGAGATTGCGCTTCAGGACGTAGTCGGTCGCGCCGCGCTTGATCGCGCCGGTCGCGAACTCCTCGCCGACGACGCCGGAGACGAAGATGAAGGGAATCTCGGGCCAGCCTTCGCGAGCCAGGGCCAGGGCGGCGAGGCCGTCGAAGTCGGGCAACGCATAGTCGGCGAGAATGATGTCGACGCCACCGCGTCCGAGCGCCGCGACGAAGCCCGGCCGGTCGAGAACACGCTCGATGCTGACGCGCATTTCCGCCTTCTGCAGGTGGCCGGCGAGGAGCTCGGCGTCGATATCGCTGTCCTCGACGAGCAGGATCCGGATCTCAGTGTCTTCAGCCACGCGGCGCCCCCGGCGGCGGCTCGTTCAAGATCGCCCAGAACATGCCCAGATCCTGGATCGCCTCGAAGAAAGCATTGAAATCGACGGGTTTTACAACGAAGGCGTTGACGCCGAGCTCGTAGCTGCGCACGAGATCCCTCTCCTCGCGCGAGGAGGTGAGCATGACGATCGGGATTTGCCGCATCGTGCCATCGCCCTTGATCTTCTCGAGGACTTCCAGCCCGTCGACCTTGGGCAGCTTCAGATCGAGCAGCACCACCGCGGGCTCCCCGGCATCGCGCCCGGCGTGCTCACCGCGCGTGTAGAGGTAGTCCAGGGCCTCGGCGCCGTCCCGCGCCACCACGATTTCGTTGGCGAGCTGGCACTTCGCCAGCGCCGCCAGCGTGAGCTCGAGATCCTTGGGATTGTCCTCGACCAGGAGGATCGGTCTCAGGTTAGACACGCTTCGCGTCCTTTCCGCGCCTCGGGAGACTGAAGGTGAAGCTGGCGCCGGCGTTCACGGTTCCTGCAGCCGCGATGGTGCCGCGATGGCGGTCCAGGATGCGCTTGGTCAGGGCCAGGCCGATGCCGGTGCCGGCGAATTCTTCGGCCCGGTGCAGGCGCTGGAACACGCCGAACAGCTTGTGGACATATGTCTGGTCGAAGCCGATCCCGTTGTCGCTCACGCGATAGACGGTGCGGTCCCCGTGGTCCTCGCCCTCGATCCTGATGATTGCGGGATCTCGGCCTTCGGTGAACTTCACCGCATTGGCGAGGAGATTGGTCCAGACCTGGCGCAGCAGGGCGCCGTCGCCCCAGGCGGGCGGCAGGCTGCCTACCCGCCATTCGATGTTGCGTCCCGCGAGGTCCGGCTGCATCAGCCGCCGCACTTCCTCGATCAGCTTTCCCATGTCGACGCGCGACATGGAAAGGCTGGCACGGCCGAGCTGGGAGAAGTTGAGGAGATCGTCGACCAGCCGGCCGGCGGACAGCGCCGCATCGACGATCGAGTTGAGGTAGTGGCGCGACTTGTCGTCGAGCGTCCTTTCGCGGTCGCTCAGCAGCTCGGCATAGCCGGCGATATGCCGAAACGGAGCACGCAGGTCGTGCGAGACGGAGTAGGAGAAGGCTTCGAGCTCGGAATTGCTGCGCTCCAGCTCCTCGGTGAGCGCGGCCTGCTCCTCGGCCTTGCGCAGAACGAAGCTGACCACGGCGGTACGGAAGTCGCGGGCCGCTTCGACCTCCACGTCCGTCCAGGGTCGTGATCGCTGGCGAACCTGCTCCTTCCACGCATCGAAGGATCTGCGGGGGTTGAGGCGGTCCACCGCGGGGGGCTTGCGCGGATCTCCACCCCACCTGACGGTGCGAACCACCTCCTGGCGAAACCAGAGGATGTAGCTCGGGTTGATCTGGGAGATCGAGATCGCCAGGAGGCCGCTCGCCGTCCCGGAAAAGGCTTCAGCGTGGGGCCAGAAGGCAGTCAGATGATCCGTCGCCAGCACCTCGGTGACGCCGCGGCGCTGCAGGAGCAGGGTCAGTTGCCTGATCTCCGGTTCCGAGGGCGTGGCTCCGGTGGTGATGATCCCTTCCTCGGTCAGGATCGCCGCGCCATCGGCATCGACGAGGCCGCGCCAAGCCTCCTCGTTCTCGGCCAGGCCCTGCTGGAACGGCCTGGCCTGGGCCAGGCGGGCGAGGAGTGCGCTCTCGGCCTCCTTCAGCCGAACTCGCCGCATCGCTCGGTCGGCGCGTTCGCGGGCGCCGATCTGCAGCGAAGCGATCTGGCCGATGAAGTCGCAGGCGGTTCGGATCTGGGCATTGACCCGCCTCGGTGCGGCGTTGTGACAGGAGATGAGGCCCCATAGTTGGCCGTCGATGAGGATCGAGACCGACATCGAAGCCCAGGTTCCCATGTTGCGCATGTATTCCAGGTGCGTCGGCGAGACGCTTCGCAGCGCGGCGAGTCCGAGATCCAGCGGCCTGCCGTCCACCGGACTGTCGGCCGGCTGCAGCGGCACGGGTGTGTAGCCGGCATCGGGAATGAGGCGCAGGCGGTTCAGGCGATAGAGCTCGCGCGCCTGGGCCGGTATGTCGGAGGCGGGAAAGCGAAGGTCGAGGTAGGATGGCAGGCTGCCGTCGCCATCCTCGGCCAGGACGGTGCCGTCGCCGGTCTCGTCGAAAGAGTACAGCAGAACGCGATTGAAGCCGGTCAGCGCGCGCAGTTCGCGCACGGCTATGGCGGCGATGGCAGCCACCGAGTCGGCCGAACTCATCGCTTCGACGAATCCGCGCAGCCGCGGATAGACGGCTTCTAGCGTCTCGCTCTCGGATACCGGTGGCGGCTCGATCTCGACCAGGACGCCCTGCGCGCTGCGATGGGCCGAAACCTGTACGTCGTTCCCCGCGATCACGAGCGTCCGCAGGAAGAGCGGCGTGTCGCCCTCGAGCCAAGCGCGCAGATCGGCGGCAGCGGTGGCGTCGACATGCTCGGAGAGGCACTGCCCGGTCCGGATCGGCGCGCCCGTGACATGCGGCAGATTGGTGCTCGCCTGCACGATGCGCAGAGTTCCCGGGCCAAGTACGATGAGTGCCCCGTGCGGCTGAATGCCGCCCGGAATGCGGATCGGCTCGCGCGCGCAGGCGTCCGGCTCGGGGTCGCGGGTCCCTCCGCGCGGGCTGTCGATGAGAACCATGTCCAGTCCGACCCGCTACATGCGATTCCCTTGCCGGCGGCGGCGTCGCTCGCCGTCGACGGCACGCGGTCTCATTTCGCCGGCCGCTGCCCCCGGAGAGGGCCCGCGTCCGCGAGACCGCCTCAGAAACGCGGAGGCGGGCAAAAGGTTGCAGCGGGAGAGATCAGCGCTCGAACTGGCGTCCGATGAAGCGGCCCACACGGCCGAAGAAGTCACCGACGTCATTCACAACATCGTCGACGACATTGGTATCCTCGCCCCGTTTCGGGTCCTGTTGCGCCGACGGGGGCGGAGCGGGACTGTCGGGTGAGGGCGGCAGGGGTGGACGCTGGTACTGAGCGGCGCCCTGTTCGGCCTCTGCCATGGCCTGCTTCAGTTCCTTATAGGCGGGGCCGAAGCCGTCCAGGCCGAACCGTGAGTCGCGCGCCTGGCCGAAGAGGTCGTTGTAGGTCACGAAGACGAGGTCGCCCTCGACCATGCCGCCGATCAGGCGCAGCGCGTCGTTGCCCGCCAGATAGGCGACACGGCGCTGCTGGGCCAGGATCGAGAAGCGCTCGCGCGTATCCACCCGCAGGTTCAGATGCTGGGACCGGTCGAACTGGATGCCGGCTTCGGCATGGACCACGATGAAGGGCTGGCCTTGACGCTCCACCACATAGAGCTGCAGCCCGTCGCGGGATGTCGTCCGGCTGGCGCAGGTGTAGCCGAAGGGTCCTGAATCGCGCGCATAGCATTCGACCCACCAGTCGCCGTGGCGATTGCGGTAGTCGGCCGCAGCCGGCCAGGCGGCAAGCAGCGCTCCCACCAGAAGAATGCGACCACGCCGCAGAAAGAAACCACGCCGCATAACGCGCCGTCCCGCTGACACCCGCCCTAGAAGTACTGCAGCGCCCCCCTGGCGGCAACGCGACTATCGGCGAATCAGCCGGCAGGCAAAGAATCCGTCCCAACCCTGTGGATCCGGCGCATCACCGGGCAGGGTGCGCAGATCGCCCTCGGGGGTGACCGGCGCGCCGAAACCGCCGAGTTCGTCCGCCGTCACCGGGCGACGGTCGAAGGGCGCGCCGGCGGCGAGCAAGGCGGCGATGCGCTCTTCCCCCTCCTCGGGCTCGAGCGAACAGGTGGCATAGATCAGCGTTCCGCCGGGGCGCAGCATGCCGGCGGCGGCGGTGAGCAGACGGTCCTGGATCGCCGTCAAGCCGGCGATGTCGTCCGGACGCTTCAGATGCGGCACATCCGGATGCCGGCGCGCCGTGCCGGTGGCCGAACAGGGCGCGTCCAGCAGCACCGCATCGGCCGGTTCGGGCGGCTGCCAGCCGGCGGCATCGGTCACGGCGATCTCCGCCCGCAGCCGCAGGCGGTCCAGATTCTCGCGCAGACGCGCGGCCCGGGCGGAAGACTTCTCCACGGCGGTCACCCTCGCCCCCGCAGCGGCGAGCGCGGCGGTCTTGCCGCCCGGCGCGGCGCAGAGATCGACGACGCTGCGCCCCGCGACATCTCCCAGGAGGCGGGCGGGCAAGGCTGCGGCGGCGTCCTGCACCCACCATGCCCCTTCGGCATAGCCGGGCAGCTGCCCGACCGGCCCGCCCAGGCTCCGCCTGAGCGTGCCGGTCGGGAGGAGATGGGCCTCCAGCGGTCCAGCCCAGGCGGCCGGATCGCCCTTCACCGTGATGTCGAGCGGCGGTTCGGCCCGGTGTATGGCGGCGATGCGGCGCGTGGCCTCCTCGCCGTAGCGGCCGGTCCAGCGGCGCCACAGCCAGTCCGGCGTGTTCAGCCGGTCGGGATCGAGGTCTCGCGTCAGGGCCTCACGGTCGCGGTCGATGCGGCGCAGCACGGCATTGACCAGTCCGCGATAGCGGCTGTTGCCGGCGACGACGGCGACCGTCTCGCCGACGGCGGCATGGGCCGGCGTGTCGAGGAACAGAAGCTGTGCGGCGCCGAGGCGAAGCGCGCTGCGTTCGCGGGACGCGGAGACGGGGAGGGGGCGCTCCAGGCACTTCGCCAGTACGGCGTCGATCTCGCCTTTCCGCCGCAGCGCAGTGGCGACGAGATGACGGGCGAAGGCGCGATCACGCTCCTGCAGGACGTCGAGCCCCCCGCCCGGGGCGAGGGCGGCCGACCAGGATTCATCGAGCGGCCGGCCGCGCTCGAGCACGGCGGAGAGGATGCGGCGGGCGGCTTCGCGGGCGTTGGCGGGGCGGGGCAGGGACATCGGGCTGCCGCTTTAGAGGAAGCCCGCGGTTCGCGCTAGACTGTTGCGATGCGATTCCTGCCCGCTCTCCTCCTCATGGCGCTGCTGTCCGGCCCGGCGACGGCCGACGAGGCGCCGCTCGGCGCGCCGTTCCGCGACTGCCGCGTGTGTCCGGAAATGGTGATGATCCGCCCCGGCGCAGTGGCGCTCGGCCTCACCCGGGCGCCGGCCGGTATCGCCACCGCACGGATCGCCAGCCGGCTGGCGGTCGGACGCTTCGAGGTGACGTTCGAGGAATGGGATGCTTGTGTCGCCGACAAGGGGTGCCGGCCGCTCGCTGATCAGGGCTGGGGGCGCGAACGCCGCCCTGCCGTCAACGTCACTTACGGCGACGCGGAAGCGTATGCGGCCTGGCTGCGCGGCATCACCGGCCAGCGCTATCGCCTGCCCCGGCAGGAGGAATGGGAATACTATGTGCGCGGCGGCGCCAGCGGCGATCCCTTCGCGGAGGTGACGGAAGCGAATTGCGACCCTTGCGACCCGCGCTGGGCGGGGCAGAAGACGGCGCCGGTGGGCGGCTACCGGCCGAACGGTTTCGGCCTCTATGACGTGCTCGGCAATGCCTGGGAATGGGTGAGCGACTGCGTCGACGGCTGCTCGCGCCGGCTGATGCTGGGCGGTTCCTACCGGTCGGGGGCTCTGTTCATCGCCGGGGGCGTCCGCTTCGAACCGGTGCAGGGTGCCACGCACCTGCACGACGTCGGCTTCCGCATCGTCCGCGACGAGGCGAGCGTGGCGGAGCGGCGCTAGCCCTCGGCCGCCAGCGTCGCCAGTAGGTGGCGGGTCGGCACCTGCTCGCCGGGCTTCACGTTGACCGAGGCGAGGGTGCCGGAGCGGCCGGCGGTGATCTCGTGCTCGATCTTCATCGCTTCCAGCACGATCAGGCGCTGGCCCTTCTGCACCTTGTCGCCCGGGGCGGCGTGCACGGCGACGATCTTGCCGTTCATCGGGGCGCGGAGCTCCGCATCGCCTTCGCCTTCCTTCGCTTCCGGCGGGGCCATCAAGGTCTCGGTGATGGCAAGCGCGGCGCCATTCGCCTCGATATGCAGCTCGGCATGCTTGAAGGCATAGGCGAGCGACCGGCGCAGGCCATCGATCTCGGCGACCAGGTAGAGCCCGCCCCAGTCGACTACCTGTACGGCGATCTTCTCCTCGCCGACCGTGACATCGAACCGGCTGTCGGCCGCCGGCGTCACCGTCACGTCGTGGTGGTTGTCCTTGATGGTGAGGCGGAGCGGCGCGGTGCTGACCCCGGTGGAGCGGAAGCCGCGGGTATTGGCGCTCGAGGGCGTGCCGTCGCCCAGCCGGTGCTGGAACAGGATGGCGGCCAGCGCCAGCGTCTCGGCCGACGGGGCCGGCTTCTTCATCGCCGGGTTCTTCGGACCGAAAGCCTCGCCGATGAAGGTGGTGGTGGTCTTGCCCTCGACGAAGACCGGATGGCTGACGAGATCGACCAGGAAGCGCTTGTTGGTCTGGGTCCCCAGCACCACGGTGTCCTGCAGCGCGGTGATGAGCTTCCGGCGCGCTTCCTCGCGATCGCGGCCATAGGCGATCACCTTGGCGATCATCGGGTCGTAATAGGGGCTGATGGTGCCGGAGGGCTTCAGCCCGTGGTCGTTGCGGATGCCCTGGCGCTCGACCGGCTGCCAGACCACCACGTCGCCGGCCTGGGGCAGGAAATTGCGGAACGGGTCCTCGGCATAGAGGCGCGCCTCGATCGCGTGACCCTTCATGGCGAGCTGATCCTGGGTGATCGGCAGCCTCTCGCCGGCGGCCACGCGCAACTGCCATTCCACCAAGTCGAAGCCGGTCACCATCTCGGTCACCGGATGCTCGACCTGCAGTCGGGTGTTCATCTCCAGGAAGTAGAAGCTCCGGCCATCGGCATCCAGCATGAACTCGACGGTACCGGCGCCGCGATAGCCGATGGCCTTCGCCGCGGCCACCGCAGCCTCGCCCATGCGCGAGCGCAGGTGCGAATCCACGACCGGAGACGGGGCCTCCTCGATCACCTTCTGGTGGCGCCGCTGGGCCGAGCAGTCGCGCTCGCCCAGATGCACGGCGTTTCCGTGCGAATCGGCGAAGACCTGGATCTCGATATGCCGGCCGCCGACCACCGCCCGTTCCAGGATCAGTTCGTCGGAGCCGAAGGCGTTCTTTGCCTCCGACCGGGCGGACGCCATGGCGCGGGCGAACTCGGCCATAGAGGCGACGAGGCGCATGCCGCGACCGCCGCCGCCGGCGGCGGCCTTCACCATCAGCGGGAAGCCGATCCGCTCCGCTTCCTCGGTCAGGCGCGCATCCGACTGGTCATGGCCCTGATAGCCGGGGACCGTCGGCACCTCGGCCTCGACCATGCGTCGCTTGGCCGCCGCCTTGTTGCCCATCGCCTCGATCGCCGCCGGTGGCGGACCGATGAAGACCAAACCGGCCTTCTCGACCGCCGCGGCGAAGGCCTCGTTCTCGGACAGGAAGCCGTAGCCCGGGTGGATGGCGTCGGCTCCCGCCTTGCGCGCCGCCTCCAGGATGGCATCGACGTTGAGATACGAGGCGCGGACTTCCGGTGGACCGATACGTACGGCGAAGTCGGCCAGGGCCACGTGCCGGGCGTCGGCATCGGCGTCCGAGAACACGGCCGTCGTCCGATAGCCCATGTCGCGGGCGGTGCGGACGATGCGGCAGGCGATCTCGCCGCGATTGGCGATCAGGATGTTGGTAAAGGCCATGATCCAATCCGTCAGTCGATGCTCTGGACCCAGTCGGGCTTGCGCTTCTCCACGAAGGCCTTGGTCCCCTCGCGGCCTTCCGGACCGCGTACGGCGCGGGTGAAGCTTTCGGCGGCGTAGTCGAGAAGCTCGTCCATCGGTGCCGGGCCGGCGGCCGCATGCATCAGCTTCTTGGTCTCCGCCACCGCCTCGGGTGCGCATTTCAGGATCTGGTTCGCCGCGGCGCGGATCGCCTGCTCCAGCGCCGTATCGTCCGCGGCCGCGACATGCGCGATGCCGATCTCGACCGCCTGGATGCCGTTCAACCGCGCGCCCGAAACGCCGAAGCGCCGCGCGGCGGTGAGGCCGATGCGCTTCACCACGAAGGGGGAGATGGCGGCCGGCACGATGCCGAGCATGACCTCGGTCATGGCGAAGGCGGCATCGGCCCGGGCGATGGTGATGTCGGCCACGCAGGCGAGGCCGAATCCCCCGCCCATGGCGTTGCCTTCCACCGCGGCGATCACCGCCTGCGGGGCGGTATTCACCATCTGCATCATCCGGCCGAAGCGGCGGTTGCCTTCCTTCAGCTCGTCCGGCTGGCCGGGCCCCGGGGGCGTGCCGGAGGCGGACATGTTCTTGATGTCGCCGCCGGCGCAGAAGCTGCCGCCGGCGCCGCGGATCAGCACGATCCGGATCGACCGGTCGTCGCGGATCGCCTCGAAGGTCGAGGTGATCTCGCGCACCATCTGCGCGCTCATGGCGTTCTTCACCTCCGGCCGGTTCAGCCAGAGGCGGAGAAGCGGCCCCTGCCGCTCGGTCCGGATGTGCTCGGTCTGGGGAAGCTCGGTCATTTGTTCTTCGCCGGGCGGGGCAATGTGCCCATGAACTTCGAGATGATGCCGAGCATTACTTCGTCGGCGCCGCCGCCGATCGAGGCGAGGCGGCCGTCACGGTAGGACCGGCTGATGCCCGTCTCGGACATGAAGCCCATGCCGCCCCAATACTGCAGGCAGCTGTCGTTCACCTCGCGCAGCAGGCGGCCGGCCTTCAGCTTCGCCATCGAGGCCAGCATGGTGACGTTGTTGCCGGCGAGATACTCCTCGCAGGCGCGATAGCAGATGGAACGAAGCAGCTCGACCTCGGTCTTCAGTTCCGCCATGCGGAAATGAACCACCTGGTTGTCCAGGATCGGCTTGCCGAAGGCGATGCGCTGGCGCGTGTATTCGATGGTCTCGTCGATGTTGCGCTCCATGCCGCGGAGGGCGGAGACGGCGCCCCAGAGGCGCTCCTCCTGGAACTGGATCATCTGATAGGTGAAGCCCTTGCCCTCCTCGCCGATGCGGTAGCGCTGCGGCACCCGGACCTCGTCGAAATGGAGCTGGGCGGTGTCGGAAGAGCGCATGCCGAGCTTGTCGAGCTTGCGGGCCACCTGCACGCCCTTCGTCTTCATCGGCACGCAGATCAGGCTCTTGTTCTCATGCGCCTGGCCGTCGGACGTGTTGGCGAGAAGGCAGATCCAGTCGGCCTGGGTGCCGTTGGTCGTCCACATCTTGCCGCCGGTGATGACATAGTCGCCACCGTCCTTGCGCGCCGTCGTCCTGAGCGAGGCGACGTCCGACCCGGCGCCCACTTCGGAAACGCCGAGACAGGCGACGTAGTCGCCGCTGATGGAGGGGGCCAGGAACTCCCTGCGCACCTCGTCGGAGCCGAACTTGGCCAGCGCCGGGGTCGCCATGTCGGTCTGCACGCCGATCGCCATCGGCACGCCGCCGCAGCGGATCCGGCCCAGCTCCTCGGCCATCACCATGGAATAGGAGTAGTCGAGGCCGAGGCCGCCGTACTCCGCCGGCTTGCTGACCCCGAGGAAGCCGAGGTCGCCCATCTTCTTGAACAGGTCATGCGCGGGGAAGATGCCTTCCTCTTCCCAGGCATCGACATGCGGGTTGATCTCGGCCTCGATGAACTTCTGCAGCGAGCGCCGCAGTTCCTCGTGCTGCTCGGTGAACTTCATCGGGGGTCTCCCTACTCGGCTGCCTGCTGCAGCGGCTTGTTCTTCTTCTCGGGCCGGGGCAGCGTGCCCATCAGCTTCGAGATGATGGTCAGCATGATCTCGTCGGCGCCGCCGCCGATCGACCCCAGCCGCACGTCGCGATAGGCGCGGCTGATCGGTGTCTCCGACATGAAGCCCATGCCGCCCCAGTACTGCAGGCAGGCATCGATGGCGACGCGGTTGAGCCGGCCCACCTTCAGCTTAGCCATTGAGGCCAGCATGGTGACGTCCTCGCCCTCCACATAGGCCTCGCAGGCGCGGTAGACGAGGGAGCGCAGGCACTCCAATTCCGTCTTCAGTTCGGCCAGCTTGAAGTGCACCACCTGGTTGTCGAGGATGGGCTTGCCGAAGGCGATGCGTTGCCGCGTGTATTCGATGGTCTGGTCGATGGCCCGCTCGACCGGTTTCAGTCCCTTGGCCGCCGCCCAGAGGCGTTCCTCCTGGAACTGCAGCATCTGGTAGGTGAAGCCCTTGCCTTCCTCGCCGATGCGGTTCGATTGCGGCACGCGCACGTCGTCGAAGAAGATCTGCGCCGTATCGGAGGAGCGGGTACCGAGCTTGTCGAGCTTCCTGGCGATCTGCACGCCCTTCGCCTTCATCGGCACCACGATCATCGACTTGTTCTCGTGTGCCGGCCCGTCGGAGGTGTTGGCGAGCAGGCACATCCAGTCGGCCTGGGTGCCGTTCGTCGTCCACATCTTGCCGCCGTTGATCACGTAGTCTCCGCCGTCCTTCCGCGCCGTGGTCTTCAGCGAGGCGACGTCGGAACCCGCGCCCACTTCCGAGACGCCCAGGCAGGCGACGATGTCGCCGGCGATGCTGGGGGCGAGGTATTCGCGCCGCAGCGGGTCGGAGCCGAAGCGGGCGAGCGCCGGCGTCGCCATGTCTGTCTGCACGCCGATCGCCATCGGCACGCCGCCGCAGTTGATGTGCCCCAACTCCTCGGCCATCACCATGGCGAAGGAATAATCGAGCCCGAGGCCGCCGAACTGCGCCGGCTTGTTGATCCCGAGGAAACCGAGATCGCCCATCTTCTTGAACAGGGCATGCGCGGGGAAGGTACCCGCCGCTTCCCACTCGTCGACATGCGGGTTGATCTCGTTGTCGATGAAGCGGCGCAGGTTCCGCCGCAGCTCTTCATGTTCCGGGGTGAAGATCATGAATGTCCTCCCACATCCTGAACCCTCTCCCCCCGGGAGAGGGTGGTGAGCGCAGCGAGCCGGTGAGGGCGCGCGCCAAGCGCGCTGGCCACCGTCTCCACGACGCCTTCCAGATTGTCGATCACGTCGCGATTGGTGAAACGGATGACTTCGATGCCCTGGGCGCCCAGCCAAGCGGTTCGCCGTTCATCATAGGCGGCTTGATCCGCGTGCGTGTCGCCGCCGATCTCGATCGCGAGGCGGGCGGCATCGCAATGGAAGTCGAGGACGAATGCCCCGATCGGATGCTGGCGGCGGAACTTGGCGCCTTCGATCTGGCCGTTGCGCAGGCAGGACCACAGGCGGTTTTCCGGCTCTGTCGGCTCATGCCGAAGCGAACGCGCGTTCTTGATCAGTCTCTTGCTGGCGTAGGGCTTCATTGGCGTCCAAGCCTGCGCCAGCCCTCACCCACCTCGCTGCGCGAGGCACCCTCTCCCGGGGGGAGAGGGAAGGGAGCGCGTCCCATCCCCATCACATCCGGCCCACGCCGAAGGTGGTGGGCTTCAGAGGGCGGCGGTCGGCTTCGCGACAGATGGAGAGGCAGTAGGCCAGCACCTTGCGCGAATCCCGCGGGTCGATCAGACCGTCGTCCCACATCCGCGCAGTGGCGAAGAGGGCGGTGGATTCGGCATCGATGCGGTCGCGGATCGACTTCTCCACCGCGTCCAGCTTCTCTCGATTCACCGGCTTGCCCTCGCGGGTGAGCTTGCCCTCGGTCACGATCGACATGACCTTCGCGAGCTGCTCGCCGCCCATCACGGCGATCCGGTTGTTCGGCCAGGCGAAGATGAAGCGCGGGTCGTAGGCGCGGCCGCACATGCCGTAGTTGCCGGCGCCGAAGGAAGCGCCGATGTGCAGGGTGATCTGCGGTACGGTGGCGTTCGAGACGGCCTGGATCATCTTCGAGCCGTGCTTGACGATCCCGGCCTGCTCCGATTCCTTGCCCACCATGAAGCCTGTGGTGTTCTGCAGATAGATGATCGGCGTGTTCGCCTGGCAGCAGAGCTGGATGAACTGCGCCGCCTTGGTGGCGCCGTCGGCGTCGATGGGACCGTTGTTGCCGATGATGCCGACCGGCCAGCCTTCGATCTTCGCATGGCCCACAACCGTGTGCGGACCGTAGAGCGGCTTGAAGTCGAGCCAGTCTGAACCGTCGACCAGGCGCGCGATCACCTCGCGGACGTCATAGGGCTTGCGGTAGTCGACCGGCACCACCCCGCAGAGCTCGTCCGGGGAATAGAGCGGTTCCTTGAACGCGGGCTCGGGCAGCATCGGCAGCTGCTCGTTCCAGGGAATCTGCGCCATCACCGCGCGGCAGAGCCTGATCCCGTCCGCATCGTCCTCGGCGAGGTACTCGGCCACGCCGGAAACCATCGTGTGCATCTCCGCACCGCCCAGTTCCTCGTCATCGGCGATCTCGCCGGTGGCGGCCTTCAGGAGCGGCGGGCCGGCCAGGAACACCTTGGCTCGCTTCTTCACCATGATGACGTAGTCGGAGAGGCCGGGAAGATACGCCCCGCCGGCGGTGGAGGAGCCGTGCACCACCGTCACCTGCGGGATGCCCATCGCCGACATCCGGGCCTGGTTGCGGAAGCCGCGCCCCCCCTCGACGAAGATCTCCGACTGGTAGATCAGGTTGGCGCCGCCGGACTCCACCAGATGGATGAAGGGCAGCTTGTTCTCGACGACGAGTTGCTGGGCGCGCTGGTTCTTCTTCAGGCCCATCGGCGCGATGGTGCCGCCCTTGATGGCGCTGTCGGAGGCGCCGATCATGCAGCGGATGCCGCTGACGTAGCCGATGCCGACGATGCTGGCCGCACCCAGTACTTCTTCCTTGCCGTCGTCGTCGTGCATGCACAGTCCGGCCAGCGTACCGATTTCCAGCCAGGGGCTGTCCTTGTCGAGGAGCAGCGCAATACGCTCCCGCGGCAACAGTTGTCCGCGCTTCCTGAAGCGGTCCTTCTGGCTGTTGGAACGGTCGCGGACCTTGGCCTCCAGGGCGCGGAACTCGTCGACCAGGCCCAGCATCTGGTCACGGTTCTGGCGGAAGCTGTCGGAGTTCCTGTCGATACGGCTTTCGATGGCGGGCATGGGATCTATTCGTCCTGAAGAACCTTGGGTGTCTTGGCCAGATGGAAACCGTCATAGACCGGTGCCTTGCGCGGGCGCTGGCGCACCTTCATGGGGAAGGAGGGGCGGATGTTCGGAACGGCGCCGTCGATACGCAGCGTCGTCCCGGAGATGAAGCCGGCCGCTTCGGACAGCAGGAAGACGATGCCGGCAGACATCTCGCTCTCGGTGCCCATGCGCCCGAGCGGCGAGATGTTCTTCAGGTTGCGGATGTGCTCGGCCATCTCGGGGGGATAGTGGTCCATCCCCGAGGAGGCGACCCAGCCCGGCGCCACCGCGTTGACCCGCACGTTGCAGACGGCCCATTCGAGCGCCAGCGTCTCGGTCAGGTTCACCATCCCGGCGCGGGCGGCGCCCGAATGCGCCATGCCCGGCATGCCGTTCCACATGTCGGCGACGATGTTGACGATCGATCCGCCGTTCGCCGCCATCCATTGGGTGAAGCATTCGCGCGCCATCAGGTAGCCGCCGGTCAGGTTGTTCCGGACCACGGTTTCCCAGCCCTTCTGGGTGATGGCTTCGGCGGGCGCCGCGAACTGACCGCCGGCGTTGTTCACGAGGCCGTCGATGCGGCCGAAGCGGGCGAGTGTGGCGGCCACGGTCGCCTTGACCTTCTCCTCCTCGCGGATGTCGCAAGGGAAGCAGGCGGCCTCGCCGCCGACTTCGGCGATCTCGGCGGCAACGGATTCCAGCTTCTCGATACGCCGGCCGACCAGCGCCACCCTGGCGCCGAGAGAGACCAGTTCATGGGCCGTGCAGCGGCCGATGCCGCTGCCGCCGCCGGTGACCATGACGACCTGTCCGGAGAACAGGCCCGGCCGGAAGACGGACCGGTAGGGCATGCCGTCGAGCGCTCCTCCCGAAGCTTTGTCATTGATGCCGCGTAGCATAGTCTATGCCTGCGGAATTGACGGCACGCTAGGCGGGCTTTACGTTAACGTCAAGCAAGCCGCCGAACAGGGAAGACGGGGAGTTCGCAGCAATGGATCTCGAGACGCTGACGACGGGGATGCGCGAGCGCGTGGGCGGCAAGTCCGGCCTTGATGCGACGGTCAAGTTCGACTTCGGCGATGACGGCGTCATCTTCCTCGACGGCACCACCTCGCCCTATACGGTGACCAACGAGGACAAGGAAGCCGACTGCACGCTGTCGCTCAAGATCTCCGACTTCATGGGGATCGTGAAGGGCGAACTCGACCCGACGATGGCCTTCATGATGGGCAAGCTCAAGGTCGCCGGATCGATGGGGATCGCGATGAAGCTGTCGAGCGTGCTCGGCGGGTGACGGCGACGGCCCGGATCCTGACGTGAAACGGCGGCTTCTGGCCGCCGTTGTCCTTTGGGCCTCTGTTCTTGGGGCCTGCGGCACCGCAGTTTGGCACTGCGGCAGCGCCGCTGCGCAAGCGCAGATCGGCTACAATCCGACCGGTCCGAATGCCGCCGACTACGGCGCCGGACCAGCCGGATTTCCGCGTGCCGATCGCACCAACTGGTACCTACAGCCCTTCTTCGTCGACGCGCATTCGCGCTTCGACGAGATCCTGCCCTCGCGCATCGTGGGTCGGGCGGAAACACCGCGTGCCCTCGGCCGCCCCCCCAGCCCACCGATGGCCTACCGCTTCCGCGGCGAGGCGCGGACGGTCGAAGACTACCTGGCTTCCAACCCGGTCACCGGTCTCCTGGTGATGAAGGGTGACCAGATCCTGCTCGAGCATTACCAGTACAACCGGCGCGATACCCATCGCATGACGTCGTGGTCGATGGCGAAGACCATCGTCTCGCTCATGGTCGGAATTGCGATGGAGGAGGGGGCGATCCGCTCGCTCGACGACACCCCGGAGGATTATGCGCCGGGACTTGCCGGGAGCGAGTATGGCCGCACGCCGCTGCGCCATCTCCTCACCATGTCCTCCGGTGTGCGGTTCCGCGAGGATTATGACCCCCACGACGATGTCGCGAAGCTGTTCCGGGCCACCTTCGCCGGCCCAGGAGCCCTTTCGTCGCTGATCGGGTTCAACGACCGTGCCGCGGAGCCGGGCGTGCGCTTCTATTACGCCTCCTCCGAGACTGCGGTTCTGGGGCTGACCCTGGCGGCGGCGGTGAGGCGGCCGTTGACCGACTACCTGGCGGAGAAGATCTGGAAGCCGATGGGCGCGGAGGCGGATGCGGCCTGGCTGATCGACACCACGGGAGCCGAGGCGACCTTCTGCTGCTTCAACGCGATCCTGCGCGACTATGCCCGTCTCGGCCTGATGATGGCGGAAGGCGGCCGTGTTGGCCCGCGGCAGGTCGTGCCGGCCGAATGGCTGAAGCAGATGGCCAGCGTGCACGCGACCCACCTGGCGCCGGGCGGCGCCACGCGGTTCTGGGGCTATGGCTACCAGACCTGGATCTTCCCGCGCGGCGGCGGCGACTTCGCGCTGCTCGGCGTGCGCGGCCAGACGATCTTCGTGGATCCGGTGTCGAAGCTGGTGCTGGTGAACACAGCCATCCGCCCGAACGCGCGCGATACCGGCGTGGCGGAGACGGTCGCGCTGTGGCAGGGCCTGAAGGAGAATCTCGCCCGTTAGACCGGCCGATCGCCCTTCAGCGTGATGCGGTGCATGATCCGGCGGTGACCGTGATAGTCGTTGATCGGATTGTGCAGGGTGCAGCGGTTGTCCCAGAAGGCGAGCGATCCCGGCTCCCAGCGGAAGCGGCAGGTGAATTCCGGCCGGGTCTGATGGGCATGCAGGAAGGAAAGGAGGCCCGCGCTCTCCGCCTCCGTCCAGCCTTCGAATCGGGCGGTGTGGGCCACGTTGACGAAAAGCGCCTTGCGCCCCGTTTCCGGGTGCGTACGCACCACCGGATGCGCGGCCTGATAGTCCTGCACCTTGGCCCCCGGATTCGACCTGATCCGGTCTTCACGCGTCTTCGACACATCGGCCTTGGCCGAACTCGATATCCCCTTCAGTCCGTCCAGCGTCTTCTTCAGCCCGTCCGACAGCGTTTCGTAGGCGAGGTACTGGTTGGCGAAGAGCGTATCGCCGCCGAAGGACGGCACTTCGCGGGCCACCAGCATGGTGCCCATCGGAGGTTCATCGAGATAGGTCGTGTCGGAATGCCAGATGCCGCCGAAATTGACCGTCTCGTGCTCGAGCTTGGCGACCTGGATGATGCGCGGATAGCCATCGATCCCCGTCACGAAGGGATATTCGACCGGGGTGCCGAACCGCTCGGCGAGGGTCATGAAACGCTCGGGCGACAGGTTCTGGTCGCGAAAGAAAATCACCTGATGATCCAGGAAGGCTCGGCGCAGCATGCCGACGGTCTCGGCCTCCAGGTCCGCCGACAGGTCGACGCCCCATATCTCCGCCCCGAGCGCGCCGGCGACGGGGCGGATGTCGATCTGCCAATTCTTCATGACCTCGCTCCTTCCTCCGGCGTCCCTTGTGCCCCGGAACGCTCCGGATCGACGCTAGGCCCGCCGCCCACGACGGGCAAGCGGTGCCGTGACGGGTGCGGCAATGCGGACTAGGCTGACCCCGGTCCGGTCCGGTTGAAGAAGAACAAGGGTTTGGAAACGTCCTCGTCGTCCGCAGCGCGTTCGCGCGCCGTGCCGCTCGCCCTCTTGGCCGATCCCGCGTTCCGCCGGGTCTGGCTGCTCGGCGCCCTCGCCGGCACCATGCGCTGGCTGGACATGCTGGTGGTCGGGATCTGGGTCTTCGACACGACCGCTTCGCCGCTCGCCGTCGCCGTCGTCACCCTGCTCAGGCTCCTGCCCATGCTGGTGGGTGTCTTCGTCGGCGCCTTCGCCGAGCGGGTGGCCCTGCGCTCGTTCCTGACGGCGGCGCTCGCCTTCCTCGCCGCCGTCTACGGCGTCCTGGCCCTGCTCGACTTCAGTGGGGTGATACAGCTCTGGCATGTCGCGCTGGGCGCCTTCGTCGCCGGCCTGTACTGGTCGACGGAAATGTCGGTGCGCCGCACGCTGGCAGGCGAGATCGCCGGACCCGAGCGGATGGGCGCCGCCATGGCACTCGACTGGGGCACCTTTAGCATCACGCGCACGATCGGGCCGCTGGTGGGCGGTGCGCTCTATACGCTGATCGGAATCGGCGGCACCTATGCCATCGGCTTCGGCCTGTTCGCCCTGGCGACCCTGTTCGCCTACGGCGTGCCGGTCGGCCAGCAGGCGCGCGGGGCGCGCAGCGGTCCGATCTTCGCCACCATCCGGGAGGGATTTCGCACCGCCCGGGCGCGCCCGGTGATCCTGGGCACGCTCGCGGTGACCGTGTGCCTCAACTTCTGGGGCTTTCCCTATGCCAGCATGGTGCCGGTCATCGGCAAGGACGTCCTTCTCGGAACGCCGATCCAGATCGGACTGCTCAATGCCGCAGAAGGGATCGGTGCGCTGATCGGCTCCGTCGCTCTCGCCGGTCTCGGCCGCAGGGTGCCGCTCGCGCGCGCCTATGTCGCCGGGTCGGCGCTGGTCCTGCTCGGCGCGCTCGGCTTCGCGCTGTCGACCGTGTTCGAACTGTCGCTCGCCGTCCTCATCCTGCTCGGCATCGGCTCGGCCACCTTCGCCACCATGCAGAGCACGATCATGCTGACCCACGCGCCGGCGGACCAGCAGTCGCGCATGATGGGCGTGCTTTCAACCTGTATCGGCCTCGGCCAGGTCGGCCACCTGCATCTCGGCATCATGGCCGACTGGCTGGGGGCGCCGGTGGCCCTGGCCGTCTCCGCGCTCGAAGGCGTGGTGGTGCTCGGCCTCTGTCTCTGGTTGTGGCCGGCGATGCTGCGGCGGTGAGAATGCGTCCGCCGGTCACCCGGTAAAGAAAAAGGGGTCGGCTTCCAGCCAACCCCTTGTTCCAATTGGTGGAGCCAAACGGAATCGAACCGTCGACCTCTTGAATGCCATTCAAGCGCTCTCCCAACTGAGCTATGGCCCCGAAACTCTTCTCCGCCGTCCTTGGGGTGACGCGCGGGCCGACTTCTATGGCGAGGTGCTCGCGCTTTTGCAAGCGCCTCGCGAGCCGCCGGGAAAAAATTACCGGTCGTCGGTGTCGGCTTCCTCGTCGGCCTCGACCTCGACCACGTCGTCCTCGTCCTCGCCGAGTTCGGACGCGTCCTCGATGAAGCCCTCGCCCTCCTCGTCCTCGGCCGTCTCCAGTTCGGCCGCCTCGGCGGGAAGCGGCTTCGGCGCCACCACCTTGTCGTCGGGCCGCGGGCGCCGCGGCTTCAGGATCTGCTCGGGCTGGTGTACCGCCTCGCAGCGCGGGCAGATGATGGGGTCCTTGCGCATGTCGTAGAAGGCCGCGCCGCAGCTCGTGCAGCGCCGCTTGGTGCCCCATTCCGGTTTCGCCATCCGTAACCTCGATCCGCCGTGGGTGGATCGGCGCGCCGCGCCGTCCCTATGCGAAGGCGGGGGGTTTTGTGGTAAGAACCGCCCCCCTGTCAACCGCGAAATTCGGCCTGCCGCCGATGCTCTGTAGAGAAGAAGCCTGATCCATGTCCGCATCCGCGGCCCCGCGGCCCCATGTTTCCAGCCCGATCGACGCCGTTCAGGGCAGCGCCCGGACGCCCGGCGACAAGTCGATGTCGCACCGCGCGCTCATCTTCGGCGCCCTTGCCATTCGCGAAACCAACGTATCCGGCCTGCTGGAGGGCGACGATGTCCTGCGCACGGCCGCCGCCATGCGCGCCCTGGGGGCCGAGGTCGAGCGCACCGGCGAAGGGTGCTGGCGGGTCAGGGGCAGGGGCGTCGGCGGCCTGTCCGAACCGGCTGACGTGATCGACCTGGGCAATGCCGGCACCGGGGCGCGTCTGATCGCCGGCGTGCTGGCGGGTCACCCCTTCACCTCCTTCATCACCGGCGACGCCTCGCTCAGGAAGCGCCCGATGGCGCGGGTGCGCGTGCCGCTGGAACGGATGGGGGCCAGGTTCCTGTCGCGGACCGGCGACCGGCTGCCCATGGCGATCACCGGCGCCGCCCGCCCGCTCCCCATCGAATACACGCTGCCCGTGGCCTCGGCCCAGGTGAAGTCGGCGGTCATGCTCTGCGGGCTGATGGCCCCGGGCGAGACCACGGTGATCGAGCCGGAACCCACCCGCGACCACACGGAGAACATGCTGCGCCACTTCGGAGGCGTGGTCACCGTGAAGGACGGCCCGAAGGGCGGCCGGATCGTCACGGTGGCGGGCGATGCGGAACTGGTGGGACGCGACGTCGTCGTCCCCGGCGATCCGTCCTCGGCCGCCTTCCTGGTGGTCGCCGCCGCGGCCCGCCCCGGCTCCGACCTCCGGGTCGAAGGGGTCGGCATGAACCCGCTGCGGACCGGCCTGTTCACCACGCTTCGTGACATGGGCGCAGACATCGCCGTGGAGAACGAACGCCTCGAGGGGGGCGAGCCGGTGGCCGACCTTCGCGTTCGGGGTGCCCGTTTGCGGGGCGTCGAGGTGCCGCCGGAACGCGCCCCCTCGATGATCGACGAGTACCCGATCCTGGCCGTCGCCGCGGCCTGCGCCGAGGGCGAGACGGTGATGCAGGGGGTGCATGAGCTTCGGGTCAAGGAGAGCGACCGCCTCGCCGCCGTCGCCGCCGGCCTTGAGGCGAACGGCATCGCCCATCGCGCGACCGACGACAGTCTCACCGTGATCGGCTGCAACGGCCGCCCGCCCGGCGGCGGGAAGGTCGAAACCCATCTCGACCACCGCATCGCGATGTCCTTTCTGGTCCTGGGCATGCTGTCCGAGAAGCCCGTCGGCATCGACGATGTCGGCATGATCGACACCAGCTTCCCGGGTTTCGTCGTGCTGATGAACGGGCTCGGCGCCCGAATCGGGGCGGTCGCGTGATCGTCACGGTCGACGGACCCGTGGCGGCGGGGAAGGGGACGCTCGCCCGGCGCCTCGCCGAGGATCTCGGCTTCGCCCATCTCGACACCGGGATGATCTATCGCGCCGTCGGGCTCAAGGTCCTGAAGTCGGGAGGCGATCCGGCGGACGAGGCGGCGGCGCTCGCCGCCGCCCGCGCCTTGCGGCCGGAAGACCTGACCGCCGAGGGTTTGCGCGACGAGGCCACCGGCCTCGCCGCATCGGCCGTGGGCGGCATTCCGGCGGTGCGCACGGCGCTTCTCGACTACCAGCGGAACTTCGCCGCCCACCCCCCCGGGGGAAAGAAGGGGGCCGTCCTGGACGGCCGCGACGCCGGGACCGTGGTCTGCCCGAATGCGCCGGCCAAGCTCTTCGTCACCGCCAGCGCCGCCGTCCGCGCCCACCGCCGCTGGCTCGAACTTCAGCGCCGGGGCGAGACGGTGCCGGAGGCGGATGTGCTGGCCGACCTCGTCGAACGTGATCGCAAGGACACCGAGCGGGCGGTGGCACCACTCAGGCCGGCCGCCGATGCCCACTTGCTCGACACCAGTGATTTGGATATAGACGCGGCCTTCCGGGCCGCCCGCGCCTACGTCGCGGGGCGTCTCGGCCTGTAAGCACCTCTATATCGGTCCCGACGCGCCGGGGCCTCATCAGCAACCAAGATCCCGCCAACGCGGGCCGGCCCCCGGATTTCCGGCGCCGGCGCGGGATGCAGCGGCCTCTGACCCACCGGAACAACCGGGGAGGCCTGATAGGGTCGATGAAGGAAAGACGTATGGCTCGCAGCCCCCGTACCGCCGCGGCGGAAAAGTCCGCCCCGCCCCCGACTGAGAATTTCGCCGCCCTCCTCGATGAAATGTACGGCACCTCCTCCGGTGTCGAAGGCACCGTGGTGAAGGGCCTGATCGTTTCGATCGAGAATGATTTCGCCATCATCGACGTGGGACTGAAGTCCGAAGGCCGCGTGCCTTTGCGCGAATTCGCGCAGGCCGGCCGTCCGCCCGAAGTGAAGCAGGGCGACATCGTCGACGTCTTCCTCGACCGCGTCGAGAACGCCCATGGCGAAGCCGTGCTGTCGCGCGACAAGGCGCGCCGCGAGGAAGCCTGGGAGAAGCTGGAACAGGCTTTCGCCGCCAACATCCGCGTCGAAGGCGTGATCTTCGGCCGTGTGAAGGGCGGCTTCACGGTCGACCTGTCGGGCGCCGTGGCCTTCCTTCCGGGCAGCCAGGTCGACGTCCGTCCGGTGCGCGACGTCGGTCCGATCATGGGGTCGCCCCAGCCCTTCCAGATCCTGAAAATGGATCGCCGCCGCGGCAACATCGTCGTCTCCCGCCGCGCGGTCATGGAAGAAAGCCGTGCGGAAGCTCGGAACGAACTGGTCGCCAACCTCCGCGAGGGGCAGATCCTCGAGGGCGTGGTCAAGAACATCACCGATTACGGTGCGTTCGTCGATCTCGGCGGCGTCGATGGCCTGCTGCACGTCACCGACATCGCCTGGCGGCGTGTGAACCACCCGTCGGAAGCGCTGACCATCGGCCAGACCGTGAAGGTCCAGGTCATCCGCCTGAACCCGGAGACCCAGCGCATCAGCCTCGGCATGAAGCAGCTGGAGGCCGATCCCTGGGACGGCATCGACCTGAAGTACCCGGTCAACGCCAAGTTCACCGGCCGCGTCACCAACATCACCGACTACGGCGCCTTCGTGGAGCTGGAGCCCGGTGTCGAAGGCCTGGTCCACGTCTCCGAAATGAGCTGGACCAAGAAGAACGTCCACCCCGGCAAGATCGTCTCGACCAGCCAGGAAGTGGAAGTGATGGTGCTCGAGGTCGATCCGGCCAAGCGCCGCATCAGCCTCGGCCTGAAGCAGTGCCTCGCCAATCCGTGGGAGAGCTTCGCCGAAGCCCACCCGGTCGGCAGCGTGCTGGAAGGCGAGGTCAAGAACATCACCGAGTTCGGCCTGTTCCTCGGCCTCGACAACAACGTGGACGGCATGGTCCACCTCTCCGACCTGTCCTGGACGGAAGTGGGCGAGCAGGCGATCCAGAAGTTCAAGAAGGGCGACATGGTCCGCGCCCAGGTGCTTGACGTCGATGTGGAGAAGGAGCGCATCTCCCTCGGCGTGAAGCAGCTGGAGAAGGACCCGCTGGCCGGCGCCGACCAGGTCCGCAAGGGCGCGGTCGTCACCACCACCGTCATCGCCGTTCAGGATGCGGGTCTCGAGGTGAAGGTCGGCGACGACCTGATCGGCTTCATCCGCAAGGCGGAGCTGTCGCGTGATCGTGGCGAGCAGCGGCCCGAGCGGTTCGCCGTCGGCGAGAAGGTCGACGCCCGCATCACCAACATCGACACCAAGACCCGCCGGATCCAGCTCTCCATCAAGGCGCGCGAGATCGCCGAGGAGAAGGAGGCGGTGGCCCAGTACGGCTCGACCGACTCCGGTGCTTCGCTCGGCGACATCCTGGGCGCGGCGATCAACCGGGCCCGGCGCGAGGCGGAAGAGAAGGACAAGGACTAGCACGGGCTGGCCGAGGCGCACGGATGAGTGTGGAGAGCGACCTTCTCGCCGACCGCCGTCGCCTCAAGCGCCGATTGAACCTGTGGCGGAGCCTCGCGATCCTCGTGGTCGCGGGGCTCCTCGTCTTTATGGTTGGCTTCGATCGCAAGACCGGCGGCTTCGGTTTCGCGCGCGGACCCTACATCGCCTGGATCGACCTCGTCGGCGTGATCCAGGAAGACCGCTGGATGCAGGAAACGCTGCGCGACGTCGCCGCCGATCCCGATGCCAAGGCACTGCTGGTCTACATCTCCTCCCCGGGGGGATCGACCTTCGGATCGGAGCAGCTCTTCGTCGAACTGCGCGCCGTGGCGGCGAAGAAGCCCGTGGTCGCCGTCATCGGCACCATGGGCGCCTCGGGCGGCTATCTCGCCGCTCTCGCCGCCGATCGCATCTACGCGCGCGAGAGTTCCATCGCCGGCTCGATCGGCGTCCTGTTCCAGACCGTGGAAGTCTCCCGCCTGATGGACAAGATGGGCATCTCGGCGGACCAGGTCACTTCGGGGCCACTGAAGGGCGAACCCTCGCCGTTCAAGCCGCTCAGCGCCGAAGCCCGGGGTGCCGTACAGCAGCTGGTGAACCAGTCCTACGACTGGTTCGTGGGCCTCCTCGTGGCCCGTCGCAACATACCCGACGCACGCGCACGGGAACTGGCCGACGGCCGGATCTATCAGGGCCGCGAGGCGGTGAAACTCGGCCTGATCGACGCCATCGGCGGCGACCGCGAGGCCGTCGATTGGCTGGAGCGCGACCGGGGGGTCGAGAGGAACCTGCCGCAGCGGCGGCTGCGTCCGGGTCCGCCGCTCGCGGGCTGGGCTGAGCAGAGCCTGGGTGTGATCCGAAAAGTCTTTTTGCCAGAAAGGCTTACCCTTGACGGCCTGTTGTCCCTATGGCAGCCTGACCCGCAACCGTAACGGGGCAATGGCGGGGCCGGGATGATCAAGTCCGAACTGGTGGCACGCGTCGCCGCGCGCAACCCGAGCCTCAATCATCGCGAGGCCGAGCAGATCGTCGCGACGATTTTCGACGAGATCACGACAGCGCTCGCCCGCGGCGACCGGGTGGAGTTGCGCGGGTTCGGCGCGTTTTCGGTCAAGCGGCGTCCGGCTCGCGTGGGCCGCAATCCGCGCACGGGCGACGCCGTCTCGGTGGCGCAGAAATCCGTTCCCTACTTCAAGACGGGCAAGGAGCTGCGCGAGCGGCTGAACATCGACGCCAAGGCCAATCCCGCCCCGTCCGGGGGTTGACGCTCATGCGGTTGTCGACCGTCTTCGTGGCTGTCCCGATCGGCATCGTCGCCATCGCATTCGCGGTCGCCAATCGCCAGAGCGTGGCGCTGAGCCTGGATCCGCTGCCCTGGACTGTGGATGTGCCGCTTTTCGCCGTGCTCTATGCGGGCATCGTCGCAGGACTGCTGATCGGCATCGTCGCTGAATGGTGGCGCGAGCGGCGCCTGCGCCGCGCCGCGCGCGAGGCGCGGGCTGCCGCCGCCAGCCTCCAGCGCGAGAACGCCGCCCTGAAGTCGAGCCAGGCGGCGCTCTCCGCCCCCGTGCGATCCGGCCCCTGAGCCGTGCGGATCGTTTCCGCCGACGAGATCGACCGGGCTCTGCCGGTCGGCGATCTGATCGACCGGCTGGAGCAGGCGTTCCGCGACGGCGCCGAGGTCCCGCTTCGCCATCATCACGCCGTCTCCGTGCCCGATGCACCTTCCGGGACGCTGCTGCTCATGCCCGCCTGGCGTCAGGGCGGGGCGATAGGCGTGAAATGCGTCAGCGTCTTCCCCGGCAACGCCGCCCTCGGCCTCGCATCCGTTCTCGGCGTCTACCTCCTTCTCGATGCCCGGACCGGTGCGCCGCGGGCGCTTCTCGACGGGGTTATGCTGACCCTGCGGCGGACAGCGGCGGCTTCCGCGCTGGCCGCCCGTCATCTCGCCAGCCCGGACGCCGAAAGTCTGGTGATGGTGGGGGCGGGCGCACTGTCGGCGCATCTGATCCGCGCCCATGCGGCCGTGCGCCCGATCCGGCATGTCCGCATCTGGAACCGCAGCCCGGCCCGTGCCGAGGCCCAGGCCGCCCTGTTGCGCGCCGAAGGCTTCGACATCGCCGCCGCCGCCGATCTGGAGGGAGCCGTACGCGCTGCCGATATCGTGTCCTGCGCCACCATGTCTTCCGATCCCGTTATCCGTGGCGCCTGGCTGAAGCCGGGCGCGCATCTCGATCTGGTCGGCGGCTATACGCCCGCCATGCGCGAGGCCGATGACGAGGCGGTACGGCGTTCCACCGTTTTCGTCGACACCCGCGGCGGGGCGCTCAAGGAGGCCGGCGACGTCGTCCAGCCGCTGAAGAGCGGTGTCCTCGCCGAAGCGGCCGTGGCCGGCGACCTGTTCGACCTCGCGCATGGGCGCGGACCCGGTCGCCGGCGCCAGGACGAGATCACCTTCTTCAAGTCGGTCGGAACCGCGATCGAGGATCTGGCCGCGGCCGAACTGGTGGCCGAGCGGCTCGGCCTGCCATGAACCGGAAACAGCGATGAAGATACCGCCATGAAGATATCGATCGTCGGCGGCGGGATCATGGGCCTCTCGGCGGCCTGGGCGCTGGCCCGCCGGGGGCATGTCGTGCGGGTCTTCGAACAGTCGCGCATCCCCAACCCCATGGGGTCCTCCGTCGACCAGCACCGCCTCATCCGCTACCCCTATGGCGACCAGGACGGCTATGTACGCATGGTCGCCGAGGCCTATCCGGCCTGGGACCGGCTCTGGGCCGATCTCGGCCGGGTGCTGTACGTCGAAACCGGAACACTGGCCTTCGACCATGGGTCGGAGGGATGGGCCGCGCGCTCGGCCGCCTCGATGGACCGTGTCGGCATCGCCTACCAGCGCCTGTCCGCCGCCGATGCCGCCGATCGCTTCCCGCATCTGCGCTTCCGCGGCATCGATAGTGTCCTCTACCTGCCGACCGGGGGGACCCTGCTGGCCGAACCGATCGTTGCCGAACTGGAGCGCCACCTGCTCGTCCGCGCCGGCATCGGCATCCATCATCACGAGCGTGTCGACGCCGTCGATACGGAAGCCGGGCGGATCACCCTCGCCTCCGGGCGCGAGGTGGTTTCCGATCAGGTCGTCGTCGCCGCCGGTCCGTGGGCGACGAAGCTCCTCCCCGGTCTCGCCGCCCGCGTCACGCCCTCGCGCCAGGTGCTCGCCTATGTCGAGCCCCCGGCGCACCTGGCGGAGGCCTGGGCCGGCAGTCCCATGGTCCTCAAGATCGGGCACGACACCGGTTTCTATGCGGTGCCACCGGTTCCCGGCACCGGCCTTAAGATCGGCGACCACCGCTTCGCCCTGGAGGGCGATCCGTCCGCTCCGCGCGACCTGAGGCCGGGCGAGGTCGATGCGCTTCTGGCCGAAGCGCGCGAACACGTGGCCGAACTCGGCAGCTATCGGCTGGCCGAGGCCAAGGTCTGCTTCTACGACGTGGAACCGCAGGAGCGATTCATCGCCGAACGCCTGGGTGCTCGGGCCTGGGTCCTGTCGGGGTTCTCAGGCCATGGCTTCAAGTTCGGCCCGCTCATCGGCGAAAAGCTCGCCGCCGCCGTCGAGGGTGAACTGGCCGCCGAAAAGCTGGCGGACTGGGCCGCCGCGCGCTGACCAGGAACCATTGGGCCGCTCATCCGGTTGATCCGCCAGGCCCTGGACCGATCAGCGAGGAGAGTCATGCCTACCCTGCGCGCCATCACGCCGCTGCTGTCGGCCGCCCTCCTGATCGGCTGCAGCGCACAGGCGCAGGAGCGCGGCCCGCTCAAGGCGGTCGCCGAACTTCATGACGTCCGGGGCAGGCTCGTCGGCACGGTGGTGCTGATTCCCACGGCGACCCCCGGCCTCGCCACCAATCAGGGTCTCTGGATCACGGCGCATTTCTTCGACGATGGCCTGCCGGGCGGCGTTCGTGGCTTCCACATCCACGACAAGGGGGCCTGCAGCCCGAGCTTCGATGCCGCCGGCCCGCATTTCGACCCGGCCGGCCATGAACACGGTGCGTTGTCACCCAAGGGCCGGCATGCCGGCGACCTGCCCAACCTGCATCTGCCGAAGCGCGGCGAGCACGTGGTCGAGATTTTCGCCCATGGCCTCAGCCTGTCGAAGGAGGATGCGGGCAGCGTGCTCGACGCCGACGGTTCCGCCTTCATCGTGCACGAAAAGCCCGACGACTACAGCAGCCAGCCCACAGGCGACGCGGGCGGCCGCATCGCCTGTGGCGTCATCAAGCCGGCGGGGTGATCAGTCCCGGCTGATCGGTTTGAACTTGATGCGATGCGGGTCGGTCGAATCCGCGCCCAGCCGCCGGCGCTTGTCTTCCTCGTAGTCCTGGAAATTGCCTTCGAACCATTCGACGTGGCTGTCGCCCTCGAAGGACAGGATGTGTGTGGCGATGCGGTCCAGGAACCAGCGGTCGTGGCTGATCACCATGACGCAGCCGGCGAAATCCAGCATCGCCTCCTCCAGGGCGCGCAGCGTGTCGACATCGAGGTCGTTGGTCGGTTCGTCGAGCAGGAGGACGTTTGCGCCCGATTTGAGCATCTTCGCCAGATGCACGCGGTTGCGCTCGCCGCCCGAAAGCTGACCGACCTTCTTCTGCTGGTCCGCGCCCTTGAAGTTGAAGCCGCCGACATAGGCGCGCGAGGGGACGTCGCGCTTGCCGAGCGTGACCACGTCGGCGCCGCCCGAGATCTCCTCCCATACCGTCTTGTTGTCGGCCAGGGCATCGCGGCTCTGGTCGACATAGCCGAGCTTCACCGTCTCGCCGATGCGCAGCGATCCGGCATCCGGCTTTTCCTGCTCGGTGATCATGCGGAACAGGGTGGTCTTGCCGGCGCCGTTCGGACCGATGATCCCCACGATCGCGCCGGGCGGGATCTTGAAGGACAGTTTCTCGATCAGCAGCCGGTCGGCGAAACCCTTGGTGACATCGTTCGCCTCGATCACCAGATCGCCCAGGCGCGGGCCCGGCGGGATGCTGATCTGGCGGGTCTCCTGCCGGCTCTCGCTCTCCTGGCTGAGCAGTTCCTCATAGGCCTTGATGCGCGCCTTGCTCTTCGCCTGCCGGGCCTTGGGGCTCGCCTTGATCCATTCCATCTCGTTCTTGAGGGTGCGGCGGCGCGCGTCCTCGGTCTTGCCTTCCTGCTCGAGGCGCTTCTCCTTCTGCTCCAGCCAGGAGGAGTAGTTGCCTTCCCACGGGATGCCTTCGCCGCGGTCGAGTTCGAGGATCCATCCCGCCACGTTGTCGAGGAAATAACGGTCGTGGGTGACGGCGACGACGGTGCCGGGATAGTCGCGCAGGAAGATTTCCAGCCACGCGACCGATTCCGCATCCAGGTGGTTGGTCGGCTCGTCGAGCAGCAGCATGTCGGGCTTTTCCAGCAGCAGGCGGCAGAGCGCCACGCGCCGCCGCTCGCCGCCCGACAGCTTGGTC